>Ga0209168_10001035_pt1 | contig 23262 bp, 10 predicted proteins | sample Coa_R1_FD_187156 | JGI IMG/M metagenome (GOLD analysis project Ga0209168, IMG submission 187156) | Surface soil microbial communities from Centralia Pennsylvania, which are recovering from an underground coalmine fire - Coalmine... | ecosystem: Environmental > Terrestrial > Soil > Unclassified ...
TCTCGACGGCAGGCGTTTGAAAGACCCGATCGTAGGAGATGTGAAAGAGAACTCCAGCAGAGGGGAAATAACGGGAGATTGCCACGCGAGGGCTCCAGGCGGCCTGATTTACCACAAAGTGGTAGTAATCATATCGCACGCCAAGGCGCACGTTCCAGTTATTTCGATGGTATTCATCCTGTGCAAATGCTGCGGGTTCCACATCCGTGCGGTGATCGAAAAAGCTGAAACGTGGTGCTACGTCGGGATCGAACAGGGAAGGATTCGTAATCGTATACTGCAGAGTTTCGTGGACAGGATTGAAAATGGTGTCTGCACCAATTTTCCAGTCATGGGCGCCGTGCTGCCCGGCCAAAGTCAGTCGGGCATAGCCCTCCCGGAGCCCGCGCTGTTGATTCACGATCATCGGTGTAGCAAGGACGTTGGACCACAAGCGAAAAGACTCGTTACGCACGCTTCCCTCGGCGTTGAGCAATAAACTGGGAGACAGAGTCCGTTCGTAATCGGCTTGACCGCTGGTTTCAACGCTTGTGCCATCCTGTCGCTGGCCGGCTTCCTTTTGGACGAGTTCGTCCGGGACGAGATAATGGACTTCATCATGCCTGATCGAAAGTCGCAGACGCTGGCGGTCCGAAAGGTCACGCAAATAAGTGGTGGAAAATCCTCCTGTGGAACCGTGGTTGGTATAGTTTGCAATGACGGGCGGGTCCAGGTAACGATCCGTGAGGCCGCCGTGGCCTGTCAGCAGCAGTTGATTAGCTCCCTGAGCGTATCCAATCTCCATAGAACTGGCCGCGGTTGAGAAGCTGCCGCCCTCCCCTGTGGCTGTCAGATGCAAGCCGGGCAGGAGATCGGCCGGGGTGGTTGCCTCAACCACGCCTCCGAGCTTTCGACCATATTCGGCCGGAAAGCCTGCGGTCATGACTCTCATTGACTCAATATCTTCAGATGGGAGGGGTGGCGCAAAAGAAGGCGATCGGTTCTCAGTGAGCGGAAGACCATTGACCACAAACTGAACGTCGTACTCAGAGCCGCGGGGGTGGAGAACGCCGTTGGCCTCATAAATCCAGCCCGGCTCGGCGTTAACAACATCAGTAAGGCCCCGCCCCAATTGCGCAGGGATTTCCTCTCGAATAGCTTGTGAACCAATCGAGTAGACTGTTGCTGCCCGCTCAGGGTCCACCAGCGTGGCAGAGTCCCTGACGTTGATACGACTCCGAACCGGAGCGAGCCCCAACGTAATGGAGATGCTGAGGGGAATTTCAGAACGGACTTCGATGAGGCGATCAACGGGAAGAAATCCCTGATGTGACACGCGAAGGTGATACGTACCAAAAGGAAGTTCCTTGGCTACATAATCGCCGCTCGGGTTAGTCAAAAAGCTCCGGCGAACCTGATTCGCCTCGCTGATAAGCTCCACCTGTGCGACCAGAGGGCCACCTTTAGGGTCCTGAACCTTGACCCGGATTTCGCCGCGTTCGTGTTGAGCAAATGTGGGAATAGCCAGGAGAAAGATCAGAGAAAGAATTCGACCCCGTCGAAAAAATCGCATCACGAGCTCTCTTGGTCCATCAACTGACTTTCAGAAAGTCCGTTTTTGATCGGGGGCAATTTTACACTCTGAGGCGAAATTCTCTGCTCGTGTTCACTCATCGCATTTTATCACAACTGTTTTGGAGGCCGTTGCATCTCCACGAACGAATACACCTTGAGAATCCGCCTAAGATCAGCAAGATTTCCTGCGTCTATTGATCGCATTTCTCACGTGGATGCTTCACTGGGGGCTTTGGCCTCACATTGGCGAATTCTCGCTTTTGCGCGGTTCAGGGTTCTGGTGGCAGCTTATTCTTTCCAGCGCGGAAATCTGCGGGGTACAATTCCTGTTCCCTCTCGAATCGTTATTACCTGGTTGGATGAGATGTTTTCAGCTCGATCCACCGCTCCGCTGGGCCAGCGAACTTCGATCCAGTCCACGTGCGACTGGGGTCCCAGGCCAAAGTGCAATCGAGGGTCCTGCGCGGATTGATAGCTCATGCCTCCCTTGCGTTCGTCGTATCGAATCACGCCGTCCGCCGCCACCTTCACTTTTGCTCCTACTCCATCACGATTGGAACGGACGCCGATCAGGAAAATCTGAAGCCAATGGTTCGTGGGGTTGCCTTCGTTTCGGAGCAATTGGGGCCGCCCTCCGTTATTGCTGACGAGAATATCCAGGTTTCCGTCGTTATCGTAGTCCCCGACGGCTGCGCCCCGGCTGACGCAGGGAACGGAAAAGTCCGGGCCAAGCTGGTGGCTTACGTTCTCGAAAATGCCATGACCCCGATTGCGGAACATCAATTTAGGTTCTCTGTAGCGGATGTCCTCATGATAAAGCTGAATGTTGTCGAGAATGTGGCCGTTCACCATGACAATGTCGCGCGCGCCGTCGTTATCATAATCCATAAAGCGTGTGCCGAAGCCGCTGTAATGCCAGGTGGCATAACCGAGCTTGGCGGCGAAAGTCGCGTCTTCAAAGCTGCCGTCGCGCAGATTGCGATAAAGCCGCGCCTGCTGAAAATCGAGATGCGTCACCATAATATCCAGCCAGCCGTCGCCGGTGGTATCTGCCGCATCGGTTCCCATGCCCGCTTCCGTGGCGCCGTCGGCGCTGACAGCGACCCCGGCGAAATAACCGACCTCCTCAAACGTTCCGTCATGCTTGTTATGGAAAAGGAAGTTGGCCATGGAGTCATTGGCGATGAAGATGTCCTGCCAGCCGTCCTGGTCGTAATCAAACGTCACCACGCCCAAACCGTTGCCGGGTTTCAGTCCCACCCCTGACGATTTGCTCACATCGGTGAACGTTCCGTCACCATTGTTTCGGTACAGCGTCGGAGGCTCTCCTTCGTAAACGTCCGGATGGCAGTATCCGCGATAGCCCGGACGATGATCTCCGCACCAGACGTTGTGTTGAGGCGACCAGTTGACGTAATTGGCCACAACGAGGTCCAATTTCCCGTCATTGTCGTAATCAAACCAGGCTGCGCTTGAACCCCATTTTCCCTCATTGCCCACTCCTGCCGGCGCAGTCACATCGGTGAACGTTCCATCGCCGTTGTTGCGGTAAAGAATGCAACGGTTGTAGCCCAGCACGTAGAGATCAGGGAATCCATCATTATCATAGTCTCCGACGGCCACACCCATACCAAATAAACCTTCGGCTCCGACGCCGGCCTTGGCGGTGACGTCGGTAAAGCTTCCATCGCCGTTGTTCCGGTAGAGAGCGCTTTGCAGAGGTTGTTTGGGAGTGTAAATAGGCGTGGCGGCTCCGTTGACCAGATAGAGGTCCATGAGGCCGTCGTTGTTGTAATCGATCCATCCACAACCCGCTCCCATGGTTTCGATCAGGTACTTCTGTGGAGTTGCCGCATTGTCATGAACAAAATGGATCCCGGAGCGCTCCGCCACGTCAAGAAATCGAATAGCAGGAAAGCTGTTTGAGAGTGCCGTGGGTTGTCTTGCGCCGGACCAAGCCAGGGCGCCCCCCAGCCCAAGTTGCTTCAGGCACTCCCGGCGTGAGAGGAAGCTCTTCATGGGGTTTCGGGTGTGAAGGAGCGCGGTTTTCGATTCAGGATGAGATGAGGGTTTACGTTCGATGGCATCGCCCGAAAAATCGTCATTGACTGGCCCCGCGCAGGATGGTGATTAATCGGCGGTTCTTGTACTGATTGCGCTCAGTGGACTTGAACTTTTCAAATTCTGCCAAATATTTTGCGGCAAGCTCTCGGTTCCCGAGCCTACGATAGGCGCGCGCCAGACTGTAGGCAGGCGTTAAATCGTCCGGATCGAGCCTTAGCGCAGCTTGCAGTTGCTCGACGGCTTGCTGAACTTTTCCCTGACCGAGCAGCAAGGTTCCCAGGATGGCGCGCGAGCGGGAAAAATCCGGATTCAGGCGCACAGAATTCTCAAGGGCTTGAATAGCTTCCTGCGCTTGGGGGCTGCCGGGCGTAGTTCCGGCGCGATTCATCGCTTCGCCCAAAGCGTAAAGAAGAAGATAATCATTGGGATGGACGGCCACGCGTTGCCGCAGGAGATGAATGGATTCCTTCATCCGATCAAGTTCCATCAAAGCCATTGCTTCGGCGAAGTAGGGCAGGTCTTTGTCGGGTTGCAAGGCTGCGGCTGCATGGATATCTCGCACCGCATCCGCGTATTGCCCCTTCATGGCGTAAACGGCGCCTCGCTCAAGCAGCAGGCGGTAAGAGTCGGGAACGTGCTGGAGTCCAACGTTTGCAATGCGAAGAGCCAGATCGTAATTCACGTGATCCACGCACAAGGCGACCAGGTCGAGATAGTTGTTCTCGTTTTGGGGATCAATCAGCGTCGCCGTGCGCAGTGAGTCATAAGCCTCCACCGGCTTCCCGGATTTTTCGTAAGCTTCCGAAAGCAACTGATAGAGTTCGCTGCTCTTTTCTCCCCGCGAAATCAGCTTCTGGGCTGTCTGAATGGCCCCGAGATAATTCCGATTCTTCAGATCGGCGAGCGTCAGGTTGAAACCCGCTTCGTAAGAATTCGGATCCTCTTTCAGTGCGATCTCAAACTGACGCGCTGCATCCGCGTACCGCTGGATCTGTGTCAGAAGGATCCCGGCTCGAAAGTGCAGTGGCGCCTCGGCGCTATCCGGGAGCTTTTCGATGATTCGCGCAGCCTTCCTGTCCTGGTTCAACTGCGCGCAACTGGCGGCATAATCGAGAAGCGCACGAGGCTGATGGAGAGGCAATTCCTGGCTTCGCTCGAAATGCAGTGCGGCTTCCTGGAAACGTTTTTCTGAGTAATTGATTTCAGCCAGGGAAAAATTTGCAACAGGATCGTTGGGAGAAAATTGCAAGACCTTTTCCAGATGAGTCGCAGCGTCTGCCGGGTGGTTAAGTCGAAGTTCATTGAGCGCCAGATTCTTAAGGGCCGGGTAGAAGCTGGGATCATGCCGCGTCGCTCGTTCGAAATATCGGTTCGCCTCGCTCAGTCTCCCTTCTGCTGTCAGAGCAATCCCCATCAGGTTTTCAGCGCGGACATCATTCGGTGACTTGGCCAGAAATTCATTGAGCAACTTCACGGCGGAATCAAGCCGTCGGTTTGCAATCAGTGAGGCAATCTCGTCATAAGAAGCGCTGTGAGGGGTTACCTGACTGAATGAAAATGTTGGTAGAAAGATGCCCCAGCAAAGCAGAAATAGCGACGCGCCCCCCCAGTTCGTCAAAAAAGGGGAGAGGGAAAAGGCTCGCCGAGAGCTCTTTCGTGCAAAGCTTTGTTCTGATCTTGAGCGGAGTCTGAGTGCAAGCATGCTTACATCGGGGGCTGCAACGCGGGGTTGAGTCTCTGCGCGATGCGAAATTCCCTTTCTGCGGCTTTTTCATTTCCGCGCTGTTTTAGGAAAAGCCCGTTTATAAAATGCGCGTCGGCCGTGTTCTTGAGAGAGGCATCGGCAGCCCGAAGCTCGGAAATAGATTCCTTCCAGCGTCCCGCATGAGCCAGACTGTAGCCCAGCAACCGCCGTGCATTGTTATCTTTGGGATTCCAAACCAGAATGCCCTGAAACTGCGCGACCGCAAGCTTCCAGTTCTGAGCTTTGAGGGCTGACAAGCCCAGCACTTTGTGGGCTTCCAGAAGGCTCGGTGCCCGTTGCGCAGCATATTGGATTTCCTGCAATCCGGCCGTTTCTTCGCCGTTTGCCTGCATCAAGCGGCCCATCTCGAAGTGAGCGCGAGCGTCGTTCGGGTCTGCTTGAATGGCCTGCCTGAAGGCTTGAATCGTTGCCTTTAACGGCGCGTGTTCTCTTTCCATGGCCAGGGCGAGCCTGAACCGAGCTTCAGGAAAATCAGGCGCCAGGGCAGCAGCCGATTTGATTTGGGAGAATGCTTTCCTGAGATTTCCTTGTGCCTCGGATTCTGACGCAGACTGAAGCAGGACTCTTGCCTGGCCTACCTGAGCTTTCTTTGCGTTGATCTTCTGCGCCTCGACCCGCTCCTGCTGAGCTTCCGCTCTTTTCCCCTGCCGTCGCAGGGCTTCGGCGAGGCTTAAGTGCGCTCCCGAAAGGAATGGATCAAGGCGCACTGCCTCCTGAAGTTCGCGCGTGGCCTCGGAAATTTGATTCAGTCGCAGGAGCACGGATCCCAGGCTGTAATGCGCCATGGAGTCTAATGGCAGCTCCGTGGCAGCCGCCTGCAACTCCATTCGAGCTCCCAGGAGATCGCCTCTTTGCCGCAGGACCAATCCCAGTGCCCGGTGAGCCAGTGCAAACTGAGGATTTTCCTGAAGGGCGCGGCGAAGTTCCGCCTCGGCTGCGTTCAGATCGTCTTGTGCGCGCAGAGCAAGGCCCAGGTCGTAGTGGCATTCCGGGTTCCGGGGCGAGATCTCCACAGCCTTCCTAAGATCGGTGACGGCCTGGGAGACTTGTTGCTGACTTACTTCAATTTCCCCAAGCGCAAGAAAAATCCTCAGATCGTTGGGCTCAAGTCTAGCTGTGGCACGAAGTTCGCGGACGGCATTTGCCAGATCGCCTTGCTGCTTAAGCCCTATTGCTAGGTTATACCGAGCTTCAACAAAACGCGGCTTCGCTTGGACAATCGAGCGAAGCAATTCCACAGCTCCCTTGATATCTCCCAGTTCCCAGCAAACCTGGCTGAGTGCGTATTTTGCTTCAACAAGGTCAGGTTGCAGGCGTAAAGCGGTTTCAAACTCTTCGACGGCCTGACCGAGGCTTTTCGCCTGGTTATAAACCAGACCTAGATGATAATGAGCGACCGCGAAACTGCTATCGAGCCCGATGGCATGTTGGAATGCCTGGATAGCCTGCTGGGGTTGCCTAAGTTCCGCGAGTGATATTCCCATGCCATCCCATGCTTTCTCATCTCGCGGATTTTGTTCTTCCGCGGCGCGAAAAAGTTCGAGGGCGCGTTCGGGGTTCCCTAGCTTGAGGTATTGGGCAGCTTGGGCAAGGGCGTCGCCCTCAGGCTGGCCTTGGGATGTCTGCACAGACCGGCTTGTGACTCCCTTTGCGCTGCATGCGGCAAACGCTAGCCAAAGCAAGGTCAGGAGCAGCCGGGGGTCTCGGTTTTGAACCCGCATTCTCATTGGATCACTGCCCTTGCCTGCATTACAGTTTTCGCGCAAGCCATAGTTCTCGCTGAAAAGTTCCACCTCCTGCTGATCCCGAGGAACCGCAGGCGACGAGGAATCTCTGCACAGGCCTGACTCTGAAATGGAGAGATTCTTCGCCGACTCGCAGCATGACAGGCGAAGCACTCAACCTGACATGCCCAGCGGTTTTTTCAGCAGCCTATTCAAGCTGGACTGTTGTCACCTCGCGGTCCTGGGATATGAATCTGCTGGAGCGTTCGGGCAGAACTCTCACTCTGAATCGTGCCCTGTAGGGGCGCTTCATTCCTGCCTGCGTCAAAGTCAGCCTGCGGCTTCTATCTTCCCAGATTGCGCGGGTCCAGGTAAACTCGCCGCGCCGGAAATTGTAGGTTAACCCATCGTCTTCGTAAAGGTTCATCCGCGCATTCATACCGGGATATACGACCAGGTCCATCGGCTCCGAAAGGCTTTCGGTCGTGAATTGCTTGACGGGTCCTACGGGTAAGATTGTGCCTGCCCGCACGTAAATGGGCATTGTTGCCAGATCGATAGGACGGGTAATTTCCCGCCCGCCATCGATCGATTCTTCGGTCCAGAAATCGTACCACTTACCCTGCGGCAGATAGAGTTTTCTTACCTGAGCGCCCTTTTCAGTGACTGGAGCGATCAAAAGACTCGGCCCCCACAGGTATTCATCGCAGCGCTCAAAGGTATGAGGGTCTGCCGGAAAATGAAACCAGAGCGCGCGCATCATCGGCCATCCTGTATCATGAGCTTCGCGCACCAGAGAATAAAGATAAGGCAGAAGACGATAGCGAAGATTCAGGTACTTCCGGCAGATGGGTTCCACCTGAGAGTTGTGGAGTTCTTGAGGGGAGGGAAGCGCCGAGGCGGGAACTTCAGCGGGCCTGTAGCTGCCGGTATCCCAGCCCCAGGGCAACCGTAGCTTCCAGGTCCGGCCGTGGGAGCGAAAGAGCGGACAGAATGCGCTGAATTGGAACCATCGAACGTAGAGTTCTCCGGTCAGTTCCGGCGTGGTCAAAAAGCCTCCTGTATCCGTGCCCCAATAGGGCATGCCGCTGAGTCCGGTGTTGATCCCCACGGCGATCTGGGCGCGCAGCGTTTCCCACCTGGAATCGATATCGCCTGACCACAGCCAGCCATAGCGCTGAATTCCAGCATACCCGTTGCGATTCAAGATATAAGGTCGCACATTGGGGCGAGCCATTTGCGCGCCTTCCCAATACATGCGGTTTCTTACCAGGCAGGAAAAGTTATCCAGCCAATCACCCTCATCGGCCCACCAGCCGTCAACGCCCAGATCAAACACTTTCAGATGTTCCCGCCAGTAGTGAGCGGCATCCTCCGGGTTCTCAGCCGCCGCCCCGGAATCGCCGGCACGGCCATGCAATTGTTTTGGAGGCTTATCCTCGTGAAGCACGATGCGGAAATCTTCATCGTGCAGCTTCTTAATCATGGCTTGCGGGTCTGGGAAGACATGAGGATTAAACGCGTAGGAACCGTGGCCTGTATTCCAGCCGGAGGGGCAAAATCCCGTGCCCAGGTAGATCAGGACATCGCAGGGAAGCCGTTTCTGGCGAAACATCCTGGCTTCAGCCAGCACTTCTTCCCGGCTCGCCAGAGTGCGATGGGATTGCTGATAGCCAAGAGCCCAGATGGGCGGCATATGCGGGAAACCCGTCAAGCGAGCATATTCCTGAAGAATCTGCTCAGGTTCTGTCGCCGCCACACAAAAAATATCCAGCGGAAGGATTTGGGGGATTGAGGCGGGCTGAAAGACTCCCACATCTCCTCTCAAGTCAAAGGCTCCGAAAGGAACATGAAAGAACAAAGCCCACCCTGCGGGGCTGACGAACCAGGGAATGGGCATACGCGCTCCATGGGTTCTGAGATCAGGAACGCGCTCGCCATGATGCATGAAATAGAAAATGCCGCGGCGATCAAATTGGCGTCCGCCTTCGCCCAGGCCCCAAACCGGTTCCTGCTGAAGCAAGAAGCTGACGAACCCACTCTTCGGGTCGATATCAAGCTGTTGGATTCTCCTGCCGTCGTGAGATGTTACAGCAAGCTGCGGCGGGCTTCCGGACATACGCAGTTGATAGTCGCCCCAGGAAATGCTCCGCAATTCAGTGGTAGAGCGGAGCCTTACCGCGGGAGAAGGCCACTCGTGCGGAGTGAGGATGATGCTCTCTGTGATGGGCTCGACGTCTCCATCCCCGCCAATGGGAAGCAGGCTCAGGCGTAAGGTGTGTGCGCTGACGAGCGTGATCCACATTTCGGCTTGTTGGCCCGCAATCCGAAGGGAATTTGACTGCGGGGCCGGCGTCCTGTGAGGCGTCAGAAGTGCGGCAGCGCCCGCCGTGCTCATCAGGCTCAAGGCTTTGCGCCGTGAAAGGTGTGACAGCCTCTTGGGCATGAGGGTGCCAGGCTTCCTGCAGGATATTATGCGATTCCAGCGCGCGCTTTTGCCTGCTGGATAATCGCAGCCATCACATGCCGATAGCGATCAAAGGTGTCATCCACCACCGTGATCGTGGGAATCTGGAATTTATTGAGGCCAAGAGTAGCGGAGTCGAATTCGTGGAAGCCTGACTCATGAACCCCGCTGCTCCCTCTTCCCGGAGCCGGATGGCTGAGATGCTGAAAGGCGCGGGCATATTTATTGAGGGCGGCGGGATATGCAAATTCTGAGAAGGCCTGATAGAGCGGAATAAAAGACATTAAAGCATCATAATGCATTTCCCCGCATGCCAGCAGGTTGGAGAATCTTTGACGCAAAGCCATGACAAGTTCGTGCGTTCCCTCGTGCATATCAGCCCTGGGATTATTCACCCAGCCGCCCGCAATATCAAGAAAATAGGAGTCTACATGGTAGCGCTCCACGAAGTCTACGATGCGTCCATAGAGCCATTGCCGCCAGGACTCGACTCCAAGGTTCATCCAGGGCATCCATCCTTCCATGTGCCGGTCGTTATCCCAGTCCACCCAGTTCAAGTAAAAAGGATCGCCGTCAATCTGAGCAGTGGCTGCATTCGAGACGTCAGGGAACGCGGGCAGTCGATCGTTAGCCGAATTAGCGCCAAACATCGGCATAAAGTGGAATCCGAGGTGATGCCCTTGCCGGATCAGGGTTTGGAGCCCCTGCTCGCCTCCCATCCTCGCCTCAGCCCGATAGAGAGGATAATTCCAATAATAGCGGCCATCCCAGGCGGGCAGAAAAACCAGCACTCGTTCGCCCGGTATCTGCCTTGCCACCCATTGGAGAATCCTCAGCATTTTGGCGTAGTCATTGAAGATGTATCCCGTCCAATGCATCCCATGAAGCGAAATAACCAGAATGACCTTCCGAAACCATGAAGGGACATCTTCACGAGTTTCCCAATCTGGCAGGCTGAATAACCGCTCCAGATGCTCAAAGTGAGGCCGAAAGGCGTTCTCCAGGGTTGAAACGCGCCCGGCTCTCCACAGAGGACTTTGGATGTGCGAGGACTTTTCCCAACCCGGGCGTTCGTAAACCAGTTCGACGCGATAACCTTTTTCGCCCGGCTGAAAATAAAATCGGTTTGCTCGCACGCGACTCTCAAGCGAGGAAAGGAAGAAATAATCCTGGTCGCCTGCGCGAATCACAGCCAACGGGGTCGTCATCCCGCGGGCGATGAACAGGTCTCCGCCGCCAAAGGGATAGCCCAGTAGAACTTCATCGTCTTCGGGGTCGAAAAATTGAGCTCCACCCGCAGAGATCGCCCCGCGCGGGATACCACGAACAATGGCTGCGATGGACTTGATGGTTTTGCTCATTGTGGCTTGGGCGTCCCACTCGATGAGCTCTCCATTCCTGCGAATGCGCGCCGTAAGCCTGCCCGGGGCCTTCTCCTGGCTGCCTGCCCAGACAAATTGAGCACAGTTTACTTCCAGGCTGTCTGCATGTTCCGTCGTTGTCATGTGAGCGGTGGCGAGGCCATAGGCATTCTCGAAAGTATACAGACGAAAGGAAAACTGTAATCCGCCAAACTCCACGGACGGCTCCGGAAAATCGAAGCTGAACTTCATGAAGCTTTTGCCGCGCGGAGGAACATAGACTCCGCTGGTTGAAGTGAAGGGCAAGATGGGCGGGGCGGCAATGGTTGCTGAAGGTGGAAGCACCATGCCAGCACCGGCCCCTCCAAAGCTCTTGAGCAGTGTGCGGCGGGAAATGCGATGCGACATGGTTTTTCTCGACCTTGGCTTGTTGTTATAAGACAAGAGGAGAGTGGACCATCTGGCCTTATTCCTGCGCAATTCAAGATGAAGCTGAATTCACCTTCCAGTAGACCACGTATCGCTCGCCTGCAAGTTGATAAAGCGGTGTGAGTTTGACAGATTGGCTCTGATGCACAGTCCGGAAAGTGAGTGAACGGCCTGAGGCCGGTTCAACCCAATGGGCTTCGTTACCGGACCGAATATGAATTTCAGGCGTCGCCACGGGCGCGCCACCGGGGCTGGTCTGGTAGCCTATATAGGTGTTCGAAGGATTCAGCCCTTCACGGCCCAACTGCCCTGCCAGCACCAGCGGGCCGTACATCACTGCCTGTTGCGTCTCATCCCCCGGTAGAGGTTCAATATACAAGCTCATCGGCAAGCTCAACTCTACCTTGTCTCCGTCTTTCCAGACGCGCTGCAGCGCCAGATAGCTGCCCGGACTGGCCAAAACCGGCAGCAACTCGCCATTCAATCGCAGATGTCCTCCCTGGGTCGCCCACCAGGGAATGCGTAGGTTCAGCACCATCTCCACCGGCCGCTGCGCCCGAAGGGTGAACGCCGACCGTGCCTCCTCCGGAAACTTCGTCTCCTGTCGCAGGCGAATCCCTTTTTCCGCCCAGTTCACTTCCGAAGCGATGAACAGATTCACGTAAAGGCCCTGATCGTCGTGAAAGTAGATCGTGTCATTAAACTTGGAGAACTCTTCCGCCCCCGTCCCCGTGCAGCACCAGAAGGAGTCATACGGCGTGTTGTAGTATTTCCACCAGCCCCGCCCCAGCGGCAGAAAGTAGCTCTTCAGTCCTTGGCCGTCCTGAGTGCCCAGGCGGCTGTTGAACAGCGTCCGTTCGTAGTAGTCCATCACGCGGGGGTCGGCCGTCCAGCCAAAAATGTGTCGTGTCAGCTTCAGCATGTTGTAGCTGCAGCAGCACTCTTCCATATTCTGTCCCACTTCGTTGGCGAGCTTGCCCGGATCGGCCAGCCAGTGCTCTTCGTAGCTGGTTCCGCCGGTGCAATACGTCCGTCGCGCCGTCACTTCCTGCCAGAAGTAGCTGGCCACGTCGTGATAACGCTGATCGCCCGTTACTTCATACTGGCGCGCGGCGCCGATGATCTTGGGAATGTTGGTGTTGGCGTGCAGCCCCTTCAGCTCGTCGCGGTATTGTGCCAGAGGATCCAAGACGGCACGGTGGTCAAAGCGCCGCGCCGTGCGCAGGTATTGCTCCTTGCCGGTCACCGCGTACAGATTGCAGAGCACCTCCAGCATTCCGCCCTGCTCAACCTCTAGCACGCGTTGCATGTGCTCATCGCTTAAAGGCTCAGTCCATCTTCCCACCCAGTTTGCCATGCCTTCCGCCGTCTCAAGTGCCTGCTCGTTGCCGCAGTGCGTATACATATCAAGATGGCCGGCCATAATTTTATGGAGGGTATAAAACGGCGCCCAGACTCGCTTGCCTTCTCTCAAGCGATCAAAGAATTCTTCTGGAAAAGCGCTCAGGTACCCATTCCCATGCTTTTTCTGGCACTGCGCAAGATCGGCAACCAGCGCATCGGCCTTCTTCTTTAAATCCTCATCGCCGGTGCTGGCGTACATCAACGCGCAGGCTGATAGATAGTGACCTCCACAAAAATGCCCACGCACTTCGCAATCAGGTTTTTCCCAGCCGCCAAAAGGCTGAGCCGTGGAGGGCAGACCGGCAGTCAGGCGAAACATATGCGCCAGGCGGTCATTGGGAAGCATCTTTAGGTAGGCGCGATTGGCCTCCGTCTGTTCCTTGAAGATGCCCTCCAAAAGTCGAACCCGGGGGGTGGGGAAGGGGAGAACTTTCCAGGAGACTTTCTCGTGGCTCACTGGCTGGCCATTCTGTATCACCGTGTCGAGAACCGGATTTTGCGGCGGTGCTCCCAGAGCAACTCCCGGCAGTATGGAAGCGCCGGCGGCCGCCATCGTCAGTTGCACAAACTGTCTTCGGCTAAAGGAATGCGTAGTTTCCATAAGGCACCCGTCTGTTGGGCTTTGGGGGATTGAATAACCCACGCCCCCGATAAATTGTAGCGCTGGACCACTGTCCCCGACGCGCTGCCCTGAAGGGCGTTATCGGTAAACATCCTGCATCAGGCGCGCGTCATTCAGAATGAAATGTGCGCTGCCAGATTAATGTTTCTCGCCGGGAAAGTTGAGGTTGAGCTTCCAAACAGCGAGTCTGAAATATTGCCGTCCGGATTCTGCAAGTTGACGCGATTAAAAGCATTGTAGAACTCGGCCCGAATTTCGAGCGTTGCGCCCTCCTTGCCGATGAACCAAGGAATCTTTGTATCCTTAAAGAGGCTTAAGTCGGTGTTGGCGAAGCCGGGACCGATAAACGTGTTGCGGCCGAGTGTCCCATCTTGGCCAAGTCCGGGCCGGCCAAAGTCCGTTGAACTGAAGATCTTGTGTGGAAATTGGAAAGCCGAACGGTTGCCGCTCTTGAAGTTCCCGAAGCTGGGCTCATCGGGGAAATCGTAATTCCAACCGTCGGCGTTGAAGTCGCATCCGTTGTTCCCGACAATTTGCCCGGCGCCGTTGTAAACAGGCTCGAAGGGCAGGGAACAGAACACGCTGTAAGGCCCGCCGCTCTGAAGAATCGTGATCGCGCCGACATTCCAGCCTCCGAAAAGTTTTCGCACCACACCGCTTGTGGTGAAATGAGTGGCGATGTTAGGTAAGGCAAACGTCTCACTGAAGGCTAGCTTTTGCCTGATATCGAAATCTGCCAGGCCTTTATTTAGCTGGAGGTTGCCGACATCCACAATATTGAGCCCGGTCCCAAAAGAACTGGCAGTGTCAATGGCTTTGCCGAGGGTATAAGCTGCCTGCATAGACAATGCCCTGCCCACGTGGCCTTGGATCGCCATATCGAAGCCATTGTACGCGGAAAAGCCATTACTCTGGCCATAATCGATCTGGCCGAAGCTGGTGTTGAGCCTGGTGAGCACGTCATTGGTCTGAATAAGGTTCCCATTGTAACGGTTCACATCGTAGCCTTGCAGCAAATCGCGGCCTGCTGACCCCACGTAGTTTGCCTGCACCATCCAATTGGTGTTTAAGGCATATTCGATCCCGAAGAAGTAATTCTCGGAGTAGGCTAGACCCAGACTTGGATCTTCAACAATGACGTCTGACGGCACGCCAATTAAGCCGTTCTTTGGATCGAGTCCAACTTGCAGCGGCGGATAGGGAAAATTCCACGGCGAGTGGTGCAAGGGCGCCAAGGCATAAACGGGTTTGACTGCCGTCTGTTGGCTAACTGTGGCCGTTGCAAAGAGGGGAAGGTAAGTGCAGCAGTCGTGGTAGAACTGGCCGCCGGGGCGATCCGTGAAAAAGCCGAATCCGGCGCGGATGGCCATCTTGCCTTTGTGGGTTGGATCCCAGGCGATGCCGATACGCGGTTCAAAGCCTTTATAATCTGTTCCCAGCAATGGATTGCTGACGTGTTCCATATGGGCATTTGCAATCCGTTCGCTGAAATTGTCGCCGCCAAAGAAGCGCAGGTTCGTGAAGCGATCGTCTTTATTGTAAGGATTAAAGTAGACCTCCCAGCGTAAACCATAGGTAAGGCTGATGTTGGGGCGCACCTTCCAGTTATCCTGGAAGAATACTCCCAAGTCGGGCATTTCCGGAGCAAAGCCCAATCCCAGGCGCTGCCCGTTGGCGGGATTAAAGCCGAGGTTCGTTTCGGAGAAGGGTTTATCCAAAGCAAAATCGTAAAGGCTGTTGAAGTTGAATTGTGGACGGGTGAAGACGTTCTGGAAATTGGCCACCGAACCCCAGCCTTCATCGATGGCAAAGCGCACGCCGGTCTTGAACGTGTGTGTGCCGCGATTCATGGTGAGCACATCCCGCCACTCTGGATTGTTCTGAATAAATGTCGCGTCGGAAAACCCCACGCCATAAGCGGCAATTCCCGGCACGTTCGAGAGGGGCACATATCCGTTTACCGCCGGGTCTGTTCCCCAGGAGCGCGTGACTCCGAAAGCCGCTTCATTCAGCACTGTGGGCGAGAAGATGTGTGTGTAGTCCAGGTTGAAATATTCCGTGTATTGCGGTCCGACTCCGGTAAAAGCCGGATAAACATTGGGCGCGGCAAATTCCACGGTCTGCATCGTGGTGCGGTAGAAGTTTCCATAGATACGGTCTTTCTGATTATTAAACTCATGATCGATCCGCGCGTTCCACTGAATCCCGTTGCGGAAAACAGTTTGCGAGAAGATGCCGTTTTCCGTCAGAGGGAAATTGCAGGGAAGCTGGCCGACCGGGGTGGAAAGCGGCGTGGAGGGGCCGCCGGGAAGAGCATCGCAAGGTATGGAGCTTGTGGCATCTGCAGCGCCCATCGCCAGCGGACCAGCAAGAATGCCTGGGCCGGTAGGCGTTACCGCTGCCGGGAAGGAGCTCATATCAAAAGTCGAAATGTTATTCGGATAAGCGCTCTTCATGTAGCTGATGAATTGCGGACTGGGAACGCTTGTGGCAAAGCTATCGCCCACGCCAGAGCGGAGAACGTCCATTGAGGCGAAGAAAAATGTATTGTCCTTCTTGATGGGTCCGCCCAGGCTCCAGTTAAATTCATTGCGCAGAAATGAAGGAAGGCTGCTCTCGAAGACGGTTCTCGCTGCCAGGTGATTGTCTGTCCAGTATTCTCCCAATGTTCCGTGCAATTGGTTGGTACCCTGCTTGGTCACAATATTGACCACTGAAGAGGAGTTGCGGCCATACTGTGCCTCAAAATTGTTGACAAGCACTTTGACTTCTTGAACAGAGTCCGCGTTAGGCGTAAGGTTTGTGACTCCCCCGCGGGGAGTGCCATTCACGTTGGCGCCATCCACCAGGAAATTGTTGGCCTCAGCCCGCTGGCCACTGGCGTTCAGGTTCACTCCAAACTCCGCGTTAAAGATATCGTTGGTGGCCTGAGCGTAAGCCTGCCCGCCGCCGGAAGGCAATCCGGTGACGCCTGGCGTCAACACGACAAGGTCATAAACGTTGCGGCCTACAAGCGGCAGATCTTCAACCTGACGGGGGCTGATTAAGGAAGAAACTCTTGCCTGAGTGGTGTTCACCGGGGGAGGCGCTGCCGTTACGGTGATCCTTGTGGAGGTTGCGCCAACATGCAGAGTGACATTGACATTCCGAGTCTGCGTGGTCTCAAGGACAATGTTTTCCTGTTCGACGGTTGAGAATCCTGGCGCTGAAACCGTCATCGAAAACTGCGCAGGAGGGAGAGAGTCAAAGCGGTAAAAGCCAGAAGAGTTGGTATGGGTTGTTCGCGTCTGGCCCGTCGCTAAATCCTTAATGGTAACTGTCGCATGGGGCACAATTGCGCCAGAAGGGTCTGTGACTGTTCCTTCGATAGCACTTGAAAATGTGGCCTGAGCCTTTACCAGACTGGGGAAGGCCGCAAGCGCTGCCGCTGCGATCACCATTGCCATCCAGTTTCTGAAGCTCATAATCACGCTCCTTTCTTAACGACTAACCGCGTCTTGCCTTTAGCTCGTTCCCATGGGTCGTACGACCAGATCAGTCGTCCACGAACTTCGAAAAAGCGCCGAATTTGACCTCCCAAAAGTGGTAAAACGTTTCATTGCTTGTACTGCAAGTCGGTCGAAATGTCAAGTACTTTTTAAATTTTTGTCAAGCTGGGGTTTTGTTGTTTTTGATTTCTTCGTGGGCCTTGGCCGGAGCGGAGCCCTGCGAGCCCGCGGGGCGAATGATTAGGGCGAAGCCGAGGGCAAGGCCCACGACCGCCGCTTGGCGATCCCGGCTGCTTTCATTTCCATCTGCCGTCGCGCTGCCTCTCGCCACGGATGATCCGCCGGTGGCACCCACTTCCGCTTCCCGGCGTTGGGAGCCTTTGCGGATCGCTTCGCCTGGACTGCTGGTCGAACCGGCGGTGCGCTCTCTCCACCGCACCGCGCGTATCCGGGAGCCAATCCCTATCTCCCCATCCGGCCTCACCCACACCACCACCTTGCCCTTCGCCGGCGCATAATTCCGGCTCCAGCTGGGAGTAGTTTGAAAGTTGTGTCTATATAAAAGCCGCCGAGTCAGAAGCCCCAAATCACCGCTTGGCTTCTTTCCTCTCTGCGGCTACAAATAAAAAAATGCCCCAGAGATCGCCATCCCTGGGGCGAGACCTGCTTCACCTTCCGAATCCTTACCCGCCGAGCTCGCCCAGGAGATCGGGTAGCAAAGGCTTTGTGCGAGGATGCCGGGGCAGATATTGAGATCGTCCCTTGTATTACGAATCGATGGGAGGTTTTAGAGATCAAGCGGGAACGTACGTCAACCTGATCACGTTCGCGCCGATCAGATCGTTGGACACAAGGCGAAGCGGCGGCCGGGGGCCGGCGAAGAATGGCTTGCCACGACCAAGCACGACGGGATGGAAGTAGAGTCGATACTCATCGATCAGACCAAGGTCGGTCAGGCTTTGCGCGAGGTCTGGTCCGCCAACGGCAATCTCCCCGGCGCGCTGAGTCTTTAGCTCGCGTATCGCCACCTCGACGTTATCCGCAACAAGTGTGGCGTTGGGACCGGCTGACTTCAACGAGCGCGACACGACCCACTTCGGCTGGCCGCGCCACGCCGCCGCGAACTCGTGTTCGTCCGTGCCCCACTCGGGATGGTCTTCGTCCCAATAGCGCATGCTCTCGTACAAGCGGCGACCGTAAATACTGCCGGTCAGGCCGCGGACACATTCTATCCAGTGACGAAAAAGCGCGGGATCAGGCGCAGAGTGCTCGGGATCAACATAGCCGTCCAGCGATAGGTTCATTCCAAATACGAACTTCGCCATAATGAAGCGTCTCCAAATAAGTCTTTCATAGCTCTCAAATTACAGGATTCGAGCCAGCTGCGCTGCGAATTCCGATGATGGTGATGAGTGATTTTATCCTGATGGCTTATTCCGGTACGTAATAATCATCACGATCGGAGCGAAGCGACGCAGACGTTCTTATGGTGCTGGAAGTGACTGGGATGGGTCAAGTGAGATTCGGTCCCGGTCCCGGTTTTTCTTTTCTCCTTCCCAGAGAGATTGATAGATCCCGCCGTCGGCGCGGTGGGAATGTGGGAATCCGGCGCGGTCTGCCGGATTTCCAAGCGCGGTGGAAAGCGTGGGAAACTCCCTTCTTGAGTTTTCCACGCTTTCCACCGAGCGTCATTTCCACAGCCCAGGGTCAGAAGCCCCCAATCACCGCCGGGCTTCTTTCCTCTCTGCGGGAACTCGATGCCCTCGCCGCAACTTCATCGACGACCTGGAACTGCGTAACACCCGCCCGCTCGATCCCGATCTGCTCGCCCTCTTCCTCTATGCCAAATACGTCGAGGTCCGCGAGGGCGACCGCCTCCGCCCCGGGGGCATCGACCTGGTCGTTGGTCTCGGCCGCGACGGCAAAAAGCGTGTCCTGGCCAGCCTGTTCCGCTTCGGACGCGAGAACCTCGAGGAGTGGAAAAACGTTCTCCGCAGTTTGATCGAACGCGGCCTGCGGCGCGTCTTGCTGCTGGTCCACGACGACTTCTCCGGCTTGCTGCCCATCACCCGCAGCTTGTTCCCCCAGGCCGACATCCAGCTCTGTATCGTTCACCTGCAGCGCAACGCCAAGAGCCACTTCACTAAAACCGATGCGGCGGAATTCAACCAGCGTATTCGGGCGCTGAAGTCGGCTTGGAATGCCGAGGTCGCCGCCACCCCGTTCGAGGACCTCGGCCAGCGCTTCGAGTCCCACTCGCCCAGCTTCATGCGCGAGATCCGCAAAAAACGGGAGCCTTACCGGGCCTTCCTCAACTCCCCTGACGTCATCCGCCGCTCGCTGTCCACCACCCACGTCGTCGAGGCCCTCAATAGCCAGCTCGAAATGATGCGCCGCAACAGCGGCGGTTCCTTCCACTCGGAAGAGGCCCTGAAGTTGAAGCGGGGCTTAGCCGTCTCGCAGCTCGAAACCGGACGCTGGCGCCGCGTCGCCGCCTCCGTCTAGACCGCCCTTGATCAGTTCAACGCCATCTTTCCGTCACAATTCGAGAGCGAAGAATAAATCTCTCAGACACAAAATTCTTAACAAGCGCCAAGTGATTTATTTTTTCCCGAAGAGAATTTATATCACTTCTGGAGTCTTCAGCCGCCTCTTTTCCCTGGCCCTTTTACACACTTTATACTGTACTAGCAACCGTGTTACTCAACGCCTAGCGGCCCAGCGTCTTGGCCACTCCCAAGATCGTATCCACGCCGAACTCGTGCTAATGCCGAATCTCCTCGAACAGCTTCTCTTTGGCCCTCCGGTCCACCACCGCCTCCGCTCCGGGCTGCTGCCCGCACCAGAGTACTCGGTTCTTCCCACAATGGGCCAATTCAAATTAGCGAAATTTGTCCCAGCCGATGGGGTACAGAAGACCTCCGCTAGCACGAAAAACATATTGACAACAATCATAAAGTTGATTAGTCTCCTCATCTGATCATATCAGAAGTGATCATATCAGAAGATAATGTACCTGCGCGTGGAGGTGGGAATTTGCGGCTCAAGGAGCGGCTGATACAGACGTACTAACAGCTTGCCCGGAGCCGACGAGATCGAATCTTTCGCAGCTGACGGAGGCAATGAATGAAAGGCAGAATAATCCTAGTTTTCTCAACGGTTATCCAATTGTTTCTGTGGAGCGTTCTGGGCCTTGCCCAAATAATCAGCAGCTCCTTGGTAGGGCGCGTAACGGACTCATCGGGTGCACCGGTCCCAAACATCACTGTGCTGGTTAAAAACTCCGGCACGGGATCCGTGCACGCGGTCGTGACCAACGCCTCTGGCACATACATTGCAACCAACTTGGAGCCGGGGATCTATGATATCAGCGTTAAAGCGAACGGATTTCGAGAACTTCAGATTTCGGGAATTCGATTGCAAGCCGCCCAGACGGTGCGTGAGAATCTGGTGCTGGAAGTTGGCCAAGTGCGCCAAGTCGTCAGCGTAAAGGCCAAAGCGCCCTTGCTCAGAACCGACAGCGGAACGATTGGCGGCACACTCAATGAGTTACAGATAACTTCCCTTCCAAATTCAATGCAATCCATTGACACCCTCGAAGGCTTAGTGCCTGGCGCCCAAACACAGGCTAAAGAACAGCCGCTAACCGGGGGAGCGCGTTATTGGGGGGGGAGTAACTTCACGCTCAATGGAGTTCCCGAGCAAGATAATTTCGTCGGGCGCGGCGCAACAAGCGTCATTGGGTTGGAAGATCAGCCTCCCCCGAGCTCACTTCAGGAATTTAAAGTGGAGAGCGCGAATGCTAATGCCGAGTTCCGTGCGGTGACCACTATTATGCTCGTAACGAAAGCGGGTAGCAACCAGTTCCACGGTCAGGCGTACGAGGACTTACAAAACACAGCGTTCAACGCAAATAGCTTCCTGTCGAACGCAGCCGGAAATCCGCGCCCCGTGTTGAACTGGAACCAATTCGGCGCAAATCTAGGCGGGCCTATCTGGCGGAACAAGATGTTCTTCTTTGTGAACTATTCTGGATTTCGCCGCCGGCAGGATAGGACGGTGCAGTTTAATTTTCCATCGACGGCCATGTTGAAGGGAGATTTTTCATCTCTCTGCTCAACTTACGCCAATGGAATTTGTAGCGATCCTAACGGCACTCAGCTTTACAACCCATTTACGGGCAATCCGTTTCCCAACAACCAGATTCCCTCAAACCTCATCACGCCGCAAGCTCAGACACTGCTGAAGTATCTACCTAGAGTAACTAATTCCAGCTTGCCTGGAGCGGAGTTTGGAAATCCCAACTATTTCGGCATCGTGCCAATTGCGTACGATCGGAATTCCATTGACACTCGCGTTGATTACAGCATCTCGGATGCGGACAAGCTGTGGGTTGTCTACTCGCGGAACACCACCCCGCTGGCGAATACATATCTGGGATATCCAGCCAACTACGGTAACGGGTCGAACTTCGGCGACAACACCTACAACTACAGTTTAACGGAAACTCATATTCTGAATCCCCGTACCATCAATGAACTTCGGCTCGGTTATTTTGATATGTACTCCATTCGGAGTGGAGAGAATGGAGATTTTGACCCTCGCTCGCTGTTTCCTCAATTACCCAAAAGCCCGCAACGCGGCTTGCCAACTATGACGATGCTCGGGTACACGGGAATGTTTCACGACTATGGGTATAACCAAGTAAGGAACCACGTCCCCACATGGAACATCAGAGACGACGTGACCTTCATCCGCGGAAACCATACCTTTAAGGTTGGGGCAGACCTAAGCCGCTTCAAGGGTTATGGTCCGAACCCGAATGCGCCGCTACCCACGTTCAACTTCAACGGCCAATGGACGGGAAACAAGGGCTGGCCTGGGCATCCTCAGTCAGCGGGGAATTCCTTCGCCGATTTCCTCCTGGGAGTGGCCAGTAGTTCCTCCAAGGGGCTGCCGGGCATAGAAGTGGTGATGTCGGATAATGATGAGGAGTTTTACGCACAGGACACGTGGCAGGCGCGTCCAAAATTGACGATTAATTATGGAATTCGCTACATGTACCAGGCTCCGTGGGACTTCAGAGGAAATACCCGCTCAACCATCGATTTAGTCGGGAATAAGCTGGTGCTTCCTCAAAATTCCGTGACGGCGGTCTTCCCAGGGTACGGCGCGTCCGCCGCGCTTTTCGCGGCCTATCCTTTTGAAACCACCCGAGCACTTGGCTGGCCGATCAACTATATTGAGCCAGACGTGAACAATTGGGGCCCACGCTTTGGATTTGCCTATCGTCTCCAATCTGGAGCCACCTCAGCGACTGTGCTGCGGGGTGGTTACGGAGTCTATTACAACCTGAACCCTGGAGCCATTGGTCCCAGGTCAGACACTTCAAATCCTCCTTGGACCACACAGTACGGGGGCAGTAGCGCCACCACGGAGACTTACAATTCGCAGTTGCCCGGGAACCCTACAACTCCATACCTGCCGGACATCACGTTCCAGGATCCGTTTCCGGCCAGCCTCAGCGGCAGTCCGAATGTCGCGGCCAACCCGACTATTTACATGACTCAACGCGATTTCAAAAATCCTGTAACCCAAGAGTGGAATCTTACGCTGGAGCATCAGTTCGCATCGAGCTGGATGGCTCGGGCGTCTTATGTTGGAAACCAGGCTCACCATGTTATGTGGTATAACAGTGACATCAATGTCCCGACGCAGCAAATCCCCAATACGCCGATTCAAAACCAGCGGCTGCTGCAACCATGGTCATCGATCCTCGCGACCCAAAGCGGAGCAAAACAGAACTTCAACCAGTTGCAACTCGAACTGCGGAAAGAATTTTCCAGTGGTTTGCTGTTGCAGGTAGAATACCAGTGGACCCGCAGCCTGGATAATGCTCCGGTAGTAGGTGGGCCTCAGAATTGGAACTTCCCTTCGCTTGATTACGGGAACAGCGACTACGTACGGAGACATGTTTTTATCGTAAATTATGTATATCAACTTCCGATTGGCCGGGGAAGGCGCTGGCTCCGAGGTGCGAATCCGGTGGTCGAGGGGTTGGTTGGCGGCTGGCAGGTCTCAGGCATCACCACTTATGAAACCGGTCTTCCATTTACTGTGAATTTCGCTGTTCCGTCGAATTACATTGGATGGTGGGGCGGAAGAGCGAATCTCGTGTCCGGCAGTTCAGTTTATAGTACACAGAATAGAGGGTCCCACGATGTAACATCTGGCGTGCAGTGGTTCAATCCCGCTGCTTTTTCGGCTCCAACACCATGGACCTGGGGAGACTCGCAACGTAACTATCTTTTTGGACCAGGTTATGCAAACTGGGACATTAGCGTTGCAAAATCCTTTCATCTTCCGGGTCTCGCCGAACATGCC
>Ga0209168_10001037_pt1 | contig 23254 bp, 20 predicted proteins | sample Coa_R1_FD_187156 | JGI IMG/M metagenome (GOLD analysis project Ga0209168, IMG submission 187156) | Surface soil microbial communities from Centralia Pennsylvania, which are recovering from an underground coalmine fire - Coalmine... | ecosystem: Environmental > Terrestrial > Soil > Unclassified ...
GGGGCCGACGGGCGTCACGGTGAAGGTCACCGGCCCCGGACCGTTTCCCGAACCACTGACGGTTGCGATCGCCGTGCCGTTCGATGCGGCGGTAATTGCGCCGGTGTAGTTCGACTCAGATGCGGTGAACGTCTGCGGCGCCGCGCTCTGCGACGCAAAATTCAAATTCGTAGGATTCGCGCTTAGCGTACCCGGAGGTGGAGATGGCGGCGGACCGCCTCCGCCACCAGTACCGCCGCCTCCGCCACCGCCGCCATGACCCCCCGCGAGAGCCGCAAGCCCGGCGATGCCCGCGAGGACGCCGAGAATGCCGCCTCCTCCGCCGCCCGATGCGGGTGCAGCCGTGACTTCCGGAGACGGCTCGGGCGACGCCGATGCGGCCGCAGTGCGCTGCGCGTCCGAGCGATCGGGGCACGGAAGCGCGCTGAATTCTTGCGTCGTGGATTGGAAATTGAGCTGCACCGCGGCTTTGGTGCCGCTCAGCCGCAGCGCTGCCGGCGCCTCGACGATTTTCGAAGATCCGTTCGGGCCGCCGGTCGAGATGCTTCCGATATAGAGAGCGACGTCTGCGCCTTCTGGATCCGCTGAAACGTCGAACACGGCAGGCGTTCCGGCAACGGCGAGCGTCGCTCCGCCTGCGACGACTGCAAGCGGCGGCGCGTCGGATGCGACACACATAGCTCCGGCGCTCAGCCGCAGCGTCGTGCCGGATGCCGAGCTTGCATACTGCATCGTCGTGCCGGCGCCGAGCCGCGCGCGGAGTGAACCCGCGGCTGCGACGGATGCCAACCCATTGATGCCGGTCATCACCGTCTCGCCCGAACGAAGTGCCTGCGCTCCGCTCACATCATGCGACGCGCCCGAAGCGTCTCGAACGGTAAGAGCGCCGCCGAGGTTCGCCACGATCGCGACCGGCGGCGATGCAACCGCACTCCGCGGCAGCACGAGCGCGATCGACATCGCGATGGCCCAGAATCTGGGAATTCGCGTCAAGGATCTTCGCTGCGTTGCGGGCCGGGAGATAGTCAAAGAGACCACGCTTTGGATGGAGCGCAAGGCGATCGCGGCGTAGGTGAAAGGCAAATGTTGGCAGAGCGGCCGGCGTGCGCCTCCACAGGCAGCCCATTCGCGGCGGCGAATGTCCCGCACATGCTCGCGAAAGATATCGAGCGACTTCTCATACGAGTCATGCTGGGGCTGGCGGCGATCGTGGTGATCGCAGCGGTCGTTTCCGTGACGCCGCCGGGGCGACAGTTGCTCGAGCGGCTGACGGGCGGTTTCGATTCTACGACCGAGACGCGCTCGCCGATCCAGCAGGCCGAGGACGCGCTCGCGGCCGGCAACACCGCGAGCGCGAAGGCGCTGGCGAGCCAGGCGATGCAAGGATCTCCCGATGCCAGCACGGCCTACCGTGCCGGCAACGTACAGCTGAGCGCCGGCGATGAGAAGGCCGCGGAATCCGACTATCTCGCCGGAGAGCGGCTGGGGGCGTCCTATCCGTGGAATTTCATCGCGCTCGGCCAACTGTACGCGCGCGAGAATAACCTGCTGCAGGCCGACGAGAACCTGCGCGCCGCGACCAATATTGCCCCCGGCATGCAGTTTCTTCACTACGATCTCGGCACGGTCGAACTTCGCGAAGGCATGCGCGCCGCAGCCGCATCCGACTTCCAGGCCGAACTCAAACTCTCGCCCGGATATGCGCCTGCGCGCGACGGGTTAGCGCAAGCCCTTGGTCATGCGCCGCCGTCCGCGGTCGCGCTGACGGCACCGAAGCCGAAGCCGTCGGCCAAACTCACGATCCATCCGCTGGTCGCGCCGAGTCCGAGCCCAACGCCGGTTCCAAGCCCATCTCCGACCGTCGTCGCGCAGGCCACACCGACGCCGACTCCCACTCCCACGGCGACCCCGACGCCCGTCGCGTCTCCAACGGTGACGCCGAAGCCGCGCGTACACCACGTCACGGTCATCCAGCGCGTCGCTACGCCGACTCCGACGCCTGCGCCGTCGCTCGCTCCGGCGCCCGATCTTTCGAAGGTTTCCGCTGATGCGCGCAGCTATCTGCTCGGCGTCGGTCAGGATCTGAACTTCACGCGCGCGTTGCCCGACGCCGACCTCAGCGACTCACCGGGCACGATAAAGACAAAGGTCGCGGCCGCGCATGGCAGCGCTGAACTCTTGCGGCTCGGGACCGGCGCCTTGCTCCAAGGCGACCTCTCCACCGCTTCGGCTGCCTTTCGCGCGGCCGCGGCAACCGCTCCAAACGATTGGCTGCCTCCATACCTTGAAGGCCTGACCGCACAGGCGCTCGGCGACGAATCCGGTTCGCATTCGTGGTTCTTGGCGTCGGCGCGCATCGCCGATCGGCCTGAGACTTACACGAGCCTCGCGCTGCAAGCTTTGAACGACGGCGATATCAGCGGGGCTCTGAAAGATGCGCAGCGCGCGGTCTACAACGACCCGAATTTCGGGCCGGCGCATTTCACGGCCGGCATGCTTGCGATCATCGCGGCAAACGCGCCGCTCGCGCGCAGCGAACTGTCAGTCGCGATCGTGCTCGGCCGCGCGCCGCAGCGGACGGGCTATTTTCTCAAGGCCGCCGGCGGCTGAGCCGCAACGGCTCGCCGGCTATGGAAGAGCGGCACGAGCAGCAACGTCAGGGAAAAGGCGACCGCTAGTCCGATCGACGCGTCATCAAACGCGGCCATGTACGCCTGCTGCGTCAAAGTCGACGCGAGCGCCGCAGTCGCTTGCGAAGCAGCCGTCGAAGCGTCGGCGCCGCGGGAGATGAACGCGTGCGTCAGCTCGCTCAGCCTGAACTGCGTCGCGATGCTGAACGCGCTGATGTGTTCGCCGAAGCGATCGAAGTGAAATTTCTGGCGGTCGACGATCGCGGTCGCGACGAGCGCGATGCCGACAGAGCCGCCGAGCGTTCGCGTCAGGCTGAAGAGCGATGAGCCGTCGGCTTTTTGGCGCGGCGTCAGATCGACGAGCGCGAGCGACGTCAACGCGGTGAACAGAAATGGCAGCGCCGCGCCGCGCAAAACTTGAAGCCACGCGATCGCGGCAAACGAATCGTCTAGCGTGAGGAAGCCATTGCCGATGAGCGAGATGACGAAGAGGCCGATGCCGATCACCATCATCACGCGCGGCGGTATCTTCGGCCCGACGCGGCCGAGAATGCCGAACCCGGCGAGGCTCACGATCGCCGCAGGCACGAGCAAGAGCCCGATCTGAAGCGCCGTGTAGTGCAAGAGCGTGCCGGCGAACAGCGGGATGATGAAGAGACTGCCGAAGAGCGCGCCGCCGAAAACGGTGCCCGCGACGGATCCGAGCGCGAAGTTCCGGTTCGCGAAGATGCGTATGTTGATGAGCGGATGCGGCGACCGCAGTTCCGCGACGATGAAGGCGACGAGCGAAGCCGCCGAGACCAGCGTCAGGCTCGTGATGAACGGCGATTCAAACCAGCCGTCCTTCTCGCCGTTCTGCAGCACGATCTGCATGGTTGAAAGCCAGAGCACGACGGTCGTCAAGCCCATGACGTCGATCGGCGCGCTGCCGCGAGCGCGCGAGACCTCGCGGTTCTCGCCGATGAACAAGTAGCTGAGTGTTATCGACAGCGCGACGAGCGGCACGTTGACGAAGAAGATCCAGCGCCACGACAATGCGTCGGTCAGCCAACCGCCGAGACTCGGTCCGATCGCAGGGCCGAGCGCTGCGCCGATGCCGTAGAGCGCGCCCGCGATCGGCAATTCTTCGGGTGGGAACGCCTCGAGCATGATCGTCAGCGTGATCGGGATGAGTGCGCCGCCGCCGATGCCCTGGATGACGCGGAAGACCACAAGCGACCAGAGGTTCCAGGCGAATCCACATGCGATGGATCCCAAGACGAAGACGACCTGGCTGATGATGAAGTAGCGGCGCAGACCGATGAGACTCGATAGCCAGCCGGTCGTCGGGATGATCGCGACGTTTGTGATCAGATAGCCCGTGATCACCCAGTCGATCTCGTCGACGCTTGCGCCGAACGACGACTGGAGATTCGGGATCGCCACGTTGACGATACTGCCGTCCAGGACCGCCGTCAACGCCGCGAGCATGACCGGCAACGTGATGAGCCACTTGTTGCCGACGATGAGGCGCGAGTTGGAGGCGGCGCTTGCGCGCGCCTCCATCAGCGCTGCGAACTCGTGTCGATCGCCACTTCGGCGGACAACCCTTGGCGGAGCAAGTGATTCGGATCCGATGACGGATCGATCGCGATGCGCACCGGAACGCGTTGGACGACTTTGGTGAAGTTGCCGGTCGCATTGTCGGGCGGAATAAGCGCGAACGTCGCGCCGGTCGCCGCAGCGATGCTCGCCACGGTTCCCGTGAACTTGATGTGCGGATAGGCGTCGACGCTGATGGCGACAGGATCTCCCACGCGGACTTTTTCGAGCTGCGTCTCCTTCAAGTTCGCCGTGACCCAAAGTCCCGTTTGCGCCGCGATGGCCATGACGGGTTGCGCCACCGCTACGTTATCGCCGATGTTGACGGACTTCTTGCTGACGATCCCGTCAACAGGCGCGATGACGCGTGTGTATGACAGTTGAAGCTTCGCGATATCCAAAGCTGCCTGCGCCGCGCTCTCCTGCGCCGATCCGGTCAGTGCTTGCGCGCGCTTGATCTTGTTCTGTTCGGTCCCGGTCTGCGCTTGCGCGAGCTGCGCTTGGCTTGCGGAAATCTCGGCGCCGGCGGCCGATGCGCCGGCTCGCGCCTGCTCGAGGTTGCTCTGCGCCTGCACGACACCCGCCTGCGCGGCCGTCACGGAGACGGTCGCGGCCTGCTGGTTGGCAAGCGCGGCTTGGTATGCGGCTTCGGTCGCGTCGGATTGCTGGTGCGAGATGGCACCCGCCGCGACGAGCGTCTGCGCGCGCTGACGGTCGTTGGCGGCCTTGGTCAAGGCGGCGTTCGCGGAAGCGAGTTGTGCTTTTGCGACGCCGACGCCCGCAGACGCCGACAGGACCGCGGCCTGCGCGGTGCCGATCTTCGCCACAGCGCCTTGCGCCGCGCTTTGCGATTGCGCGACGCCCGCTTGCGCTTGACTCGTCTGTGCAGCGGTCAATGCCGTCTGCATTGGAACGCCGAATGCAGCGGCTTGCGCTGTACCGTTCGCCTGGTCGAGCGTGGCCTGCGCCTGAGCGACAGCTGCTTGGAAGTCGCGCGGATCGATGGTGAGCAGCAAGTCACCTTTATGCACCAGCTGATTCTCGTGGACGTAGACCGCAGTGATCTGCCCTTTGACGCGCGGCGCAACCGTGGTGACGTCGCCCTCGATCTGCGCGTCGTCGGTCGAGACGTGGTGGCTTGCATACACGAGATACGAGATGCCGAATATCAGGAGCACGAGTCCGACGACGATGGCGAGGGGGATGAGAATGCGGCGCCGACGTCCGGTCGTTTCAACGGCGACCGTATTTTGGTCTTCGGCGCTCATCGATGCTCCATTCCGTGGCTGGGTTGGAGGCGCGAGGGTCTCAGTCGAATTTGTCGCCATTAGCGTGCCGCGATCTTGGATTCCGGCTTGAATTCGCCGTACGGTTTGAAATTCGCGGTGCGCATGCGCTCGCGAAGGCGTTCGATCATGCTGGCGAGCTGACGGAGTTCGTCCTGGCTCAGCGCTCCCATCAGTTCGGAGACGTTCGCGACGTGTTGAGGGACGAACCAGCGCATGAATTCTTTGCCGTGTTCGGTCAGGTGCGCGATGATCAGTCGCCGGTCGTCCGGATGGTCGATGCGTTCCACCAATCCGTCGCTGACGAGTCCGTCGATCAAGCCGGTGATGTTCGGCCTTGTCACGACGAGGTAGCGACCGATCTCCGAAAGGGCCATCGACTGGTTCTCAGAGCAGAAGAGCGCCATAAGGACGTTTAGCCTGCCCGAGGAGAAGTCAAACGTTTTGCATGTCTTGTCGACGAAGCCGTCCAGGTCTGCGGACATCCGCTTGAGCGAGACGAGTGCGTAAATGGCCGCGACGTCAGCCTTATCGCAGCGCGAGCTGAGACGCTTCAACCCCTCTTTGAGGGTCTTCATCTCATCGCTGACCGGAGTCGGGCTTATTTCAGGATCTGGCATCCGAATTAGTTAACCTCCTAATGATTTACGGGTTTATTATATAGTTAGGAGGTTAACATGTCAACGCATGTGTCCCGCAGGGGTATAGGGCATGCGGCAAAAACGGACACTTGCTGACACCACTTGATTCTCGGGACACGGCTCGTGGCCAAATCCGTGGGGCTTTAGAAATAGAACTTGATTTTCGCCGCATTGATTTCGCACTTGATTTCCGGCCAATCGCACGGCATCGATAATCGCGAAACTCTAGCGCAGGCAGCTTTACTCGCCGTCGCCCGATCTGGGCTCATTTCACGAGGGAAATTTTGATTTCGGCGGCTTTGGCTGAGGCTGAATATTCAAGCGTGAATTCAAGTGATTTTGGCTTTGATTTCGACCATAGTAAAGGTTTCGAAAACCAATAAAATCGCCACCAAATCCTTGGCTGGACCGGCCCGATTCGGCCGCGATCCACGGGGGAGAATTGGTTTCCGCGGCTTTGGCCGTTAGGTCCGCAGCCTGGACTCCGGAGCAGGGCCGAATTGCCGCGTCCGGCCAACCTCATCGCGAGGTTGATTTATGCTGAGACCGATATTTGGTTTGGTTGCCATATTGGCTGCCGTCGTCATCGTAGCCCCAGCTGTAGCGAGTGCGAATGGCGACGAAACCAAAGTCAAGATATTTGCGCCATTTGAGGGGGAACAGCTCGCGAAGGGCCTGGTTATTGCCTCTCGCGTCTCAGGAAGTTGTTGGATTGGCTCGGCAGCAGATTTAGGGCGATCAGACGCCTGGCGATGCATGTCTGGGAATGAGATCCGCGATCCGTGTTTTGCTGGCTTTCTCTTGGACCTCCATGTCGTGGTCTGCGGGAGCCCGTTTACGAATCGCGTGGTCGAAATGAATTTGACCTCCGAGCTTCCCAAAAATATGGGGAATCGCGACACGCAAACTAGTGGGCTCCCCTTTGCGCTTGAACTCGACGATGGATCGAGTTGCGCCATGATGACCGGTGCGACTAGCACAGTCGACGGGATGCGCGCCAACTACAGCTGCTTGGGAAGCAAGGAAACGGTCTACGGCGAACCAGATCGATCGACGGCGCTCTGGAAGATATACGTAAGGCCTACCGGGACATCGGAACTGAAGCAGGCTAACGTGCTCGTGGCCTGGTTCTAACGACTACACCAGAGAGGGTAGCTATGAAGAATCACTATATTTTCGCAATCGCTGTTGCAAGCGGCTTGCTGTTCCTATGTTGCAGCGTGTCAATGGCGGAAAATACTTTAACCCCGACAATCCTTCTAGAGCACTCAACAGCATACGACGGCCAGCATGTTACGGTAAAAGGTGAAGTTCGCAATATTGAATCCAAAACGAGCCATCGCGGAAACGCCTACGAGATATTCAAGCTGTGCGATGAGAGTTGTGTAAGTGTTTTCACCTGGGGAAATCCAAAGTTGTCGGAAGGGCAAGCTGAGACGGTCCGCGGGACCTTTAGTGTAGATAAGCACGTGGGTCAATACATTTTCCACAATGAGATTGAGGCCGATGACTCGTCATTGTGAAGTCGATCCATCGATATTTCTAGTTCGGTAAGGCAACCAAAGACAATATAGGGGGTGTGCCAATGGCGCAAGACTTCGTACAACAGCCATACAAGGTTGAACAAGTTGCATCTGGGTTTACGAGTGTCGAATTCGCAGACAATCCTGAACCGCGCTGCCCGTGTCTACTTCTCCTGGACACGTCCGGCTCGATGGGTGGTGCGCCGATCTCTCAACTAAATGCCGCAATTAAGGTGTTCAAAGATGAGTTGGTAGCGGACCCACTCGCAGCGAAGCGCGTCGAGGTGGCGATCATTACCTTTGGAGACGCGCCTCATCTGGAGCAGGATTTTGTTGATGTGCTGACATTTCAACCGCAGGCTTTTTCTGCATCGGGAACCACCGCCATGGGAGCATCGATAGAAGACGGGATCCGTAGACTAACGGAACGTAAGGACACCTATCGTCAAAATGGCATTGCCTACTATCGACCCTGGGTTTTTCTCGTCACGGACGGAGCCCCGACCGACTCGTGGCAGCGCGCTGCGCAAGATGTAAGACAGGGTGAAGATAACGGCGCCTTCTCATTTTTTGCAGTTGGTGTGAGTGACGCGAATTTTGAAGTTCTCAATCAAATTGCATCACCAAGTCGGCCAGCGGTAAAACTCGACGGGCTTCGCTTTAGGGATCTCTTCATTTGGCTGTCGAAGTCGCTCAAGGCCGTCTCAAAATCAACCCGGGGTACGCAAGTACAACTCGACGCTCCCGGATGGACTACAGCCGTTTCGTGAGTTGGGGGTCCGTTGGGGCTTCGGTAAAGGGAACTTCTCACGACGCGGAGAGTAGATCATGCGAGGATTCCCTCGTTTGGGATAGTTTTGCACTCGCGGAATTTGGCGAGCGACTGATCGTTGTAATTTCCGATGGAGCCGGAAGCGCCACTAATGCAGAAGTCGGTTCGAAATTGGTTAGCCGATCGCTACATGAGATCGTCAAGAACGCAACGTCTTCCATTCGAGATCTTGACACACTTTCAGAAGAAACGGTAAGAAGCTGGTTTCTTGAAGCCAGAGATCTCGTGCGCAAAGCTGCGAGAGATAGCGACGGCCTCATTAGAGATTTCGCTGCTACTGCGCTCTTGGCTATCGCTTCGGAAACTAGTGCCGTAATTGCTCAAGTCGGCGATGGCGCGATTGTTTTGCGCGCAGACGCAAGCGCTGAATTTCAGATTGCCGTTTGGCCGGATACTGGTGAGTACGCGAACGAGACTTATTTCATAACCGACGAATTCGTTGCGGAGCACATTAGAATTGCGTGGTTCGACAGAATTGACGACCTTGTAGCGTTCTCAGATGGATTGCAGTGGCTTGCACTGGACAGAAAGACTCAGAAGCCTCACTCCGGGTTTTTCCAACCACTCGTGGACGCGGTACGCAAATCCGATATTGAGCCTGGTTCGTTGGCCCCGAGCCTTGTCTCGTTCCTTATGTCAGAGCAAGTAAATTCCAAGACAAACGATGACAAGACTTTATTCATTGCATGCCGACTGCCAGCGACTAGCTAAGAGTTTCTGGGAAATGCCAAGACGAGTTACCGCTCGCCGCGGTCAGGTTCTTACGCTAGACACCAAGCTTGGCGAAGGCGGTGAGGGAGCGGTCTTCTCTGTCCGCGAGGACCCAGGCATAGTAGCTAAACTTTACCTAGCTGCTCCCTCGGGTCTGCAAGGAGAGAAGCTTGAGTTAATGTGCAGCATGGCCTCGGACCGGCTAAGTGAAATCGCAGCGTGGCCCAAGGATGTTCTCTACGATAACGGCCAACGCATCGGTTTTACGATGCCGAAGGTCGTAAATCAGCTTCCATTTCACGAAGTTGTTGGACCGCGTCAACGGCGCCACTTTTTACCTGACGCCGATTTCGGTTTTTTGGTGCACGCTGCAGTCAATCTAGCTGGATGTTTCGAGGTTCTTCACGGCTCACATGTCGTCGTTGGGGACGTGAATCCGAATAATGTCTTGGTATTCAGAGATTCGACTATTAGGGTGATTGATTGCGACAGCTTTCAGGTCGCACGCAATGGAACGATATATCCGTGCCGCGTGGGGATGGCGGAATTCCAACCCCCGGAGCTACAGGGTGTCAACTTCGACACGGTCGTGCGCTTTCCGCAACAAGATCTTTTCGGCCTCGCGATTTTATTGTTTGAGTTACTCTTTGTGGGTCGCCATCCGTTTATTGGAAGCTACCCTGCAAGTTACAAGGGCCCTCAAGAACTCGACTTCAATATCAAGAATGGACGCTATTTCTATGGCTCATCTCGTCCTCTAGGGTTTGGCCCTCCACCGGGTGTCCCTCTTCCCGCGACATTGCCGTCGGATATATCGCAAAAGTTTGAACAAGCGTTTGCTCTTAACGCTGCCTCTCGACCAACTGCCAATGAATGGCGAGTCGCACTGCAAGCGATGGAAACGCGGCTGGTCGTGTGCGGCCACAATGCGTCTCATCGCTATGTCGGGGGACAACCGTGCCCGTGGTGTCGCGCTCGCGACCTAACTGGCAATGAGTATTTCTTTATCTCTGTAACGACCAAGGTTGGTGCCGATGGGGTCGATGAAACGATTTGGCGAGTCTTTGATGCTAATGCCGTTGCGGCCGCATGGCGTCGCATCGAGGCAGTCCCAAAACCGCCTCAGCGGATCCCAACAAAACCAACTCTCCCACGGTCGCAGGCGCGCCGCGTACCCGCCCTCGAAAGGCGTTTTGGAACAACCTTAGCTATTACCATTGGCGTTCTGTTTCTTATCACGATCTGCGCTGCATCGAACTTCATTTTCGATTGGTCGGGTGCATTCTGGACATCGGCTATTGTACTTTGGATTGGCTTGGCAATGGCAAAGCCCGTCGCGAACGAGGAGCTAACCAAACGCGCGCAAGCGAGGGCTATCGCCGAATCAGAGTTTAATCGAGCATTCGATCGCCTTAGCAGAAACGAGCAGGCCACGGAATTTTTTCAAGTTCTCGGTGAGTTGAGCAACCTGCACGACCAAGCCCAAAAGCAGAGTACACTATACGACGCGGAATTTAGAAACCTCGAACAGAATAAGAGAAACGAACAGCTTTCCGAGTTCTTGGACAATTACTATATTGACAACGCAACCATAAGAGGAATTGGTCCTCAACTCAAAGTCGTTTTACGTTCGTTTGGGTATGAGACCGCAAACGACCTCAATAGTGGCGTAATTCAAGTAAGTGGAATCGGGCCGGTTAAGTATCAGGCCCTTATGAATTGGCGCGGAGGTATATCATCCAAGTTCAAGTTTGATCCAGCCAAACCATTAAGTCAAACCAAGGTTAAAGAAATCAAGGAACGTCACGCAAATCTCCGACGCAATCTAGCCCGCCGACTCCAGGAGGGTCCGGGACGTCTTTCGGCGATCGCTAGCACTCTTCAGGAACAAAGAAATAGGTTGCGGACTGACGTCGACAACTTCGCGATCCAGCTATCGCAAGCTGTTGCAGATGAAAAGTACATCGCGCGTATAGCGAAAAAGGGTTAGGTTATGGGGGCATTGGCGTTACCGGCGCCTAGTTTCATTCAGGCGATTAGCCCGCTGGAGATTGAGCTTGAAGCGATATTGCATAGCACCTTGCAGCCGGTGGAACAAGTCTATCTGAAGGTGCAGACTGCTCCCTCCGAGTCCTTGGTTGTTACAAATTACCGTCTCGTAATTCTCAAAGGGTCGGCACGCTCAAATACTGGTCATGGGTATGCCAGATATTTTCCAATCGATTCCCTCTTTGGGATAGAAGTACGCCGCGGATTCTTCGGTGGGGGAATTGCTCTGACAACTGCGGCCACAGTGTCCGAACCGCGGGAGTCCGACTTGAGTAGGTGTAGTTTCGCCGTAAGTTTTCGCAGTAAGTCTTTGCTTGGCTCCGTAGAGCAGTACCTTGAGATCGTTCACGATGCCGTGCTAGGTTTGCGTCGCCAACAGGTTTCGCAGGGGCCGATTCCTCAAATCGCTGTCAGTAGCATAATTAGCAAACCCGGTGAGTCATTCTACTATAGTGCCAACGCGCTCTTTCTTCAGCACCGGCTCCACCGTGACTACGTCGGCGGTACGCAAGGCATATCGTTCCGAATATTTCCAGGTGTGTACTATCGGATCGGTGGATATCGGAGCCATCCTATAGATCGTGTATCTGTGGATCCCATAGATAGTGGGACCCTGGCCGTCAGCAACCTTCGAATTTTATTTATTGGAACAAAGGCCTCGGTCGAACAGCCGCTAAGCCGCGTAACGGCAGTTCACCGTCTTCCGGATGGGGTGGAAATATTGTCGGGGAACTCTAATCCCCTAATTTTTCGAACTCAAGATCCACTTACTGCTGACTACGTTGATAGGCTTTGCACTAATCCACCATAGGAAATCCAATCCTCTCGTTTGCAACCTTCGCCAGGTCCCACTTGTAAACAATCTCTTGAACTCTCAGAAGCCTTGTCTTAGATTTCCAAACATCCTGGCCTCGCGAATGAAATGCGCTACAGTTTCAGCAACCGCCAGAGATGATACTCCTAACGAACTGACGACTCGCGCTAATTGTGGGTGTATTCTCACGACACCGTCGGCACCTATGGGGAAATCCGCACGAGCGAAGACCTGTGATCCTATGAAGTTGAGAACCTCCGCGTCGACCATGGGTCTGAGCGGCTCCATCAAGTCGAACACTAGCGCCGGCCTCCCTCGACGTCTCGCGTGCAAGATTCCCGCGCCGGGATCGAGACCGCAAGCCGCACACGCAATCGAAACTTGGCTTTGAAGGCACCCGTACGCATAGTTAAGCAATGCGTTTGCGGGGTGGGTAGCGCGACGATTCGAGTCGCCAAGTGCCGACCCGCGCATGCCTATCGAAAACCACTCGATCGGCACAGGCCGACTACCCAGTCCCTTCCATTTCATAACTAGCCGCGTCCAGAGCTTGAAGTACGCGACTGCGGCGCGCGCCTCAATCATGCGAACGGCCTCAATCGTCTCGGCGCCGTTTAGGAGTTCAAGCTCGTTCTTTAACTGTGTCAGCGTCATCACCCGCGTGACCGATATGAGGGCCATCTCCGCGGTGTTTATCTGACCTTCAATCTTCTTAGCGATGAGATACCGCGCCAGCTTTATCGTTGCATCCGGTTGGAGACTGTCAAGGTGCCGCCTGAGTTCGAGCTCGGTGTCCGCAGAGTCGTTGGCCGAAAACGACGCCGACAAATTTCCTCGGCGATCGAGGAGAAGAATTGAAACCCTTTGGCGAGCTAACCATTCGAGAGCCGTGATAGTTACGGCACCGTCACACGGAAGTAGTATGAACCTTTCTGGGAGAGAACGACCTCGGGGAGTATATCGACGCTCGATTCGCTGTTGTGGGTGGTGCGTAAAGCCATGTTGTACGACTAAAGAGTTTCCGTCGACGCGCAGCAACACACCGTGCCCTGCCACGCTCACGCTGCTCATCCGCCCACGTGCCGTTAAGGTATCAGCAACAGATTCCCAATATGCGCCTCGCTCTCCCCAGATCTCGCCCTGCGCATCTAAGTCGTACTCGTGCGCTGAATGAGTAGCCCTGCCTTCGATGACGTCAAATCGTGCGGGTTTCTTTGGCCGCTTCTTGCGCATCCACTCGGCAGCGCAGCGCGTCGAGCAGCAACGCTGTTTGGGCGGCACTCCGCCGAACCCCCGCGAGCAGACTGGGCAAATCCGGTAAGAAGCACTTCGTGGCGCAGGAATGGTGGAATCGGACGCGTTATCGTCGTCGCGCATGGGGAGCTCACCCTCCTCGTGCAATGCCTCCGGCTCGTTAGCGCGGGCCGGGGGCCCTGTTGAATTACGCCTTCGCTATTTGGGCTTCGACTTCCCATTGGTGGACACCGCTGGCTTTGACCCCTCCTGATCCACGCGGCGTCTCAACGTATCTTTCGTGGCGCGATGCTTCGCCAAACTTGAGTCGATCTGATGTCCAAAAATCTTTCGAGTCCGGCGAAGGTCTGCATTGAGTTTTGCCCTCTTCTTTTTGTTTTTCAGGGCCGCGCCGATCTTTCGCACGGTCAAGACTTTTGAAATCGCCGGAACCTCTTTTTGAAGGTGGGCCAATTTACCAAGGCTTTCGTCTGTCGCCTTAAGTGTCTGTTCCGAATCGGCGTACGTCTTCACACCTTCTTTGAATTGTGCTAACTCCATGAGAGGAAGCCAAATAACAATAAGGAGAGCCTGCTCGTTACAACCAGACGCGGCTGCAGACTCATTAAGCGCGTCGAATCCGAACGCGCCCTTGCGGAACATATCGCCAAACTGATGTCCCGCGTGATTCATCGTGCTCATTAGACGTTGATAGGTATCTCGGGCCACAACAATTGCGGAATCCGAATAGGCGGCTAACGTCGCGGCGAGCGAACGGCCTCTCAGAAGAGTTCGCATTTCACCCATGAGTTCGTGCTGATCAGTCTGAATGAACGGCCCCGCTTGGCTCATCCGTTCGGTACGAGCGCGCTTTAAGTTGAAGGCTTTTGTTAGTGTTTGTTCCTCGACTTGGTCAAGGGCTGATACATCGACTCGATCAGTCACAACACTTAACATCGCCATAAAGACGCGATGAATATTTTTGCGACCAACACGCTTGCGCATTTTGCCGACAGACTTAGGAAGACGCTTCCTTGCGATATCTTTCAATTCGCTTGCAATATCATCGTTCTTGACCCCGCTATCCCAGGCCGACGCAACCTTTTCCAATCGTCGTCTTACCGTCGAAATCGGCACGGCGTAGCCACTCCACCAAAGTTCCCACGCTAAATCATCAATGTCCCCGATTCGAGAGTGTCTTCGATTGAGAATCTCAATAACGAGTCGAAGTGTTCCGGCGGGGTAGCGCGACTCACTTCCTTTACCGCGCCCGAGAGCTACCGTGTCCGGTATCGGAATCAGGCCCGCACGATGCCACTTGGCCAGCGTAACCTTCGAAAAGTTTTCCGTCGCACCAACCGCCCGAACAATCGCGTCTGCGGTCTCATATTCGGCGCGTCGTTCGTCGTTTGTCATAGAGTTGATTATAGAGCCTACCCTTACGGCTCGCAAGAAGTTGAAATCGGGTCAGTCGACGCCGCTCTGAGTAGGGATGTCGGGGTCGCTCGGTGAGAAGTACGCGCGAATGGATACCGGATCGCCCGGCACCGAGGAGAAGAAATGGCGCGACAGAGAGATTATGCTGCCGAGTACGCGCGACGGATCAAGCGCGGTATTGCGAAAGGGTTATCCCGGAGTCGGGCGCGGGGACATTCCGCTGTAGTCGCATCGGCGCGATCCGGGAAGCATTCATCACCGTACAACCGCGGGCTTGAGGAAGCCCTTCGCTCGTTTCGCGAATCGCGCAATCTGACAAAAGCCGCTAGGCAGCACCATAAGAGTCCGGAGCGACTTCGAACTTATGCGCGGCAGAATCGTGCCATTCGCAAGGTCCGTGGGAAATGGGTCTTTCTTAAGGACACGCGTAGTCGTCGAGTTCCACTCTACTCGCAGGGCGAGTTCAAGATTGTTACAGTCAAGGGCTTCGCCGCGGCATCGAAGTGCTTCCACTACATGATCGACGTTGGTCGGTTCCTTGACAGCAACGACATCGGCTATCTGGCGAAGTGGATTGGTGAAGGCGTAAATGATAGTGAAGGTCGGTGGGTCCCGTTCGAAACCCGACCAAACGTTCTGTATCGGCTGGACGCGATAGACAAGCAACCGTTCGAGCAAATCTATCGCGTCGTCATCTGATCGGCGGATGCGGACTGTTGATAGAGCCGTTCGATGACTTCATGGAGCGAGAGCGCCAACGAGCTCGACGGCGACTGGGTATCGGCGTCGGCGACCGTTGTTCTATTCCGGACTGCACCCAATCCGATCCATTGCGACTTACAGGGTCGAATTCCGACCTGTTGTGTTACGAACACCGTAAGGCACGACAGGGCACGAGCCCAATCGAACATCATCATCCAACCACCAAGAAGATTGAGCCACGCTTCACCATTTCCGTTTCCGGCAATCCTCACCGGGTTCTTACCACCATGTCACGGCGTTGGATTGACGGCGTCATGCGTATCGACGATCGCACTCTTCGGGTCGGCGTAGCTCGCATGTCAACGCTGTTTGACGTACTACGACTTATCCTCGTTGAGTACGGTGACGATGTCGACCAGTTGCCCATGCTCTTCAAGTGGCTTGACGAGGACCGACCCGGGTGGCGGAAGGATTTCAACAGTTGGCGCGACTCATTGACCGAGCGTGACCAGTGATAGCGTTTGCACTGTTCGTGAACTTCCCATCGCAGTTCGCGGTTACGTGCATATCAAAGCCAAAGGTGGCGGCGGTCGTCCCCAGATATCGCCATCGGATTGGGTGCTTATCTTCGATACAGAAACGACGATAGATCCAGGTCAACGCCTGCGCGTCGGCTGCTATCAAGTCCGTAAATTAAGCGATCGAAAATTTTGCCAATCAGGGCTCTTTATCGACCCATCGGCGCTCTCACCTGGGGAGGTAAAGCGCGTTTTCCACTTCGCTGGCGATCGGCTCGCGGTTCACGACGTGAGAATGTTCGTCGACGAGATATTCTTCAAGTACACATTCGATTTCGTGGGCCGATGTGTCGGGATGAATTTGCCTTTCGACATTTCCAGGTTAGCGTTTGAGCATTGGCCGTGCAAGCAGAAAGAGTATCGCGGCGGTTTCGGCTTTCGGCTCACGCGCGATCCAAAATGGCCGACGATCCAGATAAAGCACCTGAACCATCATGCCAGCTTTATCCGCTTTACGATTCCGGCCGGTCGAAGTCCCGAGCAGCGCGCGAAGGAGCCACCACCCGAGAGTGAGGGCTATCGCGGTGCGTTCATCGATGTCCGGACGCTGGCCGCCGGTCTCACCGGCCAATCCCACAGTCTCAAGTCGCTCGCAAAACTCTTGCAGACGCCCCATCAGAAATCAGAGCTAGACGACTACGGTGCGCCGATAACAAACGAGTTGTTGGAATACGTCGAAAACGATGTGCACACCACGTGGGAGTGCTACGAGCGGTTACAGGATCAATACGACTCGTATAAGTTGATGGAGACGCCTAGCCACAGGATCTACGGCGAAGCGAGCATCGGCAAGGCCTACTTGAAGCAAATGGGAGTCGGTCATTGGCGAAAGTTGCAGCCCAAGTTTCCGCCTGAGCTCATCGGCAAAATCATGAGCACCTATTATGGCGGACGTTCGGAGGTCCGCCTGCGCCGAACTATCGCGCGCGTGCTCTACTGCGACTTCCTAAGCATGTACCCTACCGTATGCAGCCTTATGGACCTTTGGCAAATTGTCACCGCCAAGGGCGTTTCGTGGGCGGACGCGACGGACGACACCCGCGCTTTGCTTGACGCCCTGACGCTCGATTCGGTCCGCGACCGCAAGACATGGTCGGCTCTGACGACCATCGTGAAAGTCCTACCCGACGACGACCTCTTTCCTACGCGAGCAAAGTACGGTGAAGGCGGAATGTATTCGATTGGCCTTAACCGCGCCACGTCAATTCAACCCGTCTGGTACACGCTTGCCGATTGCATGGCGAGTGCGTTGTTGACCGGTAAGACACCGAAGGTGCTGGAAGCGATTCGGTTTGCGCCCTTAGAGCGGCAAGACGGGTTGACGCCGGTTGACGTCGCCGGCGACCGCGCATTTCGTGTCGACCCGAACAAGGACGACTTCTATCGGCGGCTGATCGAACTTCGTCAACAAACCAAGACCGAAATGGAGGCGCCCGGCATCGACGACGCTTTAAAGAAACAGCTCGATGCGTTCCAACAAGCTGCCAAAATTACGGCGAACGCGACGAGTTACGGGATCTTCGTCGAACTCAATGTCGCGGCACCAGGCAAGTCGCAGACATTAACCTGCTTCGGGATGCGCGAGCCAGGCTTTTCGACCTCGGTGCGGGCCGCCGAAGAGCCGGGGAACTACTTTCACCCGTTACTTGCAACCGCGATCACCGGAGCCGCACGGCTCATGCTTGCCATCGCGGAAGCTCTCGCCGCTCGCAATGGGATCGGATGGGCTCTGTGCGATACGGACTCGTTTGCATTCGCAAAGCCCGAGGCGATGGATGACCGCGAGTTCGTTGCCCACGTCGAAAGTATCCGTCGTTGGTATGATCCGCTCGTGCCCTATAAGGGTGAGCATGATTTGTTCAAGCTCGAAGCCGAGAATTATTCGATCAACCAGAAAGCAGATAAAACGGAGCTCATGCCGTTATACTGCTATGCGGTGTCGTCTAAGCGATATTCTCTCTTCAACATCGACGCGCGGGAGCGGCCGGTCATCCGGAAGATCTCCGCTCATGGCCTCGGCCACCTCATGCCGCCCACAGAAAAAGACCTCCCGACGGTGGTAATCCCGGACCCAGCCTTTGAACTTGAAAAGGCGGGGGTTAGACGCTGGCACTATGATGTTTGGTTTCGGATCCTTCAGGCCGCGCTCAAGACGTCAGACTCGGTCGATTTTGATTCGATCAGCGGCTTTTCAGGCAAGGCGGTTGTGCGGTACGCGGCCACGACGCCGACCTTGTTGAACTGGTATGCGAAATACAATCGAGGGCTGCCGTACCCAGTTAAGGTCAAACCATTTAACTTCTTGCTCATGTTCCATGTCTCGCCAGTCGCGTGGCAGACTCGCGAACCAGAGAGCGCCAATTTCGATCTTCCGAATGACCTGCCGAGCGTTGTCGCGCCGTATGATCGCGACCCGGCGGTTGCCGTGGCCCATTGCTTTGACCGTGACACGAAAAAGCCGATTCCAGCTTTGTTCCTCAAGACTTACGCTCAAGCTCTAGCGCAATATCACGTACACCCCGAGGCGAAATTCGGGAACGCGGATTTCCTGGATCGTGGTGAGACTTTGCGGTGGCACGTCACCTCAAAGTTTGTGCAATACGTTGGGAAAGAGGCTAACCGTTGGGAAGAGCAGGCGTACCTGGGCGAAATTCCCGACGCTCAAATCGAATACGGAGTTGATCCTGGAGGGGCGGCCGCGCTAGTCAGGACTCTTGTCGAAAGCGCAAAAGAGCATGGATACGTTTCTAGGTTAGCTCGTGAAGCGCACGTCAATCGGAAGACAGCAGACCTTGTCGTCAAAGGGAAGAACAAGAAGCCGGATTTGCTAGCGAGGCTCTATACCGCGCATCGTGTGCTCGAAGCGCGGGATCGGGAGCAAAAAAAGCATGTCGCTCAAATTCTAATTGTCGTTCGAGACCGCTGCAGCGTCGAAGGTGGTAGAGCTTTTGCGCGGCGCGCAGGCTTGGACTGGGGCGCTCTAGCTGCCGTTCTAGCGGGCCGGAGATCGATGGGAAATAGGATGATGGCCTTGTTGGAACGCATGTCGGCAATCGACCCTCCGGCCTAGAAGGCTAACCGCATGAAGAAAGTCGGCAGAAACGATCCTTGTCCTTGTGGCAGTGGCAAGAAGTATAAGCATTGCTGCTTAACAGCGTCTAGGTCGAACGGGACGCTGCGGAGTGACCTTTCGAAGGATGTGCGACAGCTCTTTAGTCAGCAGCGCCAACTCGACGCGGATCGAATCGAAAAGTTTGGCTACGTCCGACCTCCGATTACCAAAGTCCACGCCGGTCAGACATTCGTCGCCGTCGGCTCTCGGCTCTTGTACAGTCCAACGTGGAAAACGTTCCACGACTTCCTGTTTGCTTACATTGGCTCGGTTTTCGAAAAGGATTGGTTCGCAGGCGAACTTGCTAAGCCAATCGAGGATCGACACCCCCTCATGCAATGGTATAACATTCTACACGAATTCCAGACAAGGTATCGGGACGAGACTCCAGACGGAAAGATCGTCCATATACCCACCCCGCCAGCTCAAATCTCAGCTCTCTTATCATTTGCGTATGACCTCTACACTCTCGAACATCATGGTCTGCTTCCGCAGCGATTAGTGGCGCGTCTCAAACGCAAGGATCAGTTTCAAGGAGCGCGGTACGAAACATACGTTGCCGCAGCTTTCGTTCGCGCTGGCTTTACTATTGAGCTTGAAGATGAAACCGATCAAACTGCAAGCCATTGCGAGTTTTCGGCAACACATCGCGACACCGGCCACAAGTACTCTGTTGAGGCGAAGAGTCGACATCGCACCGGATTTCTCGGCCAATCGGGAAAGCGAAAGAAGTTCGTTGAGATTGAGGCTGACCTCTCGGGACTCCTGGTGCCTGCGCTTAGAAAACAAGCGAAACACGAACGCGTGGTATTCATCGATGTCAATGTGCCCCCCGAAGACTGCACGATATTTGAGGCCGGTTGGTTCAACAAGCTGTCTTCTCAAATCAAGCGATTCGAAGAAAAGCCGCCACCGGGACTAGCACTTCCTCCGGCATTTGTTTTTCTCACGAACTTTCCATATCACTTCGTCGGAGGTGAAGCTCCGCTCAGCGGCTCTGCGGCTGTATTCACTGGATTCAACATACAAGAATTTAGAAACGGTGATAGGAAGATAGTCGAGACAAAGTATCCGGAAATTGTAGGGTTACACGACTCAGTACTTCGACATACCAATGTGCCGCACGACTTGCTATGATACGCGCCAATTTACGCAAGGAATAGCCTAATGCAACAAGCCTGATAGCCGCGGCTGTCGCAATAAGGCAATCGACTTAGAGATATTGTTGTGGAGGTTGTTGTTATGAACTATGCCACTAACGCCTTACTGATCTCGCTGCTCGTCGTCGCGACTTATGCGGCTATTCGGTTTTACATCGGCATTCGACGCCTTCAGACCCGCTATGCACCGATCATCGATGTGAATAGCGAAGTTGCACGCGTAAAGGAAGAACTAGTCAATGGGAATCGGCAGCTACAGGAGTTCTTGTCCGACAACGAACGGCAACGAGCACAACTAGATCACGAATACAAGCAAGCACTATCGACGTATGCAGATCTAAAGCGACAAATCTCCCTGCTTGAGGAAAACCTCGAAGACATCTCCTTTGGATTGTACACGCCGCACTTTAATTTTCAGACCTCCGAGGAATACGAGGTAAAACTCGACACGTTGCGCGCTCAGGAGAAACAACTCATCCACGATGGTAAAGCGGCGAGTTGTCCGACGCAGTGGACCGTCGGGGGCAGCGCAAGAGAAGGAGCACGAATGGTGAAGCTTAGCGAGAAGCTCGTCCTTCGCGCCTTCAACGGTGAATGCGATGCAGCACTTGCGAATGTCTCCTGGAATAACGTCACCCGAATGGAGGAGCGCATTCGAAGCTCGTTTGAAACAATCAACCGTCTTGTAACCGTGCTAAACGTCTCTATTACAGAGGAGTTTTTTAGCCTCAAACTCGATGAGTTACGACTCGCTCACGAGTACCAAGAAAAACAAAATGAAGAGCGAGAGGAGCAACGTAGAATCAGAGAACAGATCCGTGAAGAGGAGAAAGTGCAACACGAGATTGAGAAGGCGCGCGAGGAAGCCGAACGTGAAGCGAAGAGATCTCAGGAGGCTCTGGAAAGAGCCCGCGCAGAGGCTGCCCTCGCATCAGGCGAGCAACTTCAAAAGTTGAATGAGCACATCAAGTCTCTGGAAGCCGACCTTGAAGCGGCCCGTCAGAAAAGAGAGAGGGCAATATCGCGCGCGCAGCTTACACGATCAGGCTATGTCTACATAATCTCGAACATTGGGTCGTTTGGAGAAGACGTGTACAAGGTTGGCATGACTCGTCGGCTAGAACCGCTGGAGCGTATTCACGAGCTTAGTGATGCTGCGGTTCCGTTTCCATTTGACGTTCACGCGATGATTAATTGTGACGATGCGCCGGCACTAGAGAACGCACTTCATAACCACTTCAACGATCGGCGAATTAATCTCGCCAACCTAAGAAAGGAGCATTTCAAGGTTACGCTTGACGAGCTCCAGGTGTTCGCCAAGACTCAAGGTGTGACAATAGATTTCACCAAAATGGCCGAGGCCAAAGAGTACCGAAAAACCATTGCCCTTCGGCAACCACCAGTATCGCCTATTGCGACTTGAGGTAGTTGGTTAACGAGCGCGTAGTTGATACGGCCCTGGCGGCACCTGGGTAGACGCAAATCGGAGGGCACCAAAGCTCCTCGTGAATCGGACCGGATCGACTTTAGCGGGAATTATACGTGACCTATTGATCCAACGGTACGCTGGAAATGTCTACGAGAAAGTCTGTATTGTAAACCGCGGGTGTGCAGTCTACCAAGGGGCAGTACTGCCATCTAAAGTTAGGAAAAGTTTGCAAAATTGTAACCTTCCCGTCAGCTTGCAGTTGCCGTAGCGCTTTTGGCCAATCGGTGGGCATTACCGGAATAGAAACTTGAAAGGTCGTCATAGCGACTGAAAGCCTTACCTGCGTGTTTCCGGTAGTACGTTTAATAAAACCAAACTCTCTAAGGAGTATCGCGTCCGCATTTTTCATGCTCGTCTGCAATTGAATGGCTGAGAAATCCGTGACTGGGAGCGGCGTCGGTGTCGATATAACAAAGTTGTTTTGATTTAGCTGGCCGATGGTGCCGGAATTGTTTATTCCGTTGTTCGTGCCACCGGACTGATTTACCGACCCTGCATTGGCTGGCGACGCAACTGGCGTTGGCGTTACTTGCGTAATTGTCACGGGGACGTAGTCCTTGTGTGTGACTACCGGTGTTTTGAATTGGGAGATTGGCATTGGCGTGGGAGAGGGTCTCACGGTTTCTGTCGGCGCATGATATTCTGGAACCGGCGCTTGTGTTATTAGCGGCGTGCTTGGAGGGATTGGCGAATGCGGCTTCGGCGAAGTTATCCGAACATTGGCGAATCCGCGTTTGTGCGATGATACCCAGGACTTAAATTCGCTGGGAGGTGGAGTAGCGGAGATAGTTGCCAAAGGGATCGGGGACGGCAATGGGGCGTCGCCGACGGGAACGGACCTAGATAGCAAGCCGAGTATAGTGGCGCCTGCGAATATTCCTAATGTAAGAACGGCCCGTCGAATCCGGAGTGACAGCGCCGACGTTTTGTATATGTACCAGACGATGGTCGCCATTGCGAAGATGGAAAGGACGCCAATCGTAATTTGAAACTTGAGCGCGAGGTAGCCAAGTATTACAGCGATCAGCACGAGAAATAGATCCCAAACGACTTTATGCGGCCCTCCAAGTCTAGAAAGTAGACCTGGATTCTCCGAGTTGTCCATGGCCGTAGGTTAGTTGCCTCTGTCGCGAGGCCCCGTAAATCAGGCCTCATCGTTCGACTGCAAGTTCGTGGCATGTAGTATGTAAATCCGATTCTTAATCGACGGGAAGGGCTTTGGTGTCATTTTTTTTGGGTTTTGTAACTGCGGTCGAGCGTTCGACCTTAGCCATAGCCAAAAGCCAAAATTTCCCTCGTAAAGTGGGTCGGATGGGGACCGGTCCAGCCAACGGCTTTGGTGGCGGAATTTGGGGCTTTCAAAACCTTTACTTTGGCCGAAATCAAAGCCAAAATCACTTGAATTCACGCTTGAATATTCAGCCTCAGCCAAAGCCGCCGAAATCAAAATTTCCCTCGTGAAATGAGCCCAGATCG
>Ga0209168_10001038_pt1 | contig 23250 bp, 21 predicted proteins | sample Coa_R1_FD_187156 | JGI IMG/M metagenome (GOLD analysis project Ga0209168, IMG submission 187156) | Surface soil microbial communities from Centralia Pennsylvania, which are recovering from an underground coalmine fire - Coalmine... | ecosystem: Environmental > Terrestrial > Soil > Unclassified ...
TTCTTCATCGGGGCACGTGTTCCAGCGAGCCCGCGGCGAACGTAGACTGTCCCTCCGGAGTTGGTTTCAGTCCCCTCTTCATCGGGGCACGTGTTCCAGCTACTGCATTTTTGACACCCATAGCGCTTTCGAGGTTCCGGAGTTGGTTTCAGTCCCCTCTTCATCGGGGCACGTGTTCCAGCTGATTGCTGGCGAGAACTACGCGTGGCGTGCTGGCCGGTTTCAGTCCCCTCTTCATCGGGGCACGTGTTCCAGCGCACGCCAGAAACAGAGAATAGAATCCATTGCCGGCGTTTCAGTCCCCTCTTCATCGGGGCACGTGTTCCAGCCTCACTTCCCAACTTGCGGCTCACGGTTTCTCCTGAGTTTCAGTCCCCTCTTCATCGGGGCACGTGTTCCAGCAATTCCCTTGGTGCAATACTCCATCACTGGTGACTGTGAGTTTCAGTCCCCTCTTCATCGGGGCACGTGTTCCAGCGAGGATATCGGCTTTGGCGTCGATGGTGTTTCCATGGTTTCAGTCCCCTCTTCATCGGGGCACGTGTTCCAGCGCAAAAAGCATGGGCATCTATATGGCCATCGGCTCAAGTTTCAGTCCCCTCTTCATCGGGGCACGTGTTCCAGCACCATCAACTTATTTTTCGTAGGGGCAAAATTCCCCGCGTTTCAGTCCCCTCTTCATCGGGGCACGTGTTCCAGCGTGAAAGTTTCCGGCGCTGTCCAGCGTTTCTAAACTCGTTTCAGTCCCCTCTTCATCGGGGCACGTGTTCCAGCCACCAACGCAGATTTTGTTTTAGAAATCCAGAACTTGTTTCAGTCCCCTCTTCATCGGGGCACGTGTTCCAGCCGGCGAATGGTTACCAGTGTGCCAGCGGGCAATTTCAGTTTCAGTCCCCTCTTCATCGGGGCACGTGTTCCAGCTTCAAAATGCGGTAGATGTAGCCCTGATGGTTCGCATGTTTCAGTCCCCTCTTCATCGGGGCACGTGTTCCAGCCTCGCCACCCAGTACGCCATGCTCCATTCCGTACGTGGTTTCAGTCCCCTCTTCATCGGGGCACGTGTTCCAGCCTACAAGACCGTTCGCTCCATCCGCTCCCGTTCCACAAAGTTTCAGTCCCCTCTTCATCGGGGCACGTGTTCCAGCGTGAGGAACCGGCAGATTCAGGTGATGCCGCAAGCAAGTTTCAGTCCCCTCTTCATCGGGGCACGTGTTCCAGCAATCATGGGCGACAAGAGTTCAATCGAATGGCTACAGTTTCAGTCCCCTCTTCATCGGGGCACGTGTTCCAGCAAGAGAATAACCAGCAGTAACCACCACCACGAAAATGGTTTCAGTCCCCTCTTCATCGGGGCACGTGTTCCAGCGCTTACCACGGCCAACACAACTACCTTCCAGGTCCGTTTCAGTCCCCTCTTCATCGGGGCACGTGTTCCAGCCCCTTGCGGATGGCAACCTGGATGGTGTCTTTCTGGTGGTTTCAGTCCCCTCTTCATCGGGGCACGTGTTCCAGCCGCGGGAAACTCTCGCCAGTGAGCCTTTAATCGATATGTTTCAGTCCCCTCTTCATCGGGGCACGTGTTCCAGCGTTGATAGCTCCTGTATCTTGCCGTCTGAGAAGTCCGTTTCAGTCCCCTCTTCATCGGGGCACGTGTTCCAGCAGGGCGAGGCATCGGCATTTTCCAGGCATGATGGCAGGTGTTTCAGTCCCCTCTTCATCGGGGCACGTGTTCCAGCAACTGGCAGGCTTGGGTTAACAACGTGAGCTCGTATCTGTTTCAGTCCCCTCTTCATCGGGGCACGTGTTCCAGCCAGCGGGCTCGAAGGGTCGAATGGGTAAGCTCCGTTGTTTCAGTCCCCTCTTCATCGGGGCACGTGTTCCAGCGTGGTAACCCATCCGGTGAAAGCAGCAAAGGCCATCGTTTCAGTCCCCTCTTCATCGGGGCACGTGTTCCAGCTGGAATTGCCGTTTGGGGTGACTCGGCCGAAAGCAACGTGTTTCAGTCCCCTCTTCATCGGGGCACGTGTTCCAGCCTAAAGGCTAGTGAAAACCTAGACTTGAGTCACATCAGTTTCAGTCCCCTCTTCATCGGGGCACGTGTTCCAGCCTCATTGGCGAGTGCTATAGCGATAGGGTCTACCATGTTTCAGTCCCCTCTTCATCGGGGCACGTGTTCCAGCACAGGGCCACTGTGCTTGGAGGCAGTCTTGGTAGACCGGTTTCAGTCCCCTCTTCATCGGGGCACGTGTTCCAGCTATCAGCGGGTCCCAGTGGTTCTCGTTCCCTCCAATGGTTTCAGTCCCCTCTTCATCGGGGCACGTGTTCCAGCAGTTATGTTTTGGTCGCCTGGGAGTATGGAGTTGAGAGTTTCAGTCCCCTCTTCATCGGGGCACGTGTTCCAGCTCTCCTTCAGGTCGGCGGCAGGAGATGCGGGAACTTTCGTTTCAGTCCCCTCTTCATCGGGGCACGTGTTCCAGCAAACTGATTCGTGCATCCTGTTGGTGATCCAGTTCCAGGTTTCAGTCCCCTCTTCATCGGGGCACGTGTTCCAGCACGGAACGCGGACCCGGCGCGCAGCATGACCGTGAGCGTTTCAGTCCCCTCTTCATCGGGGCACGTGTTCCAGCAAAAGCTATACGACGAGCAGACGGTTGCTGGCTTCGGTTTCAGTCCCCTCTTCATCGGGGCACGTGTTCCAGCCTGAAGTCCAAGCCCCGGCCAGTCGCATGATCCGAATGGTTTCAGTCCCCTCTTCATCGGGGCACGTGTTCCAGCCACAGCGCGACTAACCCATACAGGTACTCTTGCTAGGTCGTTTCAGTCCCCTCTTCATCGGGGCACGTGTTCCAGCCTGCGAGATCCCCGGCGCGGGCGTCACATCGGCATGTTTCAGTCCCCTCTTCATCGGGGCACGTGTTCCAGCTCTTTTGTTCCCGCTGGGAAACGATCAAACCTTCTAAGCGTTTCAGTCCCCTCTTCATCGGGGCACGTGTTCCAGCAAGGCAGGAATCACACAGAAAGAATGTAGTTTCCTCGTAGTTTCAGTCCCCTCTTCATCGGGGCACGTGTTCCAGCAAAGAAGAGTCATTGACGCATCTTGAACGCTTCCATGTTTCAGTCCCCTCTTCATCGGGGCACGTGTTCCAGCTACGCGATCTTGCCATGTTGGCTCTCCTGTTGGCTGGTTTCAGTCCCCTCTTCATCGGGGCACGTGTTCCAGCGAGATTTTTGCACGAAACAAATGCAGCATTCCCATAACGTTTCAGTCCCCTCTTCATCGGGGCACGTGTTCCAGCTATACGTTACTCAACAGATAACAAAAGCATCCGTCAATGTTTCAGTCCCCTCTTCATCGGGGCACGTGTTCCAGCCTGAGCGCATCCGCGACGAAGCGCAAGAGCAACTCCAGTTTCAGTCCCCTCTTCATCGGGGCACGTGTTCCAGCAGGGAGCCAGCAGCTTTGCAGCGAATGCGGGAACCGGGTTTCAGTCCCCTCTTCATCGGGGCACGTGTTCCAGCCGTTCAACTGCTTCACGGACGCTTCAGGCAACACAGTGTTTCAGTCCCCTCTTCATCGGGGCACGTGTTCCAGCCCAGCGGCAACTTGTATCAGACGTGTGATCTTTGCCAGTTTCAGTCCCCTCTTCATCGGGGCACGTGTTCCAGCCAAAAAACGGTGCAAGGCGCCTTTGCTGATTTAATCGCGTTTCAGTCCCCTCTTCATCGGGGCACGTGTTCCAGCCGCCGGCCGGCGTCTGCATCTCTGTGATGATGCCCAGGTTTCAGTCCCCTCTTCATCGGGGCACGTGTTCCAGCCAGATCCCCGCCCATGGCTCTATGCTCTGGTTATTTTCTGTTTCAGTCCCCTCTTCATCGGGGCACGTGTTCCAGCTTAAACCCAAGTTTCTCTACAACCCATGATATATCTTGTTTCAGTCCCCTCTTCATCGGGGCACGTGTTCCAGCTAGGTGAGGCTAGCGGTGACCCGTCAGCATCATTTTCGGTTTCAGTCCCCTCTTCATCGGGGCACGTGTTCCAGCTGCTATGATTATTATGGGCGTGGAAGTAACGGCCCGCGTTTCAGTCCCCTCTTCATCGGGGCACGTGTTCCAGCCATCGAATACGGGTTCACCAGCCAGCCGTGGTCTTGGTTTCAGTCCCCTCTTCATCGGGGCACGTGTTCCAGCGTTGTGGCCGGCTTTCTTTTGCTGTTTTTCATCTCAACGTTTCAGTCCCCTCTTCATCGGGGCACGTGTTCCAGCGGCAGCCTATTACGTGGCCGGGGGATGGAGTTAGGCGTTTCAGTCCCCTCTTCATCGGGGCACGTGTTCCAGCTTGCAGCAAGCCCGCCTAGGGCAGATTGCAGGCTCTCGTTTCAGTCCCCTCTTCATCGGGGCACGTGTTCCAGCTGAGATTCTGGTTGCAGTGGGAATTATCGCGGCTATAGTTTCAGTCCCCTCTTCATCGGGGCACGTGTTCCAGCGCCGAGAACGTTTTGCATCGGCGTGCCCTGCGTCCCCGTTTCAGTCCCCTCTTCATCGGGGCACGTGTTCCAGCTATTTGGCATGCCTGGATCCCAGAACGAACGGAAGTGTTTCAGTCCCCTCTTCATCGGGGCACGTGTTCCAGCCAGGGTGGCGTGGCGCGCTGTTCAACTTGTACTTGAGGTTGGTTTCAGTCCCCTCTTCATCGGGGCACGTGTTCCAGCAAGCTACCTTTTGAAGCCTCAGACCAACACGACCTTGTTTCAGTCCCCTCTTCATCGGGGCACGTGTTCCAGCGTGATCCATTCCCCACAATCGACGCATTGGTGAATCCGTTTCAGTCCCCTCTTCATCGGGGCACGTGTTCCAGCGCAGAGCGTATCGGCTGCGGGAATGTTCAGGTTCCGGTTTCAGTCCCCTCTTCATCGGGGCACGTGTTCCAGCTGACCAAGCGCCGGGTTGGTAACCGTGAAGTTTTGCCGTTTCAGTCCCCTCTTCATCGGGGCACGTGTTCCAGCTTTGGTTGTGTGCCCTGGCAAGCTGAAGCTTAATTGTTTCAGTCCCCTCTTCATCGGGGCACGTGTTCCAGCGACTGCTCAGTTTTGGTATTGTGTAAGCACATCTGGGTTTCAGTCCCCTCTTCATCGGGGCACGTGTTCCAGCCGCTCCTCTAACCTTCTCATTTTCAACAACTTGCAAGTTGCCAAAATTGGCCTTTCTTCGCAAGGTCTGGTCTTGCTCAAAACCCGGCTAGGTTTGCGAAAAAAAGCTCCCATTATGCTCCTTTCAGAAGATATCGCCACAATAATTTCGGAACTCGCATTCATTGCATCTGGCTCTGACCGGCGTAGGCTGCGGCAAGAGCTCTTCCCGGATCATGCTCCGAATCTCGGCCAGCCGCTGCGGAACCTCCTCCTTCAGCTCAGCCGTCATCTTTATTGCCACCAATTCACCGATCGGAGCAAGGTAAATGAATCCGGTCTCCACATTGGTATTGAAGTGGTCTTCCACCAGCACCGAGTAGCCGGCCAACTGACTAATATGGTTCCGGCGCGGACGCCCACGAGTGTACTTGAAATCGACGGGAAAATAACCCTGCTGCGAGACAATTAGCAGGTCCATCTTCCCCGAAAGACCCAAGCGCTCCGAGTGCAGCCAAACGTGAAAGCGCCTCTCGCCGTCGGCTAAGTTGTACCGGCGCAAACTGCGTCTCTTCTCCAGTGCGTCCAGGCGAAATTCGGCCTCACTCCCCCGCTGCATTTTGAAGCTGACCTTTCGCTCCAGCGGCATCACCGTATTATAGAAAACGATCCGAGGACAGTATTCGAACTGCTTCAAGTCATTCACGCGCAGCGCTGTCAGTTCGCCGGCTTGCATTTACGTTCCGCCCTCCGGCTTGGCGGTCATTTTCCTGCCATCCGGCTGCGCCGTCTGGGCAAACTCCGGCACATCCATGTACATGTAAGCGTATGTGGCCGTGCTCACGTCTTTCTCGCAGAGAGGCTGGATCATGATCTTGAACGACGGCTGCCATCGTCCCGTGGGGGCCTTGCCGGGAATGTCCGGCGATTCTGACGGCTCAAATCGTGATTGCGGCAGGTCCTTGTACCATTTGTTTTGCCAGTCCCTCTGGATCTTGCGGAAGCGTTCATACAACTCCTCGCGCTTGTTGCCGGAGAGTTTCCCGCGAAAACAACTGTACTGAATTCTCACCAAGCCGAAGTCTTTGCAGGCCTCGGCCACCAGGGTGCGCGCCCAATCGTCCTCGACGTCATAAATCACCATTGTGATCAGCTCAGCCATGGCCTACCAACGGAAACTGAATGGACGATAAGCGCCCTTGCGGCGCAGAAAACTCACCAGCGACCGCGCCTGCATCTGGATAATCGACCGAATCTGGTACTGCTGTCCTCGGAATGGCTCGCGCGATGCCAGCCGCTCCAGGATCTTCTGGCTGAGCGCCCTCTTGGTTGCTTCGTCCAACATGCCGTCATTCATCCCTACCGGCTGGGCCAGATTGGTGAACGCAATCACAGTCCGGTCTACGACCGGCTGCCGGAATTCTTCCACCATGTCCAGAACCAAGGAGGGCTTCCCAGGACGATCCACATGCAAATATCCGGCAAACGGTTCCAGGCCCGCGTTCACAACGGCTCCCCAGACATGCGCATAGAGGATGCCGTACCCATAGTTCAACAGCGAATTGAATGGGTCCGAAGCACCTTGGTGAATGCGGCCGGTGAATTCGGCTTTGCTCTCGACAATGGCTTTGACTCCTTCCCAGTAGAGCCGACCGGCTACGCCCTCCAGTCCCATCAGCTTGTCGCGGCGCTGCTCGATGGAAACGCCATCCACGGCTCTGACCTGCAACTCCAGCGCCCGCAACTTGGGAGCGATGGCAGCCAGTAACGCGTGCCGCTCCGGCGCCGAACTCTTCAGGTATTTGCCAAAGTACAACAGGAGGTGGCGCTGGTTTCGGATCTTGCCTCTCACGATCAGCCGGGCCAGCTCCAGTCCGCGCTCGTCATTATAGGCAAGCAATTGCTCGCGTCTTGATGCTACAGTCGCCATGAGTACCGGCGACGACAGCATGGCATAAGGACGTCCCGATGACTCGACAAACGTCAGACGGATGCCGTGTTCGCAGAGTTCCTTGAGCAGGTCAGAAGACAGCGAGACACCACGAGAGGCCACGACCACCTCGCTGATGCGGAAAAAAGGAAACTCATAGGCTACTTTGCCCTGGAGTTTGATCTGTAGGCGCTCGCTCTTCTTGCCCAGGTAGATGCCAAAGCCCGAAAGGATAAGCTGGGCCGCATCTTCTGTCTGCGCAACCCAGGGAGTTGCGTCAGGAAATTGATGACTTCCATTTTGGCCCGGCAGGTAAGCGGTCCGCGAGCCTCCAGTAATCGCAGCAGCGGATGCCATTCCCACGCTGGCCATACCCTTCCTTATAGTGACCTGTCCAAACTGCGTGCCGGCAGGAACCGGAAAAGCCAGCGTCACGCCTTCAGCCACAGCTATCTCGCGTCCAGCCACGTCTTCCGGCAGCACAATTCCGAAATCAGGATCAAAGAGCCATCCGGTTTCACGAAGCTCGGCAGTCCGCGACGGCTCCAGTTCGCCGGTGAAGAGATTGTATTGGGCTCGTCCTGCGGTGGCGTCTACTTCTAGCATAGCAGCAGTAGTACTCATTCAATCTCCTAAACAGCGCGCCGATAGTGCGTGAAGTGGCGACCAGCTGCCTTTCTTTCATAAGGTAGTAAGGTGGATTGGAGTATTCTGTGTTCTCCCAATTTAACATCGCCATCATGATATGTACTTATTCGCTCAAATCCATCCCTTGCAGCACAGAGCTTTGGGCCGAATTCATCCAAATACTCTGTTACACGATAGCGTCCAACTACATCCAAAGGATATTGTGCAATTTCGGTTGCAACGATAGAAAATCCGTATGGCAATCTACCTTGATGGGTCTGAGCGCCAAGGAATTGCCAATGCGAGCCACGCTTGCCGAAATAATTTATGTGCGTTAGGAGCGTCTGCATCGCTTCTAACGCCGATGAGTCCGCAGTAATGGCAATCTCCATTTCACCTCTAAAGAATACAAACTCCCGATAGGCGATAGTCCTGGAGAACGGTCCATTGCCCCCTTCTTCTCCGGTCACATCTCGCGCAGGTTGCAGTACTCGCAAAAATGTGTTCTGGACAATGCACTCTTCGGGTGGTTTTATACGCACTGGCCGTTCTTTCACCAAATTAAATACATCCCGAGCAGCTTTCTCTGCCTGTTCCGCCGGAAATACACGAAAGCAAGCGTCGATCAAAGCCATTTTTACCGCGTAAGGAGTCGGGGTGAGAAGGGTCTTCCCACCCTTGCTTGTGGCGTAAGTAGATCGCAAACTAAATAGGGTCACAGGCGAATACCTGCAGATGAGCCATTCTCCGGGATTTACGGGTTGCTTCATGGCTCCTCCTAGGCGTGTGCTCGCGCAATTTCCGGACCGAGGATCATCGCAATCGCTTCGACAAATGCGGATAAGCTGTTAAACTCGTGAACATCAATCGCATCCAGGTGGATCTGATTGAGGACTTGAGCAATTCGCTTCGCCTCAGCAACATACTCAGAGTTTAAGGCACTGACGTTGGGAGCAGGGAGCGACGACGATGAACTTGTGATTACGCCCTGAAAATCAACAATATGGGGATTTTGGGTGTTTCGATGAGCCCCTGTCGGCTTTACAAACGTGTTCATCACACTTCTAATCAGAGCGGCCTGCCGATTCCGAACTTCTTTTTCGGTTCCGGTGACTTCCAATGAGATGTCGTTTCTGAGCACCCGGAAAAGGTCAACGCCAACCACAACCGCGTATTGCCCTGACGAAGCCGGACGGTGAAAGATATTCTGGCCTAGATTGTCCGAAGATTCAGAACCCTTGCCCCTGCCTTCAGGAACGTACTTTGCATGAAAATAGGACTCTGTACTCACAGCGCCCGGCCTGCCTACGGCCCACCCGAACTCCACACACGATTTTCTTGCAATTGACCGCTTTTTACCGATTTCAGATGTAATGAGAATCCCTTGCATGTCATCTACCACACACTTCTTTAGGGCAGCGGACAATATTGAGCTGTCAAGGGTCTCTTTATTGAAGGCTGGGTCTTTTACAAACGAATCATCGCCACAAATGCGGTTTGCGTCAAATCGCCGACAGCCTTCGCACAAAGGCAGCCCCATTTCTAGAGATTCCCCGATCAAATGGCCCGTCTGAATGTGCTTGAACATGTCACCAGAAATGGCATTAACCGTATGTTTTTTGCCTGAACCATCGACGATGTCAACCATCCTCGTCATCATCGTATTTCCCTCAGCACCTTCATTGTTTAACGCGTGCAGGTCGAGAGTGAGTAAGCCACTAATAGAAATCGATTTGTGTTTCATCAGTCTGCTCCTTGTGCAGAGACTTTCGGTTCAGCCTTAGGCGCTTGTGCATAGCCGTAGGCAAGCAACAACAATCCTACAGTTTCCGCTCCATGCCCTTGGATCAGCTGTGCCAATTGATCTAAATCAGTGGTCGATATCACGTGGTATTTGCGGTTGCGACGATGGATCACTTCCCAGTTGTAGTCCTGTATGAACTCGCCAACGGCACCTAAAAACTCGGAATCGCCACCTTTTAATTTTTGTTTCCATTTCTGAGCTAGCCCAAATCTAGTCTCGATGTCAACAGAGCCATCTCCCACTGAATAAATCGTTGCGTTGCGTACGGCTCGGGCAATGCTCAGAAAACCTGGGTTGGAAACGATTTCATTCATGTTGTACCCCCTAGAAAGAAGAAAAGTTAGGTTCTCGGTGGAAAAGGGCCGTGCCCATTCCTGCCGTGCTCGCCTTTGCATCAGGTGAAGTGCAAAAGCGACTGTAAATGATAGGAAATCAACTAATTCTCCAGAATTCAACCAATTGCGAAACTGCTGCAAGATTGCGCCGTCATCCGAATGCTTTTCGTCAAGGCTGTTCAAACAGCCCGGATGATCCTGCGACCCAATGAATTCCTTGATGAGCATGAGCATTTGTAGGGCATCATTTGAAGTGTGCAGATCAAACCAATCTGGAAAAGGCAACAGGGCATTATTCATCAGCGCTGCGGCTGTCCCAAGGCTCTTGAAATAGGCTTGGCAAAATCCCGCGATAACTTTTCGTGGCGACTTCCCTTTTATCGGGATCGATCCCTGAGGCATGAATTCAGAGTGTCCGATTAACGTCTCAGTCGCACGCAATACGGCAAGAATATCCAGCCGGACTCCGCCCCACAAGCTAAGATCACGAACCTTGGCGATAACTCTCTCTATTGCGGTATGCGCAATGTCAGTGGGTTCGATTACAAAAAACTTGAAATCATCACCGTCGCGATAGGCCAACATTGCTTTAAAACAGGCCCGGAGCCTCAACCAGTCTTCAAAAGGATCAACGAGTTCACTATTGATAGCGTTGGCTGCTTTGGCCACCGTCTTCGCGGAATGGACGCCTTTTCCTGTAATCGGGTTTAGAAACTGGGTATTGCTCCAGCTGGGATCGGGCACGCGATCAGAAGCCACGTTCAACCTGAATTTCGTCCAGGCCAATGCACGTGACGGATCTTCAGTTAGCCATCGGTAAAGCTGGCGGTCGCCGCTCCATCCTTTCCGCATTGATGCCAACATCGATGCAATCACCAGCTCAGGCTTCGGCCCAGCCGGCTTCTCCACATCATGCTGCTGCATCTGCGCGGCAACCTGCTTCCTAGTTTTGCCCTTGGTTGCTTGCTTTGAAAACTCTCGCATCGCATTCCGCCTATCTATTTCTGCGCGGTAATCGAGAACATCACCTGTCGGCGGTTTTTGCTCCTTTTGAGAATCCCAAATATACGGATATCCGGGACTTGGGGACGGCCATCTCTGCGGTGACCGTTTCTCAGCAACTACAACTTTGAATTCAGAACCTTGATCGATAATTTGCGGCAATTCTCCACACAGTTCGTGCAGGAGATCGGAGGCTCCGATGGCATGCAGCGCATCGGCGTAAGTGCCAGTTTTCTTAGGGATCGTGATCTCCATAAATCAGTCCTGAAAGCTACCTTGATCGGCCAAACGAAGCACCCTAATAACATTCGCATAAAGGGCCCACCAGCTTTCGTCTTCCTTCAAATGGAGCAAATATTCTTCTGAAAAGGATGCTAGATCACCCGCTTCGGGTCTCGGCTTAAGTGTGACGGAGCGAGGGGAGGAACCCGGCACGCATTGCTCGAGTATTCCTTCCGCCTCTTTTACGAATTCAAATTGATTGAGCTCTTTTGTATGGGTGCCATGATGCCGGGCTATTGCCGTGCAAAGAAGTACGGCCACTTTGTTGGGGAACTGTTCCAGGAAATACGGGAGCAGCGCAAAACCGCCGCATGCGGCATGAGGCGGAAATCTGCACCATTGATCTCCGCGATCCCGTTCCCAGTCAAAATCAGTATGCGCAAGTGGCTGAGATTTGTGATCCCTTCCAAGCTTTGCATCAATGTGTTGCTGCCATCGCTCCGCTTCATTTTGCCAAGCGCTCTGCAACTTACCCGTGTCATGCAGTGCGCAGGCGAGCATGAAGACATCTCTTACGCTAAAGCCCTTATAAATCTGGCCGAGTCGTTGCAATGCATGAGGACATTGCGCGAGAATACGCGAGCCGCAATCCGCGACACGCGTCGCATGTGTTACAAATGGTTCTTTCAGATATGAATAACGAGGAATCGGTGCGGAAGGCTTGTAACGAACTTCGGAAACTGTGTTGGACGCTTTTTCTAGCTCGAGACCGAACTCCTTGCTGTAATTGGCGTGGGCTGGATTGATCGCAACAAGCCAAGCAACTGCCGCAGGATTCTTAATCGTTCGCCACTGGAAATTCAAGGCATGATTTGATTCAGACTGTATTTCTTCGGGAACCTTGAGAACCCATTCAGAAGCCCCAGCCTTGGCACACGTCCCTTTAAGCCTGAACAGGCTGCTGCGGGGCAAGCTCAAAAGTTCAGGCCATTCTCTCGCATTAAATCTAAGTGTCTCTGGTTCATTTGTGAGCACAATATTGACCGAGCCGATTTCGCGTATCAAGCGTGAACAGGCGGACTCGTCCAGTCCGTCCATAGCCGCTAAGACATGTTGCCTATGAGCATGCAGATACTCTAAATGTGTCAGGGCCTTTAAATCAGGAATATCATGGATGCATTTGAGCCATTCAAGTTCATGAGGATAGCTGACTGATGGCAGCTCGCCAGTTGAAGTAAGCAGGTCCATCGTAGCGATCACGACCTCAGAGTCATCTCGGTAAGGCCCAAGCTTGAGCCGCCCTTGATCATCCGTTAAAGGCGCATATACCAGAAACTGTCCTATATTCCTGTTCAGATAGCGTGCAACACGACCGGCACGCTGGAGGAGACTATTGAGCGGCGCCAGTTCCGTCAGAAGCACATCGCCAGAAATATCGATGCCGGCTTCCACCACTTGAGTGCTGATCAGAATCGCATTGCCCAAAGTGGCGTTCGGCCCAAAATAATCTGCCAGCTTTGACTCCCAATACCTCCGATCTTCCGGAAAGAAACGGGAATGCAACAAGAATACCTGTGGAGCGCCTGATTGACCGCCTAAATCCTTCCGCACTTGTCGAACAAGTTCCTGGGCGAGTCCAACTGTGTTCACAATGACAATTGTGCGATTCTTATGCTTGCTGACAATGTCTTCTGCACTTAGCGGGGAGGGATGCCACTGAAAAGCGCGCTGTTTTTCAGCATGGCTCGGAAGCTGTCGGACCTCCGGAGGCGAGAGTGAAATTGACTTTGCTTCCAGTTTCTTTTCAAGCCACTGAATCACGGAATCGGGCATGGTGGCTGTCATGAGAACAAACTGGCTGAGACCCTTCAGCCGGTCCAACATTTCGATTGTGGTAGCAAAAGATCGCTGCGGATCGAGAAGGTGAACCTCGTCAAACACAAGGAGACTCCCAACCAAGGCGCCTGCGCCGATATTGCCTACGCGGTTCGGCAATGAGACAGGAGCAAACAGGTAGGAGGACAGCAATTGATCAATAGTCGTGAAGGTGATATCACCTTCAAAAAATGGGTCATCCTGTTGTCCGCCCATTTGCAGCCCTAGATAAAAAGAATCTCTCGACTGATACCTACGGCCTTTGGGGGATCGACAAATCTGTCCTTGGAATTCATTCGCCTCTTTCAATTTTTCCCACGTGCTCTCATAGATATTGCTGGCTAGTGTCCGCAAGGGCAGAGCATAAATAAGGCGGTCAGAGAACTTGCTGTTTATTGCGACAGAGTAAACAAAGGGCGCAACGGTTGCCCAGGTCTTCCCTGAACCTGTAGGTGCGCGCAAGATGATTGATTTCCCCTCGGCTAAGCTCTTAGCAAGTCTTATCTGATACGGATATGGCTCCTTTCCCGTGAGGCGTGAAAAAAAATGGTGGTACCGAGCTTCGTCGAAGGCTTCTACGACGCATGCGTCTCGAAGTATCGGTTGTAAGCCCCGTGTGGCCATATCAAATAATCCGGAAGTGCAAGGTTCTAGGCCAGCGCAAGACCATTTGTTGAAGTACTTCCATTGCTTCGCCTATTTTAAATCTTAGTTTCAGGTCCCCTCTTCATCGGGGCAACGACATCGGCATTCCCAGGTTAGGTCTGCATCTACTTTGACAGTTTCAGTCCCCTCTTCATCGGGGTGCCAGCCCGAAACTCATGGATTTCGAGTTTCTGAACCTAGAGATTTCCTTAGCGCAGTCCCAAATCCCACTTGACGGTGGGATTCAAACAGCTCCGTTACCATTGAGGCCATTGAAGTGAGAAGATCAGCGAGTGATGCATCCACCAGGGCTTGTTGTTTTCCCTTAAGCGATATATATGGCTTCCGGAACATTCGTTGCGCGGTCACGTTTTTTAGTTTGAGCAAGCTAAGCTGCAACTCGGGACCCTTTGCAAGCATTCCGGCACCTCTAGGCTGAGGAGCATAGCACTGGGATTCAACGCTTGTCAATAACCTTGTTATAGTAGATGCAGAAGGTCTTAAACAAAGCCAGCCGCCAAGCAAGTGGCAGGAGACGAGATGGCACCGATCCCCTTGGTTTGCGCGTAATCTATGGTTGCGCGAACCGCCTCAGCATTGAAGATGGAAACGGAAATCTCCTGTTAGATAGTGACGCAACAAGATCAATCGTTTCAAAGAAAAACATTAGAAATTTGGCTGGAAACTCCGCAAAAGCAGGCAGAATCAGGCCGAGCGAATGTGTCCCATCCCCCAGGCCGTGTGTTTGCCAACATGCACAAGCTCTCCCAATGTCAGCCAAGGCAAAAACTCGCCCAATTCACCTGTGTACACAGCCTCACCCACAAACCCGGAAAGCTCATGCCGCTGGAGGGTCTTAGATGAAGTACGAAAACGGTCTTCCCAACGGATACTACACGACACGGTGCGCACATGCTCAGCGTGTTTACCCAGGCCGGCAAAATCTACATTCAAGGGGCCGGAGCCGAAAAAAGTACTCAGGGCGTTAATGCGGTCGCGGAGCCTCTTTAATATGGGAAAGAAATCGGGTTTTCGTATCACTTGATTTTCAGATTTTATCCATGTGGGGCTTAGGAACTGGATTCTGATTGTTTTCAATGGCTCAGGGAAAGATATGATCCGCTCATTTATCCACTTTTCCACATTTAGCCCCTGCGGACCGTGGAAAACCTGGTCGGCTGCATCAAAAATCTTTGCTCCGGAGGGAACGGAGGGACGGAGAGCATCCTCTTCCACCCTATTCAGCTCGCACTTGGCCCGATTCAGTCCCAACCCCTGCGCGGCAAGCTCCCGGAATGACAGCACGAAATAAGGCAGATGATCGAGCGCACAGCCAATCAGGATTAGGCCGAACTCGAATTCCTCGCCTGGCTCGAACTTCGTCTTGTCGTTCAGCGGAGCGCGGAAGACGAAAGGGCGAGGCACATCCTGGTTTTTGCTCAGACGGTCTGCGTCTGGTGGTGGAGAAGGTTCAAAGATCGCCTTGTAGGCGCACGATGAAGCCAAGGGACACGCGTGAGCATTGGCGCACTGCGGTACGCAGCAGAGCCGGCGAAAGGCATTTCCGAAGGCGCCGCGCAGCATGTTGGCTTTGTTGATGGCGGGCACAAACAGCGTTTCACGAGGCACCAGCGTAAAGCGGAATACGCCTACGGGAAAGGCGCGGCTCAGCAATGTGATCGTTGGCTGATGTTGTGGAAGAGTCACCATTTGTTCTAACATCCGTCAGGAATACGGAAAGATCTTTGTTCAGCTCTTAGGCAGTAGTCCTCAGTATTTTGAAACCCTCAATTTCTGTTGCCGCCACCACCCTCATTGGTCGGGACATCTCCAAGTACCGGCACAGAGCATTAGCAAGTTGCATTTGCCTGGGACTGCGACATTCGGGTTCAAACAACCGAGGATTGCCAACTACAATACATAACGCTCGCGGTCGAGACGTAGCCACATTCAATCGATTCAGACTATATAGGAATTCCATGCCTCGCGGCGCATCTTCAGGAGAGGAGGTGGTCAGGGAGTAGATCACAACCGGCGCCTCCTGGCCCTGGAATTTATCAACTGTTCCAGCTCGCGCTCCCTTGATGCTGGTCCCTATATCAGATACTTGAGCGTTGTAGGGAGTGACGATCAGGATGTCATCTAACTGCAAACGACGATTTTTGCCCTCATGATTCAACCACATCACTTCGGGTTGAAGCAGCGAATCAATCAGTTCTGCAATACATTTTATCTCCTCTGGAGAGCTGTTCTGGTTGCCCTCGTGGTCGATTGGAACAAACCACAATCCCGACTCGGTCATCCATTTGTGACCACTGACAAATTGCCGCTCAAGGCCGGTGTGAGATCGAAGCCGATCGTCGTAGAACAACTCCGAGCTGAAGGAGCAGATCGCCGGATGCAACCGCCAGGTTTCCTCAAGAAAAAGGCCTCGGTCTGGAGCGATCGTCTTTGCACCAGCCAGAAGGTGCTCCAAAGCAGAGGCTTCCGCCCCCTCCAGATGGCTCCCTTTCAGTGGCTGTTGAAGCTGCTGTGGATCTCCCAGCAAAACGAGATTTTTCGTGGCCTGCGCAACCGACAAGACATTGGCCAGGGACATTTGTCCGGCTTCATCAACAAAAAGTACGTCTAGTTTCTCAAAGAATTCTTGTCGGGACCACACCCAGGCAGTGCCGGCAACTACCTGTCCACCAGCCAAATTCAATGTGTCAAGCAGCTCTTCATTCTTCGTAGTCTCATGAATTCCAGGGGGCGGTGCTTCGGATTTTTCGTTGACCTTTTCCAGGCAGCGCAGACCGGCCACATCTGTTTGTTTCCCGGCCCGAATCATTTCATCAAGCAGGTTTCGAATCACTTTATGGCTCAGCGCTGTGATTCCGACCTTTTTCCCGTTGCGAACGAGTTCACATATCATGCGCGCCCCGGTGTAAGTCTTGCCTGCGCCCGGCGGCCCCTGGATCGCAAGCACTGAGCAATCCAACGACATTGCTATGCGGCGCGCAGCCTGGACAACGTCCTTTTCGGCTGCCACAATGGGCTCTAGTGTCCCTGTTGTTAGCCGGGGAGACTGGCGCAACAGCAAATCCCGAGCGGCACGGTAGGCTCCCGGGGAATCTAATCCGTTCTTATGCACCCACAGGCCAAGCCGGAACAGAGATTCGGCGAGTGCTGTTGAATCCACTCTGGAAAACCCAAATACCGAACTGGGATGAGCGTCAGCCGTTTTTTGTGCTTTCTTAATATCGATGCTATTCGTCAGCAAATCAATATCAGCAACTGTACCGATTCTGTCTCCGCGATAATGAAGGGTCTCGTTGGTTCGAAGTTCCACCTCTTGCGGGTCAAAGCGGTATCGATCAATCGGAAGCTTGCCTTCCACTCCGATTCGCCTCTCCCATCGTAAACCCGATACTGCCGCTTTCTCATGAAGCAGCTCCTCATCCGATAATTCTCTGAGCCGAAAAAACTCCCACCATTCAGCCTTGTCTTCCCGGCGATGCCAATCCAATAGATTCGCCAGCAGGCAACGAGCTGCCTGCTCTTCGCTTCTGGGTTCGGGCGACACCGGGACATTGCTCACAAGGTTGCTGTACAACGCGGCCACGCGCTGCTGACGCTCGTCTACCTTTAACGGAGCCGCGCCATCCTCATAGACCGGACGCGATATCTGCTGCCCAGACGCAATGAGAGCTGCCCGCTGCTCTTCCAGCCAGTCGCGCAGTGAGAGAGTTGAAAGGCAGTCGTCCCGGTTGTAGCCTTCCACAATTCTCTGATCTGCTTGTTGAATATCGGCTGCGCGTTCAAGCTCAAGGCAATGTTCGATGGACCGTTTCGCGAATCCGACTTCGCCGAGCCGAACGTCGCGAAAGAACCCATATACCTGTTCCAACGCCTTGAGTGAATACTGTTCAACACCCGCTCGTATTGATTGCTTCACGACGCTGTGCAAATCCACAAAAATCGAAGCGCGTAAGAGTCTGTCCACCTCCTCCTCGCGGGATGCATATCTTCCCATCAAGCGCTTGATCGTTGATGGTTCATAAGGAGTGAAGTGGTATATATGAAGACTTGGGTATCGAACGAGAGCATTCGTGACCAAATCAATGAACCATTCAAATGCCAGCTTTTCTTCCACTGAGTCGCGTGACCATCGATACTGGTAGAGGGGTTCTCCATCTTCATCAAGCATCAGGACTCCAAGCAAGTACTCCAGTCCGGTATACCCAACAAAGGGATCTCCCTCGAAATCAAAGAAAATGTCCCCTGGAGAAGGCTCTGGCAAGCGTGTCAGACCATATCCCGGCTCCATTTCCAGAATTTCAAATAACGGCTTGTCTTGGTATCGGCTGGCAAGTTGCACCCTTGCCTGCTCGCGCACCGTTACGTAACCATCGACTGCCCCATGCAGCGGTCGCTCACGCAATGGCAGAGGCAACGCAGCCAATTGGCTCAGTGTGGGGGCCCCCCACATGATTAACTGCTTTCTCTGCAATTTGGTGATACCGGCTACGAGCGAGAGATGATCATCTTGTCGCCAACGAATATCGCATTCGCGCCACCAGCGACATACCTCACAATGAGGATTTGGTTCAGGATAAGTCAACGGGGCGCGGCCATCGATTGCCTGCTCCAACCTTGACTTTACCAACCGATAGTAGGCCACAAAATCCAGGACGCGATACGTTTCCGGTGAAAATCCCTCTCTTCTCGGCACCACATGCATTACCTCAGGAAGAACGCCCTGCAAATGGGCCAGCAACTCCGAATACAGACATAGTTGCAGGATCGTCGCCGCTTTTGTTTCACGCGCCAATTTGCAGTCATACACCTCGTAGGACCAGGAACCAAGAACACTTGGTTTGTTCACGCGACGCAAGACATCAGCCCGACCAAACCAGCGGCCGGTTTGTATGGTCGCCTGAGCAATTACTTCAGCACCGTTCTTCATGGCGGTCTGAGTTTCTTCACTCGCCCTGGCCTCGGATTCAATGTCACCAAGGTCAACAACAATAAGACCAGATTCCCTTAAATTATTAAGATAGTTCCGTTCATGCTCAAGACCATGTTGGCGTAGGACCCATGTGTCAGGGCTCGCCCATTCCGGGGCCGCTTTCTGGCTTCGGGCAACCGCGATCTCGTTAGTAGTCACGTGGTGGCAAGCCAAATGGCTACTAAGGTCGCTGGCTGACAGGCGGATGTTTCCGTTATCGGGCTTCATGAATACCTGTTGGCTTCCAAAGGATAGCGCTCATAACCGGTTCGCACAATACGCGTGGACCAGCGCGGAAGCGCAAGGACAAGCTTGCGACTTAGGACACCCGTCCAGACCCGCCGCGATCCTAAGCCGCTTGCTTCACCGCAGCATAGGCAATTGCGAAAAATACTCATTTCTCGTTAATTTGCCTGATGACCTGCGAAGCTGGAACGGAGCCGAGGCTGCAATTTAGCGCGAGGGCGGTGGGGTCTGGTAAACAATCACCACTGGCTGAGGTTGTTTGCTGGCGAGGACGAGGGCAACAATCCAACCGACCAGCGTAAAGCCAAAAAAGAGGTTGAGGATGACAACGGCCGTGGTGTGCGGACTGTTTCTCTTTATGGCCATGATGGAGGGGAAGAAGTACATGGCCAAACCCAGGAATAGGACAGCCACGAGAAAAAACATCTGGATCGGGGGAAGATTGCTCAGGTGCGTGTGGTGCATATAGTGCCTCGGTCTTAAAAAGATTTGTCCGAAGGCCGGGAGCAGCAGTATTGCTGTACCCGGTCCTCGGAAGAGCTGAAATGAAGTCGTAACTACGCTGTCTTTGCTCCCTTGGCCTGGCTCTCAAACTCTAGACGGACCTTGAACTCATTCGTTAGCACAAGGCGGGCGTCATAGGTCGCGCTTCCGTCCTTCCTTTTGAAGCCCTTGATGAGTCCCGTGCGACTTTTGGTAACCAATTGCCGGATGTGTTCTTCCGTGAGCGTTTTGCCGTTGATCTGTCCCCAAACGGAGAAATTGCAATTTTCCCTAAAGCGGGAGCACCCAGCGCCCTTGATGGTCTTGCGCACGGTCCCAATCTTGCATTTTGGGCAGGGACCATAAACATTGGGATTAGAAACGGCGGCCATGGGTGCGAGCCGGCTGGCAATGATCTGGGAAAAGATGTCTTGCACAAATTGAATAATGGCTGCGGAGAAGAAAGCAGCCGGCGTTGACCCGTCCTGGACATTAGCCAACTGCTGTTCCCAAGAGGCGGTGAGCGCGACATCCTTGAGGGTGGGATGGACCTGATTGATGAAGGCTTTGCCTTTTTCAGTGGGCAAGAGGGATTTCTTCTTGCGCTGAACGTAACCGACTGCAATCAGTTTTTCGATGATGGCGGCGCGGGTGGCCGGAGTTCCCAATCCGCTCTGTTTCATATAAGTGGCAAGGTCTTCGTCCTGGATGTCTTGGCCGGCATTCTTCATGGCCGTTAGCAGACTGGAATCGTCATAAGGTTTTGGTGGTGCGGTCTTACCTTCTTTAAGTTGGACGCTTCGCTTGGCGACGTTTTGGCCCTGCGAAAGCGTGGGCAATTGCTGGGCGTCGTCGCCGGCTTTGTCTTCTTCCTGTGCGGATTGGCCGCTCAATACCGTCCATCCCGGTTCCTTGATGACTGAGCCAAAGGCGCGGAATGAATGCCAACCAAGCTGAATGATGGCGGTGGTCTCATCGCGCACTTCGGCAGGCAGAAAGATGCTCAGGAAACGCGCTGCAACAAGTTCATAGATGTTGCGGTGCTTTGCCGGCAGATCGGCTGGCGCGGCTTTATGAGTCGGAATGATGGCGTGATGATCGGTCAGTTTTGTATCGTCCACGTAAGCCTTGGACAGGTGCAAGCCATTGGCGAGCGCCGTCAAGGCGGCCTCGATGGGCCATTCTTTTGGTAAAGCGCGGATAATGTTGGACAGTTCCGGGAGCATGTCGTGCGACAGGTAGCGAGATTCGGTGCGGGGATACGATAGCAATTTATATTCTTCGTAAAGGCCCTGGGCCAAGTCGAGGGTTTGCTGTGCGGTGTAGCCGAATCGCCTGTTAGCTTCCTTTTGCAAGGTGAGCAGATCGAAAAGGGGCGGGGCCTTTGTGGTCTTTTCAGTTGTGGTGATGGAGAGAACAGTGCCACTAGATAAGGTTGAGATTTGGTCCAGAATGGCTTGAGCAGTGGCCTGCTCCGGGAGACGTGTTTGCGGGTCGTCGCCTTGGGTGATGTACTTGGCGGTGAAACCGGGTTCAAAGACTGCGTGAATTTCATAGAACGGCATGGGTTTGAAGCTGTCAATTGCCTTCTGGCGATTGACGATTAGGGCCAGGGTGGGCGTTTGCACCCGACCTACGGTGCATGTCTGGCCATTGATTAAGGTATAGGCGCGAGTGGCGCTGAGTCCTACGAGCCAATCAGCGCGGGCCCGCGACGCGGCGGCCGCTGAAAGATTGGCAAAGGCGCTGGAGGGTTTGAGGTCACTAAGGCCAGCGCGGATGGCTTCCGGGGTTAGGGAGCTAATCCAGAGGCGTTGGACGGGCTTGGTTGAGCCGGTCAACTGATAAATAAGGTCAAAGATGTGCTGGCCTTCCCTTCCCGCGTCCGTGGCACAGATAATGCCGGTGGTATCGGGGCGCAGGAATAAGATCCTGATGCAATCGAATTGCTCCTGGGCTTTGTCGGCCACGCGATAGAGCCACTGCTCGGGAATCATGGGGAGTTGCTCCATCCTCCACGGTTTTCCCCATGCGGGGTTCATCTGTTCGGGTTCGGCGATGGCAACAAGGTGGCCGAAAGCATAGGTCACCTGATAATTGTTCCCTTCAAAGTAGCCGTCTTTCCTCTGATCGGCTCCGAGAACGGCGGCGATGTCGCGGGCGACACTGGGTTTTTCTGCAAGTACTACGATCATTGGTGTGACTCCTGGGCTGAATTCTGTTGATTGCGATTGAATACGGTTTCGAGATGATAGGCGTCGTCGGTAGGGGAATAACTCTGAATGGCAAGGATCTCATTGATGTAGCGCCGGGCGTGCCGGCGTTCGATGTGGACCAGCAGATGGATTGAGTCGGCAATGCTGGCCTTAATGGCTTTGTAAGGCAGCTCGATTCCGCTTTGCAGGACGCAACTGGCCAGCCGGGAGAGGGCCTGGCTGGCGGAATTGGCGTGGATGGTGGAAAGGCTTCCGCTGTGGCCGGTGTTGAGGGCCTGCAATAGGTCGAAGGCTTCCTCCCCGCGTATTTCTCCAAGAATGGTGCGCTCGGGCCGATGACGCAGGCTGGCTTTGAGCAGGTCGCGGATGGTGACGGCAGGGATTTTGGGTCCCTGCTGGCGGCGTGCCTCGAAGCGGACGAGGTTGGGTTTGCGGATGTGAATTTCTGCGGTGTCCTCGATCACCACCAGGCGGTCTTCGTCAGGAATGAAGTCGGCCAGGATGTTCAGTAAGGTCGTCTTCCCTGTGCCGGTGCCGCCACTGATGAGGATGTTTTTCCTCTCGATGATGGCGGTTTGAAGGTGAGCGGCCATCGCTTCCGTGATGGTGCCGATACGAATTAGGTCTTCGATGGTGAAACTGCGAGTATTGAATTTGCGGATGGTGAGGGTGATGCCGTGAATGCTGCAGGGCGGCAGGACAGCGGCGATGCGGCTGCCGTCCGGCAAGCGTGAATCGAGGATAGGTTTCTCCTCCGAGATGTCGTCTCCAAGTGAGCGGGCAATGTTTTGCACGGCCACGCGGAGCTGATCGGTGGGAATGGTGATGCCCTGGACCTGTTCCATGACGCCCTGCTTTTCAATGAATATGTCCGTGGGCGAATTGAGCATGATCTCGCTGATCTCGGGATCGAGAATGAATTTCTCGATGGACCGGAGGTAAGGCAGAATCATCCGGTAAGCCGGATGCAGTTCGTTCGAGGTTTTGGTCGCGGCGGTCATGGCTCATTTGCCCTTTGCCGTGGCGGTTGGGTCGGGCAAGGAACTGGACGGTCCGCCGACAGTTTGAGGCGTAGCTTTTTTCTTCGGTGGTGTTGGCCGATTGCCGATGTTCTGGTTCTCGGGTTTTTTCTCCCAGGCGACGAATTCCTCGTCTTTGTCGAACACATATTTGAGTGCCTCGCGAATGACGCTGCTCTCGCTGCCGTTGTTAGTGAAAGCGCAGTAGCGCATAAGCCGGCTGTAAGTGTTGCCGTCCAGAGTGAGTTTCATGGTGTGTGGTTTGGTTTTTGGTTCTACGGTCAACAATGGCATAACTGACGAACTCCTTAATTGGTTGAATTGGTTGTAAGTAAGCTGCCTGGATTCGGCGGACAATGCCGCAGATGGTAGACAGCAAGGACGCAGAAAACCTGAACAAAACGCGCAAAGATTGTCGGCGAGCGCCCGCAGCCCACGCGCGTTTTGCCGGCAAGCAGCTTTTCCGCGTTCGCCAGCGGAAAAGATGCGCGCAGGTTGCCCCAGCAACCGGAGCAGGGCAAGCCGCCTCTTTGTGAGCGATTCCCAGCGAACGGCGGCTTGGCCTCGCGCATTCGCGCCTTTGCAAGCGCATCCCAGCTTGCAGCGAATGCGGCAAGAACTTTCGCGCATTCCAGCGAAAGTTCGCGCAGGCTCCCCGGAGCCGGAGGGAAGCAGGCGCGAGTCCCAACGAGCGCCAGTGGAGGGAGCGGCCCCCGCCGCGACCGATGCG
>Ga0209168_10001039_pt1 | contig 23243 bp, 17 predicted proteins | sample Coa_R1_FD_187156 | JGI IMG/M metagenome (GOLD analysis project Ga0209168, IMG submission 187156) | Surface soil microbial communities from Centralia Pennsylvania, which are recovering from an underground coalmine fire - Coalmine... | ecosystem: Environmental > Terrestrial > Soil > Unclassified ...
AGCTACAACACCTCATGTCGGAATCAACGTCCCAGGCTTTTACTCTCGTTGGCCGGTTTTGAAGTGACCCTCATTGGCCGGTTTTGACTGACCCCCGAGGGTAATGACGGACGATTCCACGCAAGCGAATATAGCGATCCGAGAAGTTCCCATTGATGGCATTCGCTCGAAACACCGTGTCATCAATCACAGTTCTGGCCAGTATGTGAACGGGCTGATCTACACGAACACGATTGAGTCCGCATTTTCGCTGCTCAAACGCGGGATCATAGGCAGCTTCCACAAGGTTTCGATAAAGCACCTGCAACGCTACCTGAATGAGTTTTCGTACAGGTTCAATCGTCGCAATGACGAAGGCGCATTCATAGAAACAGTGCGCCGTTTGGCGGGATTCAAGCCTCTGCCGTTCAATGACCTGACTTCCGAGAAGGCTTAGAGGGCTTCTTGGGGGCCTTTATCTCAGAGGTCTTCTTTGGCGGAGCGCCGATCATGCGCCGGAGAAGCTCATCGAATTGGCCTTTATCAGCTTTCACTTGCATATTGTGACAGTTTAACGCGAAAAAATGACATGAAGATTACGAAATCTTGCAAACGCTCAGGGGGTCTAGCTACTCTAAGTAATTACCAAGGTTACATGACGAGCAGTGCCTTGACGTTTAGGGTACACTGTATGGCCAGCAATCTTCCCCCGAAGAAAGGACCGCATATGGCGACTGTCGCTAAGCCAATCGCGAGCCATAAATCTGCCGAGGACGAACTCTTGGATAGCTTTGGGGAACTCCTTGATGAAGCTGTCGAGAAAATGTCCCACAGGAAATTTGTCAAAACTGCGAAGAAATCTAAAGCGGCTCTTGATCGCGCGATTGATAGTCATCAACGGCGTGATGGTACTGCCTGATCCTTTCGCGCAGTTCAAACGCTCCTATATCCTGTTTCCACCGTTTCAGTTCCGCCGTGTACTCGGCCTCCCCTTCATGACCTCGTGTGCGAATTAATCGACGTAACGTCGCGATCAGATTATCGCGCACCTTCTTAATTTCTTCTCTCTCGCGTAGATCCTTTGCCTGTCTGTAACCACGCCAGAATTTTCTCATCTTTTATCCTGCATCAAGCTATCAGTCGGCAGCTCACTTTCGCAATTCATTAGGAGAGTTCCAAAACAGCGAAGAAAATGGCATAATGGCGGAGGGCGGGGGGATCGGACCCCGTTCCAAATACAGGGAACTGCGGCTTACAAGGCCGCTCCTAGCTGCCAGCTAGACGCCCTCCGGTCAGGCAAAATAAAGCGGATCACCACGGCTCTAAACCAGCTTCCCTCCACAAGGCTTCTGGTTTGGGGCCTTTCCGTTATCGCCCGACTCCACGGTGAACCTGGGATGGAATCAGGCTACAGTTATTCTCATTTCATGCCTCCCGTACATGGCTAATCCTTGTTGCCGTTAATGTTCGGATACCAAATAACCAGCCCGAACATCCCATTAGGCAGCTTGTGAAACTTCTGGTTATTTTTTGCCAGAGAGATTGACAAGCTGCGGAGCCTATCGTTGTCCTTCCAACCAAGTGCCCTAAAATCAAATCCCCCGGCTTCTAAGCCACGTAGGATTTCATCCGGAGCGCATGCCTGTTTGCGGCGCTCCAAGAACTCCTGCGCAGCAGTCGCGAATGGCTTACCATAGTATTGATCGGGCTTTACAACGCCCGAAGAATAGCGCGGCGCGGCAATGGAAGACTCGCCTGCCGAATCTCCTGACTCATCGAATTCCGCCGGCAAGCCGGAACGTTTGAGCAAAGTATTGATCATGCGCTTAGTCTGAAGAAGTTCATCTTCTTGCTCGCGCAATTGTTCGCGTAAAGCTTCGATGGCTGGACTTAGATCGGTTCGCATGGCATCGACCTCATTAAATCAACTTGCAGAGTGTATCATGCGATCAACTGTATGACGTTCTCTCTTCTTGACATGCCTACCATGTGCTTACAATGTGCTGCAACAATCTCTAAATTATCGATGTAACCTTAGTGTTTTGAATAACTTCAAGATAGTACCAAAGTTGCAGCACATTGTAAGCATGTGGTAGGCACACGGAAATAACTCTTGACAAGGCTATTGATCAACGCCGTTGAGATGGATTCCTGACCACAAAAGGATGCTCTGATGTAGCGCAGTGGGCGGTTTTTCCTATCGCGCACAGGCGGGTCAGGAGTACAATCCGAAAATGCTGATGGCGAGTTTGACCTCCGTCCAACAGAGATCGAACTCGCCACGGTGGTGTATCCCGGCAACGCTGGATTAGCTAGGCGAGGATTCCAAACCCAGTCGATGCCCAGCGTTGCCGGATGCGCTTTTACCCTTCGAAATTATACTCCCCACTAGAAATCGGCCCCTGTCACGGCTCATAAATTATACCTCTTTGTGTCAAGTGAATAATCTTGTTCTTGTGCGTGCCCTTAGTTCTGTCTTCCTGAACGAAGTGAAGGATCCCGCAATCGCCGACGTAGCGAATAGTGCGGACAGGCATTCTGACGATACCGTGCGACTGCGGTGGGAATGCATATACGCGGCATGGGTAGTTGGAGCGGTCGCGGGATCCTTCGCTTGGCTCAGGATGACAATTATCGCGGGATTTTCGGTTTACTCAGGATGACGATGCTCGTGTGCGGTAACTCCGAGCGTAAGACGCGACAGGGTGAGTTGTTCGTCGTTAGTCGCGAGTCTTTGCGGCATACGAATCGTCGATAGGGTCCGGCCGGCATATGCTCTAGCCGCGTGTGACGAACTGCTTCAGCATTGTTCTCTGATCGACTCCCCAGCGAACAGCATTCGAGCGCCCCAGTGTTCGGCCAGATCGGCCCACCGGGGATTTCCAGATTCGATCAAGGCAATCTTCTTTGCTCGGGTCCAGTTCTTCAGTTCCTTTTCTCGTCCGATGGCGCGATGTACATCGTCATAACTCTCGTAGTACACGAGGCGATGGCAATGATATTTGCTGGAAAAGCCTTCGATTTCTCCGCTTTTATGTTGAAGCGCTCTGCGGTAGATGCTGTTGGTCATGCCGACGTAGAGCGTGCCGGAATTGCTCGACATGATGTAGACGAAATATTGGTGCTCGCGCATGTGCCTCCAGCGGACGGCGGCATCGGGAGAATGCCTTGCGGCGCCTGTAGAGGCGCCGGCATGCCCGGGGTCCTTCGCTTGGCTCAGGATGACAGATTCGGGTAGGCTCCGGCCTTCTGTCGCGGGACTTTTTTCTTGGATTTCCTGTTTTCGGAATGCGCGAGCTTTACGACCGCGCGTTAGCTAATCGCATTTGCAGGACGAGGCTGAGCAGGTACGCGCCGATCACGATGAACATGAGGTTCTGGTTTCCGATGATCATGCTGAGGTATTCGCTGAAGCCGCCGATCATGGCTCCGATGAGGTTGGCTCCGAAGAAAGAGGACGGGTTTGAGGCCTGGCGGAATGTGGTCGAAAAGATCAGGCCGGCGAAGAAGATCGGCAGCGGCACGACCAGCAGGGACCATAACAAGCGCTCGTCGAAGCTCAACGCCAGAATGGAATCGCGCTTCACGAAGTAAAGCAGCAGCAGCGTAGCGATCAGCGGGGCGTACATCCACAAACGAAAACGGGTGAGCCGCATGGCTACCAGGTTCGCGGCAAGGACCATCAGAAGAACGCCGGTCACTACCACGAGCGTTACGAACCAGGTCGTGCCGAAGTAGAGCGAGCAGTCGGAGATGCTCTTGGTTTCTAGCAGGAGAAATCCGAGGCCGAGAAAAAGGAAGTGGCCGTCGTCCATGCCAAATCCGCGGCCGCGCAGCATGAACACCGCGGGAATCGTGATGGCCAACAGGATTCCAATCACGATCAGATAGTCCGACGGGATGGTTTTGCGCGAGAGATAAAGAAAGGGCCAGTCATCTGTAGGAGCGACGGCTGCGGAGACTTCGCCAGTGGGGGCAACCGTGCGCGTGAAGCGGCCGTACTGCGCGGGCGGCTCGGGATGCTGGCCGCGAAAGGCGCAGATCACGACCTGGCCGTTGCTCTCGTAAAGGACAGGAGTCTGGCCGGTGGCGACTTCGACCATTCGCACCAGCTTGCGGGCGAGCCACTCGCGTCCGGCCATAAAGGATAGGGACAGGACGCCATTGTCGTTCAGCAACCGGTACGCCGACTGGATGCTCTGCACGGTGTAAATGTATCCGTCGAGGCGGATGTTGCTCATCGAGCTGAAAAGAGTTTGCGAGTCGAGAAAGCTGAAGACGACCATGTCGTATCCGCCGCTGGAGCGGCGAAGAAAAGCGCGGGCGTCATCGACGTGGACGTGAACTTTGGGATTTTTGTAAATCGCCGAAGCATTGAAGCGGTCGGAGAGTTTGACGAGCATCGGATCTATTTCAACAGCATCAACGTATTCCGCGCCGTTGAGGACGGCAATCTCAGTATCTGTACCCCCCCCCGCGCCTAACGCAAGTACGCGGCGATGCACCGGGGCCAGCGCATAGGGCAGGTCGTACTGCATGCGTCCGTTGAGGATCTCGGTGCGGTTCTGCGGAGAGTAGCGATTCGGATCGAAGGTGCCGTCGCTCTGCAGAAAATAGTGATTCACGCGCACGTCGTAGATCGGCGGATCCTGCATGGTGCGGAGATCGGCGTGCGGCTCTCGCACGGGAACCTTGTGATGGTCCGTGATGATGATGCAGTAGTACGGGGACCAGATCGCGTTCGATGCGACGGAAAAATAAACGCCAGCAATCGATAGTGCAAGAACCGGGATGGTGCGCAGCCGGTGCGCCTTGCGAAGAAGCAGAACGATCGCGAGCGCGACGAACGAAACTCCGACTGTTGGAGAGAAATACTTTAGCGAGAAGAGTCCGAAACAGAGCGTGCCGGCGAGGCTTCCGCCGAGGTCCCAGGAATAAGCGAGCAGCGGAGGCAGAGCGTCAAAGAGCGATCCGATGCGCTGGCCGAGGGGCACGAAGACGAAAGCGTTGGTGACGAAGATGCCGACCAGGCTTACATAACGCACAAGTTGGGGACTGGGCGTATAGAACCGGCTTTCGGTGGCGCTCGTCGGGAGGGTGATGAAGTGGGCGATCAGAAGCCATGCAACGTTGAGCAGCAGCAGAGTTGGCAGCCATGCGAAGAGCGACTTTCTTTTTCTGCCGAGGATGGCTCCGACGCCGAGGCCGAGGAAGGAACTGATCAGAATCAGGTTGGCATAGTAGGCGACGAGACGTACGACTGCTGGAGCCCAGCGAATTACCATTAATTCGAGAAAGAGAGCGAGGAAGGAGAGACAGAACAATTCCAGACCGCGGCGGCGTCGGACAGTAGCGTCCATCGCTTGAGACAACGACGCTGCGGGTGATTCGGTAGAAACCATCAAAGCTCTCCTCGGGTGCACGACTGGGCTCGCGCATCCTCTGCAATTTATCACCTTGCTTGCGTTCGGTGCGATTTGGATTGGTGAAGGTGCGAGGGCGAGGGCCCGCGACAAGCAGCAGGACGCCGCCCCTACGGGCCGACGTTCACGTGTAAGGCTGAAGGAGTTTGTAGGCGCTCGCGGTAGATTTGATTTTTGGGTGCAACTTCGCCAACGACGTCGACGTTGACGACGTAACCGCCGCGGGGGAGGGTCTCGCCGAAGGGGAGTTCTTTATCGACGGTGGCTCGCGGCAGGTTGAAATGCTGATAGCCGATGGCTGTGGCGCGTCCGTTCTCGGCGACGGCCAAGACTACGAAGGTGAGATCCATATCGTCGGGGGTAATGTTGGAAACTTCGACGCTGCCATCGATTCTTTTTCCGCTGACGTGGGCCGGCGTCTTCCACTTGAGGATCAGAGCCGACAGCACTCGCAGGACAAAGCCCTTCTGCACCGCTTCCGGGGGATTGTTGGAATCCGTAACCGAAACAGTGAAGTCGAACTCGCCGGTGCGCCCGGGCGTGCCGTGGAGGAGGCCGTCCTCCTCGAGTTTGATCCCCGGAGGCAGCGCGCCTTTTTCGAGCTTCCAATGAAGACGAGGGACGCCTCCGCGGGCGAGAAAACGGACTTCGTAGCTGGCCTCGGGATAGGTGTCGGGCAGTTCGGAGTCGTTTTCAATGATCAGACCCAACTGGTTCTGCGGTTGAGGCCGCGCGTCCTGGGCCTGGGAATCGGCCAACTCGTCGGCTGGGAGAGGAGCAATTTGACAGGCGCACAGGCTGACGCACAGGAGAGTTATCAGAAGCCCGGCAATCCGCAGTGTGGGGTTCGTATTCATTCGTCCTCGGGCGCTTTCATTACTCTCCCACAGTTCGCGGTTTCCGTATAGGAATGTTCGAGCCCCGCGATCTTGCAAGCTTCGATGCCGGAAGTCACGGAGGTCATATTGACTTAAATTCAGAGTTTCTGAAAAACTAGCGGTTCGGGAGCACTGCCGGTGTCTCCCGCCGCCCGAACAATTCATGGAACTGCTGCTCAACCTCGCGTGGGTGCTGCTGGCCTTGCCCGCCTATTGGCTGTGGCGGGATGGCCGGGCTCCGGATTCGCGGAGGCGCTTTTCGTCGCGGCAGTGCCTGCTGGCACTGGGCTGCGCGCTGGTTGTGCTGTTCCCGGTTGTGTCGGCGACGGACGACCTGCACGCGTTGTGCGCTGCTGTGGAGGAGTCTCCGATCAGCAAGCGGAGTGTGCGGCAGGCGAGCAGCGAAAAAGCTGCTCCGGCGCAAAGCCATCAGGCTCTGGCTTCGATCGCCGCTTTTGCACCGGCACACGCTGAGTGTTGGTATCAGTGTCCATCGGTTTCGTACATCCTGCCTTTCACGACGGTGGTCCACGAGTTCGGCCGCGCTCCTCCTGCTTCGCATCTCGCCTGATTCATTCCGATCGCCGCTCACAGGCAAAAACACTGAAACTGCGGTGACCTTTCTCCAACTTGCGTCTCTCGGGACCGAGCCCCGGTTCCGGTGACAGAAGCGCCTGTGCGCTTCTGACGATTACTGTCCTCGCTCCAAGTACTGGCGGACGAGAGGATGGAAGCAGAGTTTCAATGCGTTGGACGTGTATCAATCTGGCATGTTTTGTGGGAGTGACGGCCGCGGCGCTGTGCGCCCAGGCGGCTGCGCAGGCGCCTGCCGAGGTGTGGAACTGGGAGCAGGTAAAGAACCGTTTCGAGTTGGACAATACGTCGCTGATGGCGGCGAAGTTGAATATCGACGAACTGAAGGCGCAGGAGATTACCGCGCATCTTCGGCCGAACCCGGATTTCACGCTATCTGCCGATGGAACGCAGATCGCGCCCAGCCATGGCGTGTGGACACCGTTTGCGGGAACGTTCATCTCGCCGGGCGTCAGCTATCTTTTCGAGCGGCGGAACAAGCGGGGCTTGCGATACGAAAGCGCGAAGCAAGGAACCGCGATCGGCGCCGCGCAGGCCGACGATAACGAGCGCACGCTGCTTTACAACCTGCGCACGGCTTTTGTAGGCGTCTTGCAGGCAAAGGCCGTTTTGAAGTTGGCGCAGGACAATCTCGGCTACTACGACAAGATCCTCAAGGTCAGCCGTGAGCGGTATCAGGCGGGAGATATCGCGCGGATTGATCTTGACCGCCTCGAGTTGGCGCGACTGCAGTACGAATCCGATCTGCAGAACGCGCTGGTGAACCTGCGGACCACGAAGATCAACTTGCTGGCGTTGCTCGACGACCGCCGTCCTGTGGACAGCTTTGATGTCGAGGGAGTGTTCGATTTCCGCGAGGACCTGCTTTCGCTGGACGACTGCCGCAAGCAGGCGCTCGATGCGCGGCCGGATCTTCGTGCCGCGGTGTTATCGGTGCAGCAAGCCCAGACGAATTACAAACTGGCGCAGGCCAACGGATCGACTGATCCTACGATCGGCGTGTGGTTTACACACAACGGTTCATTCAACAATCCTGATGCCCTGAACACGCTGGGGGCGAGCGTCAGCATCCCACTACGGATTTTCGACACGAATCAGGGCGAGAAGCTGCGGACGAAAATCGATATCAACCGTAATGAGAAGCTGCGGCAAGGCTTAGAAACGCAGGTCTACAGCGACGTCGATTCGGCATATGCGCTCGTTGCCAGCAATATCGCATTGCTCCAACCCTACAAACGGCAGTATCTCGATCAGGCAGTTCGAGTTCGCGAGACGGTGCAGTTCTCTTATGAACATGGAGGAGCGTCGTTGCTCGACTTCCTCAACGCGCAGAGCGATTACCGGACCGTGGAACTCAGCTACGTGAATCTGATCGGCTCTTATCTCACCGCCGCAGCGCAGTTGAATGAGGCGGTGGGACGCGAGGTCATCCCATGAAACGTTCTTTATGTCTTACACATCGAACGAGCGCTGCGCGATGGTTTTCGCTAGGGCTCGCCCTGACGGCTATTTGGGCGGGAGTTGGCTGCTCGAAAGAGACGCCCGCGGCGACGAGCAAGCCTGTGATCACGGTCGATCCCGACGTCTACACTGCCGACCATCCGGAGTTGTTCAAGACTGCGAAAGCGGAACTGCGCTCGCTTCCGACGGTGGTCACAGCGAACGGCACTGTTTCGCCGGATGTGAACCGCACGATTCATGTGACGTCGCTGGGATCGGGACGAGTCGTCGATCTGAAAGTGAAACTCGGGGACAACGTTAAGAAGGGGGAAACGCTGCTCGTGATCTCGAGCCCCGATGTGGCCAGCGCGTTTTCGGATTTTGAGAAGGCCAAGGCTGATGAAGTTCTTTCGCATAAGGCGCTCGATCGCGCCCAGATGCTCTACGACCACGGCGCAATCGCGGCAAAGGACCTGGAAGTCGCGCAGGACACGGAAGACAAGGCCAAAGTTGATCTTGATACCGCGGAGCACCACGTTCAGATTCTCGGCGGCGATCCGGCGCACTCAAGCCCCCTGATCGAGTTGAAGGCGCCGATTTCCGGAACGATTGTCGAACAGAACGTTGCCGGATTCGAAGGGGTGAAGAGCCTCGATAACACGCCGAACTTGTTCACGATCGCCAATCTCGCCGAGGTCTGGGTGGTGTGCGATGTATTCGAAAACGATCTGGGAGAAGTTCACCTTGGCGATGCAGCTGAGATACGTTTGAATGCCTTTCCGGATCGAGTGTTCAAGGGCAGAGTGGCTGATATTTCTCGCGTGCTCGATCCAAATACGAGGAGCGCGAAAGTTCGGATCGTGCTGGGGAACGCCGATGGTTCGCTTCGCCCCGGGATGTTTGCGGTTGCAAAGTTTCGTTCACGGCGGCTCACGAATCGCATCGTGGTTCCTTCGACCGCCATTATGCGGTTGCACGATAAAGACTGGGTCTTCCGCAAAGAGGGCGACAAGCAATTCCGCAAGATTGTGGTTCAGGCCGACGGCGTGACTCCCGATGGGATGCAAGAAATCCACAGCGGCGTGAAACCCGGAGATGAGCTGGTGACCAATGCGCTGGAGTTCTCCACGGAAGTGGCTGAGAAAAAGGTGGGGGACTAGCGGATGATTCGAAAGGCAATCGATTTCGCCCTGACGAACCCGCTCCTGGTGCTCGGAGGAGCGCTGGTGCTTTTCGTGTGGGGCATCATCGCGTTTCATGAGTTGCCGATCGAGGCCTATCCCGATGTGGCCGACACGTATGCGCAGGTGATCACGCAATGGCCTGGCCACGCCGCAGAAGAAGTCGAACAGCAGATCACGGTTCCGCTTGAAGTGGAATTAAATGGCGTCGCCCACTTGACGCATCTGCGTTCTGTGTCGCTCATGGGTCTTTCCGTCATCACCATTATTTACGACGACGAGATTACTACCTTCAATGCACGCCAGGAAGTTCTCGACCGGCTACAGATGGTCACTTTGCCGCCGGGAGTAAATCCGGGCATTGGCCCGGACTACAGCCCGGTAGGGCAGATCATGTTCTACACGCTGACGAGTACCAATCCGAAATATGACGTCATGGAGTTGAAGGCGCTCAATGACTGGTATGTCGTCAACCAGCTGAAGTCGGTTCCCAATGTTGTGGATGTCAACCCGTTTGGCGGGCCTACTCGCGAGTATCAGATTCAACTTGATCCGGGGAAGTTGGTGTCGTACGGACTTTCGCTGCCTCAAGTGGAGCAGGCGCTGATCGCGAACAATATCAATGCCGGCGGAGGATTTATCGAACGCGGGCAGCAGGCCCTCAATGTCCGGGCTGTCGGCTTGATGCAAACGACGGATGACATCGCTGCGACCGTCGTCAAAGTACAGAACGGAACTCCGGTTCGCGTTCGCGATCTCGGCAATGTTGTGCAGGCTCCGAAGGTCCGGCTGGGGCAACTCGGGAAAACGATCCGCAAAGAAGACGGCACGATTATCAACAACGATGACGTAGTGGAAGGAATCGTACTGCTTCGAAAGGGAGCGATCGCCGAAGTCGCTCTGGATGATCTGCACAAAAAGATTGCCCAGCTCAACGGCGCTGGCGGCAACCCTGGACTGCTTCCGGCGGGGGTTCAGCTTGTTCCACATCTCGACCGCAGCGACTTGATGCACCACACGACGCACACGGTATTGCGGAACCTGACCGATGGCGTCCTGCTAGTCACGCTGATTCTTTTTCTGTTTCTCGGCAACGTGCGAAGCGCGCTGATTGTGGCCGTTACGATTCCGTTCTCACTTTTGTTTGCGGCGATTCTTCTCGATCTGAACCACATTCCTGCGAACTTGCTGTCGCTTGGCGCACTTGATTTCGGCATGGTAGTGGATGGGTCGGTGGTGATGGTCGAGAACATTCTTCGGCACACTTCGTTCGGGGATCAGAAGAAATCATTTCTCGAAATCGTCGGTATCGCCGCACATGAAGTGCAGCGACCAGTATTTTTTGCGCGCATCATCATCATCGTTTCTTACCTTCCAATTTTCACCTTGCAGCGAGTGGAAGGACGCTTGTTCAGGCCGATGGCGTGGACGGTAGCGTTCGCGCTGCTCGGGGCGCTGGCGTTCGCTCTGTTCATTGCACCGGTACTGTGCAGCATGCTCTTCAGCCGCGGGATCAAGGAGTGGCGCAATCCGGTGCTGGAATGGCTGAACCGGAGCTATTCACGGACACTCGACTGGTGTTTTGATCACTTGAAGCTCACGCTCGGGATGGGGTTGATTGCGCTCGGGGTAATGATTTTTCTCGCGACCAGCGGGATTATCGGGTCGGAATTCCTGCCGCATCTTGACGAGGGTGCGATCTGGGTTCGCGGCACACTCGCGCCGAGCACCGGGCCAACGGCGAGCATCGACATGGCCAAGCGGGCACGCCTCGTGCTCGCGGATTTTCCCGAGGTCACTCAGGTCGTGAGCCAGGTCGGACGCCCCGACGATGGCAGCGACGCCAGCGGCTTCTACAACACCGAGTTCTTCGTTGACCTTCTTCCTCGCGAGAAGTGGCGGCCTGAGTTCCAAGGCAACAAGGATGAGCTCATCGCCGCGATGGACGGGAAGCTTCAGCAATTTCCCGGCGTCGATTGGAATTTCTCGCAGCCGATTTCGGACAACGTTGAAGAAGCCGTCAGCGGCGTGAAGGGTGAACTTGCGGTCAAACTGTTCGGGCGCGATCTGAAAACGCTGGAGGAGAAGGCGGACCAGATTCAAGGGATCATGAGCCGTATTCCGGGAATTGCCGACCTCGGCACGTTTCAGGTACGTGGCCAGCCGAATGTGAATCTGAATGTCGACCGCGCCGCCGCCGACCGCTTCGGGATCAACGTTGCCGATATACAGGATGCGGTTGAATCTGCGGTGGGCGGCAAAGCCGTCAGCCAGATCCTGATTGGCGAACAACGGTTCGATCTTACGGTTCGCTATCAGCCGCAGTTCCGGCGGACGGTCGACGACATCGCCAGCATCCGACTGCTGGCTCCGTCGGGCGAGCGCGTCTCGCTGGGGCAACTCTGTAACATCACGCTCGATGACGGCGCTTCGACGATTTATCGCGAGGGAAATTCGCGCTATATCGCGATCAAGTACAGCGTTCGCGGGCGCGATCTCGGCAGCACCGTTCGTCAGGCGATCGACGAAGTTGGACAGAAAGTGAAATTGCCGGAGGGCTATCACCTCGACTGGACAGGAGAATACGAGAGCCAGCAGCGGGCGAACCGACGGCTCTCCATCATCGTTCCGGTCACGATCCTGTTGATGTCGTTCATCCTGTACTCCGCGTTTGGGTCGTGGAAGTGGGTCGGACTCATTCTCGCGGTCGTCGCGCTGTCGCCGCTCGGAGGATTTCTCAGCCTGCTGATCACGGGGACGCATTTCAGTGTTTCCTCAGGTCTGGGATTCCTTGCGCTGATCGGGGTGTCGGTAGAAATCGGCGTGATCATGGTGGAGTACATCAATCAACTGCGCACGCGCGGAATGCCGGTGCGCGATGCAGCGAAAGAGGGGGCGGCCCTGCGCCTGCGGCCGATCATGATGACCATGCTTGTGGCGACGCTCGGACTTCTACCCGCCGCGATGTCGCACGATATTGGCTCCGACTCGCAGCGGCCTTTCGCGATCGTTATCGTTGGCGGACTGATCGTGGAGCTCCTGGTCAGCGTTATTCTGTGGCCGACACTTTATGTTTTCTGGGCGAGGCCGGGTGACCGCCTGCCTCCAGCGGAACAGAGTTTCATGGCCGAAGGGGAACACGTGGATTAAATTTACGTCCTGAGAAACTCTTTTCCGGATGGCGTGTTAGAGAGGAGTTCACGGGCGTGAATACGCGGGGCGTTTCAGCCAGCGCGGGACTCCACAAAGTAGTTGGGCGTATCGGGCCGGTGGTGTAAGGAACACGGCGGACGGCGGCTTCGGCTGGCGTTCGCAGATGCAAGTTCGAATCTTGCCTGGTCCACCAATCCCATCCTCAGCTTTTCCTGCGATATACTTCCTGAACTCCGGGGAACTTCCATTGACAGCTGTCGGCATACGTACGCAAGATCTGCGCAAGGTGTTTAACTCGGCGCCGCCGCTCGGGGCTGCGGGAGGGTTTATTGCACGCCCAAGCGCCAGAGAACCGAAGCAACCTAAGCCGCAGATTGTGGCGCTGAATGGGGTGACGCTTGAGATCTATCCAGGCGAGATTTTTGGGTTGCTTGGGCCGAACGGAGCGGGCAAATCGACTACCGTTGGAGTCCTTACGACGCGCGTGCGTGCTACGAGCGGGCAAGCTTGGATCGGAGAGCATGAGGTCTGGACGGAACAGGCGAAGGTCAAGCGGCTGATTGGGGTAGTTCCGCAGCGGGCGAATCTGGATTTCTCGCTTACCGCGCGTGAGATTCTGCTTTTTCACGCTGCGTATTTCGGCATTCCCTCGAAAGAGCGCCACGAGCGGGCCGAGGCGTTGCTCGAGAAATTCAAGCTAACCGACCGCGCGAATCAGATGGTGCGCGGATTCTCGGGCGGGATGATGCAGCGGCTTTCGATTGCTCGGGCCATGATGCATGATCCCCAGGTCCTGTTCTTGGATGAGCCCAGTGCTGGGCTTGATCCGCAGACTCGCATTCTGCTGTGGGAGATTATCCGCGAATACAACCAACTGGGGAAGACGGTACTGTTGACCACGCATTACATGGAAGAAGCGGATGCGCTCTGCCACAGGCTGGCGATCGTAGATCATGGGCAAATCATAGCGATTGGGACTCCGGGAGAACTGAAGCGGTCGATTCCGGGAGGATACCTGCTGCGGTTACAGTTCGGGAAGAGAACGGCGGATTTGCTGGAACGGCTGAAGGTGCTCTCGGGAGTTCGCGAAGTGCGGGCTTCGGACTCGATCGGCGCGGATATTTACGCCGACCGAGGCGGATCTCTGATCCCGGAGATTGCTGCTTTGGCCGTGGCTGCCGGGGCAGAGCTTTCTGACGTTCACATCTCAGAGCCGAGCCTGGAAAATCTTTTCCTGCACCACACAGGAAGGAGTTTGCGCGATTGAACTGGAAAGCTTTTGGCGCGATGCTGGCCCGCGATGCGCACGTGGCGCGGCGCAATGCCGTTCAACTCTTGTTCCAGACGTTCCTGCAACCTCTGCTGTTTGTTTTCATCTTCGGAAAGGTGATGGTGGGCAGTGGGTATATGCCTCCGTCTTACAAGAGCCTGCTTCTGCCAGGAATCATTGCGATCAGTATGGTGTTCACGGGAATTTGGGCGGTCGCGATGCCGCTGATCGCCGAATTCCAGTGGACTCGAGAGATTGAAGACAGGCTGCTGGCGCCGATCGATCTGCCGTGGATCGCGATTGAAAAAGTAGTTGCCGGAATGCTACAGGCTGCCGTTGCGGGACTCGTCGTGCTGCCGTTGGGGTGGATCGTGCTGGGACGAGGAGTGGATATCAGCATTCATGCTCCGGTGGAGTTTGTGGTGATGATCGTGCTCGTCGCGCTGTTTTCTGCAGGCGGAGGACTCGCGCTCGGATGCTCGATGAATCAACAGCACATCGGGCTGATGTTCAGCATGCTGATCACGCCGATGATTTTCTTCGGGTGCACGTATTATCCGTGGAGCGCGCTGAAGACATTTCCTATTCTGCAGAAAGTTGTGCTGATGAATCCGCTGGTCTATGCGAGCGAAGGTCTGCGCGCTGCGCTCGTGCCGCAGTTCCCGCATCTCTCGACGATCGCTGTTCTGGTGGTGCTGTTTGCGTTTGATCTGCTGCTGTTGTTTGTGGGGCTTCGGCAGTTTGAGAAGAAAGCGGTGAGCTAGGGACTAGAGGTCAGGGGCTAGAAGGTAAATCTGGAACTCTGCGGGCCAATGCTGAATGCTCGGGACTCGGGACTCGGGACCAAAAAATAAGAGAGTTCCGAGGTGGTGTAGGGTCCATTCGTCTCGGCCAGTAGCTCGCTTCTGACCCTCGCTTGACCTGCTTTCGTTGCCTCCCTTGCGGGGCGCAACGCGCGATCGTAAGCTCGGGCTCCGGGCTCACCGCCAACCGGATAAACCTACCCTACGCCTCGGAACTCTATCCTGCCTTTAACATTTCTTCTCCGTTCTCCTCGACCAGCGCTTTGCTATAGACCCTTGCTTGCCCTCCGTCTCAACCTTGCGATCAAAACAGTGACTTCGCTCGAGCCCCGGACGCCGCACCAACCGGAAAAACTTAAGAAGTTGTCAAAGAACGAGTATGTTTTACTCCTTCTATTTTTTACGTCAACGAAAAATACGCCTTTGTAAGTACATGAATTTTCAATCGAGTGCACGCCGTTCACAGGGCAGTGACCGGAATTGGTGCAGCGGGCTTGATCACTTTCCGCAAAAGGCTTGCCCGATGCCGCTTTCCGCCGAATTTTGACTGGGGAATAGATCAGGGCAAGCTACGTGTGTGGTACGAAATGGTTGTTAAAATCGCGCAAAAGCCGCGCTGGATAAGGAATCCATAGGATCTCACCGCAGAGTACACGGAGTACGCCGAGGGAAATTGGGCTATCGCAGTTCGATCTTCTCGTTTACCAGACGCTTGTCGGATTCGTCGGTACCGGTTAGCTCGAAGGCATTGGTGATGGCGGCCTTCCCCTTTTCGACAGCGGTGATGACGTAGGAGCAGCCAATCCAGTGGGCCTCTTCGTGGTCGGTCTTGGACCACTGGGCTGGATGATCAGGATGGGAGTGATAGAAACCGACGATGTCCTCTCCGCGACTGCGGCCTTCGCGCTGGATGCGAACGAGTTCCTTGGGGTCGATGTTGTAGCGGTTATGGGCGGAATCGGTACGGGTGTTACCGCAACGGGCGGTGCTGATAACGATGCGCGAGCCGTCGTCTTCGAAACGCCCGAGGAGGACACCGCAGCATTCGTGCGGGTAGGTTTCTTCGCCGTGGCGGCGGATCGAGTCGTAGTCAGAAAGAGTGAATCTCAGCATGGGAATTGTTAAATTTTGATGGTTGAATGAAAATCTCGCCGCGCTGGCGCGATGCTGAAAAATCAAGTCAAAATCCCCAGCCTGTCGCATAAAGCGCGACAAGGTGGGGCAACCTCAAATCTTCTCCAACGGGTAATTCCTTTATCCCTCGTTCCAGAAGCGCTCGCTCAAGTATTTTTCTCCGGAATCACAGAGGATGGTGACGATGACGGCTTCCTGGCCGCGCTTCAGAGGGACATCGCGGGCGATCTTGAGGCATCCGACGACGGCAGCGGCGGCGGAGATTCCGACGAGCAATCCAGCTTCGCGCGGAAGTTGGCGCGCCATGGCGTACGCGTCTTCGGTCGAGATTTCGAGATTCTGGTCGGCGAGCGCAGGATCGTAAATTTTCGGAACGATCGCGCTCGCCATGTGCTTCGCGCCTTCAATGCCGTGGAATGAAGAATCGGGCTGCAGCGAGATGCACTTCACCGATGGATTCAGTTCTTTCAGCCGGCGCGTGGTGCCGACGAAGGTTCCGCTGGTGCCGAGCATGGAGACGAAGTGGGTGATGCGTCCTTGCGTCTGCTGCCAGATTTCGTTGGCCGTCATGTGATAGTGCGCTCTCCAGTTGGCGTCGTTCGAATACTGATCGGCGTAGAAATATTGGTCGGGATGCTTGGAGGCGAGTTCGCGGGCCAGGCGTATTGCGCCGTCGGATCCATCCGCAGGATTCGTGTAAATAATGTTCGCGCCGTATCCGTGGAGAATCTGCTTGCGCTCGCGCGAGACGTTTTCGGGCATGCAGAGGGTGACGGGGAATCCCTCAGCGGCTCCGAGCATTGCGTAAGCAATGCCGGTGTTGCCGCTGGTCGCGTCGAGAAGAATTTTGCCGGCACGAAGCTGGCCCGAGCGGCGGCCTTCCGCGACGATGTTGGCGGCGGCGCGGTCTTTGACGGATCCACCGGGGTTATACCATTCCGCCTTACCCAGAAGTGCTACGCCGGGCAGGTCGCGCGTGAGAGCGTCGAGGCGCAGAAGCGGCGTGTTTCCAATGCGCTCGACGAGGCTGTGACCCAGACTTTCGCCCAGTCCTGACGCGGCTTCCTTTGAGTTTGTGAGAATTTCAGAGGGCGCGATGCGTGCTGTTTTGGTGGACCCGTATGTCATGGTTGAACTTATCGCCGTGACCAACGTAATGTGCTATGTAATCCGAAACGAGGTATGTAGTAACTTGTTTAGATGAAAAAGTTTCGCCCGGCGATGCAGGTTGTGTAAAGTTACGCTCGGTCCTAATAAAGATGCATCCAAGCAGCGAGCACTGGCCGGCAAGGAAAGGTTAACGTAAAAAAGCAATGACGAAGCCAATTGAGGCAAAAACCTACGAAGAAGCGCTGGCATGGCTGCGCGATCACGGGTTCGACGTGACAGATGCGCCCGGCACGACGGCCCGCGTGTTTCTGCGGAAATACAACGTATCGGCCGCGATCCAGAAGAATGCCGATGACGGCGTGAAGATCTTTGCGTATCCGGGGGTCCTGGTCGGAAGCGAGATCTCGAAGCTGGTGAATCGGGGATATCAGCAGTTCCTTAAGACTTCGAAGGCGGAAGTTCCTGCGACGGCGGAACAGTTGAAAGCGCTGCAGTCGTTCGCGGAAGAATTCAAGATGGCGCTGGGACTGCCCAGCTTGTACAACGAGTCGCTTGGCACGGTGAGCGAGTCGTATCAGTACGATCGCGTGGTGGACCGGGATAAACCGGCGGTGGATCGTCCGAAGCGGCCCTGGGAAGTCGCGGGAAAAGAAACGGCCGTGGCGGCGAAAAAGGGGCGCGCGTAGAGGACCGCTATTCCGGACGGTCTTCTCAGGACAGGGTTTCGCTCCAACGACTTTCTCTCGCCACTTCCGGGGCTTTGCTCCCTCTCCTCGTATTTCCGCCCAGGCCAGCGGCACGGGCTGCATTCTTTCGCCGCTTTGCGGAGTCTGCCTATACGCCTCCAGCGAATTTTCTTCTAGCGAACTCCTAACAGAACGTCGACGGTAAGCTGGTCGAGTCTCTCGTAGGGGAGGCGTTTCTTCAGGATCGCGTCCTTGTCGAAAGCATGATTCAGCAGTGCCGCCGAGCCCTTTGGCGAGTACTTGCCGGTAGCCGGAACCTTCGGATTCGCGGCGGAGATTTCTTTAAGAATCGATTGAATCTCCTTGTCCGCGTTCCAGACCGCAGCCTTTTCTTTCAGTATCAGATACGTTCTCATACAGCCGCGGGCAAAGTCTTTGACGCCCTCATAGTTTTCCGTGCGGTACGCGTGCGCGTCAAAGTGGCGCGGGCCATCGTAGCCGACATCCTCCAGGAATTTCACCAGCCAGAAAGCGGATTTGGGATTGGCTGATCCGAAACGCAGATCCTGATCATAGCGTCCGGGATATTGATCATTCAGATCGATGTGGAAGAGCTTGCCCGCTTCCCACGCCTGCGCGACACCATGCACGAAGTTGAGTCCGGCCATGGTCTCGTGCGCGACCTCGGGATTGACGCCGACCATCTCAGGATGGTCGAGAGTCGGGATGAATCCCAGATAGTGGCCGGTGGTAGCCATGTAGATATCGCCGCGAGGTTCGTTGGGCTTGGCTTCCATGGCGAAGCGGTATCCGTATTTCTGCGCGATGTTGTATTCGCAGAGATAATTGACGGCTTCGCGAAGACGTTTGACGGCCTCGTCGGCGCGGCGGCAGGCGTCGGTTTCGACACCTTCGCGTCCGCCCCAGAGGACGAAGATTTTGGCGCCGAGATCGGCGCCGAGATCCATGGCGCGCATCGTTTTCTGGATGGCGTAGGCGCGAACTTCAGGATCATTCGCTGTGAAAGCGCCGTCGCGAAAGACGGGGTGGAAGAACAGAGAGACCGTCGCCATCGGCACGACGATTCCGGCTTCGTTGCAGGCTGCGCGAAATTCCCGGACGATTTTGTCGCGCTCTTTGGGCGTGGCGTCGATGGGAACAAGATCGTTGTCATGCAGGTTGACGCCCCAGGCCCCAATTTCGCCGAGTACTGAAGCTATGTCGTTGGGAGGAAAAGTTGGGCGGACGGCGTCGCCAAAGGGATCGCGGCCGCGATTGCCAAGCGTCCAAAGTCCGAAAGTGAATTTGTGCTCCGGCTTGGGATCGTAATTACCGTTCTTCTTGCTCATTGCGTCCTTTCTGAATGCAGTTCGTATTATTTCGAGTCGGGCCGATTGAGCACCGGCGGAGAAGATGGCATCTTCCCCACCAGGCTGTCCGCCTTTTCGTGCAGCTCTTTCACTTTATGAAGTTCTTTTTCGGCCTCGGCCGTTTTGCCCGTGGCCTGATACAAGCGTCCTAATTGATAGTGCGCGTCGGGGCGATCGGGAGCGAGAGCGACGGCTCGGGTCAGAGCTGATTCAGCGTCCTTGTAATTTTTCTGCTGGAGGTAAATTGCGCCGAGATCAAGGTAAGCGATACGCACGTCTTTATCGTGCTTGATAGCCCGCTCGATCAATGGAAGAGCGGCAGCGGAATGATCGTTCTTCCACTCAATGTCGCCAAGGTAAGCGAGAGCCTGGGAGTTGGTGGGAACGATCTTCAGCTCTTGATCGAATTGCTGCCGGGCTTTGTCGAATTGCTGCGTCTTCCAGTAGAGATATCCGAGACCGAAGTGGACATTGGGCTCGTTGGGAGCGATCTTTGCGGCAGCTTCGAATTCGGTGATGGCTTCCTGGGTGCGCCCGAGGCCGTCGAGCGCCTCGCCCATGAGGATGTGAGTTGGAGCAGAGTCGGGACTCTTTTGCAGCAACAGGCGGAACTCCTCCTCGGCACAATCCAGTTTCTTGGCCCATAGGCAGCTCTGGGCGAGGGTTTCGTGGAGTTGGGCACTGTCAGGGTCGGATTTCGCGACTGGTTCGAGCATATCGGCCGCCTGAGCGAATTGCTTCGCCCCGTAATAGCTGAAGCCGAGAAGTAGCCGGGCTTGCGTGCTGGACGGATCGGCGGAGAGGGCGGCGCGCAAAGGAGGAATGGCGGCGGAGAAACGTCCCTGCTTGAATTCGGCAAGGCCCAGGTTGAGTTCGATGCCAGGGAGGTCGTGATTGATGGCGAGCGCCTTGCGGTAGGCAGCGGCAGCCTCGGAATATTTCTGTTCTTTGGAAAGAACGACGCCGAGACTGGCGAGAGCACCCGCGTCTTTGGGATTCTGCTGAATCACCGATCGCCAGGCCGCAGCGGCTTCGAGGAGCTTGCCCTGCTGTTCCAGCGCGATCGCCTGTTCTGGAGTTGCAGCTTGGGAGCGGGCCAGGACGGTGAAGAGAAAGAAAAAAGCGATAGCCCGGCACGTCCGGAGCGAAGCCAAATGACAGAGCATGCTCCAGCACCTGCTCAATTTGCTAACCCTGAGTTGGAATGGAGAACGGTAAGAAGAGGCCGGGGCATAAGGGTTAAGTTGCCGCCCGCACCAGGTTCGATGCGGGCGGCACACATTTGAGTTTAGTTCAGCTGGCTAGAACTTGAGTTTCAGAGCGAGCTGAAGTTCTCTCGGATCGTAGGCCGACGTAATCTGACCGAAGTTGCCGGATCCGAAGTTGTTTCCGAGACCGCCCGTGTTCGCATTCCCTTCGAATTGAGGATGGTTCCACAGGTTGAAAGCCTCGGCGCGGAACTCAACCTTGAATCTCTCGCTCATGGCGAAATTCTTCAAGATCGAGAAGTCCCAGTTCTGGCGGGCAGGACCGGTGATTGCGTCGAAGGGCAGATTGCCATAGCAGTCAGGGCCGGTCGCGCAAGCCGGGTTGCTGAAATTGCCGGTGAACCACTGGTTGACCGTTTTGGGATAGGAGATGGCTCCGGTACTATTTGGGCGGTCTCCCGAGTTGGAGATGATGCTCGCCGGTGTGTTCACGCCGGTGATTCCGAGGTTTACCGGTGCGCCAGATTCAATGGTGATGATTGACGCCAGTTCCCAGCCTCCGAGCAGACCTTTGGTCATACTCGAACCGCTGCGGAAGAACGGCAGATCATAGACAAAGTTAGCAAAAAACACGTTGTTGCGGTTGAAAATGGACGGTCCGTGGTCATAACTTGGTCCGACGTACGGATTGGTCACGTTCTGCAAGTCGCCGCCGCTTCCCGTAGCAGTCGTCTCATCCACCGCACGCGCCAGCGTATAAGCAACTTGCAAGTGCAGATCGCGATGGACCGTTCCGTTAAGAGAGGTCTGCAGTGAGTTGTAGTGAGAGTTTGCTCCGTCGAAGGCCAACCGCATGTTGCCGATTCCGGGATAGGTTAGCGACGGGAAGCTGAGAGATCCCGCTGCGACCTGAGCCGCAAGAGCGGCCAGCGGTGGCAGGTTTACCGCCTGATAGTAGTTTTCGTGGCGGCCCTGGCTGCCGACGTACGACACCGTCAGTACGGAGTGGGTGCCAACCGACTGCTGGATTCCCAAGCTGTATTGTGAGCTTCTCGGAGTCGGATAGCTCTGGGCAATACCAGTTACCCCGAGAGGGAGAACCGGCAGGTTCGCAGCGGAGATGACGTTGCCGGATGAAAGGCTCAGTCCGGGGTTGTCGAGCGAAACGCCGTTCAACGTGGGGTTCGGGTCACCCGGAGGATTCACGGCACCGTTGTACATGTCGTTGCCCTGAATACGATCATAGGTTACGCCGTAACCGCCGCGAAGAACGGTCTTCGCCTGACCGGTGAGGTCATAGGCAAAGCCGAGACGCGGACCCCAGTTATTCCAGGAGCTGTTGACAAGACCTTTTGGAATTCCAGGAGTAACGCCACCCACGCCAATTCCATTGAGGTAGAACTGATAGCCACCGAAGGCGCTCTCGGATACCAAGCCGGGGCTAGGTCCACCGGGGCAGGCAGGAACCGAGTTTACGCTGCAGATGTGGCCTTCGCTATCGAATGTGGCTGCGTCAGCCGGATTGTACAGGCTCGGGTAGAAGTTAGACGAGAGGTGGTTGGCTTCGTAAGTATGCGGAATTCCATCCCACCGCATACCTAGGTTCAAGGTCAACCGGCTATTCACGCGCCAGTTGTCCTGAATATATGCAGCCGGCGAGACGTTGTTCCAGTGGCCACTGATCTTCGCGCCATCTTCGTTGTACTGCTGCGCGTAGCCCAAGAGGTAGTCGGCGAAGTCATAGCCGCAGCTTAAGGTGCTCGAAGCGGTACAACCTGCCGGTTTGGTGAACGATCCGTTAAAGGCGAAGTTGCCTTGGGTGGTCGCGAAGGCGTCCTGGATTTTTTTGTAGATGGCGTAGCTGAAACCAAATTTCAACTGGTGCGCGCCCTTGGTCCAGGACAGATCGTCGCGGAACTGATAATCATCCGCTTTGTTGTTCCAAGGCGTCCAGTTCGAAGTGTATTGGGCCCCTGTTACACCGCTCAGGTTGATGGCCGGAATACGGTTGCTGGCATTCGGTCCACTGAAGAGCCGATTGAAGGTGAACCCGGAAGGAGCCGAGACCAGGTTATTCGGAATGATGTGAATTCGGTTTCCGTTGTAGTTAAACGCAATCTCGTTCAGCACGGTTGGGCTGATGACGTGAGTTGCGTGAACGACTGCGCTGTACGAGGGATTTCCGAACGTGTTAGCGACGGACGGCACGTTGTCGCCGCTCCACTGGGTGGTTCCATACGTCTGCGAGATCTGCTCGGAGATCCAGTGGCCGAAGATGGAGAACTTGCTGTTGAATTGATGGTCAACGCGGGCAATCTCTTCCGTCAGTGTCGTGGGAGAGTTGTTTCCGCCCTGGAAGAACCCTGCCGAGTTCGTTGCAGCCGGGAAAATTCCGCCGTACTTACCGCCGGCCACGAGCAGGGCAGATGCATTCGGGCTGATCAAGCAATCCGGAATGGTGTTGCTCGGGAAGGGCGAACCGGGGGTCAGAGTTGCCATCACGGCTGCAGAGCAATTTGCACCGAAGTTGGCGATGCCGGTAGGCACAACCGCGTTAACCGTCTTTCCATTAACTGTGGTGGGCAGCACCGCACCAGTCCCGGCGCCGCCGGCATCGGGATAGGCGCTCGTCGGGGGCACCAATTGGTTCAGCAAACCGCCATTCACTTCACGCCGCCACTCCTGGTTGTAGAAGAAGAAGGTCGGATGACTCTTGGCAATAGGAACCTGGCCGCCAAAGTTGAAGCCGAAGATGTTGTAGCGGAGTTCGGCTACTTGGTTCGGATACGGGTTGAAGTAGTTGCGGGCATTGAGGGCGTCGTTACGGAAAAACTCCCACGCTTCGCCGTGATACTCCTTCGTCCCGGACTTAATGACGGTGCTGATTTGCGACGCCGAGGCCAGCCCATATTCCGCGCTGTAGTTCGACGTCATATTGCGGAACTCAGCGAGGGAATCGATGGAGGGCATGACGCTGCCGCTGCTGCCGCCGCGGTCGAGGTTTTCGCCGCCGT
>Ga0209168_10001041_pt1 | contig 23206 bp, 21 predicted proteins | sample Coa_R1_FD_187156 | JGI IMG/M metagenome (GOLD analysis project Ga0209168, IMG submission 187156) | Surface soil microbial communities from Centralia Pennsylvania, which are recovering from an underground coalmine fire - Coalmine... | ecosystem: Environmental > Terrestrial > Soil > Unclassified ...
CAGCGGAAGCGCGGCCAGAATCAAAAGTACAGGGAGGCGGAGTGGCGACGAGTGAAACATTCGTAGATTGCGGATTATACCGAAGCAGTCTGGAGTCCGGCCTGCGAGATGAAAGTCCACCCCGATTTTCGGCTGCACTCCCTTTATTTTGTGATTACCGGCAGCACGATTCGCGAGGGATGCTGTCGGTCTGCATAGATCGAGATCTTCGCGGTTTGCATCTTGGCTGAGGTTGCTTCCGATTCTCCTGTCTGCAGGTTCCGCGAGAAATTCGGGAAGAACGACCCCGATATCTGTACCCGAATAAGATGGCCTTCTTTGAAAAGATTCGAGGTAATAAGGTGATCGAGGTGGATCTCGTAGATCTTTCTCGGCTCAAGCAACTCATGGCCGCGTTTCATGTCTCGGTAGCTCGCCCTCTGTACATCGAGTCCGGGGCTCATCACGTTGAAAGCCGTGCCGTCCGGCGCTACATCCAGTAGCCGAACCCAGAGATCGGTATCGCGGCAATCGCAGGAGAGAAAGATATCTGCGTGAATCGGTCCGGTCACTTCGAGATCAGACTCGAGCGGTGCTGAATCGAATGTCAGGACATCGGGACGCTTGGATAGGTCGCGGTAGTCGTGCGCGCCTGAGGTTGTGTAAGAGTTGAGGACAGGATCAGCGGGATTGGAAATGAAAATATTCGACCGAGACTCCGCCTTCGGCAACTGCAACCTGAGATTCCCCGAGTTGCCTTCCCCATTCTGAAGGTAAAACGAAGTTTCTTTCGCGGCTGGAGGCCAGCTCGAACCCTTTCGCCATTGATTATCCCCCATAACGAAGTAGCGAACAGCTGGTTCAGTCTCAACGCCGTTCTCAATTCCCCTAACGTAGTGATCGAGCCAACGTAACACGACTTCGTCGTAGTCGATCGCTGCGGATGGCCCGAATTCGCGCTCGCCAGAGTGCCTCTTTGCCGTCGCGTCCACACCGTGGACCCACGGGCCCAGCAGCAAATGGGTTCGCGGGTCGCTTTGGCTGGATCGGGCCTTGCGCAAGCCTGCGTAATTGGTTGTCGCTCCCTCGGGCCCGTAGTTATCGTCATACCAGGCCGAGAAGTTCAGTACCGCGGCATGCACGCGGCTGTATTTATCTCGCAACTCGCACCAGTTCCACCAGGGATTCTCCGGCGGGTGACTGAGCCAATCATAATAATAAGGAGCGATGCCATGCAGCTCTTCGAGTTGATTGAGGGGAAGCGCGTTGTGCATTTTGCCAGCAACTTGGCTCCATGCAGCCTCAGCTTCCTCATACGTCTTCGGTCCAGGCAGGTTTTTCTTGGCACGAACGTCAGGCGCGATGTTGTCCCAAATCCAATCAATCCAGGAAAGATCCCACAGTCCGTTCGCGTAGAAGAAATTTTGGGGCGTGGAGAACGTCATTGCTGGAACCATGGCTTTCAGGTGCGGCGGGTTCTCGACCGCGGCCAGCCACTGGACGGCCCCAGGATACGAGAGTCCGAAGGTCCCGACCGAACCATCCGACCAACTCTGCACAGCGGCCCATTCAATGGTGTCGTATCCGTCACGACCCTCATTTTGATAAGGACGGAACTCTCCATCGGAGGCGAACCGCCCCCGCACATCCTGAATCAAGACGGCGTATCCGCGCTCGACGGCGTGGCGAAATGTCGTGTAGTCCTGGAGCGCGAATTCTCTTCCGTAGGGGGTACGGTACACGAGGACTGGGAACTTTCCATTTGCGTGAGGTAACCACACATCGGCGCGGAGCAGTACGCCGTCGCGCATGGGAGCCGCGACGTCTTTCTGCATGACGAAGTCTGCGGCTGATCTGGTTTCCTGACCTGAACTGAAAACGCCGGCCAAGACGAAAACTGCGAGCGCGAACGCGAATCGCTTCATTCGCCGCGTAGTATACACTCGTGAGGTTTTTAACCTACTCGCCGGCCTTGGTGGCTAACATTTCAACTACTGAAATGTTTGCCAGGAGCTCCGCCGGCAAGCCATAGCGGTTCTTGAGATATTCTGCGCTGTTGTACGAGACCCAGACTTTCCCTTCTTGATCCTGCGAAACCAGGATCTTCAGCGGCAGATCAATCGCAATACTGGGCGCTGCCAGCATCAGCGGCGTCCCGGCTTTGGGGCTGCCGAAAATCAACAGCTTGGTACAGGGCATTTTCATTCCAACCTTCTCGGCCTCTCCGCTGTGGTCGACCAATGCGAAGAGCATGACGCCCTTGGACTGCAAAATGGTCTTGAGCTTCTCCACAGTTTGCTCCACTGAATGACTGCTGGGTTTCTGAATAATTCCGTTGCCGACGGCAGTGGCCATGGGCGTCTCCTTTTGATTTTGAGATTCCGTAGAATCGCGCACTGAAATCAGGTAAATCGGAATTGCCAATCCAACCAGGGCCAGGAACAAAGCAGTCGCCACTGCGGGCTTCAAGGAACGAGAGCAGGAAGGCTCGCCCTCATCAAGTTCTTGAATCAGTCGCATGATGCCACGCGCACGCGATTTGCACGACGACCCCTACCACGATCAAAGCGGTTCCGAACCAGCAACACACCGCTCGAGGAAGGAATTCCGCTGCGCTGAAAAAGCTCCAACTGTTACACGAAAAGCCCGAACCTAGCCACGACGAAGCCGAATCCCATCAGCGATACAACGGCAACTCCGAGTATAGATGTCAAAGGAAAAGGGAAGGGTACAATCGGGGGAATGCATCTGTTCGAAGATTCGGAAAGTTACTGACTGAAAACCATGCCCGGGGATTGTGATCCCCGGGAGCATTCCGAGCTTATGCGCTCTTTCGCTCGGGTGGCGGAAACTCGATTACTTTGCCGCGCTGTTCTCGCGGAATCCACGCCGGTTTCTTACGAAACCTCTCAGGAACGTAGAACTCGATTATCTTTGCCATACCAAATCACCTCCAACGACCTCCAACTCTTTCGATCTACCTCTTTGGATATGTAAACCCGCTGGGAGACGCATTGTTCTGTCAAGCGCATGTCAAAGAATTAGCTGGAGTTTTCGTGTAATTACGATGGGGTGGCAGTCGAACCTGGATTGCCGGGGATGATTCTGAGCGGGATTTCGCCAGTAATGTTATCGTTTGCAGTGCGCGCTGCGGTCTAGTCTCCGACGTGAATTGGTTCGAATGGTTCAAGCTGCAAAGAGTGTCCTGCTTGTGGTGAGTGCGCTTTTCCCGATCGTTGACCCGATTGGAGGAAGCCCAGTCTTTCTCTCTCTGACACGAGATTACACACCCGAGATCCGCAAGCTCTTGGCACGCGCCATCGCGTTCAACAGCTTCATCCTGATGGTTGCCTCCTTCACGATCGGGTCCCATGTGCTGTCGTTCTTTGGCATTTCGCTGCCTGTAGTGCAGGTAGGAGGCGGGCTGATCGTGATGTCCGCCGGCTGGGCAATGCTGAACCAGAAGGACGCGCCGCATGATCGCGGGCCTGTAAGTCGAAACATTGCTCCGCATGATGTGCTGAAGGATGCCTTCTATCCACTCACTCTCCCGTTAACTGTGGGGCCTGGCTCGATTTCCGTTGCTATCACACTGGGCGCGAACGAGCCACACCAACTCCGGGCTAACCTGGTGGCCATTCTGGCTGCGGCAATTGGATCGGCATTTGTCGCAGCTACCATCTACCTTTGTTATGGGTTCGCCGATCGCCTTGGCGCAATCATCGGTCCAACCGGAATGAATGTCGTCTTGAAACTTACTGCGTTTCTGCTGGTATGCATCGGGGTGCAGATCTTGTGGAACGGCGCCAGTCAATTGCTCGGTTCATTGCCTGCGTTTCACTCTTGAGCAGAAAGAGTTGCTGTGCGGCTGCAACGTGGGGGCTGAATTGGACCTGGTGGTGATAGACTAGCGTAAGCCGTTTAACCAACGTTGGTTCCGCCCGCCGGAGAGGTGGCCGAGAGGCTGAAGGCGGCGGTTTGCTAAACCGTTATACGGGCCAAAACCTGTATCGAGGGTTCGAATCCCTCCCTCTCCGCCAGTAACTTAGTCATCTGTTAGTTGCAGGTCACTGATACCTACACTGATTCCACTGTGAATCGGAGGTTCCGGTTGGCAAATACCCAGGCCAGAGAAGTTAACCTCACAAAGAGGGTCCGCACGCAAACGGGCTTCGATATTGCCCAGTAGTTCTTGCCGCCAATGGCCGCATCAGCCAGAGCTTCATTCATCAGGTCAACGAATCTGATACTACGTCCCTTGGACGCGCGGTGATTCGGGAGGGTAGATCATTAGCTGGTTTTAAGCGGTCCAACCCGCGCCGCTTTGTCGTGAGACCGCCGCGGCTGGGTCCGGGGTCTGCACCTGCTGCCACGCCCCGCGAACGTCGAGCAGCAGATCGATCTGATTCTGCAAGATCTCAGCGCTCGCCTTCATATGACCCTCAAGTAGCTTGGCATGAATGGCGCAGTAGAAGTTTCTGAAGTGCGTAGCCGCCTCGCCGCCGCCCTCCATATCTACTGATTCTTGCAATTGCTGGAGGACGAGAAAGCCGTGTTTCACGTCTGCAGAACGCTTCTCGATATCTCCGGCACGAATGGCTTCGATCGCGTTTCTTAGGTCGGCGATCAACGTATCAAAGAGGAGCAATACCAGCGTCACGGGGCTGGAGCTCTCCACTGCGGCTTTCACATAAGCCAGCTCAGTCCGGGTTCGTGTCATGATTAGCCGCCGTTCGAGCTGTTGCCGTTATTGCCCAACTGGGCGTTGATCTGCTGCTCGAGAATCGGTAACTGCTGGAGCAGGGCATCTGCCTGGTTGTATTCGTTTGTGAGCAGCGTAGTCTGGTCCTGCAGGTACTGCTGGAAATTGTCGATGCTGTTTTGCAGATCCTGGTTCTCGCTGCTGATGCTTTGCAAATCCACGGTGAAGGCGCCATTGGTTGGATCGGTGAGGGCACTCATCTGGTTATTAAGAAATGACGCGAAGCCGTTAGACGTCGTGCCTTGGAAAAAGTTCTGGACCGCGCTGAAGTTGCCCTGTAATGCTCCATCGAGAGTTGTGCTGTCGAGGGTCAGAGTGCCGTCGTTATTCATGGTAATGCCCATGTCCGCGAGGGTGGAAATGCTGCTGCCGCTCGTCGAATAGCTGGTGGAAGCGAGCAATTGACTCTGCAACAAAGAAAGCGCCGAGTCGCCCGACAGCGGCCCTTGCACGCCGTTGGCACCCACCGTGTACTCCTGATTGATGTCTTGGACCACCTGATTGTAAGCATTCACAAAATTTGTTACCGCGGCAGACGCCTGCCCCGAGTCTTCGGCGACCGAGACATTAACCTGTGTATTCGGTGAGGCGCTGACGAGATTGAACGTCACTCCGGGAACAACGCCCGTGACCGTATTCGACGCGCTGTCAATTGGGATCCCATCTACAGTGAGGGAGGCATCTGCGCCTGCCGAGGCCTGTGTGAATGTCAAACCGGTTGCATTGCTGATCGTGACATTATTGGCGGTACCGGAGCTATTGGCCACGATTGAGAGCCGCGATCCGTTTGAGTCGTTTACGACGTTCGCGGTGACACCTGCGTTCAGACCGTTGATATAACTTGACAGCTGATCCAACGTATCGACGCTGCCGCCAATGGTTACCTGAATCGGGGCGTTGGATCCGACTTGAAGCGTGAAACCGCCCGGCGGCAATGGTGTGCTGCTGTTGGCGACGGAGTCGGAGTACCAAGAAGCGGTGGTGGCTACGTTACCTACCACAATCACGTGATTACTGGGTGCCGCTCCGGCAGCTGCGCTGGCCGTGACGATATTCGAATTCGAGGACGATGTCGTCATCGATAACAGCTGTCCAGCTGGGTCGCCGAGGGAGTTTAAGGCAGTTTCGAGCGCCTGGACGTGTCCTTCGACGGTATTCAGGTCGGAAGTTTGCGACTGAAGCGCCGACTGCTGGTTTTGCCATTGGATCAGCGGACCCGATTCGGCGGCAATTGCCTGAGCGACAGCAGCTTGAACGTTGATTCCCTGGGTGTTGGAAAAAGCAGATAAGATCTCGCTGAGGTTGAAGGAGGAATTGACTGTTCCCATATGTGCGGCTTACTTCCTTTCATCGCCCAATCGGGTTAATAACGAGGGCGGGACGAGACGTCCCACCCCCGATCGGCTTACTGGAACAACGAGACAACACCAGCATCCATCTGGTTCGCCTGTTTCAAGGCGGCGATACCGGTTTGCTGTAGGATGCTGTACTTCGACAGGTTCGCGGTGGCCTGTCCTACGTCAGCGGCCATGATGCCGTTTTCCGCGTTCGTCAGGTTCTGAACCTGGACGTTCATAACGTTGGTAGCAGCCTGGAGCTGGTTCGAGCTGGCGCCCAGGGTGCCGCGGAGTGCAGCGATGTCGCTGATGGCGGAGTTGATGTCGGTCAGAGCAGCGGTCGCGGCGGCGGCGGTCGTCAGAGCATCCGCAGTCAACGAAGCGCCATTCAGGTGGCCGGCGTCAACTGTAACCATTCCGATGGTCACGCTGGTCGTGCCCGCGCTAGACGAATCGCTCATGAACACAGTCAATGTGCTGTTCGTGAAGATTGCCTGGCCGTTGTACGTCGTGTTGCCGCCGATCGTGTTGATTTCGTTCTTGATCGACGTGAACTCGGCATCGAGTGAGGCACGCTGCGTGTCGCTCACTGTTCCGGTGGCCGCTTCCGTGGCCAGCGTAACTGCGCGGTTCAACAAGCTGGTAATCTGCGACAGGGCGCCGTCAGCGACCTGCAGCATGCCCACGCCGTCGGACGCATTGCGCACCGACTGGGTCAGAGCTGTGATGTTGGCATTCAAGCCGTTCGCGATAGCGAGGCCAGCAGCATCGTCGGCACCGGAGTTGATGCGTTGACCGGTCGACAGCTGTTGCAGTGTTGTGCTGAGCGAATTCTGTGTCGAATTCAGCGCGTTCTGCGCCTGCAGGGACGAAATGTTATTCAAAAGACTAATCATTGAGACTCTCCTTTTCGAATTCCGCCTGCACGGCCCCATCTTTAGTACGCAGTCTCGCTGGTTCGAGCAGGAGGTTTAAGTTCCGGGCTGACTAATCGGCACCTTCCGTCTGGTTTCGCCACTTACGTCAGTAACCGGCCGAGAGTTACTTTGAAACTCTCTTCCGAAAAGGCATCTACAATCTCGAAATTTTTTGCCACATTCTTACCCTTTACTGCCCTGCCGCAACTGCCGCTGCCATTTTCTTGTTCACAATCTCTGCCGAGGCTTGTTGCAGCTCCGCGGCTTGAGGAAACAACTCCAACCCTCGCGACAGGACTTGCTCGCACCGATCCCACTGCTTCAGTTGTGCTCGCAAGCTAGCCGCTCGTAGAAATAGCCTTGGATTCGCTTCCACCGAGCTGTATTTCTCCAGTGTCTCCGCAGCTTCTTCCAGGCGGTCCGCTATCACGCATCCCTTCATCAGGCGGTCGTGCACTGGATAGATATCCGGCACGGCTCGTGCTGCGCGTCGCAATCTGGCCAAACCGCCCAGCTTCTGGCCCATCTTGACTTCTGTGTACCCCAGTTTGCTTTCAAGGATGGGGTTGTACCCCATCAGCTTCATTGCCCGACGATACGCCATTCGAGCTTCCTTGAATCGACCGAGGCTGTGGAGGCAGTCTCCGCGAATGTCTTCCCTCAAGGCCGCGGTGCCACCGATTCGCGTGTCGTGGGCGATTGCCTCGAGGGCCTGATCGAATCGACCGAGGTGGAGATAAACCATCCCGCGGAACAGCCACGCTTCGGGAGCCTCAGGCGCCAATGCCAAGGCGCGATCCAGGCACCGCAGAGCTTCCTCGGGCTGGTTGAAGCACTCGAATTCGTGTAAACCCAACTGCGTCCACGCCGCGAAATCTTCCGGGTTTTCCTCCGTCTTCTTGCGCAGCAGATCACGATAAAAAATGCGTTTTCGAGTTCGCGCTTCCTGGTCCACCAATTGTCCAAAGTGGTGAATCAAAAACGTTGCCGGTTCGAGCTTCAGGCCCAACATGCGAATTTGTGGCTCTACCAACTCATGAATGCGCCCGGTGAAATAAATCCCCGGATGCCTTTGAAACAGGCGGCAGTTTTCATGGGCAATGTAGGAAGGGGCATTCTTCGCCCGGTCATGGCGGTAATCGTTGGGAACCCCGACGCGGTCCCAACCTCGATTGAACCGGCTCGCCATGTAATTGCGGATCGGGGTTACGTATCCGCCGACGTCGATGGCTTTCAGCAACTCCGGAATACGAAAGCGAGCATCGGAATCCAGTTCCTCGTCGGCGTCCAGCACCAGTACCCAATCAGTTTTCATCCGCGCCAATGCCGCGTTGCGCGCGTTAGCAAAATGGTCTTCCCACGGGACCGACAACACCTCGGCCCCGCACCCCTGGGCGATTTGCACAGTCTCGTCGGACGATCCAGTATCCGCGATCACGATTTGGCTAACGATCCCACGAGCACTCTCAAGGCACGGGCGCAAGGTGTGTGCGCCGTTCTTAACAATCATCGACAAACCGACAGTAGGCATAGACATTCCCACAAGAATTAGCCCCAGATTGGAAATCCCAACGGATTGCACCAATCCACCGAGAGACACAGCACTTCCCGTTCCAGGTCATATCGATGCGCATCCGAGGTTCATATGGCAATGTTCGGCGATCGGATCTATCGCGCCAGTGCGGGACCTTGCTCACGATTAGACGGAAATGAGGCAACCGGATTGCATGCGATCGTCTCAGTTCTCTGACCATAATCGCATGGGCAAATTTCAGGTCACGCTGATCCGTCCACCCGCCTATCTGCACACCGAGGCCTTCCGTGAAATTGCCGAGACCTTGCAGTTTGGGCTGCGCAGCATCGGACATACAGCCAATATCGCGGAAAATATCTTTGACCCTGCAGCGACCAATGTGATCCTTGGCGCGCACCTTCTTGTGCCGGGTCAGACAGAGACAATCCCTCCCGGTTCGATCATTTACAACCTCGAGCAACTCGGCGGCGCCACGCTCCAGTCCGCTTACTATGACCTGGCCCGGAACTATCAGATCTGGGACTACGACCACCAGAATCTTGCTCACTGGAAGAGGCTGAGCTGTGTCTACGCACCGATTCATGTACCGGTCGGTTACGTACCGGAACTTACGCGGATCGTTTCTGCTCCCAATCAGGACATCGATGTCCTTTTCTACGGTTCCCTGAATGGTCGTCGCAATCGCATCTTGAAGGCTCTTAAAGATCGCGGAGTAAAGGTTCATGCTGTCTTCGGCGCGTATGGGCGCCAGCGTGATGATTTGATTTCACGCGCGAAGATTGTTTTGAACGTGCACTACTACGAGACCAAGGTATTCGAAATAGCCCGAGTCTCTTATCTTCTGGCGAATCGGAAGGCGGTCGTCACGGAATGCTCTCCGGATTCAGCCATCGAAATGGAACTTGGTCGTAGCGTCGCGGCTGTCCCGTACGAGTCTTTGGCAGAGCAGTGCTTTTCTTTACTCCAGCACGAAGAAGAGCGAAAGAAGTTGGAAGCCCGCGGTTTCCACTGGTTTTCTCAACGAAAGGAGTCCGAGATCTTGAGCAACACACTACAGCAAACGCCCGCCGTTGTAACAACTACGCCTCCGGTCGGCCTACCACGAAAGATGAACCTTGGCAGTGGCAAGGACTGGCGTGAGGACTATTTCAATGTCGACGTGGACGGCTATTGGGAGCCCGACGCGGTGCTGGACTTCAATTTGCCGGCCCCAATCGGGAACGAGATCGCGACGGGTCGCTTCGGAAAAGTCACCCTCGAGAACAACTATTTCGATGAAATCATCACCAACGACGTGCTCGAGCACATCCGCAACCTGACGACGGCGATGACGACTTGCCTGAATCTGCTGCGAGTCGGCGGCCTGTTCAAGATCGCGGTTCCTTACGATCTTTCCTGGGGCGCGTGGCAGGATCCCACGCATGTCCGCGCCTTCAATGAGCGCAGTTGGCTTTACTACACCGACTGGTTCTGGTACATGGGCTGGACCGAAGCACGATTTGATATCGCTGGTTTCGATCTGGGGCTCAGTCCCATCGGCGAAGCGCTAAGACAACAGCAGGTGAAGGGGGAAGATCTGGTTCGTCATCCCCGGGCCGTCGATCAGATGCGAGTCGCGCTACGCAAACGCTTGTTAACGGAGGCCGAGAAAATGCAAGTGGCGGGCTACTTGAGACGCCCCAACCGGACTCTCGAGCGATCGGCTTCTGCGATCCCGCTACACACCGGCACGCAAAGTGCGGCGCCTGCGCTGTGAGTTCGTCGAAAGAGAGATTTATGCCTAGCGTAAATGAAGTCCAGAAGCTCTACCTTGACATGGTGCAGCGATGCATCATCAACACCATCTACGAAGACCCGAATCAAGGATTCTGGTCCGCGAAAGTTTTCGACGGGCAGGCACGAGAACTTGGAAGAGATTGGCCTTTGAAGGCCCACAGCATGATTGGCAACCGCCGCATGGCGAACTTGCGCCAGATCACCGAGTTTGTGGTCGCCAACAACATTCCAGGAGACTTCATTGAAACGGGGGTCTGGCGAGGCGGGGCTTGTATCATGGCTCGCGCGGTTTTCAAGGCTTATGGAATAACTGATCGACGCGTCTGGGTTGCCGATTCGTTCTGCGGACTTCCAGAGCCCAGCCCCAAGTATGCAGCGGACGCGAACGATCAGCATCATTTGTATCCTCAGCTTGCAGTTTCTCTCGAAGAAGTGCAGTCGAATTTTGCGAAATATGATCTCCTCGACGGCCAAGTAGCGTTCCTGAAGGGCTGGTTTTCGGAAACGCTCCCCAAGGCTCCAATTGATCGCTTGGCAATACTGCGGCTCGATGGGGATATGTATGAATCCACCATCGATGGACTCACCCACCTCTACCACAAGGTGTCAGACGGCGGCTTCATCATCGTGGACGACTTCGGTGCAGTTCGAGGTTGCCAGCAGGCGATTCTCGATTTCCGCAACAGCCGTCAAATATCCGACCCGATGCACAACATTGATGGAATCGGGATCTTCTGGCGCAAGACCGCGATGCACTCCGACAATTTGCAACCGGCAGCGGTGGCGGCGGCCGGCGCCGGTAACATCGCGAACGTTACGTAAGTAAGGCAAATAGCTTCAGAAGTCGGCTTTGAGTGCCGATTATGCAGACCGGTGGAGCGCCACACTACGGCTTCATCAGGAAAGATCATCCTGTGATACGACTCACCCGACTTAATGGCCAAGAGCTTGCGGTGAACTGTGACCTCATCAAGTTCATCGAAAAGGCACCGGACACGGTTCTTACGCTCACCAGTGGCGAGAAGATCATCGTCCGTGAGACGACCGAGCAGATTGTAGAGCGCATCGTCGTGTTCCGGCGGGCGGTCCTGACCGGGTTAATCGATCTCGGATGCGACCCCAATTCAGCGGTCACGATGACTCGCCGAGCCGCAGAGGAGCAGCACGCCCATCCTGCAGGAGTTCCTCCCCGTGGATAAAAGCACGATTTTTGGAATTTTTCTCGCGATCGGCGGGATTGTCTCGGGTCTGCTCATCGAAGGTGGAAAGATCGCGCAGATTCTTCAGCCGACCGCTGCCATGATCGTCTTTGGCGGAACCATCGGCGCGGTCATGGTCCAATTCCCATTGCCCATCGTACTTCAAGCCTTCAAACGTCTGGCGCATGTCTTTCTGGATCGCCGAAACGATCCTTCGACACTGATCAAGGAACTGGTTGGGTACGCGCAGCGCGCCCGCAAAGACGGCATCGTCTCGCTGGATTCGGAGTTGGAGAAGATCAAAGATCCGTTCATGAAGAAGACTCTGATGCTGGCGGTCGACGGCACCGAGCCGCAGGAACTCCGCAAGATTATGGACCTGGAACTGGATAACCAGGCGGAGCGTTCGGAGAAGATCGCGCAGGTCTTCGAATCGGCCGGAGGCTTCGCACCGACCATCGGCATCATTGGTGCGGTTCTCGGACTTATTCAGGTGATGCAGCACTTGCAGAACATTGATGAAGTTGGCCGCGGGATCGCAGTCGCGTTTGTTGCGACGATTTATGGGGTAGGCTCGGCGAACCTTCTGTTCCTGCCTTCATCTGGCAAGTTGAAGATCAAGAGTCACGATGAGCAGATGATGCGGGAAATGACGCTGGATGGGGTCATATCAATCCTGGAAGGCATGAACCCGAGAATGCTCGAAACCAAGCTGTTTGGCTATTTGCACGAAAAGGAGCAGGAAGAGCCACAAAAGGCATGAGTCGCCGCAAGAAAGCACACGCGCATGCAAATCACGAGCGTTGGCTGGTTTCATACGCCGACTTCATTACTTTGCTCTTTGCGTTCTTTGTAGTCTTGTACGCTTCCGCGCAGGTCGATAACAAGAAAATCGCCCAGGTAGCGGCGGCGATCGAGGGCGGATTCCAGCAATTGGGCGCATTTTCGGGCGGCAGCGGTACGGTCGTATTACCCGCTGATCCCAACAAGGCCAGTCCGCCGCCGCAACCTTCCAACGTCGTGGACCTGGCCCAAGGCGTGCACGATGCCGGCGGTTTCAGCCCGGATGTCAATCAGCTCAAGAAGCAGTTGGAGCAGGCGCTCGGGGAAGAGATCAAGAAACACGAGATCGAGATGCGGGTAACCCCGGAGGGCCTCGTTGTCAGCCTTCGCGAAGTCGGTTTCTTCAACAGCGGCGATGCGACACTGCTCGTTGACGGACAGAACACGCTCACTCGGATCGCAACGGTTCTAAATGAAAAAGGATTCCATATCCGCGTGGAGGGGCACACCGACAACATCCCAATTCATACGGCGCAATTCAAGTCGAATTGGGAGCTTTCGACTGCTCGGGCGACAGAGGTGGTGTCGTTGTTGATCGAGAAACACAATTTCGATCCCTCGCAGATTTCTGCTGCCGGTTATTCACAGTACCGTCCGATCGCCAGCAATGATACCGAGGAAGGCCGCAAGAGCAATCGCCGAGTCGACATCGTTGTGGTAGCGCGAACGTCGCCCAAGGCAGCCGCCCCTGAGCCTGCCGTGGCGTCGGCGGGCAAACCAAACAATTCTGCTGAATGACGGCGCAGCCGTAACAGCGCTTACTAAAGTTTTTGCCGATTTCTGCCGATTAAGTAACGCCCGAACGCGCGACCAGGTTCCAGGCTACGCGGAAGCGCCCGGGTAGGGGTTCGAAGCGCAATGTTTGCGATTATCGGGATTGTGGTTGTTTTCGGGGCTGTAGTTTCCGGATACCTGATGGAGCACGGCAATCTGAAGGTGCTCCTGCAGCCGGCCGAACTGATCATCATCGGCGGCGCTGCGATCGGTACCGTGCTCGTTGCCAACCCTTTACATATCCTCAAGCAGATTGCTGGCGGCCTCACAGGAGTATTCAAAGGATCGAAGATCACCAAGCAGTACTATCTCGATTCACTCAAGATGATGTACACGCTTCTCGGCAAAGCCAGATCCGAGGGGCTGATGGCATTGGAATCGCATGTCGAAGAGCCTACGAAAAGTCCGATTCTGTCGAAATATCCAAATTTCTTAAAGGATCATCACGCCCTAAATTTCCTCTGTGACACACTCCGCATGGCAGTAACAGGAACGGACGCATTTGAGCTAGACCAACTCATGGATCTGGACATGGAAGTCCACCATCACGATACCAGCCAGCCGATCACGGCATTGAATACAATGGCGGACTCCTTGCCGGGTCTGGGGATTGTGGCCGCTGTACTCGGGGTCGTGATCACCATGGGCGCATTAGGCGGACCACCGGAGGAAATCGGGAAGAAAGTTGCTGCGGCGCTAGTCGGCACGTTTCTCGGAATCTTGTTATGTTACGGGCTCATTGGCCCTATCGCCGCAAATATGTCCAAGGGGTTGGAAGAGGAGCATGCCTTTCTTGGTGTTTTGCGGGTGCTGGTAATCGCTTTTCTCAAGGGCTCGGCGCCGATTATGGCCGTGGAATTCGGGCGGCGAGCCATTCCCGGGCATCTCCGGCCATCCTTTCAGGAGCTTGAAAAGACTTGCCGCAGTTCGAGTGGGGACAGCGCGACGGCAGCCCAGGCCGCCGCAGCGGGAACTTCATTGTAATGAGCTGGGGAAATGGCATCTACTACTCGTCCCATCATCGTCGTTAAGAAAAAGGTCGGCCACGGAGGGCATCATGGCGGCGCGTGGAAGGTGGCTTACGCCGACTTCGTGACTGCAATGATGGCCTTGTTCATCGTGCTTTGGCTGATGAACAGCAGTAAACAGATTCGTGAGGCGGTCGGCGGCTACTTCAAAGATCCTTCCGGCACTTCCAAGATGGTGGGCACCGACCAACAAGGTTCGGGTGATAACTTTACCGTCAGCAAAGAGAATATGGCGCAGCTTAAAGAACAACTGCAAAAAACGGTGCGCCACATGAGCGATTTTGACAAATTGAAGGACCAGATCGAGATGACGGTAACGGCAGAGGGTCTGCGCATCGAGTTGATGGAATCCGAGGCGGGGACGTTCTTCCCGGTAGGAAGCACTGAACCCAATGGCGATTGCAAGGAATTGCTTACACTCCTGGCCAAACAACTGGGAGAGCTACCCAACAAACTATCGATCGAAGGACACACTGATTCGAAACCCTACGCTGGTAAAGTCAGCTATGGAAACTGGGAACTCTCCGCGGATCGAGCCAATGCTGCGCGACGGCTTATGCAACAGACCGGGGTTCGCCCGGATCAAGTGGCGCAGGTGCGAGGCTATGCGGACCAGCGATTGCGAACACCCAAGGATCCACTAGCCGCCTCCAATCGCCGAATCTCGGTCATCATTCAATACCTTGAGTTACCGGCTGGGGCTGAGCCGGCGGAACAGTCTAAGGTGGATCCCAAAAACTCCCAGGCCGCAGAAAAAGACTGAAATCGAATTGTGCATCCAAATCTCGGCCTCGTTTTGACACCGCAAAAGAAGTAATCTTCGTTCGAAATCAGGACATCTGTCTTGATCGCACACAAAAGTTGCCCGTTGTTGTTTTCAGCAGTATTCACATGTCGCGTTAACAAGACGCGAAAATTCATAGAGATGCGTGAGACACAGATTAAGGCCTTCTAATTGCAATAGTGACGCGTCCGGGAGAAACGATTCTTGATTCGATCCCCCTCGAGTCAAGCGGTCGCCGAATCGGGGCGCCACGAGCTATCGCGCGATGCCCTGAAGGATCCCGGGAGCACGCAAGAAGAAAAATTGCAGACGTAAGGGCTCTTGATCTCAGGTATCAAGCACGATCAAGACAATTTTTGATTTTTAAATCGTTGGCTGCTTCGAGTTCTGGCCAACATTCGACTCTGGCCACCTTCCCAGGTGTGCCACTTGGATCGAGGACAACGGGACCCATGCAACAGGCCACTTCTTCTGTACAGGATGAAACTGCCTTATCATCATCAGCCCCTCAGGTTCTAATTGCCGAGGACGACGTTCCACTTGCTCATTTCTTGCGCCGGACACTGCAACCTAATAAGTACGACATTCGCCTTGCCCATGATGGCGAAGCCGCATTGCAGGAGGTCTCGACAATTCCCTATTCCCTCATGATTCTGGACCTGAACCTTCCGAAGATCGATGGTCTGGCGCTGCTGAGCCGAATCAGGCCACTGTCGCCAAATCTTGCGATTTTGGTCTTAACCGCCCGACATCAATTGGAAGACCGGGTCATGGCGCTCGATGCGGGCGCGGACGACTGCATGGTCAAACCCTTTTCGTTTCAGGAGTTGATGGCTCGCTGTCGAGCGCTTCTCAGGCGTAACGGACACTGTTCTGCAAGCGTACTGCAGGTCAGTGATTTGATTCTGAACCGAGAGGAGTTTCGTGTCGAGCGCGCCGGCAGGAAGATCGACTTGACCACTAAGGAGTTCGCATTGCTGGAGTTCCTCATGCGCAATGCCCGCAAGACAGTCACGCGATCCATGATCATGGAGGAAGTCTGGAAGATTCCTTACGACGGAAGCACGAATCTCGTTGACGTTTACATCAAGTACGTGCGCGACAAAGTTGACACAGGATTCTCAACTCGACTTCTGCGTACGGCCCGGGGGGTGGGTTATGTCATCAGCGATAACTAAGGAAAATGCGATTTCCGAGCATTCGCATCCTGTCGTGTTTAACGGGGGCTTCGCTTGCCAGATCACTGGAGCCGTGACGCGTGGCCTGCACGACGCAGCCCAGCCGCTCACGGTCCTTCAGGGTTCTCTGGAAATGGCGCTGATTGGATCGCGGTCTGCTGAAGACTATAAGCGTTCGATCAAGCGGGCGGTTGACCAATCGCAGAAGATCGTTGCTGCGTTTGACCGGTTACGAGAAATCGTCAACATGCCCACGTGCATAGGCGATGTGAAAAATGGCTCTCGTTTTGGAATGCGCGGGCAAACGCCGGAATCAAGCGACGCTTCGAAGTCAAGGGGGTGCGATGTCTAGCGCAGTCGCACCTCATCCAATCTTCGAAACTGGTGCAGGTCTCGTGAACCTGTTGGTGGTCAGCTCAAGCCCCGACCTGCGACAGGACCTGCTGACCAGGCTTGAATCGAGCCACTGGCTTGTGTCCGAGGCAAGCAGCGGGGCGGAGGCGCTCGAGAAAATCGATGTGGGCCAAACCTCGCTCGTCGTGTTGGATCCTGGCCTTCCCGATCTAACGATCGATGACTTCAAGGCGATTCTCAATTTACAGCACCCAGCGATCACTGTAATCCCGATCAATCCTCACACCGGACAGCCGATCATCGCGACTCCGGAACCTGATTCCCTCAGCTTTGAGGTCGTGCGCCGAATTGAGCAGCGATCTGCGTTTCGCCCCAAATCGATCTCCATCCCGTCACTGATTGTCGACGAGGGCGAACGCGTTCCGGAAGGTTTGCCCGGGTTCGTGGGCATGTCGGCGTCAGTTCAGCGTTTGAACCACATGGTGCGGATGGTAGCTCAGCGCGAAACGACAGTCTTGATCGAAGGCGAAAGCGGTACAGGCAAGGACGTGGTTGCCAGAGCAATTCACCAACTAAGTAATAGGCGGTCAAAGCCGTTCGTTGTGGTGAATTGTGCTGCGATCCCTGAGACGCTTCTCGAAGCTGAACTGTTTGGATTTGTGAAGGGAGCATTTACCGGCGCGGTGCAGTCGAATATCGGCCGCATTCATGCGGCTCAAGGAGGGACCCTCTTTCTGGATGAAATCGGAGATCTCCCCTTGGGCCTGCAGTCGAAGCTTCTACGATTCCTGGAGCAAGGCGAGGTACAGCGCCTAGGCAGTACGGACGCTTTTCGGGTGGATGTCCGCGTGATTGCGGCCACTAATGCAAATCTGAGGCGCCGAGTACAGGAACGAAATTTTCGGGAAGACGTCTACTATCGGCTGTCGATATTCCCGATTGAGCTGGCTCCACTGCGCGAACGCATGGAAGATCTGCTGTTGCTCACCGACCACTTCATTCGCAAATTTTGCCCGAACAATGTCGCTTTTAGTCCCGAAGCGATGGACCTACTGCAACAGCACACGTGGCCGGGCAATGTTCGTGAACTCCGTAATGTAATTGAGCGTGCCAGTATTCTGGTGGGCCGGAATTGCGAGATACGCCCGGAGCAAATCGTCATTTAGCCCCGGAGAATGTTGACCTGGGCGTATCAGGTTCCGGCAGAAAGGTTCCATTCCTGTCAGAGAGTGATAGCTTCATCCCAGAGGAGCGCTGCTGCAACAGTTGCTCCGCCTTTTTCTCATCCACAGGCTGGGAGAAGTAGTAGCCTTGCCCCAATTGGCATCCCATCTTTTGAAGCGCGTCTAGATGGCTCACCCCTTCGATCCCTTCTGCCACTACTTTAAAACTTAGTACGTCCGCAAGTCCGATGATCAGTTGAACGATGTCGCGGCTGCAATTGTCGCTGAGCATACTGCTAATGAGCGAGCGGTCAATCTTAAGAACATCGATAGGCAGTCGGCGCAGCCAACTAAGCGAGCAGTGACCCGTCCCAAAATCGCCGATGCAGATGCGAACGCCTAAGTATCTGAGTTGCGAGAAAACCTCGGTGGTCACAGTGGGATCGGCCATTGCAATGTTTTCCGAGATCTCCAACTGCAGCGACGCAGGCTCGATGCCAGATTCCTTGATGGCTCCCCGCAGCTCCTTTACGAAATCCCTATGTGCAAACTGCTTAGCGGAGACGTTCACGGCCATGTCAAGAGTTTCCGGCGTGCGCATCGCTAGATGCCAGTAGTGCAGTTGCCGGCACGCCTGCCGGAACACCCAGTTCCCGATGGTCAGCATGAGGCCGACATTTTCAGCCACGTCAATGAATTTGTACGGCGAAATCAAACCCTGTTCCGGGTGCTGCCAGCGCACCAAGGCTTCAAAACCGACGATATTCTTGGTATCGAGGTGCACGATGGGTTGATAGTGGAGGCGGAATTCCCCGGTCCGAATCGCCGAACGCAGTTCGTTTTCCAATTTCAGCCGGTTGACGGCGTGCGTGTGCATCGCTTCGTCGAAAACTTCGCAGCGCGCTCCTCCCAGGGACCTGGCGCGCGACATGGCTGCCTCAGCACTCTCCAACAAGTTCTCGGCGTTATCATGCGCAGGCGTGCTGACGGCAACTCCGATGCTGGCACCGACCTGTATGTCCCGTCCGTTACTCGAAAAGGGTTGTTGAATCTGGCTCAGCAGCCGGTGCGCCACGCGGAGTGCATCGCTGGGATCCTTGATGTTCTCTAACACGAACGTAAATTCGTCGCCTCCCATGCGCGATAGAACGGCATCCCGCATCGGGAGTTGGCCATGTGGGCGCGCCACAGTGTCGTCATTCCGCAAGCACGAAGAGAGGCGGCGCGCGATTTCGACCAAGAGTTGATCACCAACCGTGGCTCCCAACTCCTGGTTCAGGGCCTTGAAGCGATCGACGTCTAGAAGCAGGATGGCGAACTGGTATTGCGGGTTTCGTTTTGCCCGCATTGAACAATGCCGCAGCCGATCGAGGAAAAGACGCCGATTGGGAAGTCCGGTCAAAATGTCATGGAACGAATCGAATTCGGCTTGTTCCTCCCGCTGTTTTTTTTCTGTAATGTCCCGATTGACGATGACTAGTTGTTCGACTTCGCCCTTGTCGTTCTTGATCGTGGTTGCTGCCGACTCAAGCACCAGCCAGTTTCCATTTTTGTGTTTCATGCGGTATTGCAGTTTGCGGCCCACGCCAGTTTCGCGGGCATGCCGGGAGGCCTCCAACACCTTGAATCGATCGTCGGGATGGATTTGTTCAAACACAGGAGTCTTAGCGAGTTCCCCCGGCGTATATCCGAGCACTTTTTCGTAGGCGGGGCTGTTGTAGAGTCGCTTTCCTTTGACATCCACCAGGGCGATCATGTCGGCAGCGTTTTCGGCCACAATGCGAAACAATTGCTCGCGCTGCAGAACCTGTCGCCGGAGATGATAGAGTCGCCATTGCTGATACCCTAGCAAGACCACCAGCGACACGAAAAGCCACCCACTCCAGCTTTCCAGTTCAGAGATGGACACTCTAACAAGAGTTGAAGTCAGCCACCAGCACAGAGCAAAGGCTGCCTCGGAACGCGAGATCGGGACCCATGAAATCATAAAACGTCACAACCGCACCAGGTCTACTTCGGCGGCCTTGCCTTCAAACCAATATCGGCAGAAATGGATAGAAAGATTAATGAGTTCACCGCGGTAGGAAGGGGGCAGCGAGGCAAAATCCAGGAGTTTAAGGGAAATGTCGGTAGAGGAGACGTCCCGGGGCTAAATTTAGGCTGACTTGTCTTCTGCCTCGTGTTTCTCAGCCACACCCATTCGGCTAAGCATTTGATAAATCGTGTTACGACCGATACCTAAGATCTCAGCCGCCTTAGCTTTGTTCCCGTCAACAGTCTTCAAGACCTTCATCAGGTAACGCTGTTCCATGGTCTCCATGGTTACTAATTCCCCAGTGGCGATGTCCTCGACCGGTGCGGGTACACGGAAGCTCTCAGGCAAGTCGGCCAGATCGATCACGTTTCCCACGGCCATGATGCAACTGCCGCTAATCACGTTCTCTAATTCGCGGACGTTCCCGTGCCATGAATGGGCGGCTAATCGCGTCTGCGCCCGCCGAGTGATGCCGGTGATCTCCTTTGTGTAACGCGCGGCGTATTTCTCGACAAAGTGCCGCTGCAAGAGCGGCAAATCCTCTTTACGCTGAGCAAGGTTGGGGATCTGGATCTCAACTGCAGAAAGCCGGTAAAAAAGATCTTCGCGGAATTGTCCCGATGCCACCATCTTTCGAAGGTCCCGATGGGTGGCTGCGATCACTCGAACGTTCACCTGATGGAGCACGGGAGAGCCGACCCGCTGTACCTGGCGGTTCTGCAAAACCCGCAACAGTTTGGCTTGCGCCGTGAGCGGGAGTTCGCCGATTTCATCAAGGAATACCACCCCTCCGCCAGCGAATTCGAAAATACCCTCTTTGTTCTGGACCGCTCCTGTGAAGGCTCCGCGGACATGGCCGAATAGTTCGCTTTCGAGCAAGGTTTCTACAAGTGCAGAGCAGTTACAAACGGCGAACGGCGCCGAGGCCACCGGACTCAAGTTGTGCAGTGCCTGGGCCACCAGTTCTTTGCCGGTACCGGTCTCACCCGTAATCAGGACCGATTGAAAGTGAGGAGCAATCCTGCGGATTTTCGCGAAAACGTCGAGCATCAGGGGACTGCGGCCGATCATGCCTTGAAACTGGAACGTATCCATCAAGTCACAATCGAGGCGGAACGTCTTCCTCCGGGTCAAGGCATCTTCCACCAGGGTGTGAACGCTGCTTCGCAAGCGAGCTACGTTCAAGGGTTTGGGAAGATAATCGGAGCCGCCGCGGCGGATCGCTTCCACGGCCGAGTCCGTCGAATAATGCCCGGTCATCAAAATGAAGTCGATTCCGGGATCGGTCGCCATGACGCGATCAAGGAAGTCGAGGCCGCTCATGCCTGGAAGCATGAGGTCTGAGAGAACGATGCGTGGGCGAATATTGGAAAACTGTTCGAGAGCGGACTCAGCGGTCGGCGCCTCGAACAGCTGCACGTTCTCATCGGCCAGAACGTCACGAATTAGCGCTAGAGTCTCGGGATCGTCGTCGACGACGAGCATTTTCAATCCCGGAATGCCCTGCTTCAACTGTTAGTCTCCCTGATTCGGTTCCCTGACCCCGCTATCCGTCCGCATGCGCAGTTCAAGCCTGCCCGTCGCATCGCGGAGACAGTGCCCAACGGATATGAGACCTGATATTTTCCTAGCGCTCTACTCGGGACAGCGAAACTTGAAACTGTTGTCCGGAATTCGTAACAGATTGTGCTTAATTGCTCGTCTAGTCACGGTTGGATTTCCACGGTCAACACTGCCTGCAACTCAAAACTGACCATGGAAGCCGACGCAGACGGCGACAACCAGGAAATTCCTTCATGAAAAAGTCTAAGTACCGGTAAATACGGCGTCTGTGATCTGAATCACTTCCTGCGGAATTTGCGTTTCGGAAATGGGTACGTCGGTAACCAAAATTGACAGCTTGCAATATCAAAGGCACGACGGGCTGCGGCTATTTCTTGAGTCGCTTCTCGCGGTACATGGCAGAATCGGCATTCTTGATTACATCTGCCAGAGCTTCACCTGACGACCATTGGGCGATGCCAATCGAGGCACTGAGCGGAATTCTGACTGTACCCGCCGTGTTTCCGACTTGAATCGTATACTCACCCAGCACCCATTTGCGCAGCCGTTCCAGGCGGGCGTGCGCCCCATGCAGGTCGCAATCCAGTATGGCGATGAATTCATCGCCGCCCCACCTACCAACGATATCGGGAACTCGCGAATTGGCTCTCAATTCCTCAGCGAACTGCTTTAGCAGACTGTCGCCGGCGACATGGCCATAGGTGTCGTTAACCTGCTTAAACCCGTCCACGTCAATCATCATTACGCAAAACCCCTGCTTGTGCTCGATGCGCCACTCAATGCGCTGCTCTACGCTGCGCCGGTTCGCCAGTCCCGTCAATACATCCTGCATCGCGAGCTGCTCGACCGTCTTGAGTCGAGTTTCGTAAGTGGAGCATTCTGCGCGCAACTGTTTTACGGACTGTTGGCTGTCCTCGGTCATGCGCTGGATGCAGGACTTCAGCTCACCGGCGCCCTGCAACAAAGATTTGCGCACTTGACCCAGATCCTCGAGGTCGGCGATGGATTGCAGTCGAGTCGTAAACTGTCCGAACTGATTGGCATAACGCTGATCTCGCTCCACGATGGATTCGGCGGTAGTCGCCAGAACAACCAGCAACTCCTTCACTTCGTTGGCTTTGACCTTAAAGTATTCCGCGTTGCGGCCGGCCCACTCGCGCAACTCTTTTTCGACTTCTTTTTCAGTGGTTTTCACCAACTCAGGCGTTACTTCGTCGGAGAGCTTGGTTGCGAGGCTTGCCAGGTTCTTTTGCAGATCGGAGCCGAGAGAAGAACACGCTTTTACGCTATTGCTTCCGACGTTCAGCAGGGCTGCGCGATAAGAGTCCAACACCGCCGCCAGCAGTACGTTCAGGTTGTTATCTGTGACGTCCAGGTCCAGATACTTCTTCAGGGAAATCACAAGTCCAATCTCCTGTCACGGTATCGGTGTTCAGAGCAACAGCGATGTATTTGACTGACGGGGGCCATGCTCCATGCCCCGGTTGGCTTGACTGCGCGTCGGAGGGAACATGATCGAGCGCGAGTATCCGGTTCGCGCTTCGCGATGCAGAGGAAAATATCGGCATTTGGCAGCAAAACCTTTAGCGGAGAGGCATTAAATAGACCAGATCAAATTTCGCGTAACCGTTACCTCGGATTCGATACTTCCGGTGCAGATTCCGTATTGGACCGCGGTTTGCCGATAGTAAAGTTAGGGCGATGGCTGGCACCGCCTCATTCGACCATGGATGAGTTTTCCATTACGCGTCCAGAGCCGACCACCCCAGCGGGAGATGGCGGGGGCCAACGTATTCCACGCGGAGAAGGGAAAGAGCGACGCCGCTCCCGCGAAACACCTCAACCCCCGACTTCCGAGCCCGAGGAAAACGAAGCTGGCGACCAAGACTCCCACCAGCTTGACGAATTGGCCTGATTGGTTGATTTCAAGAGAAGTAAAACTGACCGAAGCTTAGCGTTCGTTTAAGCCCTGTGACCATC
>Ga0209168_10001042_pt1 | contig 23191 bp, 22 predicted proteins | sample Coa_R1_FD_187156 | JGI IMG/M metagenome (GOLD analysis project Ga0209168, IMG submission 187156) | Surface soil microbial communities from Centralia Pennsylvania, which are recovering from an underground coalmine fire - Coalmine... | ecosystem: Environmental > Terrestrial > Soil > Unclassified ...
CAAGGGCAGGAAGATCTCCGATGTAGAACTGTCCGCCATTAACCTCGTGCGTCATTCCTTCCACGGGGATTGGAACTACACCATATCGGGGCAAACAGCTTGAATCATTTATTTATGCACAAAGCCTAAGTACTAAATACTCGTTAGAGACCATTCAAATTCGCATCCACCATATGTTGCCGAATGGCCGCAAGGATCTGCAATGCCGTAGCCAGCGCCAGGCGTCCCTCTTCCAGTGGGACCTCAGGTCTGCTTTGGCGGCGAATGGCTGTAATAAAAGATTTCAATTCGGCGTGCAGCGGCTCTTCCGCTTCAATGGTCGGCTTATTCAGCGTGACCCCCGGAATCGGCACCGGCAAAGAAGATGCCGCGATGCTCCGCAGTTGTTCCGGAGAGAACTTTTTGCTTTCGGCAACCCGGAATTGAAGCACGTCCTGGCGCGTGTAATCCACTGAGATATATTCACGCGGCTGAAAGAACCTCAATTTTCGCACGCGTTCGGTGCTGATGCGGCTTGCGGTCAGATTCGCAACGCAACCCGATTCGAATTCTATCCGCACGTTGGCTATGTCTACTTTTTCTGTGACCACCGGCAATCCCACTGCGCGAATCTCTTTTACCTTGGACTTGACGAACGAGAGCACCACGTCAATATCGTGGATCATCAGGTCCAGCACCACGTCCACGTCCAGGCTGCGCGGCGTGAACACGCTGAGCCGGTGTACCTCAAAAAACATTGGCTTGGTCAACAACGGCGCCGTGGCTCGGACTGCCGGATTGAAGCGTTCCAGGTGGCCTGTCTGGGCGATGCGCTGGTGACGGTTTGCCAAAGCGATCAGCTCGTCCGCCTCCTCCAGGGTGGAGGTGAGAGGTTTCTCGATGAGTACATCAATACCGGAGGCCAGCAGCCCGGCTGAGACGCTGTGGTGATGGACGGTGGGGACGGCTACGGACGCCGCGTCAACCCGCCCGCGCAGCTCTTCAATGCTGTTGAACGCTTTGCAGCCGAATTCCCGCGCCGTAGTTTGCGCTCGCGCGTCATCTGAATCCACCACAGCTGCCAGTTCCACTCCGTAGCCCTGCTGCTGCAGCTCGTGATAAACCCTGGCATGGTTTTTGCCGAACGCCCCTGCACCGACGACCGCTACGCGAATTGGCCTTCCGTCATGCAAGCTGTGATTTTCTCAGACTCGAATGAAAGCCGCAAAGCCTATCATTGAATGGAGGTCCAGCGAATGGAGGTCCAGCTATGGGGCGTTTTTTCGGCTTAGTGTCTGTCTTGATTGTGATGGCTGCTGGCGTCTACATCTACATGCAGCAGGCGCAAAGTGCCACCGCGGAAGGAGCGGGAAGCCCGCAGGGAACGGTCGATCTGGTGGGCGTGAGGCATGATCTCATGTCCATTGCCCAGGCTGAGCGTGTGCACAACTCCCTGCACGGCTCCTACGGCTCTCTGGACGAACTGCGTTCTTCCGGCGATCTGACCATGGGACGCGGTAATCGTGGGCCATACAACTACTCGGTCGAAGTGAGCGGCTCCGGCTTTCGCGCTACCGCCACCTACTCCGGCCCTGCCAATATCGCCGCCTCCAGAACCATCAGCATCGATCAAAATATGCAGTTCAGCCAGGAGTAACTGCTGAAACCGCTTCTCGTTCTTCTTTGTCTTTTTTAGAATTCGCGTCCGTTCGCGTTGATTCGCGGCCAAACCGGTTTTTATCTGCGGCGATTGGGTTGCGGCTCCGCTGCCTTTAACCAGCCACAATCGTGATTCCCGCCTGATCCGCGGCCTTGACAATCCCATCGCCGTCCAGCAGCAGGCATCTTCCCGCATCGATCGCCAGGCAAGTTGCGCCCGCCTGCTTCATCGTCTCAATCGTCCGGATGCCGATCACCGGCACGTCAAAGCGCATGTCCTGTTCCGGCTTGGCTACTTTCACTACCGTGAGCTCGCGGCTCAGCACCGGAGCGCCCGATTGCGGTCCCTGCATCGTGCTCTTCATGATCTCTCCCGCCCGCAGGATGGTGGCGTCTGTCCCCTCCATGGCTTCAACGGCAACGCAGGCTGACTCCGCGATTACCACCGTCTGCCCGATATCGTATCGGGCCAGATGACTTGCTGCCTGCCGTCCGTAATCCACATTTTTCTGCTCTGCCTGGTTGGGTTGCCGCCGCGTGAGCACCCCAGCCTTGGCCAGCAACGGCTCCAGATAGCTGGTCGAGCTGATAAGGTGGATTCCCTCATCTTCCAGGACCTTGGCAACCGCCCCGATCAGCGAATCTGTATTGCGTGTGGTGAGAGAAAAGAGGATCTTGGCCAGCCGCCAGTCTGGGCGAATGCTGGAGAAGATTTGCTTGTGCTTCACCTGGCCGGCCATGATGGCCGTCTCGACTCCCTCTTTTTTGAAAGTCTCAATCAGCTTGCTTAGCTCACCCAGGGACATCCAATAAACTGCCGCAGCTCCCCGCTGCTCAATGAGCGGTGACGTCTCTTCCTTGATGGCCGCCACAATCACCTGTGCACCCTGAGCGCATGCGGCATCCAGTAGCAACAAAGGAAAACTGCCGTTTCCCGCAATCAAGCCGAGTTTCCCTTGGACAGGCACTCCCAAAAGTTTACCGGATTTGTTTCCAGGGCATCTAATCGTTGCCCCTCGCATCCCACAGATAAGAGTTTAAGAATTTGACCGGCGCGGGAACTCACCATGGCAAGAATCTGGCCCTTCGACATCAAACGGCTCAAGCAGTTTCACCGCCATGGCAATCAAATGCCTAAGCCCGCGCCTGAAGAAGCGGACAAAATCTCTGACCTCGATCCTGATCTCAAACCGGATGAGCAAATGTACGTAGGCCACTATCTCGCATATGCAGACGTTCTGCTGAACGATCTGAAAAACCAGGGCGCCGGTGATCAGCCCCTCAGCAGCGTGGTCGAATTACCGCAAATGGAAGACTTCAGCGTGCCCGAAGAGTCAGATAATAACGGCAACGACAAGGCAGCGTGAAAAGAAGCCCCGCTAAGCCCCAGTGAAAATGCAGGTCTTGATCTTCCGATGCCCCGATCTATCTTTTCACGATCCCTCGCTCTGACTGCTCAATAAACTTAAGCAGCATGGCCACATCTTCTCCCTGGTCGCCTTCTGCTCGGAGTCTCTCTACGGCCTGGGTCGTATTCAGTTTGGAATTCAACAGCACGTGAAAAGCGTGGTGGATCTTGCGGATTCGTTCCTCGCTGAATCCTCGCCGTTCCAGCCCTACGGAATTGATTCCATAAGTGCGCACTTCGCGTGGACTCACCGCCTTGGCAAACGGCAGTACGTCTTTGGTCACCATAGTGCCACCGCCGATGTAGGCGTGCGCGCCGATGCGCGTGAACTGGTGTACCGCCGAAAAGGCCCCGATCACTGCCCACTCTTCTACCGTGGCATGCCCGGCCAGCGTAGCGCCATTCACCAGCATGGCGTGGTCGCCAATCACGGAATCATGACCCACGTGAGAATAGGCCAGCAGCAGGATATGGCTCCCCACCTTGGTCAATCCGCCGCCTTTCACCGTGCCGCGGTTGATGGTGACGTACTCGCGGACAACGTTGTTGTCACCCATCTGCAGCCGCGTCTTCTCTCCCGCGTAGGTTACATCCTGCGGCCCCGTGCCAATGGCGCAATATGGGAAGAACTGGTTGTAAGCGCCGATTTTTGTTGGGCCCTGAATCACCACATGCGCCATCAGCTCGCAGCTTTCCCCCAGCTCTACTTCCGGCCCGATCACGCAATAAGGACCAACTGTGCAGGAGGAAGGTAATTTGGCGTCAGGATCAATAATTGCGGTGGGATGAATCATTCGGCTCATTCTGCCGGTTCACGTGAAGAATTTTGCCCGGACGCCTTGGTCCGGTCGCGGTCTACCACCGCGCAACTGAGGGTGGCTTCCGTCACCAGCTTGCCGTCCACAAAGCACTTTCCTTCCATGCGTCCGGCAATGCGCCGCCACGCCAGCACCTCTACTTCAATGCGGAGCTGGTCTCCGGGAACCACAGGACGGCGGAAGCGGGCGCGCTCAATGCCGGTAAAGAAGATCAGCTTCTGGTCGCGGTCCTCAATCTCCGTAAGCAGCAGCACCGCCCCAGCCTGGGCCATGGCCTCCACAATCATGACTCCGGGCATGATAGGAGTCCCGGGAAAATGCCCGGCGAAGAACGGCTCGTTGATGGTCACGTTCTTGAGCGCCACAATCTTCTTCTTGGGCTCAACTTCAAGCACCCGGTCCAGCAGAAGAAACGGATAGCGATGCGGCAGAATGGCCTGAATGCGGCTGATGTCCAGCCCGCCGCCGCTGGGCGTGGATGAGTTGGAATCGGTGACCTGTGCGTTGAGAGTCTCACTCATGGGCTGCCCGCGAATTATAAAAGATTCGCAGCCGATTAATAAAACCCGCCACGGAGAACGCCGAGGGTCCCGAATCAGAAACCAGAACAAATCCTTCTGTGACGTTTTATCATTAGCAGCGAAATGAACGACAAGGCAACCCACACAACCGCCAAGTGGTATTCCCAATTCTGCCGGCAGCGCCAGCCGGAAATGCTGCAGCTTATCCAGCGCATGGTGGAGATCGAATCTCCCAGCGACAACAAGGCCGCTGTGGACAACATGGGCAAGTTTCTTGCACAGGAATTTCAAAAAGAGGGTGGTGAAGTCAAAGTCCACAACGCATCGGAGTACGGAGACCATCTGCGGGTGGACTTTACCGGTACTCCAGGTCAAAAGCCAATCATGTTGCTCGGCCACTTTGATACTGTCTGGCCTCTTGGCGCCCTGGCCGGAATGCCCTTTCGCGTGGAAAGTGGACGTGCTTTCGGCCCTGGCGTGCTGGATATGAAAGCTGCAATCGCGATGATGATCTTCGCCCTCCGCGCTTTGCGGGAGGCCCAGGCGTCCCATCGCCCGGTCACCATCTTTCTCGATACGGACGAAGAGGTGGGCAGCGACAGCTCGCGTCCGATCACGGAAGCCATTGCCCGCGAGTGTGAAGCCGTGCTGGTCCTGGAACCGGCGCAAGGCCCGCAAGGGTTCCTGAAGACATCCCGCAAAGGCGTTGGCGATTTCATCATTCGCGTTCAGGGACGGGCTTCGCATGCTGGGGTGGATTTCGAAAAAGGGCAGAGCGCCATTGTGGAGCTTTCGCGCCAGGTTCTTGAGGTCATCCAGTTCGTTGATCTGGCGCGAGGCATCACCGTCAATCCCGGCGTGATCCAGGGTGGAACACGGGGCAACGTGGTGGCGGCAGAGGCTTGGGCCAAAGTGGACATCCGCGTGGCCCGAATGGCGGACACCGCTGAATTAGAGCAGAAGTTCGCCAACCTCCGTCCGTTTAACCCGCATTGCAAGCTGGAAGTAACCGGTGGGCTGAACCGGCCGCCCATGGAGCGCACCGCCGGTGCCGTGCGTTTGTTGGAGATTGCCCAGGGCGTGGCCAGGGAGCTGGGGATTGATCTGGGAGAATCTGCCACAGGTGGCGGCTCAGACGGGAACTTCACCTCTGCTTTAGGCATTCCCACCCTCGACGGTCTCGGCGCGGTCGGTGAGGGCGCTCATGCCACGAATGAGTCGATCGTTCTCGATGAACTCCCCAAACGGACCGCCATTCTGGCTGGCCTGATCGAGAACATCTGAAGCAAAGATGACTTACCTTTGGCTAATGCCAAAGACCAGTTTATTGCTATGCCAAAAGGCCTACTTGGGAGAGGCGTTTCTCGCAATCTCATTGATTATCAAAGTACTTAGCTCTCTGCTTTGCGGCCGGAAAAAAGCGTGGCCCGACAAATCATTCTTTGACTCCCCTCCATGTTTGGCCTACAATCAGACTCGAAAGTTAACTCACTGATAAACTGGCGGAACTTGAGCATTGCAGTTCCGATTGGAGCCTCAAAATGTTCGGCGGAAAACTTGGATTACCGGAACTGTTAATTCTGTTCGCGATTGCCTTGCTGTTCTTCGGCCCCGGCAAACTGGCGGATTTTGGCAAAGGGTTGGGCGAAGGCATCAAGAACTTTAAAGGTGCATTGAAGGATGGCAGCGGAAGCACCAGCGGAAGCCCTGAACAGCCGGCCCCGCCCGCCGCGCCTGCAGAGAAGAAATAGCTTCTGGAGAGCCCCCTTTCACGAATGCAGGAATCCCGAGGTGTGCAGCATCTCTGAAACCAGGGGCATAGGCAGTCCTACAACATTCGAGTAGTCCCCTTCCCAGCGGACCACCCAGCGCGCAGCTCCTCCTTGAATAGCGTAAGCCCCAGCTTTGTCCATCGGTTCACCACCGTTGACGTATTCCTGAATCTCGTCTTCTTGCAGCGTGCGAAAATACACTTTGGTGGCCAGGGAGCGCGTTTCCGCGGGCCTCCCGGGCGAAATAAGGCTCACCGCTGTAATGACCAGGTGAGAGCGCCCGGAGAGCAGGCGCAACATGCGCGCCGCATCTTGCTTATCGACCGGCTTGCCCAGCACCTTTTCGTCCACAACCACAATGGTGTCTCCGCCCAGCACGAACTCCCTGGGAAATTGCCGCGCTACCTTCTCAGCTTTTTCCCGTGCCAGTCGAAGCCCATGCTCTAGCGGCGATTCACCCGGCTTTTGATCTTCAGGGATGTCCGCGGGATAGACTTCAAATTCAATTCCAGCCCCGCGCAGCAGCTCCTGGCGGCGCAGCGACCCTGACGCTAGAATTAGTTTGCGATGGGCAAGCATCCTCGGAATCCACACCTTCCGTCTCAAGATACGTGAAACAACTCGGGCTAAGCAAAGTGGACCAGGGTATGCTGGGCGCCTCCCTCACCAAACGGGGCTGCGAGTTTCGTGTCTGGGCGCCCCATGCGCACCAGGTAAAAATCCGGTTGCTGGCCGGCCATGAATATTTTTTCCGTGAATTTTCCATGGAACGGACAGCAAACGGACATTTTGTTCTGGAAACCTCCGCCCACCCCGGCGACAAATACTTCTACGTTGTGGACCACCACCAGCCTGTTCCCGACCCGGTTTCCCGGTTGCTACCACAAGGCGTCCACGGCCCCACGGAGATCATCGACCCCGAAAGATTTCTCTGGAGCGATGCAAACTGGCGTGGCCTGCCGCTGAAAGATTACGTCATCTATGAAATGCACATCGGGACGTTTACTGCGCAAGGCACCTTTGATTCAGCGATTCAAAGGCTTCCGTATCTGAAGAAGCTGGGAATCACTGTCCTCGAAATCATGCCCGTAGCCGCCTTTCCTGGAGTTCGTAACTGGGGCTACGATGGCGTCTCGCCTTACGCCGTGCAGGCCAGCTATGGCGGGCCGGACAGCCTGCGACGGCTGGTGGACGCGGCCCACGCTCTTGACCTGGGAGTGATTCTGGACGTTGTCTACAACCACCTCGGGAATGAGGGGAATTATCTTCGTCTTTTTGGCCCCTATTTCACCGCCAGTCACAATACACCCTGGGGCGACGCCGTGAATTATGACCACGAGGGATGCGAGGGTGTGCGCAGCTACATCATCGAAAACGCGCTCTACTGGATACGTGAATACCACATGGATGGCTTGCGGCTGGACGCTGTGCAAACCATTCATGACGAATCAAACCCGCATATCCTGGTTGAGATAGCGCAGAACGTGAGGGAATGGGCGCAGGAGTTGGGCCGGCATATATGCGTGATCGCCGAGACCGATGAGAATGACGAGAAGCTGGTGCGCCCGCGCTCTGCCGGCGGCTTCGGCTTGGATGCCGTCTGGAGTGATGACTTTCATCATGCTATTCACTCTTTCTTCACCGGCGAGGGCAAGGGTTATTACCAGGATTTCGGCCGCCCGGAGCAGATTGTTCGTGCATTGAATGAAGGCTTTGTTTTTCAGGGAGAGCCTTTTCGGTTCTGGCAGGGACGTCTGCGCGGAACCAGCAGCCACCGCATGCCTGCGCCCACGCACGTGATCTGCATACAGAATCACGACCAGGTAGGGAACCGCGCGCAGGGTGAGAGGCTCACCGTGCTTGTCCCCCGTGGGGCGCGGATGTTGGCCGCTGCGCTGCTTCTTCTTGCGCCGCAGACGCCGCTGCTATTCATGGGGCAGGAGTTCGATGAGAGCAACCCGTTCCAGTTTTTTACTGACTATGGAGATCCGGCATTGCAGAAGGCCGTGAGCGAGGGCCGTAACAACGAGTTCAAGGGCTTTGATTTTCAGGATGTACCCGATCCCCAGGACCCTGCCACCTTTGAAAGATCAAAGCTGAACTGGAGTCAAGTGCAAATAGAAAACGTGATGCTTGACTGGTATTCCGCACTGCTCACTTTGCGCAAAGAGTATGGGACCGGCTCTGCCCACTCCTGCAAAGCAGAGCTACACGATGGCATTCTTGCTATGGCCGTTCCCGCGGAGCAGCCAGCATTGAAAGTGGCGGTGCGCATTCAGGGAGGCGCACCTCTGCCACACCCAGGCGGAGGATGGGAGGAGGCGCTTGCAAATGAGGCCGATGGCATGGCAGTCGCCGTCTATGTGCGCTCAACTGAGTCAGTACGACTCAGTTGAACAATTCACCCACCAGCCAGCTCGGTGGCGATCACCGTTATCAGTGATAAGGTCCGCAGATGCTGCGCGCTATCGAATTCCTACCTGTCCTTTCGCTGAATCAATCAGTTTCTTCGAGTCATAGCCGGTCCCATCCTTGAAAACCAACTCTACGTTCTCGATGTCTTGAATGTTGGCTGAAGGATCACCTTTCACAATCACAATGTCTGCTTGTTTGCCGGCGGACAACGAGCCAATGTGATCCTGCTCACCCAGAAATTGAGCGCCATTCAAGCTGGCGATCTTAATAGCCTCCACGGGAGTAAAGCCGGCCTCCACCAGCAACTCGACTTCGCGCCAGTCCCCGAAACCCGCTATGGTGCCGCCAATGCCCGTGGGATCCAGGCCGGCGAGAAGGAGGCCACCGGCCTTCACGAATTCGTGCTCGAATTGCATCTCCTTCTGAAACATGACGGGGCGAGGCGAATCCTTGGCCTGGGTAACTCGGGTCCGGTTTACCTGGTAGGCCCTGCGAGCATCGTCTGAAAGCATGTCAAGAACTTTTTGAGGTTCATCTGGGCGAGTGGGCACGCCTTGTTCAAAAACCGGCAGAGTCGAGGTCACGGCGACGTGATGGGAAACCAGCGTTCGGATCGTAGTTTGGATTGGTTCGCTATCGATATCGAGCTTGGCCGCGCTCCGAGCCGCTTCGGTTGCGTCCGGGCATGTGTCCGGCTTCTTCTCCGGAAAAAATTCGGTATCGACTTCGAGGCCGTGTTCCAGGTTATCAATGCCAAGCTCGGCTGCTTCGCGAAAGCCAATCGAGCAGAGGTGGCCCGTGACCTTCAACCGTCGGGCGTGGGCGGCATCAACTGCCGCCTTGAGCTCAGCGCGCGTGATGAACATGTAAGCCTTGAATGAACCTGCGCCTTCGTCCGCCCAGTAGTTCACTGTCTTGCGCGCATCCTCAGGGCCATCAAGCTGATGGAGTTGCGAGATGAAAGTTCCTGCCCCTTCGAGGTAAGGTCCGGTGACGTTGATCTTGGGCCCCGGAGTCTTTCCCGAGTCAATCGCCTTCTTGACCTCAAAGTCAACATAGGGCTCGAGGTTTCCGGCGGTGCGAATCGTAGTTACGCCCGCCGCCAGATACAGCCGGGGAAAGCTGAAAGGCATGTCGTGATACAGCCTGCCAGCCGCGGGATAGAAAAGATGATCATGCATTCCTACCAGTCCCGGGAGGGCAGAATAACCGGTGAAGTCCATGCGGTTGGCGCCATCCGGAATCGTTACCTTGCCGGCGTTTCCGATTGCCACGATCTTGCCACCTGAGAGCACAATGGTCTGGTCAGGTTTGGCAGGCGCTCCGGTCCCGTCGATCACTCGAACATGTTCCAGAGCTATCACAGGTGATTGGACCCGCACAAACTCTTTTACCTCAGGTGAGAGTTGCGGCTGTGCCGTACATAGGATCGAAAAGCACACGAGAAACAAGATAACTGCGAATTTGCTCATAAGTGAAACCTCAGAAGCAGGCAGGATAATGGCAGAGCTGCATATCGCGCAATAGTGCTAATGCGTCAGGGCCGATCAGTCAAATCAATGTCATCGGTGGCGTGGTTTCCGTTCAAAACTCGTGCTTACTCATGGATGCTAGAATGAGACTTACAGCCCATCTTCATGGATCGCGCACACATCCGCAACTTTGCGATTATCGCACACATTGATCATGGGAAATCCACGCTCTCCGATCGTCTGCTCGAACTCACCGGATCGCTTACACAGCGGGAGATGCATGAGCAGGTGCTGGATGCCATGGATTTGGAGCGGGAGCGTGGCATCACCATCAAGGCCCATGCTGTACGCATGAAGTATGTTTCTTCTTCAGACGGCCAGGAATATCAGCTCAATCTGATTGATACTCCCGGTCACGTTGATTTTTCTTACGAAGTTTCGCGCTCGCTTGCCTCCTGCGAAGGCGCTCTTCTGGTGGTGGACGCCTCCCAAGGCGTGGAGGCTCAGACGCTGGCCAATGCTTATCTCGCGATCAACAATGGCCTGGAGATTATTCCTGTCATCAACAAGATTGATCTACCCAGCGCAGACGTTCCCCGCGCCAAGGAGATGATCGAGCAGGCTGTTGGCCTGGATACCAAAGACGCCATGCTGGTAAGCGCCAAGACCGGACAAGGCGTCCCCGAAGTACTGGAAGCCATTGTCAAGCGATTACCTCCACCGAAGGGCAATCCCGCCTCGCGCCTGCAAGGTTTGATTTTTGATTCCTGGTTCGACCCCTACCGCGGCGTGATTGTTCTAACGAGAATTTTTCACGGCTCATTGCGCAAGCACGCCAGGATTCGACTTTGGTCCAACGGACAGACTTTTGAAGTTGAGACGCTGGGGGTTCTTACTCCAAAGCCCGTGGAGATTGAAGAACTGGTTGCGGGTGAGGTGGGGTTCATGATCGCCAATATCAAAAACGTTGCTGACACCAAGATAGGCGACACCATCACTGAGGAGGACAGGCCTGCGATTGAACCGCTGCCAGGATTTGAAGAGATCAAGCCGATGGTCTTCGCTGGGCTTTACACCGTGGATGCTCATGAGCATACAGCTCTGCGGGAGGCGTTGGAAAAACTCCGGCTCAACGATTCCTCCTTCTTTTTTGAGCCGGAGAGCTCAGCCGCGCTGGGATTCGGGTTCCGTTGTGGTTTTTTGGGACTGTTACATATGGAGATCATCCAGGAGCGCCTGGAGCGCGAATTCAACCTGGAATTGATTACCACCGCGCCCGGCGTGCGTTACAGAATCACCAAAACGGACGGAACGGTCTCAGACGTTGACAATCCCTCGCGCTGGCCCAGCCAGAGCGAAATTGCGAAAATTGAAGAGCCGGTGATTCTGGCGACGATCCTGACCAACGAAGAATACGTCGGCGGGATCCTCAAACTGGTGGAAGAGAAGCGCGGAAAGCAAAAAGGCTTTGAGTATGTGAGCGCGAACCGCGTGATGCTTACCTATGAACTTCCTCTGAATGAGATTGTGCTGGATTTTTATGACCGGCTGAAATCCATTTCGCGCGGCTATGCTTCCCTGGACTACCACCTGGCTGGTTACTGGGAGTCGCCCATGGTCAAGCTGGATATTCTTGTTGCCGGTGACCCGGTGGACGCGCTCTCCATCATCGTGCACCACGACTTCGCCTATGACCGGGGCCGGGCGCTGGCCGCAAAAATGAAGCAGTTAATTCCGCGCCAAATGTTTGAAGTGGCCATCCAGGCTTCTATTGGGGCAAAGATCATTGCCCGGGAAACCGTGCCCGCCATGCGCAAGAACGTTCTGGCCAAATGCTATGGGGGTGATATAAGCCGGAAACGCAAGCTTCTGGAGAAGCAAAAAGAGGGTAAAAAACGGATGAAGCGGATCGGCAGGGTGGACATTCCGCAGGAGGCTTTCCTGGCCGTTCTGAAGGTGGGCGAGAACTCTTAACCCTTCCAAACCAACAGGGTTGCTAGTGCCAAATGTGCAAATCCTTAATTTTGATTTGTCTGCTTTCGGTCCGTTGCTGCAAGATTTATTGTGCAAAATGTAACCTCAATAAGTGTATTAAAATCAGCCACTTACAGCCTGCAACTGTACTGATGCAAATCGCTGCAAGTGGCTGAAAATCGGGTTACAAAATTCACCCGGCCGGGAGGCTTTGCACAGGTTTTTCCACAGCTTTGTGGAAACTACTCATGGCCTTTGCCAAGTCAAAATCTATGGAAACTGACAGTAATAACGGTTTCCACCTCCACTGCTGTTCCGTTCAGCTTATAGGGACGGTAAGTCCACTGGGCCACCGCCTTCAGGGCGGCTTCTCTGAGCATGTCCGGCCCGCTGGTGACGCTGAGGCTTTGGATGGTCCCATCTTTGGCGATGATGGCGTGCAACTTGACGTCACCCTGTACCCCAGCGATTCTCGCGATTGCCGGATATTCGGGAACCACCTTGTTCAGGAGCATGGCTTCTAGAGAGCTCGAAACGATGATGCGCTTGGGCGGAGTGGGCTGCAAAACGGGGCGAGGATTCTCGAACAGGTTTGAGGGAGGCCCCTCTTTACCGCCAGCGATGCCGGGCTGCCATGGTTTCGATTCATCATTGCCCTTCGCCTTTAAACGCCAGTCAATGATTTGGGAACCGCTGGGCTGAACCGGGACGACTTCGACCTGGTGAAAAGCCGGGCCACCGCCTCCCGCTGAGGGCGGACTGGGCCGCGGATTCTCGGGAGCTTTGTATTGTGCCGGCGCCAGTACGGGCGTCCGGGGTGAAAGGGGGATGATGCCTGTTGACAGCAGCGGCAGCAGGACGAGAATGCTGGCTATGATCATCTGCAGGGTAAAGGCGGTTGCCATGGGCCAGGGACTGCGCCTGCGCATTGCTGGTGAGGATTCAAGCAGAGCTTCCTGAAACATAAATTCCCTCCGTGCAAGAACAGACACCGGCGGGGAGGGGCAAAGTTCCTGCTTTCACGAAAAGAAAATGGCCGCCCGAGGGGCGGCCATTGGAAATTTCTGGAACCCTTACGGTTTCTTCGGTGTCGTAACGCCGCTGCCCGGAGTGCGATTCGCGGCGGCGCCGGCGGGTTTGGGAGCGGGATTGGATGGCGCGGCTGAAACGGGAGCCTCAGTATTGTAGGCGTCAACAAGGTCCTTGGTGATGTTGGTTCCCTGGCTGGCCCAGAGCACCGGCGTCTGAGGGTTGGAGACATCCAGAATCACCGAGTAGCCGTTGTTCTTGGCGTATTTTTCCAGGACATTGAGCATCTTTCCGCCAATACGGTTGACGACTTCCTGCTCCGCCTGTTGAAACTCATTCTGCGCGTCTTCGTAATTGCGCTGGAGGAGCTTCTGCTTTCCTTCCAGGCTCTTTACCTGCCTGGCGCGCTCTTCCTCATTCAGCTTGTCACCTTTGGCCTGGAGATCCTTCTTAATGTTTTCGACCTCATCATTCTGGGTCTTCAGTTCGTTCTGCTTGGGGGCGAAGCGGGACTGCAGGGCGTCAAACTCCTTCTTGCCTTCATTGGTGGCGACGATGGCATCCTGAATGTTGACGATGCCGATCTTGGCACCCATGGGTGACGCCGCATTGCCGCCGGCGCCTCCAGCAGGCTGGCCGGAACCAGCCGCGGCCTGCCCGAGGGCGGATGCGGATAAAACGATGCTCAGCCCGAGGCCGAGAGCGCAAATATAGAACTTTGATTTGCGTAACATGGGATGGTGGACTCCTTCAATCTTTGTGCTATTTATTCGTCGCGACGCTTGGTCGACCGCTCGGATGCGGGAAATCAGTAAGAGAGGACGAATACTGTGATTATAGGTTGTGGTCTTCGGCACCGTCAAACTCCTTTAAAAAGTGGTACTGACCGTGAAGCGGAAAGTCTTCCTGGGCTCCTTGAGCAAAACATTCGGCGCAAATTGCGCGACGGCGTTCTGGAAGGTGAAGTCGCCTGCCCCACCCGGCGGAAACATGCTGCGCGTAATGGGGTTGGGAGAGAGCGCGCTGGTATTGAGGATCAGGGGGTTGTAAGCATAGTAAATGCGGAATGGCGCCTGCACGATTGGCAGCAACACCTGAAGCTCCAGGCCCGTGGACATGCGGGGGACAAAGTTTGTACCGGAAATGGTCTTGAGGTCGCCGTTAAAATTTATCAGGTTGCCTCCAGCGCATTGGAAGGCGGAAATCGCCGGACATCCGAAAACGGTGCTATTCAGCTGCGCAAGGGAGTTGGCATTTATTTTCAATTGTGACTGCAATAGAGCCATGTTCATGCCAAAGTCGGCAAAAGGCGCAAGGGCCACGGGCCCAATGATCTTGATCCGGTACTCGAGGTTGCTGTAAAAACTGGTGTCTCCTCCGGGGAAAGTCACGTTGGTGAGGGGCACGGGAGCGGTCACATTGCCCCGGCGGGGATTTGTGGGATCGATGGGGACAGGGCTGCCGTCAGGGTTGGTTACGGCAACGTTCTGCACGCTGGTGACGAACACATAGGGAGAGACGGTGCGGATATCAAAGCCGCGCAGATCGTTTTCTCCGCCCATATAGAACCGTTCATAGGGAGGGGCAACCTGTCCTCCCCATCCGCTGATAAAGCTGCCCTGAATGTGAATGCCCAGGGTGTTGCGATGATAGAGCGGCTTCCAGTGGGTGAAACTCAGCACGGGGCGGTAGAAGTTGACGTTACCGCCGGGGCCGGCGATGTCACTGGAAACAAAGAAGCTTGTGCCTTTGTAGGGACGGATAGGACTATCGATGGTGCTGAAGCCAAATACCGGCACAATTTTACTGGTAATAATGCCGGTGAGCGAGTTGGGACCGGAGATGCTGCGGAAGTTGATGGTCTGGAAAAAGATGGATGAAGCGGTGCTAAAGGTCTTAATGCTGGAATCGTCCCAGTTATACGTGATACCGACCCGCTTGAAGGTATGCAGCACATAATTCAGCGAACCGGTGAAGCCGGTGCTGGATTGGCTGAAGTTCTGGAGCTGGTCAAGAATATTCTGGGGAAGAGCGAGCTTTTGTCCGGCCAAAAGCTGTTCCTGCTGCACCTGGTTGTAATCGAACCTGCGGTTGTACACGGTGAACCCCAGTTGCAGCGGCCGGTCAAACACATAAGGTTCGGTGAACCCGAACATGATATCGCGCGAGAGGTCTCCAATGTTCCCGGAAATGGTCAAGGTCTCGCCCAAGCCGAGGAAATTGTTGGTCTGATAATTGAGCCCGATAAACGAACCAGCCAAGCCGCTGACTCCGCCGGTGAGGCCAATGCTGTTCTTGCCTTTCTCCTTAACTTTTACCAGGAGATCGACGGTGCCGTCCTTTTCGTTCAGCTTTCTCTCGGTGTCCTCTTCGGGTTTGAGGGCATCAAAGTAATTGAGCTGGTTCAGGCGGAGAACACTCAGGTCCCATAACCGGCTGTTGAATACCTGGCCTTCCTGCACCATCAACTCGCGCCGGATCACGCGGTCGCGGGTGGTGGTGTTGCCTTGAAATTCGATCCGCCGCACGAAAAAGGGCTTGCCTTCGTCCACGTCCACATTGAGCGTGAGCAAGCGGTGTTCATCGTCAATATCAGTCTCGGGGACGGCAGTAAAGTTGATATAGCCGATCTCGCCATAGGCCTTACGCAGGTTCTCAAGGCCCTTGGAGACTTTGCTGGTGTCAAAGGTATCGCCATCGGCGATGGGAAACAGCCTGCGCAGCAAGGCCGTGTTTAAGATGGCCTTGTTATTCTTGAAGACGATGGACTTGAGCTTGTATCTTTCACCTTCCTCAATGGGAACAGTGATGTCCATGGCCTTTCCACCTCCCTTGCGGAAGGGCGGAAGGGGTTTGAACCCGCCGGGCTTATCGCGAAGCTGGGTCTTGGGATCATCGACCACGACTTTGAAGTAACCGTGCTCCTGGTAAGCGGCGCGGACGCGCTCCGAATCCTCCTGCAGCTTGGAAGCGTCAAAGGTCTTGGCAAAGAGGCTTTCCAGGTAGATGGATTTTGGAATCCCGATGGGGTGCAGGTTCTTCATGGCGCGCAAGAGCTCGCGGTTCGAAACGTGCTTGTTCCCCTGGAAGCGGATCCTGCCTACCTTGATTTTGGGCCCTTCTTTGATATTGAAGGTGACTGCCACGGCAGCCGGAGGAATCTGCTGCACTTGAACTTTAATATCGGCGAACTGACGGCCGTGCTCGGAAAGCAGTTCCTGCAGCGCCACCCTGGCCTTGATTACTTTGGCCGGATCGTACGGACTTTCCAAGGAGAGGCCCAGCTTGATCTTCTTGAACCGCTCCAGAACGTCGCTCTGGGAGACTGAACTCAGCCCATGGTAATCAATGGTGCGGATGGTGGGTTTTTCCCGCACGTAAAAGATGATGCGCCAGCCCTTGGTAGATTCCTCGCGCTCCACGCGCACATCTTCAAAATAGCCTGTGCTCCACACCGAACGGAGATCGCGTTCCAGAGAAGCGTCGTCATAGATGTCGCCTGCACGGGTATAGACGTGGGCGAGAATGGTTTCTTTGGGGATTCTGCGGTTCCCCTTGACGTCAATTTCCTGGATGGGTTTCCCGGCTTGAGCGGGGGTAAATCCAGGCCGGGCGAGGCATGATAGAAAAAAACTCAAGATCAAGGCCAGACGGACACCGGAAATGCGCTTTGGGCTACTTTCCTTAAGAGACCGCAATACCATACCTCAGAAGATGTTTTGGGAAATCTTGATTATACGGAAGTCACTGCTGAAGCGCCACTTACAGGTGCCAACTGTGACTCCACTTTAACACATCTTAACGTTTTGAGCCGGGCCAGGAAATAGACTGCGGCGGAGACTATGACATGTCCGGGAAAAACGGGTACCGCCCTCGCCAGGAAATCCCGCAAACCGGGTCTTTATCGCGTCTTCCATGCCAGCACCGACACCCCACAACGTGGTAATGAGGCAGGAGAGCAGTTCCCTGCCTGCAAATAAATGCGGCGAACGTCTTTGTTTTTCAGGCTCTTCCGTAGCGGAAAACACTTAGTTCCGACCGAGACTTTACGGTGGAAGCCGCCTGAAAGAGAGTACTCCACCCCTAGAACGGAGCGATTGCGGAAACTTGCAGAAAAAATTATGTCGAATGGCAATTTGCAACGGCTAAGTCATGAAGGTCCGAAGAACAGCCTCCCGCTTTGCAGGAGCAGTCCGCCGATAAACCGCCCGGGCTATAGCTCCTAAGTTCGCTGTCCGAGTCCTCTGAGGCGAACCTACGGACTAACGAGAGAATGCATCATGGGCCGCGCACCTTTCGCCTTGCCCACTGGCAAGGCGACCACGGCCACGCCTCATTCAGGGTTGGCAGGATTCATAGCATGAGGAAACAGCCTGGGATCGGCAAGAGTAAAAAATTCAATCAGGAAGCTACAATCAGTCCCAGGAGAGAGCAAGTTGAGTTCCCAGCGCCGTCCGCTGCTTGATCATATTCGAGATTCGGGATTCGGGTGTCCCGAAACCCTGATCCATTGCTTTGTCGGTGGCTCAGAATTACACGGCGCAAGGGTCGGCGCCACAGATGACCTGGATATCTACGGCGTATTCGTGGAGGAACCAGAAGCCGCTCTGGGATTGGACGATCAGGAGCATTTCGTTTGGTCAACGGCGGGAGCGGAGCGGCGGAATGGCCCTGACGATGTCGACGTCACGCTCTATTCCCTTCGCAAATGGGCTTCTCTGGCGGCTAAAGGAAATCCAACCGCTCTACACTTTCTTTTTGCGAGGTCGGAAGAGGTAAGAAGCGCGACATGGGACCTCATCGTTTCCAACCGCGCCCTCTTCATGGCCAAAAATTCCTCGGCGCAGTTCATCGGATTTGCTACGAACCAACGCCAGCGCATCACGGGAGAAAAAGGGCGAGGAGCCAAGGGCAAGAGACTGGAGTACGAATGCAAGTACGGGTATGACACAAAGGCGGCCATGCACACACTGCGTCTCTTGTATGAAGGCATCGAACTCATGGAATGCGCGCACATCACGCTCCCACGGCCCGAGAAGGAGTTGCTAATCGAAGTCCGATCGGGAGCATGGCCACTGGAAAAATTCATTCATCACGCGGAAGTGTTATCCGGCAAGCTTTCCGAAGCGGCCGCCAAAAGCAAACTACCGGAGTTGGCGGACCGGCGCGCAGTCTCGACGCTGATTGCCAAAGCGCACCTGCAGCATTGGTCCAGGGAGAAAATGCCCGCACAGATTGGTCTACTCGGGGAACGGATGTAAGCCGAAGCTGATCTAGCCATTCAGCAGTAATGGTCTTCGTCCTGAACCGTCGACTTGCATGGCAGGATAATTCATTAACGATCGAGCTACCCGGCTTGGTGTGTGAACACGCTGCGCGTGCACTCTCCTGTGCTTGACCTTTTAAATTCCATGAAATGGCAAACAACATCAGAGAACGGCGCCCCAATAATGGCCGGACTAAACTCCCGAACGGTAGTTTCGCAGATGTCTGGATCCAGCGTTTGGGTCCAAAATTCCGTACCTTTGTGCATCAGGTAGAGAGAAGGAGGGGTGACGCTTAGATTCCGCTCGAACTCCCAGGGAGTTTTGAAGCTTAGCCCCAGTGGCCGTTCTGCATCAATGAGGTGAAAGCCCAGCCCTATGGAAAGTCCTGGCGTGAGACGGTCCCTCAATCGTAAGGCTAATCGAAATGACTCGAACGCCCCATGCAACCATTTACTCTTCGGTTTCCAGCCGTCGTCAATCTCGTTCACGTGCAAATCGTCGTATCTTTCGACCCCTCCGTTACTGGAGTCTCTCGAATCCATTTCGCAATAACCGCTTCGGGCGTATTCATAACCATTCTATTTTGGAGTACTCCATCCATTTTGTTATAACCAACCCCTCTCAGCGTTAGTCAAGTCGTGGCTAGCGTGCTTCCAGGTTCCGTCTGAATTGAGAACACTGCCGTCGTTGAAGTGCACGTGATTCTGCTCATGGGGCCCGATGCCCTTGTCCACTCTGGCAACTGATTTAGGTGCCTGACCCCTCTCGACCTGCTCTTGCATCTGGTTCGAAGAGGTTTGCTTTTGTTGCTCCGGCTCGTCCGGCTGCTTTTTCTCTTGTCCCTGTTGATTCGGATCAGCGGGCGTTGACTGTGAACTGTGTGTGTTGGCGTTCGGGGGCGAGGGCGGCCCCAAGATGTTTCTGAGATGTACGTAGGCCGTCATGGCGAACAATGCGGTGTTGATAAAAATGTTAGCCAAAAGTCGAGCGTTCGCGTCGTCAGCCTCCTTTCTCTTGCAGGCAATCCAGCACTTAACAGCGCCAGGCTGCATGAAGTGTCCGTCCGGATCAAGCCGCGCAGTGGGAATACTTCTAACGTAACCGTATAAGTCAAGAGACTGCGGGTCGGTCAACTCCGCATACGGCACGGGCTTCGGCGCCTCTGACCAATCCGCGCTGACGAACCTGCCCAACCAATTCCCGTAGTACCGTGCCCCAAAGTAGTCGAGCCCGGTCTCAGCGTCCCGTTCTTTGCCGGTAAATTTGTAGTGATTGCCGTCATTGTTGGTGAATTGCAGTTCGCCGCCCCAGGGATAGTAGTCTTCGTCTTCGGTGATTGTTCCGCTGGAGTCGGTAACCACAGAAGCAGTTTCCAGGTGGTCGGAGAAGTAGTACGACACTGAGGTTGTGCTGCCAGAGAAGTCCTTGCGGGCTACGCGCTCACCATCGAAGACGTACTCCGACTTCGGCGAGCCTGTAAGATCGCTTTCACCCACGATTCCCGGAGACATGTACCAGTAAATGGTTCCGGTGGTGCCGTTGGATTTCTCCACGCGGTTTCCATCCGCGTTCCTTCGCCTTGGCAGCTCAGGACAGGCTACGGTGTAGGCGTAGCCGGCGGCGCCGGTGATGCGATTTTCCTGGTCAAAACCGACGTTCTGGCCGCGAGGTTCGCTGTGTCGAGAACCTGAAGCTCCAGTTGTTTTTTCCCGCGCTCATCGCTTATGAGCAGCATCTGAATCAGGCGTGTCTTAAGCAAACAAAGCCCTAGACACCAGTCACGGAGATCCTCGCGCGCGAACAGTAGCCGGAGAACACGCTCCCCACCATGCTCAAGTTTCTTCGTGGCTATCTGAAGTCTGAGATGTTTTTTCATCGGCCTGCCCCCTCTGGCCATCGCAGATGAAGATTCTGAATTACCCCGACCGTGTTTGGATCGAGCATTTCGAGATGGAGATGGGAGGTTCTGATCATAGCTGCTAAGCCCTGGATTCTTCCACCGGTGGGTCGTACCTAACTAACGGTCACCGTAAAAGGCGATTCATCTTCTGCACGTATTCCCGATCCCGTTCCGCCTGTGCCTTTGCCAGCTTGTCAAAAATACCAGGTTGGTTACTCAACACATCCCGGCCATATTGCTTGAAGACGCCGGCCAGGAATGTGAACCAACGTTCGACATCAGCTTCGGTATGGAGCGCAAGGTCAGCCGGAAGCGTTCCATACCTGACATCTCCGTACATGAACAGGAGGTCGTCTATCCAGAAGGGCTGCTCGGCGCTCGATTCAGCGCCGAACGAGCATGAGGAGTTATGTTTCTTGGCCCATTCTAGTTCAAGGAAGACCTCGCCCGAGGAGAAGCGAATCCCGATAGGCTCCTCCTTCACAATCGCAAATCCGTAATCGGTTTGCAGGAATCCGAAGTGTTTACGAATGATTCTCAAAATGCCAAGATGCCCGTCTTTTGCCGGTTGAAAAGTTTCGGCGAATCGTAAAGTTTGTTCTGCCATGCCGAATATTGCCGCATATCGCTGTTGATCCTCTGGAGACCGTTTTCGCAGCAGGTCTGTCAGCTGTCTCCAGAGTTCCCGTTCTTGGTGGATGCGGGCCGGGTAATTTACCCTGGTATTGCCTGCAAGAATATACCGGCCCAAGTGAAGCAAATCATCTGTCGCCTCAAACACATCATTTGCGAATGTGCCTAAAGAGCGTTGGCTCTCCAGTTCGGACAAATAGAATTCCAACTGACTGACCAATTTTCCGAGGGACTGCGTCATTCTTTGACCCTCACCGTGGCTTTGACTCCTGAGGAAGTTTCGTAATCAATATGCGGGTAGTTATGCGAGCTGACGCTGCCTTCCCCATGAGTCTCCCTCGCTCCGCACCACCTTGCCACCGCCCTCCTGGATCATTCGGGTGGCTTCCTCTCTTGTGGGAATCTTTCCGCTTAAACTCTCGTGGGTTCCGGTTTGCTTTAGCTGTTTCACAGCATCGGTGTATGGCTTTGATCCGTTCCACCCCCATTGCGTCATGAACGGAGCTTCTTCTGCAGCGCCTTCTGCTGCACCCTCTTCTGCTCCCGTCGTGCCTTCTGCTGCTCCTCCGGCGTCAAAGGCGAACATGAAGAATATCGCCTGACCTACAGGGTGATTTACGAAGTGGCCTATGGCGCGATCAGCGGGCGGAATCCATCCCCCTGCGCCGTTTGCTATCATCGCTGCCCCGGCGATAGAGTTATCCGGCACATATTCAACAGTCCCCGACTTGATGAAGCTGCCGTCGGGATTTAAGTAGTAGAGATTACCTCCGCCCCCGTCCCTGAGATTGTGATCTTTGAGAAACTGGTTCCAGTCACTGTCCTCCACCCCGACGCAGTTCTTGCCGCCGGTATCACAAACCGAACGCTTTCGACCGTCGGCGTCGCCACAAGATACTGGGTTGTTGCGAGTATACGAGTAGAGATTCCAACTCTGCGGGTTGGCTGCATTCTGGTCTGCGAATGGTGCATCGGGCGTCAAGAACCTGCCAGTCCAGTTGGCGTAGTAGCGAGCGCCGAAATTATCCAGGCTGGTCTCGCTGTCGCGTTCGTGGCCTCCAAACTTGTAGTGATTCGAGTCGCTGTTGACAGACTGCAGCTCACCGCCCCAGGGATAGTAGTCTTCGTCTTCTGTGATGGTTCCGGCTGAGTTGGTAATCACAGAAGCGGTCTTCAGGTGGTCGGAGAAGTAGTACGAAACTGGCGTTGTGGTGCCAGTGAAGTCTTTGCGGGCTACGCGCTCTCCCTTGAAGAACACATACTCCGACTTGAGATTCCCGCTCAGATCCGACTCAGCCACGATTCCCGGAGACATGTACCAGTAGATTGTACCCGTGCTGCCGTTGGATTTTTCGACCCGGTTGCCGTCCGCATTCCTTCGCCTTGGCAGCTCAGGACAGACTACCGTGTACGTATAACTAGCGGCGCCGGTGATGCGATTTTTCTGGTTGCAGGTGTGGTTCGTGCGATTGTTGTCGCGCATCATGTTGCCGGCGTCGTCGTAGCTAGGAAAGATGAAAGTCTTGCAAACGCAGTCCATCTTGCGCGAGCTGTTCACGGCCTAGTTCTCGGTCAAATGGAATATCGCAGTTTGCGATAAGGTGCTGTCGCAATCGTTCTGCATAAGAGTGGGCAAACCGTTCCTTTTCTCCCTTCGAACGACCGTGGTATCGGACTAGTAATTTCTCGTAACCGCAGACCTGTTCATCAGCGCCAAGCCGATTAGCGGGACGTTCGACCTTCTGAAGAAAGTCCACCCAGTGTCCCAATTCGTGGGGTAAAGTCCGGTAGAGTTGTGTTGCGCGACAGCTTTCTAGCGAGGGCTGAATGGTGTGATTTCTATCGTCGGGGTAGAGTTTGTGCCCGTCAGACTTGAGACGTTCCCATTCAGCCATGTTATCGAGAGACAAGGACTTGCCGAACTTGATGGGTTCGGTTGGATTCACTGCTTCGATGATGATTGCTGGCCCACGGTGCAGCACGACTCCACGCCTATTCACAAAATCCGCGGCGTAGGACAGCCTGCCCCATATTGAGGCCAGCATCTGTTCCTTTCGACGGGGCTGGCGGAGCAACACCGCCCCAGATGCTGAAGAATCAACAAGTTAACGTACAGTAACCTTGAAATGCGCGAAACCCGCATTTTTGCTACTTATCCCGCATGTTTTCAACTGGTTACTCTATAGTAACCGCAGGTTACTGCGCAGCAACCATCCTATGGGTGACGTGTCGCAGCGCCAACCAGATGCCGAAGGCAAGCTTGCATGTAGTACCAGACTCTTAGGGTCTGGAAGGCTGCCGGAAGCATCATGCTGGCATGATGTAGCAGATGCAAGAGCTGTAC
>Ga0209168_10001043_pt1 | contig 23180 bp, 17 predicted proteins | sample Coa_R1_FD_187156 | JGI IMG/M metagenome (GOLD analysis project Ga0209168, IMG submission 187156) | Surface soil microbial communities from Centralia Pennsylvania, which are recovering from an underground coalmine fire - Coalmine... | ecosystem: Environmental > Terrestrial > Soil > Unclassified ...
TGGCGAACATCGCGCAGATGATCAACGTGCTTCGGGCAATGATCATGACCGACAAAGAAAAGATGGTCCTCACGCCGACGTATTACGTCTACAAAATGTACGTGCCGTTCCAGGACGCTACTTTCCTCCCAGTTACCTTTGAATCCGGCACCTACACACACGACAAGATCAGCCTGCCTCGGGTCGACGCCATCGCTGCGAAAGCCACCGATGGGAAGCTTTGGCTGGAAATCACCAACGTCGATCCCAATCAATCAGCCCAACTCGAAGTCAACCTCGCCGGGGTAAGCGCGAAAAGCGCGTCGGGTGAGACTTTGACCGCGCCAAAGGTAGACAGCGTTAATACCTTCCAAGCCCCGAATACAGTGGTGCCGAAACCGATTTCGGTGAAAACGCAAGGAGGCAAGCTAACGCTGAAGCTCGAGCCGAAGTCTGTTACGGTCGTTTCTCTCGAGCAATAACGCCGGGATGAACTTCAAGATGAGTTCCTGCGGACCGCTCTCCTCAAGCCAACGAGGTCTCAAAACGCGTGATTCATAAACGTACTCTCAGAGCAATTGCCTCCGTTGCGTTCCTGTTTTCGACATTCATCGCCGTTTTCGCGCAACTCCCGCAAGCGCCGGCCGCCAAGCCGCTTCCCTTCGTCAGTCCCATCTTTGGCGACAACATGGTGTTGCAGCGAGAAAAGGAAGACACGATTTGGGGATGGTCCGATCCGGGCGACAACATTCAAGTGAGATTAGCCGGCAAGATCGCATCCGGCGTGGCTGGAGCCGACCGCCGATGGGAGATCAAAATTCATCCGCCGCATGTGGGCGGACCCTACACCATGACGATCCAGGGTCGTCAGACGGTCGAACTTCACAACGTACTGGTCGGCGATGTGTGGCTCTGCGGCGGCCAATCGAACATGCAGGTCAGCCTCGGCTACGCTAAGAACGGCGAGGAGGAGGTCAAAGCCGCGAACTATCCGCAGATTCGTTTCTTCACCGTGGCCGCTCGCGTCGCGTATCACCACGCCGATATTCCCGACGGAAATTGGACAGTCGTCTCGCCCGATACCGCTGGCAAAATATCGGCGGTCGCTTACTACTTCGCACGAAAGGTCCAGGAACAAATCCATGTTCCCATCGGGCTCGTCGTCGACGCGCTCGGCGGAACTCCTGCCGAGGCATGGACCAGCGCCGCGGCGCTTCGTCCGCTGAAGGATTTCGACGTCCCTCTGGCCGAACTCGATAAATTCGCAGCGGCAGGCGCGCCCGAGTACGGCAACTACATCATGCATTGGTATGACGAATACGACATCGGGCTGAAAGGAAACTGGGCTGCTCCAGGCTTCGACGACTCCTCCTGGAAATCGGTGGGCGTGCCCGGGGGATTCGCCGAACTCGGTGTACCCGACACTCCAGCGGTTGTGTGGTTCCGTAAAGAGATCGTTCTGCCAGACACAATTCCCGCCGGGCACTCCCTGATTTTTCTCGGATCGATCGAGCGCATGGATACCGTCTACCTCAACGGCAAAGAAGTCGGCGCGAGCGCGTGGGTTGAGAATCCGCGAGTCTATTTCATCCCCGATGGCTTGCTGAAGCCCGGCAAGAATCTTGTCGCGATCCGCGTTCTAAAGACCAAACCCGACGGAGGGTTTCTCGCCAAGCCCGACGCTCTTCATCTGACGCTCGGCGACAAAACCACCATCCCGCTCGCCGGACAGTGGAAAGCGAAGTTAAGCGTGGACGCGCGTCCGCCGCACCCCATGCCGATCGGCTACGAGAACTGGCCGGTGATGCCCTCCGTGCTCTACGAGGGAATGCTGAAACCGATCGCTCCCCTCTCGATTACCGGCGCGCTCTGGTATCAGGGAGAACAGAACTCAGACCGCGGCTTCCAATACCGCAAGATTCTTCCCGTCATGATCGCCGACTGGCGGCAGCTCTTCGCGCAAGGCGATTTTCCGTTCTACATCGTCAGTCTGCCGGCGTTCCAGCATCGCAGCGAGACGCCCACCACTGACGGATGGGCAGAGACACGGGAGTCGCAGGCGCTCACTGCGGCGAGCGTCCGTAATTCGTGCCTCGCCGTTACGATCGATACGGGGGACGCCAACAACATTCACCCCAAGGAAAAGCGCCCCGTCGGCGAGCGCCTCGCTTTCTGCGCGCTGGCGAAGCACTACCACAAGAAGATCGCTTACTCGGGCCCAACTCTCGCCTCGGTGAAGCGACGTCCCGGCTCGATCCGCCTGCGTTTTGCACATGCCGACGGAGGCTTGGTCGTGAAAGGGCCGAAGCTGGAAGAATTCGCGATCGCCGGAGACGACCACAAATGGTACTGGGCCGACGCACGCATCGAGGGCAATACAGTAGTCGTCTCATCTCCGTCCGTTCCGAATCCGAAGGAAGTGCGCTATGCCTGGCAGTCGAATCCGGCGGCGACTCTCTTCAACGGAGCCGGACTGCCCGCCGGACCTTTCCGTACCGACGATTGGCCGGGCCTCACGGACTCTCACCGGCCGTACTGAGTCATGATCCTGTAATCTGAAACAATTGAATATCTTGCCGGGCCCGGCGGCGGAAGACAAAAAGACACCTGCGCGCCGCAGATGACTATGAAAAAGAATGGCGGGGACGACGGGACTCGAACCCGCGGCCTCTGCCGTGACAGGGCAGCGTTCTAACCAACTGAACTACGTCCCCACGCCAAATCAACGAGGAGCGCTATCGCCGCTGAGTCGCGGCTTTGCGCTTTCGGAAGGTCTTGAGTACTGCACCAACGATCAAGACACACCTATCGTAACAGCTTCTTTCAGAACGGGAAAGTCCTCGCCGCTGCTACTGCGGCGCCCACGTCATATCAACGCGGATCGGAATCTCGTTCTTCACCGGCATCGTGAGCAGCGAGGGCGGCTCGATCTTGAAATCCGAGAGTTTCGCGGGAATCGTTCCGGTAATGTGCTTTTCATTTCCCTGCGTCGTCACCTGAAACGGAACCTGCGAATAATGCGCCGTCTGCCCGGCAAACTGGATCTCCAAATCCGCATCGATGGTCGATTGGTTGGCAGCTGACTCCGGAAGCTTCGTGCGAACGGTGACCATTGGGTACTCCGCTCCGCGCGTCACCTGCAGCATATGCAAGTCTCGATTGCTGTCGCCGGAATCAAACGTCTTGACCGGAACGGCGATCAGGAAATCACACTGGCCGTCGTGGCAGATTCCCTTCCCTCGCGCCGCATGACTGGTCCCCTCCGACTGGTGCAGCGGATGCGAAACGTGATACGTGAGCGTGCTTTGCTTCAGGACCCACGTGGTATCGGCTGCAAACGTGGCCGACACGGCAAAAAGAAGAAAAAGAAAGCAGGGGAATAATTTTCTGATCATAGGTTCTTAAGAACTTAAGATGCCGGCATTAGCCCGGCAATCGCATCCCTAAAACTTGAATGAAACCGACACCAAGGCCGCGCCAAACGCCGCGGCAGTGACGATCGCAACCGGCCCGTGCGCCTGGGCTATTCCGTGCACTTTCTCGCCATTGTTTTTCTGCGAATAGGCCATCGCTCCCAAAATCGGCGTCAGGATCATCCCTGGCCCATGGATCCACGCCATTGCCTTGTGGAATTTGATCTGGCCGCGCGTCTCGGTCCCCTTGATTTTTGGCGCGCGGATCGCGTAATACGCCGTGATGCCGTACAAATCGCCGGTCAATGAGCCCAGAGCGACGTGCAGGTCGCGCGTGGCGCTGTCCTCCTTGTGGCCGCCGGCCTGTAGCGAAGTGATCACCGTCGCGATCATCGGGATCGTCGTGATCAGTCCCATGCGCTGATGGATCTTCAGCATGTGGGTGCGCTTGTCGAGGAGCGCCTGCTCGCGGGGATTGGCCTTCGTCTCCGCTGGAGCGAAGCCTAGGTCAGAAAGCGATGGCTCGTTCTGCTGCGGTTCGGTTTTCTGCGGTGTCGGCGCGCTGGGCAAGGTCGGCGGCGCAGTCTGGCTCGAGGCCAGCGTGAGACTCACGGTTTGCTGGGCCCCAGCCGCCAGTGTGGCAGTTCCGGTCGCTTTGCTGCCGTCCTCTGAGACCGTGACCTCGTAGTCTCCGGGAGCGAGATTCGGGATCGTATAGTGCCCCTCGAAGTCGGTCTGAGCCTCCGCAGATTGCCCTGAGACCTTGTTCGTCGCCAACACTTTCGTTTTGGCCACAGCTTTGCCGGAACTGTCAGTCACAGTTCCGGAGATTATTCCGGCCGCTTCCTGCGCGTATGCAAGGGATGCCAGTACAAAAATCAGTACAAAGATGAATGCAGAAGCCGATCGAACTGAGCGGAGATGCATTGGAAGTTTCCCCACTGCTAAGAATTTCAGATCGAGACCGCAATTGTATGTGGAAAGATGCAACAAATACACCCGAAGATGTACGACATTGTGAGCCGCAGCGGCTCGAAATGCAAAGGACAAAAATCTGTACAGATCGTTAGCGCAAGACAATTCCCGGCTGATTCTGGGGAGTTCAAAAAAGAAGGGAGGCTGATTTCGAGCCTCCCTTAATCGGATCAATAGCGGTTAGAAGATGAACTTCAAGCCGAGTTGCATGGTTCGCGCGTTGCTGGCAAACGTCGTTCTCGCGATGCCAAAGTTCGCCGAATTCGGTCTGAAGTAGTCCACGACCGCGGTCGTGTCGCTGATGTTGTTCACGTTGTTGAGCGATCCCGTGACCCACTGCGGATGGTTGAACAGGTTGAAGCCCTGTGCCATGAAGTCAACCTTCATCCGCTCCGTGACTGCGAGATGCTTCATGACCGTCACATCCCAGTTGTTAATGGCAGGGGTTTCCATAGTGTTTCGGCTCGACGTAGCGATGGTCCCCTGCTGCGCCACGATGTATTGCGCATTGGGATTCATCGCCATGTACGCCACGATATTGCCATTTTGCGGACCGCTGGTGGCCACCAGACCGTACACGTCGCTGCCGGTTCCTTTGACGCCCGCAGGATTATAGACAGTTCGGTCGCCAGCGGCGTCGTAGTTCAGGTTCGTGTCGACACCGCTCTGGGCTGTGCCCCATTGCCCTGACTCGTACGTGTAGACAGGAGCAATTTCATAGTTTCCAAGCAGGTTCTTCATGAACCAGTTCGGATTGCTCCTGAACCACGGCGCGTCGTAGATCGTCGTGAGTGTCAGTCGGTGAGCGTGATCGAGAATCGAATTGCTCCGCTCGGCCGGAAGATCGCGGAAATCCTGAGGTCGCCTCGGTGAAATCACGGTCGAATAGAAATCGGCCGTGCTGTTGTCGATGGTATGGCTCCACGTATAGGCAAGCTGGAACTGCAAGCCATTCGAGAACCGTCGGTTCAACTGCGTTTGCAAGCCGTGGTAAGTGGAAGCTCCCCAGGGCTCGTACGCGGTGATAGCAGAAGAGAATCCGGCGTTGTAGTAAACCGGATCGTACCCGCCGCCCGGGGGAACACCAACGTCATTGTAGCCATAGGACAGTGACCCCGGAACGTCTCCGTACCCTCCGTTGCTCAACGAGAGGTTCTGGCAGACTCGTAATCCGTTCACCGTGGTGAGCGCGTTTGGATCGCACTGCGCCCACGCATTGGTAAGTCCATTCACCGTTGCCTGTGTCGGCGCCTGGATATAGGTTGGAACCGCCGTCGCCGCTGTCACACCATTGACGAAATTCAAGCGATTCTGGACGTTAAGGTCTACGCCACGGCTGCCGACATAGCGTACGTCCAGCGTGTAATTCGACTTGAATACATGCTGAACGTCAAAGTTCCACGACTCAGCGTACGGATATTTCACATTCGCCGGAAGGAACGCTGAGGTCTTGGCTTTTGCCGTTGCCGGATCAAGCACCGTGATGCCGCTCAGGTTCTGCGGCGGAATACCACCACCGGCCAGGAACCCTCCGGTCGGACAACCCGTGCCGTTAGGGCAATCGACCGTAGATCCGATTTGTGGAGGCCGGGCCAGCGTTCCGATGTTGTCATACAGCACGTCGTATCCCAGCCCGAAACCGCCGCGGATCGAAGTGTTTCCGCTCCGGCCGGGGGAGTAGGCAAAGCCGATACGCGGCATGAAATCCTTCTTCGGTGCCGCCGGAGAAGCGAACGTGATCAGTCCTGGGACGTCCGCAACGCTGTTCAGAGCCTGTTGCGTCCAGCCAAATGGAGTGCTCGTGTATTCGTACCGCAGTCCCAGGTTGACACTCAAGTTTGGCCGGACTTTCCAGATGTCGTTCACGAACCAGAAGATCCCGTATTGATCTCCCGAATATCCGGCGCTGCCGAAGCTGCGTTCGGCAATGTGATCGGGAGTCTGGTCAAGTGCGAATCCCTGCAGAGTCGTCCACTCATAATCGCCACGTGCGCGCTGGATGAAGAGCTGCGGGGAGATATTCTTGCGGCCTTCAATTCCGAACTTCAGAGTATGGTTCCCTTTCACCCAGGAGACGTTGTCGATCGCCTGATAGTTATTCTGGATCGCATACTGCGGAGCATTGGGGTCAGGACCCACATTAAGTCCCTGGAGGTTATCGATGGTCAGGTTCGGAAAGGCGTCGAGGTTCTGGAATTTCGCCAGCGATCCCCCCGGCACGGTGTAGTTCTGCGCAGTGCGAGTGAATCCAACGCGGAACTCGTTCGCAAGCGCACCCGAGAACGTATGATATTCGCTCAGAGAAACCAGGTGATAGGGCTGGAGATAAGGAGTGTAGAAAATCCCTAACTGCGCGAAGTTATCGAGGGTGACCAGCTTGTTATAGATATAGCGTCCGCGAATCTGGTCCTTCTCGCTGAGGTTGTAGTCCATCGACGTTACCAGCGCGCGGGTGTTGCTGTAATTTGGTGCAATCACGGGCAGAATGCCGATTTCGATCGGCACTGCACCGCCGCTGGTTCCCGTCACGGAGAGCTGTTTGCATTTCCCCGACGTGTCCGCTGCGGGAGCCTGAGCATACAGCTGAAGGCCTTGCACGTTGCTGGCAGAAACGCCCGGAACACCAAGGAGAGCCGTATATCCGGCGGCAGTCGGGGCGCATACCACCGAACTGGAAGAAGTCGCCTCGCCGATCGGGTTGTATTCGAAGTTGGCGAAGAAGAAAAGCTTGTCCTTGATTACCGGTCCTCCGACCTGCCCCCCGAAGCGGTTGTTGTCATAGCGGGGAAGCGTATTGATTCCCTGGTTCGACAACGAAGTATCCAGAGCATTCAGGTTGCGGTTCTGGAAGTACTCATACAAGCGGCCGTGATAGCCATTCGTACCGCTAATAACGATCGTATTGAACTGACCTCCGTTCGAGTGGCCGAATTCCGGGCTGAACTGATTCTGCAGCACAGAAAAATTCTGGACCGCATCGTTGGGAACATAGATGAGTGGTCCCGTTACCGACTTGTCGTTGTTGTCCGTGCCCTCAATCGTGAAGTTGTTGTCGCGGGGCCGTTGACCACCGATGCTTGGGCCTGAGCCCGCTCCAAGTCCGCCAGTGCTGCCTACGCCGGCTTGCAACAGCGAAAGATTCAGAACGCCGAGCCCGACCGATGCCGTGGGAAGATCTTGAGTTTCGCGGGTCTCATAGGTCGATTGAATCTGTGCCGTTGTGGTGTCCAGTGTCGGAGGCGTTCCCGAAACTTCTACCGTCTCGCTGGTTGCGCCCGGCGTAAGCATCAGGTTGCGCGTCGCCGTCTTGTTGACCTCGACATCGACCTGCTCGCTAATCGTCTTGAATCCAGTCGCTTTTGCGGTAATCCGGTACATACCGGGAAGCAGATGGTCGAAGCGATAATCGCCGGTTGCGCCGGTCTTGGTCTCTGAGCTGACGTTGGTGCCGACATTCGTTGCCGTCACATCGGCTCCAACGACCGCGGCTCCGGACGCGTCCGTGACTGTTCCCACCACGTTTCCATCGATGGCCTGGCCGAAAGCGTTGACTGCGGCGAGGCTGAGCAAGCTGACGATCGCAAGCACGAGTCCATAACGTCTAAGAAGGTTCTGCACGCCCTGCTTCATTTTGCTTCTCCTTTTGCCACCTGGGACTGAACTAGTACAGGACCGCCTTCTCCCCGTGAGAGAACGATCCCCTCAAAACTCTTCCCCTCTGACGCGCTGATATTTTTTCGCGGCCAGAGCGTCGATCTTCAGGCGTGGGAAAAACGGAGGTCCGGTTTCCAACCGCCACGCTGGTCTTAAAAAAATCCGGCGCAATCTGGGCGATCACGCCGGGGCGCGGAAGAACGGCAAGCCCATGCGGCCACCGCCCCGGCCTCAAATGACACTCTTGGTGTCAGTAAGCGCCCGCCGCCAGCTGCGGCGGGCACGCGCGCCATGCTCTCATCGCAGTGCACAGAATTCGGTGACTTCGATCACGGATGGATGTGATTTGAAATGGCCGGAGCGGCTTGCGGAAGCGCTCAGACATTCCCGTGCGCTCGGGCGCAGTTCCTTTTAGGGACGGAGTCGCTCAAGAGCTGCTGTTGGTCTCGGCAAGGTCGGTGCGCATCGGTCCTGAGGCGGACGCGGTAGACTGAAAGGATGACGAAAACCGCCTCCCTCAACTCGCTCGCGCATGCCTCGTCGGCGTATCTGCGCTCTGCCATGCACCAGCCCATCCAGTGGCATGAATGGGGAGAAGAGGCTTTCGCGATGGCCCGCGGCGAGAACAAGCCCATGCTGCTCGACATTGGCGCCGTCTGGTGCCACTGGTGCCACGTTATGGATCGCGAGTCCTATGACGATCCCGAAGTCGCCGCTATCGTGAACGAGCACTTCGTCGCCGTGAAGGTCGATCGCGACGAGCGTCCCGATATCGACAGCCGGTATCAGGCCGCGGTGCAGGCCGTCAGCGGGCAGGGCGGTTGGCCTCTAACTGCCTTTCTTACTCCCGACGGCAAACCGTTCTATGGCGGAACCTACTTCCCTCCGAACGACGGATACGGGCGCCCCAGTTTTCGCCGCGTGCTATTGAGCATCGCCAACGCATATAAGGAGAAGCATGGCGACGTCGTCGAGCAGTCGCAGCTGGTCGAGTCCGCGATTGCGCAGTCAGAGTCTTTCGCCGGACGCGATGGCAAAGTCTCCGGCGCGATCATCGACGCCATGCAGACCTCCGCGCACCGCATGTTCGATCCTCGCAACGGAGGATTCGGGCAGGCTCCGAAGTTCCCCCATCCATCGATTCTCGATCTGTTGATTGAGCGTTACGCGCAGGGCAAAGATACGCTCCGCGAGCTCATCCTGACCACGCTCGAACGCATGGCAAACGGCGGCGTCTACGACCAGCTCGCCGGAGGATTCCACCGCTATTCCGTCGACGAGCGCTGGGTCGTTCCGCATTTCGAGAAGATGCCGTACGACAACTCGGAACTGCTGAAGAACTACGTCCACGCGTATCAGGCAACGGGCGCGCCGTTCTTTGCCGACGTCGCCCGCGACATCATTCGCTGGATGGACGAATGGCTCAGCGACCGCGAGCGCGGCGGCTTCTACGCCTCACAGGACGCCGACATCAACATGGACGACGACGGCGACTACTTCACCTGGACTCTCGACGAAGCCCGCGCCGTTCTCACCGAGGAAGAAACCGAAGTGGCATCTCTACGCTACGACATCAACGAAGTCGGCGAGATGCACCACAATTCCGCGAAGAACGTCCTTTACGTCCGCGCTTCGATCGACGAAATTGCGAAGCGCATGACGCTCTCGCCCGAGCGTGTCATGGAACTGCTCGAATCCGCCAGGAAGAAGATGTATGCCGCGCGGCTCCGGCGCCCGACGCCCTACATCGACAAGACCGTTTACGTTGGATGGAACAGCCTGTGCGTCTCCGCGTATCTCGAGGCTGCGCGCGTGCTCAATCTCGACGATGCCCGCCGATTCGCGCTGCGCACGCTCGATCGCCTGCTGAGCGTGGCTTGGAAGCATCATGACAAGGCAAACGCACTCATGCACGTGGTCGCCTACTCCGATCCGAGCGCTGCTCATCGCGACGTCCCCGGCATGGTGGACGATTACGCCTTCACCGCGCTCGCCTGCCTCGACGCTTATGAAGCGACCGCTGACCTCAGCTATTACAAGTTCGCAAAGTCCATCACCGACGAGATGATCGCGCGCTTTTACGACGTGACCTCCGGGGGCTTCTTCGACAGCCAGCCCGGCCCCGCAAAGTTAGGTGTATTGGCTACGCCGCGGAAGCCGCTGCAGGATACGCCCACGCCCGCAGGCAATCCCATGGCTGCGATGGCCCTGATGCGCCTCCATCACTACACGGGCGATGCCGCCTATCGCGAAAAAGCCGAGCAGACACTCGAGACCTTTGCGGGCGTCGTCGAACAGTTCGGAATTTTCGCTGCGACTTTCGGCATTGCAGTTGTGCATTTTCTGGAAACCCCGGTGCAGGTGGTCGTTATCGCAAACGAAAAAGATTCTGCGGTCGCCGAAGAACTCTTTGCCGCGGCGGTTGCGCCATTCGCATTCCGAAAGACGGCTCTGCGAATTCAGCCCAGCCATGCCGTCCCGGAAAATCTGCCACCCGCGCTGGCGGAAACCATTCCCCACATTCCCCAGCTACACGCTGGCAAGTCCTTCGCCGTCCTCTGTTCGGGATCGACTTGCCAGGCGCCAGTCTTCACGGCCGACGAATTGAAATCGGCTCTCGCGCGCTTTTGACCCAACTACCGGATCCACCCGAGACAAAAAATAAGGGCCGGCGGGTTAGTATGAGGCCCGTCAGCCCGAAGATTGCAGAACCTTTGTTTTCGGCCCAGAGTACAGTTACGGCAGGTTACTTTGGTGACCTTGCGGTTACTGCCTGCCTGCGCTTTACTGCGGGGGCAGGGTTGTGTTGCAGTTTGGCGTTTTGGGTGGGCACAGAATAAGCGGACCGCCGTCAGCGGCTGGAACCTGTTGGACGGCAGCTGCCATAAAGGTGCCCACGAGTCCTACCATCAGGATTGCTAGCCTGATTGCACGTTTCATGGGTTCGTCTCCTGTCCGCGCTGGAGTTCCCGTGCGAGGAACTTTCGCGCGGACACGCATTATAGGGCAGTTGTCAAGAATTGCTATGCAAAAGATTGCAACCGTTAGTTCACCCTCCTCTTCCACACCCCATCCGACAACTGAGAGAGACATTCAAACGGCTGGCTATCAAGCACTTATCTGCGCTAGAGCTAAAGATTTTGGGCATAATTCAACTCGCGGATAGGTCGCAGACAATTGCACACCAATTTACAAAATCCGGACAAGGGCGGTCCAGGTTGGAGAGAAAGTCAATCGAAGCAGGATGAGATTCGAACAGTAAGGATTAAGTTGCGGCTCGCGGACTAACTCTTCGACCGGAAAGTACCAGAGCCCAGACCTGAAAACCCTCCCGATCCGCCGGCGCCTTGAGCCGCCGAGGCGGCCTTGGCGGCAACCGGAGCACTCTCGGGCTGCGTGCGGGATAGCGCGCGATCCACCATATCCTCGAACATCGGAATCAGCGAATCGGCCGGCACTGGATGATGAATATCAGAGAGGCTCTGCTCCCAACGCTGCGGCTGCAGCAAAGAGTGCGAGATGTCGCGCGCCGAACGTTTCACTGCCACATAGCTCAGCCATAGTCCCAGGCTGCAGTTGTAGGCGGTCATGTTCAGAATGCTCGTCCACGGTCCGGTCAGGTGGTTGCCGACCCAGGAGCAGATCAGCAGCAACTCGACGACGGCAAACGATCCGAAACCGAGGGCGATTCCGAAACTGTGCTGCTTGCGGCTTACGCCGACGTAATGCGCAAAGAACAGGAGAAACAGCACCATCCCCACCTGAATCATTCGCACGCAGCGCTGCGACGTAATGATGGCCTGGAACAGCGGCGGCGCCGTCGATGAATTCGTGGATACCGAAACCACCCCCGCGACCAGCAGCATAACCAGCCCGGCCCACTTGAAGAGTACCGTTCCCAGATCGCGCAAGGTGTGGAATGACCGGAACACATCGACAAATATCTCGTGAATCACCAGGAATCCCAGGGCGACGCTGACCGCCATGCAGCTCCAGTACAGATAAAAGGTCAAGGTTGAGCTGTAGCCATAAACGTAGGCCGGGAAAACGATGGCGAAACTGACCAGCTGCGTGAGGATGTAGGCGAAGAAGAATTTGAACTGTCGCGTCAGTCTGCGCCGCACCATAAAGGCGGCGATGCCCACCTGAAGCAGGGGGTGAGCGATCCAGAGCCCATAGTACAGAATCTTAAGTCTCTCGCTCATGCCTGGCGCACGACGCAACAACGGAAATTCAATGATTCTCGGACGGAACAGCGGTGTCAGTGTTCTTTACACAGCGCGCTTGTACAGCCGGTACTCAAAAGGTAGCCCCCTGCGTACCTGCTGTTCAATGTACTGAGGTAATCCTCAGTAACGTTACCGTCTAGGGAACGGGGGGGCAAGTTACCTTCGTGCTAGAGGGTGGCACCAGAGGGTTAACCGCCCCTTCCACGAGTGTGAAGTGGCGAGAATCCCGTCAAATCAGGCATGCCCCCCGCCGCCATGGGACGCTTTGTGGAAGAGCGAACGCTTCAGCCCCTGAGGGAGCCCGCATGGTTATGCATCCGGCATGGAATGGATATAGGCGCGCATCATCCGCACCTCGTCATCCTTCTCATTCAAATCATGCAACAGGATGTCCCGGAGCGACACCATGCCCACCAGTTGCCCCTCATGGCAGACCGGAAGATGACGGAAGCCATGCCGACGCATCAGCGCCAGGCAGCTTTCGATATCTTCACTGGTTTTGATGGTGAGCGGATCATCGGTCATGACCTCGGCCATGCAGGTGGTGCGCGGATCGCGCCCTTCGGCCACTACGCGCCGCATCAGGTCGCGCTCGGAAAAGATTCCGACCAGTTTTGCGTTGTGAATGACGGGAACGGCGCCAATGTTGCGCTCGACCATGGCGCAGACGGTTTCCAGGACCGTATGGCCAAGGTCCGCCATATAGGTGTCCTGATTCTTGATCAGATCACAGATGAGCATGGATGCCTCCTGGGCGCGGGGAGTGCGTGCGAACAGGGTCTCCCAAAAGCATCTACCGGGGCGCGAGTATATGCCCAATTCCAGATGTAAGAAAAGAAAAAAAGGTGTGGGAGAGGAAGAAATAAGGCCCGCAGAACCGCGGATTCGCTATCGGACCGGTGAACCAGCCCCGATTGAAACGAAATATGACGAGTTCCATAGCGCACGCGGCAGGCCGGTTCGCGGACGCGCTGTCACGATGATGTTGTAGTCGTCTTCATCTTCATGCGTGATGGATTGCAGCGGATCTGCGGCAGCGTCCTTCTCTCGCGAGCCCGCCTCAATCACCGCCAGCCAGCCCAGGAACTCGTGAATGTCGCGAGTCCGCGGGCGCCCGGCAATCATGAAAGAAACGTCGGCTTCCTGCGTCGAGAAATGCCATGCCAGCGATGCGGTCAAATCAACCGCGCGCTCGTAAGCTTCGTCGGAAATCAGCCCGCGCTCGGGATTGTCGAAAACAATCCGCACGCGGCGCTCATCTTCGCGCGTAAATTCGCGAACCTTCAGCGCCCCCGATTTCGCCGTCGCCTTCCAATCGACGTGCCGCGCCGAATCTTCCGGCATGTATTCGCGGATGCGGTAAAGATCGGAGCCGCGTCCGCGCACAAAGCTCTCCCACTCGCCGCGGATGACGGGAAGAACCTGCATGACTTCCTCCGTCGGCTCGATGTGCGGATAAACCAGCACTTCCCTGCGCAGCGCAACGTGACGCGTCTTGGTGAAGAACGCAAATGGAAAGCGCGTCGCGAGGCCAAAGCTGTCTTCCCGGTAGCATCCGCGCTGGTCGAAGTTCAATTCCAGATCGGCCGACATTTCCGCCTGGGGCGGCACAAAGGGAAAATACGCCATCCCCTCGAAGATTCCGGGCGGCGGAGGCAGTACCGTGACTCGGCGGAGTTTGCGGTCCGGCAGCCGCAGCCACTGCTCTTCGGGTGGCCGGTTGTAGGGGAAAGCGAACGTAGTCGCCTCCCATTGCCACTGCTTTGTAGCCTTCTTCCGCTTCTTCTGGGTCGAGACCACGCGCACCGAGAACGACGGCAAGAAACGCCGCGGATTTTCCAGCACGATCCGTCCAAACACTGGCCGTCCGGCAAAAACGTGCTCCGGCATCTTAATGTCGAGTCGCAAATAGCGCAGCACCCATGCCGAGACGTATCCCGAAACCAGCATCGCCGCGAGCATTGCCGCGACCACGATGTACAGGAGATTGTTGCCGGTGTTCAGCGCGGCGATCCCAATCACCAGCGTCAGCAGGATGTAAACAATGCCCGCGCGCGTGATGTCGTAATCAAAACTCTCGCGCAGGCGTTCCACCGCGACGCGCTTCGCCAAATATGGCACCGTAATCAGTCCGACCAGCGTCGCCAGCAAAAGCGAGGTTGAGGCCAAGATCAGCGTTGCCAGAACGTTACCCGCATCGCGCGAGATCGTAGAAAACAGCGCCGCCCCAAAGGCGAGTCCTAATCCCACGAGCGAAAGCAGAAACTTCACCCAGACTTCGCCCGTGGCCGATTGCAGCCACTCGAAGATACGCCCGGCTGCCGGGGCAGACTTCAACGGATTGGCAATGGAAGCCACTATTTCGAGCCTAGCATCCGTACTTGGAACGGACAATCAGGATCGGATTGCAGAGAAAGCGTTCGTAACCTGGCGGAAGCGGCGAACTGCCTCATGGCCTCCGCCATTTCCGCAACTGCTTCCAGGCCTGGACCAGTTCCTGAATCGCGCGAGGCGGAGGAAAAGTCCGCGAATTAATAATGGCGCACTCGCGATACGCCCGCTGATAAAACTCGCGCACGCCAGACTCGCTGAGCAGCGCCAGATTGTGGCTGATTTCCTTCAGGTCTTCTGCGCTCCAGACCTCCTCGCGTTTCCCGATTTCCGGCCGCCGCGCCATGACGGAATCATTCTACAATATTCGCCTTTTGTTCGCCATGCGACTCCGCCACGGATTTCACGGATCGCCACGGCTCAGGAATAAAAAGATTGGTTTATCCGCGCAAATACGTGGCCAGCGTCTGTCGGGCCTATTGAATAGCTTCTCTGGATATTGGGTTTTCCTGAGTATGTACGCTGTTCCAGATTCGTAAATTATTCCAGACCGACTCACGCAAGACCAGCTATTCGTGTTACCGGTAACCCCTCGTCTTCACAAGGAGGGCAGCAAAATGAGATTTGCTTTTCGCTTAACAGTTCTCGCGACGTTCCTTTGGCTGTGCAACGGCCTCTGCGCTGCGCAGTGTGCAGAAACATGGCAACAGATGCAATTTCACTGTGCCGGTCCAGCCGGGTGTGAGGGCGATTTAGAGGTGCAATACCCCGGAGAATCTTCCCAGTATGGTGTCGCAATAGTATGTGGTTCGGAGAGCTGCTGCGGACAACTGTTTACTACCTGCTACGCCGGGGGCGGCTGCGAACCCGAATCCGTAAGAAAACCCGAGGCGCGCAAGCGGCTGGACCGCATTGCCGCTACATCCGAAGTACTGGTAGCAGATTGCAAGGGACGGTTCTCCTTGTATACACCGTCGTCCGCTCTTGCAGCGTACCGCGCAAGTTCAATGATGTTGAACGATCACGTATTGAGGTGAAGAATGTGTCATAAAGGTATTGCACCGGTCCTGCTGGTTCTATGCGGCCTCTTCGGGCAAGCTCAGGGACAAGACCATCCCGCGTCCAACTCGAGTTTCGGATCACCGCCGCTCTATCAAGTCTCTTTCGAGCGTAGCGATGCTGTGGCCGGGCTCGACGCTTCACCCGCTATCAAACTCCCGTTCGAGTGCACGAATGACGGGACCATCTTCATGAGTATGGTGCCGCTGGGAGGCGAAATGCACCCACCGACCTATGCTCCGCTTCCGTTGCTGCTCGTGTCAGTATCCCCCTCTAACCGCGTGCACACATTCCCGCTCGATCAAGCTACTGAACAACTCTACGATGTCAGAGAAGTCGCCCACTACGCAGCGGAGTCGAGAGTTATCTTCCTAATCAAGGCGGCGAGCGAGAACCAACCGGTCAAGCAGACCTATACAAAACCCGACGGTATGGAAGCTGACATAACAAGAAATGCGGCCGAACGACATCTCTACATTGTCGTCTTCGATCGCGAAGGCAGATACATCAAGACAATACAAATCGATGTTCCCATTGAAGTCCAGCAGATTGGAATGTTTTCCACTGGAGTCTTTCTTGCGTTCGGCTACAGCGAGAAGGATCACTCTCAGAAGCTTGTGATGCTGAAGGACGACGGCACGCTTATGCGGTCGCTGCAAATCGGCAAAGACGATGCGCCCGGATCCATGCTAAGGACGAAAGATGAAGGCGGACAAGGCCCTGCGGTTTACGTCGCCCCGACTCAGTTTGTCCCACATGGCCATTCCATTGTCCTCGTGCAAACCAAGAGCACTTTCCCGCCGCTCGAAATCAGTGAAGGTGGCGAAATTCGTGCGATCCATCCCAAGCTCCCGAAGGGGACGCAAATTGAGGGCGTGATAGAGAGCGATGAGGACCTATTCGCGCGCATAAATCCAGTGACCGATGCCTCCGTCTATGAACTGGATCTGCACGACGGGGGCGTCCTGAGCCGGTTTGAACTGAGCGATGGGCGTCTTAGCTCTAGTGTGGCCTGTGTCCATGACGGAAAGTTCCTATCGTTCGAGCACGGCGAGGGGAAGCTTATCCCGCTGGTCGGAGTTCCTGAGCTGTCCACCGACGCTTCTCATATAGGTCGGCAGACGCCACCCACATCCAAGTCCGATAAATAATAGGAACGGGGACGCCTGATCCAACGCGACACGAGGAACTCGCTGTGGGGCTGCAAAAGGGAGCACCCTAGACACGTACTCGGAAGGAAGTATGAACGGGAGAATCTGTATCTTCAACGTGGCGGCTGTGATTGTCGCCTTCTCTAGCATGTCCTCACTGGGTTTGCAGGCTCAACCGGATGGGGAGCCGCCGCATAGACCCGCACGCGAATCATTGATGCAAACGCAGCAGGGGCAGCCAGGACAGGTGGATGTGATCGCACACAGACATGTTGCGAAGAATACCCATCTGAAATGTATCCAAGCCGAGCACAATTCGAAGCGAGTGGCTGACCGGGCGGGATGCCTCTTGAGGTTCGAGGACGGGGATCGTCATATCCTCAGCTTTGGGGAGTTGATCAAAGCAACTAAGGATGGCGAGGTCTATCTTGAGTGCGCCGGCGACCGGCCAACTCGTTGCATCATAGCAGTGTGGTAGTACTCGCGGAAGTGAGGCGCAACACCTCAGCGAGATCACCAGCCAGGACTCCTATTCGTCCGTCAGATCTCTCCATCGCCGAGTACAGATCGTTCCGCTGCGGTAGGATTTTACAATGTCCGCTTTTTGGCCTCTGATACTTTCGGATTTCACAAATTACGGTGATTGGAGACAAGGAAATTGGTTTGATCCGTGAAAATCCGTGAAATCCGTGGCGAGGTTTGGTCGGGTGTGCTACGCTTTGGCCGCCTCAACTTCGCACATCCCAAACTCCACTTTCACATCCCCACGACGGAGGTCGGACATGCCCATCGGGAAACGCGCAGCAGCGGAATTTTTCGGAACCTTCTGGTTGGTCTTCGGCGGATGCGGCTCAGCACTCATAGCCGCCCACTTTCCGGGAGTCGGCATCGGATTCGCCGGTGTTGCTCTCGCCTTCGGTCTAACAGTTCTCACGATGGTTTACGCGGTCGGCCATATTTCCGGAGGCCACTTCAACCCGGCCGTCAGCGTCGGACTCGTTGCGGGCAAGCGCTTCTCCGCCGCCGATCTGCCGGCGTACGTGATCGCCCAGGTGCTGGGCGCAATTGCAGCCGCGGGCGTTCTCTTCATCATCGCCAGCGGCGCCGCCGGCTTCGACGTGCACGCCGGCTTCGCCTCGAACGGTTACGGTGCGCACTCTCCCGGCGGATATTCCCTGCTCGCCGGCTTCGTGGCGGAAGTTGTCCTCACCGCGTTCTTCATCATGGTGATTATGGGAGCAACCGACGAGCGTGCTCCGAAAGGATTCGCCGGCATCGCCATCGGACTATGCCTCACCCTGATTCACCTCGTCTGCATCCCCATCACGAATACGTCCGTCAATCCGGCGCGCAGCACCGGTCCCGCACTCTTCGCAGGAGGGTGGGCTCTCAGTCAGCTGTGGTTGTTTTGGGTCGCGCCGCTGATTGGCGGCGCGTTAGGCGGTGGAATCTATCGCGCGCTATTTGCAAGCGCTGGAAAAGTGGAAGCTGTGATGCAGCGTCCGGTCACCGTGCCGCAAGCGGTCGCACGCTAAACAATTCCAAGGATTTCGCGGATTGTCATAGATAACCGCCGTGAGATTGCCGGTCTACTAGTGACAATCCGCGCACATCCGTGCACTCCTCTAAAATCCTTCGGCCACCAACTCCTCAATCGTGAACGAACTTCCTGGATCGCCCTTCATCATCTTCTCTACGTATTTCGCGATCAGATCTGCCTCCAGGTTTACGGGATCCCCGGCCTTCAGCGAATGCAGATTCGTCATCTCGACCGTATGCGGAATGATCGCGATCGTGCACCTGTTCTTCTCCAGCTTCGCCACCGTCAGGCTGATCCCCTCAATACAGATCGATCCTTTATAGACGGTGTACTTTTCAACGTCGGAAGGCAGTTCAATGTGCAGCCACCAGTTCTCCGAATCTTCAATGCGGTCAAATGCAATCAGCTTCCCAACGCCATCCACGTGCCCCTGCACGATGTGCCCGCCGAATCGCCCATCGGCCTTCATCGGCAATTCCAGATTCACCAGCGCGCCCTCATGTATGCGCGAGAACGAAGTCCGCACCCAGGTTTCCGGCGCCAGATCCGCGCAGAACGATCCCGGCCGGATGTCCAGGGCCGTCAGGCACACACCGCTGACCGCAACGCTATGTCCGGTGCCAAGTTCCTTGGGAGCGTTCTCCGCGGCAATCGTGATCCTCCGATTCTCCCCGCGCTGCTCAATCTTCGTAATCCGCCCAACTTCCTCGACGATTCCAGTAAACATGATGCCCTCCGAATGAAACGCAACATTCTACAAAAAGGGACTAGGGATCAGGGGCTGGAAGCCATGCCGTTACATCCTGCTGGCAATCAGCTTTCCGGCCTTCTCGAGGGCCGGTGTCATTGTAGCCACCGTTCGCGGCAGGACCACTTCCACAAGTCGTCCGCCCTTAAAGATGTCGAGCCTGGTGGAGAGTTCGCTGTGTGCCCAGAGCGCCTGATCTCCAATTCCCGCTACGTGTTGAATATCGGGCACGTGGGTGTAGCTGTCGAAAAGCACAGAATCCGATTCCGGAGCAGTTTCGTTGTGCACGTCGAGGAACAGGTCCTGCTCGGGTACCCGCTTGTTCGAAAACGTACAGCGCGTAATGACCCCAAAACGTCTTAACACGCCGGGCTCGAGACTGGCGCCCATCGCCTCGGACGCTTCCGCCTGCGTAAGCAGCTTGCAGGGATCGGCGATTCTGGCGACAGAGGCCGCCTGCAAATCTGTGGAGGAACTGGCCTGCTCTGGCGCCGGCTGATTGCTTGAGCATGCGCAGGCTGACGCCAGCGCAGCCGCTATTACGATGAGTCGTGCAAGTTTCATGGAATCTCCCCTCCGATGTTGAAACGAAGCATGGAACTCGGTCGAACTCGTGGATAAACTCTTTTATTCCGCTGCATTCGGCAGCGGAATCGGCATGGGAAATGCCGCTCCCCTGTCCCCTTCCCACGTTAAAGAAAACCTAACCGCTACACATGATATCGAAAATTTTCTGCGTTTCGCCTGTAACAATTTGAGGCGGTTTTGAATTTTATTGGTTAGCTGGAAGAGGGCCTGCCCGCAAACGGCGACCCAGGCAATTTCCAAGGAGGCATTCATGAGACAGATCAGACAGACTTTCATCGTAACCATTGTGACGGCCATCGGGTTCGTCGTTTTCGCGCAAGGCCAGCGCGGCATGCGCAACTACGATCCAAAAACCGAAGTCACTGTGAAAGGAACCATCGAGGAGGTTCAGGAATTCACTGGGCGGAATGGCAGGACCGGAACGCATCTTCTGCTCAAGACTGATTCCAGCACTCTGCCGGTGCACGTGGGCCCGTCCACGTATATCGCCAAACAGCAATTCTCGTTTGCCAAGGGCGATGAGATTTCAGTTTTGGGATCCAAGGTACAGATCGCCGGAAAGGAAACTCTGCTCGCCCGCGAAATTACAAAGGAAGGAAAGACCCTGGTGCTGAGGAACGCGCAAGGGATTCCCGAGTGGGCAGGAGGACCACGCTAGATTCTATGCAGCAGCTCAGATAAAAGGGGCGCACTTCCACGGCCCCTTTTGAGATAAGCATCGGCAATCCCGCGTAAGTCCGGAATTTTCGCGAAGCATTCGAAGCGGACCCTTACGCTGTCCGCTGAATTGCCAGAAGTGTCAGGTCATCCAGTGCGGGGCCGTCGATAAAACCCCGAAGGTCATCGAGGCAAGTCGTGATTACCTCCGCCGGGCACCGTGACGCTTGCTGCCGTAAGAGATGTGCGACGCGCTCCACGCCATATTCATCCTCACCGTGGCGTGCTTCCGAAAGGCCGTCTGTGTAGAGGAACAGCGTGTCCCCGGCCTCTAAGTGCAGCCGCGTAGCCGAGAACTCAAATTCGTGGAACATCCCCAGCGGCAGGCCGGTGGATTCGATGCGCAACACACCGCCTCGTCCAACAACGATCGCAGGCAAGTGGCCGGCGTTGTGAATTTCCACCTCTCCGTCGGGTTTGGCTTGTCCGCAGACAAGAGTGGCATACTGCCCGGCCAGTGCGCTCTCGCAAAAGATGCGATTGGCCTGGGTTACCATCTGGCCGAGCGGCAGGTTCATGCCACTGAGGCTGCGGAATAGGGCGTGAAGCTGCGCCATCAGCATGGAGGCCGCGACGCCCTTGCCGGAAACGTCGCCGAGCACAAAGAAGAGGTGTCCATCGGACGGGATCAGGTCACAGTAATCGCCGCTGACAGGGCCGACAGGCGCGTAATGATAGCTGGTCTCCCAGCAACCGGCGCGCAGGTTTGCTTGTGGCAATAGATTGCGCTGCACCTCGGCGGCCAGATCGAGATCCCGTTGCAGCGCGGCCCGTTCCGAGGCAGTCAGATGATCGAGGCAGCAACACACCAGCGGATCCGATAGCAGCCGGTCCTGCTCAATCGTTTCGTGGCACTCCTCGCATAGTCCGTACGTGCCTTTATCCATTCTCTCCAGCGCCGAATCGACTTCGCGCAATAAACCAGCCAGCCCGGCTTTCTGCGGCGCGAGTGCGATCGCGGTTTCCAGGCGGCGCTTGCGCTCCTCTAATTGGTTCTGCAGGAAAGCTACTTCCAGCGTGGCCATGACGATCTCCAGGGGGATGCTCGTTGTTTTGATTGCGATCGCCGGGACTACGTCGCAATTTAGCGCTCTCGAATGAGCTTCGCAAGTCCAGCAGAGTTGAGGTTACGATGGCGAAGCTGTGAAAGACCCTCTCAACGTCATCCGGGGTGTAGAATATGCCGTTTTCAGACACAATGGTGATTTCAGATCGGCATCCTGATTTGCAGGGAAACTGACTGGAGCGAGGAGATTGGACATGGATAAACGCCTCAGCTATCCAGATACTTCCCGTTCTACAGGACGCAGCGACTGATGCGCGCCTTGCGGGTGTTCGGCATTGTGGCAGTCTGGCTAGCAGCGGCTTGTGTTAATGCATGGGCTATGGCCGCGCTGTATTTTGATTTTTCACGCCCAGGCTTGGAATGGCTGCTGCCGGCGATTTATCTCGCTCTGCTCACAATTCTCCTGACGACTGTAAGCAGGCGACTTTTCAGGATCAGCGCTTGCGTCACAGCTTTTCTGATCGTGCTGTTCTGCTGGCTATCCCTCAAGCCATCCAATCAGCATAACTGGCAGACGAACCTGTCTCAAACGCCGTGGGCTGAGATCGCCGGCGACCGCGTCACCATTCACAATTTCCGCCACTGCTATTACCGTGCTGAAACGCAATTCACGTGCGAGTGGCTCACGAAGGAAGTATTGCTCTCTCAGATTCGGGGCGTTGATTTCTTTGTAGACTACTGGGGCTCCTCTTGGATCGCGCATCCGATCATTAGTTTTCAGTTCGGCGAGAATGACCACGCGGCGGTGTCGATAGAAGCGCGATACCAAATCGGTCAGGGCTATTCGCCCATTCGATCATTCTTTCGTCAATTCACCGTCATTTACGTGCTGGCCAGCGAGCGCGATCTCATCCGTCTTCGTACGAACTATCGCTCAGGTGAAAAGGTCTATCTCTTCCATATGAATGCCAGCCCGCAATGGTCGCGCGATCTTTTTCTTCAATATCTGCGGCAAGCCAACAGCTTGCGGGACAAACCACGGTGGTTCAACGCGATCACCAACAACTGCACCACGGGCATGTTTGCCAACATGCGGGCGACCGGCCACATGCCGGCGGGAAGTTCGCAATACTCGTGGTGGATTTTACTGAATGGCTTCGCACCCGAGATGCTCTATCGCGGCGGGAACTTTGTCGGCAATTTGCCCTTTCCTGCGCTCAAGGAACGAGCGTACATCAATCCCGTCGCGAACACACTCGGTGACGTCCCCGACTTCGCCCAACGGATTCGAGAGAATCGGACCGGGTTTGAGTTTGTCCACTCGCAAGATGCCGATTCACAATCTGCGCAGCAGAAGTAAGCCATAGGACTGGACACCTAGAAGCTGTATTCACACCTACCAGGTGTTGTAGGCGGTGCCATCGCTGGCCGTGGCCGTCGAGGCCGAATGGACATCGATGATGCCTGGATCTTGCTGGTCCGGTGACAGCAGAACATCTTCCTGCACCACTTCCCAATTCGGCTCATGCGTCATCGGGTCATCAGGAATTTTCGTGATGTATCCCGCGGCCCGAAGATCGTCGAGCGATTGCGGAGCTTTCTGCTTGTCGAGGGTGTATTTCCAGATATCCTGGCGCAAGAGGCTAAGATCCGACCGCAGCGCCCGTTCGTTCGCCGCAACAATGGAACGGCTATAGGTCGGAACCGCGATTGCCAACAGGATCATGATGATGCTGATGACAACCATCAGTTCGAGCAGGGTAAATCCCCGGTGAGCGCGGCCAGCAGCG
>Ga0209168_10001044_pt1 | contig 23168 bp, 22 predicted proteins | sample Coa_R1_FD_187156 | JGI IMG/M metagenome (GOLD analysis project Ga0209168, IMG submission 187156) | Surface soil microbial communities from Centralia Pennsylvania, which are recovering from an underground coalmine fire - Coalmine... | ecosystem: Environmental > Terrestrial > Soil > Unclassified ...
AAGTCCCATGGGATTTCGTCGACTTTCCGGAAGTCGTGCTCCACGCGCAGCTCGGCGCTCAAGTCCTTGTGCTCGAGCACGGCGCGGTCGAGCAGGCTCCGCAGACCCGTTTGATACGTGCTGTTCAGGTAGGCGAGGCCGAGCACCGACTCATCGTCTTCTCCCACGACGTTGAGGTGGCGCTCGAGGATGATGCGGTCCTGGGTGAGCGTGCCCGTCTTGTCGGTGCAGAGCACGTCCATCGCGCCGAAATTCTGGATGGCGTTGAGCCGTTTGACGATCGTCTTGTGCCGCGCCATTACCACGGCGCCCTTGGCGAGGTTGGCGGTCACGATCATCGGCAGCATTTCGGGCGTTAGGCCGACGGCCACGGCCACGCCGAACAGGAAGGCCTGCAGCCAATCGCCTTTGGAGACGCCGTTGATCACGAAGACGATGGGTACCATGACGAGCATGAACCGGATGAGCAGCCAGCTCACCTTGTTCACGCCGATGTCGAACGACGTGACGGGCCGGCGTCCGATGAGGCTCCTGGCCATGGCGCCGAAGTACGTGCGGTCTCCGGTGGCGACGACCACGGCAGACGCCGTCCCGCTCACGACCGACGTCCCGAGAAATCCGATGTTGCGGAGCTCGCCTAACGAGATGCTGCCGGATGCGACGTCGAGCGGCGCGTCGCCCTTTTCGACGGGCACGGCCTCGCCGGTGAGCGCCGACTGACTGACGAACAGATCCTTGGCCGAGAGGAAGCGCACGTCGGCGGGCACCATGTCGCCGGCGGAGAGTGCGATGACATCGCCGGGAACGAGCTCTTCGATGGGCAGCTCGACGCGACGCGCCCGCGGCGATGGATCATCCTCGGACGGCTCATCGCTGCGCTCGACGGTCGCGCTCGTGCGCACCATCGCCTTGAGCGCGAGGGCGGCGCGGTTGGACCGAAACTCTTGCACGAACCGAAGCAGCGCGCTGATCGTGACCATCACCGAGATCACGATGACCGCTTTGACGTCGCCGGTGAGATACGAGACGACGCCGAGTACGGCGAGCACGCCGATGAATGGATTGATGAAGGCGTGGGCGAGCTGGATATACCACGCGGGCTCCTTCTCGTGCGCGATCTCGTTGAGCCCGATCTCGTCGCGCCGCCGCTCGGCGGCGCTGGTCGTTAGGCCGTGGCGGGTGGTGTCGAGGCGTTCGAGCACGGCGACGGCGGTGGCACCCGCGTAGACGAACAGCGCCTGCGCGCGCGGATCGCTCACGCCGGCGGCGCCCGGATCGGTGGACGCGCGGCTGCCCGGGCGCAGGCGCAGCAGCTCGAGCGCCTGGTCCGTCCATTGAGCGCCGCGCGCCCCAGGGCGCAGTGACGTCATCGGCATGGCAACCCTCCCGCCCAACGACACAACGGCCCCATCGCCCGGGAACGAGCGAAGGGGCCGATGGCGGCGCCGCGTGTCGCGCCGTGCGCCGGCGCGCAGCATAACCCGGGCTCGGAGGGGTGTCAACCATGCGCGGACATCCAACGAGTCGGAGGCATTCGGTGTATGTATCAAGCATGCTCACCGCGACGCGCATGCGTCGCAACGATGGCTCGAGCGGGAGATGATCGAATGCGACGGATGACCCTGCTGACACTCGCGAGTGTCGCGGCGGCCGCGCTTGCCTTTGGGCCGGGCGTAGTCGCGGCCCAAGGATATCCCGGCGGCGGCGGCATGGGTGGAATGGGTGGGATGGGACGGCGCGGTATGGGAGGCGACCGCGGCGGAGCACATCGGCAAATGTCGGAAGACGACCTGCAGAGGCGCTTCGAGGACATGGCGGCGCTCAAGCCGGCGCTCAAGAACATCAAGCTGCAAGACGCGCAGAAGGACACGCTCGACAAACTCGAGAAAGCGTATCGTCCGCAGCTCGGCGACTACGGGCGCGCGCTGTACACGCTGATGCAGAACGGCGCCGATGCGGACTCTGCGAAGTCGCTGCGAAACGGCGCGCGTCAGTTGCGCGACCAGGAGTTCACGGAGGCGCGCGGTCTGTTGACATCGGATCAGCAGCCCACGTTCGATGACAACGTGGCGAAGATTCATGCCGATGACGCCAAGCGCGATGAACAGATGCGCTCGCGCATGGGTGGCGACGACGGTCCCTGACGCCCAACGGACTGGTACGGCGGCCGGTATAGTACCGAGAGCGGCCTGCGATTCCGCGCCGCGCAGCGAGCGTCACTCCGCGAGAGGCATGCTGCGAACGTGTCGTGCACAGTCGAAGTCGAGTCCGCGCCCGCGTGGCGCGTCGCCGGCCGCGTGAGCGCGTTGGTCGAATCGAGCGCCGCGCAGCCGTCGGAGAGCGAGCGCACGTTCGCCGAAGAGGCGGCGATTCTCGCGCGGGTGCAGCAGGGAGACATCGCGGCATTCGACCTGGTCGTGCGCCGGTACCTGCGCCGTGCCTTCGCGATCGCGTATCGTGTGTTAGGCCATCGCGAGGACGCCGAGGATCTCGTACAGGACGCGTTTCTCACGGCGCTCGAGCGGATCGCGTCGTTCGATCGCTCGCGGCCGTTCGGCCCCTGGTTCTTCCGCATCGTGGTGAACCGGGGGCTCAACGCGCGAAAGGCGCGCGCGATCCGTCGAACGGAGGCGATGCCGGCGGATGTAGGGGAGCCGGGGGAGCCATCGCCGGCAGGCCTGTACGAGCGGACCGAGATTCGCGAGCGGTTTCACGCGGCGCTCGCGGGGCTGTCGCAGCGGCAGCGGTTGATCGTGGAGCTGGCGGACATCGACGGCATGTCGGGCGTCGAGATCGCGGCAATGTTAGGCGTATCACAAGGGACGGTGCGGTGGCACCTCCACATGGCGCGGCACGCGCTCAGAACAGCGCTCGCGCCTCTGCGCGGAGAACGGACCCATGAGTGACGAGTTTGACGGCAAGCTCGACCCGGCGCTGGCGGCGCAGCTCGAGCGGGCGGCCGGGACACCGCCGTACGACGAGGTGGATTGGGACGCGCTCGCCCGGCGCATCCACGCCGCTGCGTTAGGCAGACGCGTCGCCGCGGCCCGGCAGCGCTGGTGGGACCATGCCGCGCTGTGGACGCGCGCCGCGATCCCGCTCGCGGCGGCCGCGGCCATCGCCGCCATCGCGTTGATCGCACTCGATCGCTCGGCGACCGAGGCAACGGAGCCGGCAGGAACGCTGATCGAGGCGGTGACCGGCGCGGCGTCGGATCAGGACGTCGCGGTGTCGATGGCCGGCCAACCCACGACGGCGTCCTTCGCCGCCGAGGTGCTGGCGCAATGACCGGTCCGCGCGGGGATCGACCCGACGGCGGGTTCTCGCCGCGGGCGATGGCGGCGGTGGTGGTGTGCGTGACGCTGATCGCCGGCATTCTCGTCGGGATCGGTCTCGACCGGGCGTTCTTCCGGCCGCGGCACGGGCCGTTCGGGCCGTTCGTGATCTTCCGCGGCGCGCCTAACGCAGACAGCGCGCGGATCCGCATGCGCGCCGAGTTCGCCCGGCAGCTGCATCTGACGCCCGATCAGCAGGCGCGCATCGACACGATCATGCAGCGGCGGATGGCCGTGCTGGACTCGATCCGCAAGACAACGATGCCGCAAATCCGCTCGCTCATCGGCGCCACGCAAGCGCAGATCGACAGCGTTCTGACGCCCGAGCAGCGCGACAAATTCCAGCGGCTGCGGCAGCACCGGCGCGGCCGCCGATTCCGGCTCGACAGCGCTGGCCGCAAACCCTAGGGGATCGCATCCGAAATGACGATTGCACTGGGCGAGGCCTGCAGCGACGCTCGGAGCGATCCAACCCCAAACATCGGTCCACTGGACTCGGCGCGTGGCTGGTCTCTACGCTCATGGAGAAACGGACACAGCGCGGACACCCAGGACAAAGCACGGACCGCTCGGCTGCAGGGGGAAGGCAATTGCTGCGGGGGCAACCAAAAGCGATTGCTTGTACAAACACACGCGGCGGAAGCGAGCTCCTGCCAGCGCGTTGCCGCCCGCGCAGCCGAGCGGTCCGCGCTTTGACCTGAGTGTCCGCGCTGTGTCCGTTTCTCCATGAGCGTAGAGACCAGCCAACTATGGCAGTCGCTGCGATCAAATACTCTGACGCAATCCACTAGGTTGTTCGCCTAACGGGCGCCGCTGCCGGACGCGGCGGCGAGCTTGATGCCGCTCGGCGCCATGGGCAAGGCGCGCAGCCGGACGCCGGTGGCCTCGAAGAGCGCCGCCGCCACGGCGGGCGCGAGCGCCATGATCGGTGCTTCGCCCGCGCCCATCGACGGTTCGTCCGGCCGGTCGACCAACACGACGTCGATCGCCGGCACATCGCTGAATCGCGGCACGCGATAGTCGGCCAGATGCGGATTGCCAATCACTCCGTGGTCGAACTCGATGGCCTCGAACAGCGCACCGCCAATTCCCTGCACCAGCGCGCCGGAAATCTGGTTGCGCAAACCATCCGGATTCACGATGGCTCCGCAATCGAACGCCGTCACCGCGCGCACGATGTGCACGTCGCCGGACCCGTGGTCCACGGAAACCTCGGCGCAGGTGGCGACGTAGCCGCCTTTCTCGAATCCGCACGCCACGCCCACACCATGGCCGGCCTGGCGGTTAGGCCCCGGCCATCCAAACGTGTTGGCGGCTTTCTGCACCACGTCGCGCAATCGCGGGTCGTCGATGTTCTTGAGGCGGAACGCGACCGGGTCCATCTGGACCATGCGCGCGAGCTCGCTCACGTGCGACTCGCGCGCAAAGTGATTGGCCGTCGCCGCCAGCGCTCGATACGAGCCCTGGCGCAGGGGCGATACCGATGGGTGGAAGACGACTCGTTGGTTCGCGATCGGGTACGGCGGCCGGATGGCGGCCGGACCGGAGTTGTAGTTGTCGAACGTCCACGCCGAGATGATGCCGTTCGCATCGACGCCCGCGTCGACGTCGATGACGCCGGCCGGACGGAAGTACGCCCAACGAAACTCCTCTTCGCGCGTCCACACGAGCTTGACGGGGCGGCCGACCTTCTGGGCGAGCCGCGCAGCCTCGACCGCCGCCTCACCCGTGTGCTTGCCGCCGTATCCAGAGCCGGTATCGGGTACGATCACGCGCACGCGATCGTTAGGCATGCCGACCGCTTGGGCGACTTCATCGCGGACGGCGAAGGGCCGCTGCGTGCCGGTCCATACCGTGAGGCGGTCGCCGCCGGCCTCGTGCGTGATCTGCGCGAGCGCGGCACGGGGCTCGAGCGGCACGTGCGCGATGTACGCCACGGTATAGGATTGCGTCAGGCGGTGGGGCGCCGCCGCGAGCGCCGCGGTCACATCGCCGCGCTCGAACGGCTCGGCGGAGCCGCCTTCGTGGCCGGGGCCGGCTTCCGGGGCGGGCGTGCGGCGGAGGTAGTCCGCGATGTCGCGCGACGACGGCTCCGGTCCCGATGCCGGCGCCCACGTCGCGCGCAGTGCGCCTAACGCTTTGGCGGCGGTCGGCGCCGAGGGCGCAGTGACGCCGACGAAATCCCCATCGCGCGTGACCACGACGCCGGGGATCGCTTGGGCGGCGCTCGTGTCGAGCGACGTGAGCGTGGCGCCGATCGACGGCGCGCGGAGGATTTTCGCGTACAGCATGTCCGGCACGCGCATGTCGGACGTGTACTGGTGGCGCCCGGTGACGAGATCGCGCCCGCCGACGTGCGGCGCCGAGGTTCCTGCCGCCGTCCAATGCGCCTTGGGCGTGAGCGCGACGGCGTCGTTGACGGTGGCCGTGATGGTTCGACCGGCCGTGAGCTCGCCGTAGCGCAGCGAACGGTGGGTGCGCGGGTCCGTGACGCGGCCGCCGGCTGCCGTTAGGCCACCGGGATCGACGTGCCAGTGCTCGGCGGCCAAGGCGACGAGGCGCTCGCGCGCCGTCGCTCCGACCTTGCGGAGCTGCGTTCCCATCTGCGGCGTCGAGCGGCTGCCGAACGTGCCCATGTCGAACGGTGTGAGCATCGTGTCGCCCATGACGAGACGAACCGAGGACAGCGGGACGCGCAACTCTTCCGCGATTTCCTGCGCCAGCGACGTTCGGATGCCCTGCCCGAATTCGACTTTGCCCGTGAAGACGGTCACGGCGCCGTTCTCGTCGATGTGCAGCCACGCGCCCACATCTTCCGGGATCTGCGGCGCGGCGTCCGTTAGGCGGGCACCCGGAGCGGGCTCCGCGAGCAGGTCGCGCGTCACGAGCACCACCAGAAGTCCGCCACCCAGCATCTTCAGAAACTCCCGGCGCGATGCGCCCTCGGTTCCGCCGCGCGCGATCATGGCCGCGCCTCCCCGGCCCCGGCCGCCGCGGCGCGCCTAACGGCGGCGATGATGCGCGGATAGGTGCCGCAGCGGCAGATGTTCGTCTCGAGGCCTCGCGCGATCTCCTCCGCGCTCGGCTGCGGATTCGCCCGCAGCAGCGCGACGCTGGCCATCACCATCCCCGGCGTGCAGTACGCACACTGGAACGCCTGCTCGTCCAAGAAGGCCTGTTGTACCGGATGCAGATGGCCGTCGTGCTCCAGCCCTTCGATCGTGGTGATCTTCGCGCCGTTGGCCGACTGCGCCGGTATCGTACAGGACGCCACCGCGTGTGAGCCGACGAGCACCGTGCACGCGCCGCATCGGCCTTCACCGCACCCGTACTTCGTCCCCGTAAGGCCGAGCTCGTCGCGGAGCACTTCGAGCAGCGTTTGCGATGGATCGACGTCCACCGAATGACGGCTGCCGTTCACTTCGATGTCGATGCGCATGCGTCATCTCGTCTCGTGGTGCGCCATCGCAAGCATATCGCGTGCACCCGAGGCCTGGCAACGCAGGGCGGCGAGCCCTGCGGTTTACGCGCGATCGGCCCGGACGAGCACGCGTTCGGCGAGCGCAGGACCGATGAGCTTGCGTCGGCGATTGACCTCGATGGTGATCGGTCCTCCGTAGGGCGCGCGCTCGACGACACGCACGGTGCAGCCTGGCTTGAGCGCGAGATCGGAGAGGTATCGCAGGAGCATCGGGTCTTCGTCCGCAACGCGCATCACCGTCGCGGCGGTTCCGGCGCCGAGGTCGGCGAGTGCTCGGTATCGTGCTTCCTCGACGGCGCCTTCGCGGCTCGGTATCGGCGCGCCGTGGGGATCGACGGTGGGTTCTCCGATCGCGAGCGCCATGCGATCGATGAGCGCGTCGGTGGCCGCGTGCTCGAGCCGCTCCGCTTCGACGTGGACCTCGTCCCAGCCGTAGCCGAGGGCGTGGACGAGATACGACTCGATGACCCGGTGTCGGCGCAGCGTGCGCAGCGCGCCCAGCCGCCCCTTCGCCGTTAGGCGAACGCCGCGATACCGCTCGTGCGTGAGCAGCCCCTGCCCGGCCAGGCGGCGGACCATCCCGGTCACCGACGCGGGCGTTAGGCCGAGCTGTACCGCCAGGTCCGTGGTGGCGGCCGGCTCGCCGGCGCGCTCCAGCTCGTAGATGGCCTTGAGGTAGTCCTCAACCGGCGCCGTGAGATCCGGCAGCCGAGCGCCTCCGCCCCGTGGCGGTCCGGCGTTGGATTTGCTGCCTTTCGCGCGCGCCGCCATCAGCCGCGCACCACTTGCGCGAGCAGCCACAGGTTGAGCCCCGCGATGACGAACGCGACGGTGTACGCGACGCGCTTGAGCCAGGGCGGATTCACGTATTCTCCCATCTTCGGCTTGCTCGACGTGAAGATCACGAGCGGGAACACCGCAAAGGACAACTGCATGCTGAGCACCACCTGGCTCAGAATGAGCAGCTTGGCCGTGCCGCTCTCGCCGAAATACCCGGCGGCGATCACCGCGGGAACGATCGCGATGCCGCGCGTGAGCAAGCGGCGCAGCCACGGCCGCATGCGAATGTCGAGGAAGCCTTCCATGGTGATCTGGCCGGCCAGCGTCCCCGTGAGCGTCGAGTTCTGACCCGACGCAAGGAGCGCGAGCGCGAACACAGTGCTCGCGCCGCCGACGCCTAACAGAGGCGTCAGCAGCTTGTACGCGTCCTGGATTTCGGCCACCTCGGTGTGGCCCGACCGGTGGAAGGTCGCCGCCGCGACGACGAGGATGGCCGCGTTGATGAACAGCGCGCCCATCAGCGCGGCGGTCGAGTCGATGATCGCGTAGCGGATCGCCTCGCGCTTCCCACGCAAGGTTTCGTCGTACCGCCGCGTCTGCACGATAGATGAGTGCAGATAGAGGTTGTGGGGCATGACCGTCGCGCCGAGGATCCCGATGGCGAGATACAACATGGCCGGATTGCGAACGATCTCGACCGACGGCAGCAGGCCGCGGGCGGCGGCGCCGAGGTCGGGGCGCGACACGACGATCTCGAAGATGAAGCAGACGCCGATCGTGCCGATGAGGGCAATGACGAGCGCCTCAAGCGTGCGATAGCCGCGGTGTTGGAGCACCAGGATGATGAGGACATCGAGTCCCGTGAGCAGCACGCCGACGACGATCGGAATGTTGAACAACAAGTTGAGCGCGATCGCCGAACCGATGACTTCGGCCAGGTCGCAGGCCGCGATCGCGACCTCGCACAGCAGCCAGTGCACGATGACGGTGGGACGCGAGTAGCTGTCGCGCACGGCCTGCGCGAGATCGCGTCCCGTGGCGATGCCTAACTTTGCCGCCAGCGCCTGCAGCAGAATGGCGAGCAGGTTCGAGATGACGACGACGCTGAGCAGCGTATAGCCGAACGACGAGCCGCCGGCGAGGCTGGTGGCCCAGTTGCCGGGGTCCATGTATCCGACGGCGACGAGAAATCCCGGTCCGGCGAACGCGAGCGCCTTGCGCCACCGGCTCACCCCCGGAATGGCGACGGTGCGATACGCCTCCGCCAGACTCGGCGTGACGCGCGCGCGACGCCACCCCGGATGGTCGGGGCGCGTCGCCGGCGTATTGTGCGCGCTCTCCTCGCGCTCGGTCAGGCGCGTCGCCATGACGCTCGGGACGGCGTGACACCGACCAGGCGGATTTCTCGCATGGCGAATTAATAATTTAGGGCGTCCAAAAATGCAATTGGGGCCTGAGAACAGCGCGCCGGCGGAATGGACGACGCGCACCGAAAGCGTGTAATCGCGCTGACAGGTCCGTGGTCTACTATTCCTACGCACGATCGCGCGCCGTATGGCGCGCGACTGGGGCATCGACCTCTCACGCTACGCTCGAGGGCTTCGACCACCATGAGATTCCACCGATTCGCGCTGGTCGCCGCGGCGATCGCGACGCTGGCGGCCGTTCCGGCGCAGGGCCCAGGCTACCACATCGTCCACAGCTATACGTTAGGCGGCGACGGCGGGTGGGACTATCTCGCGCTCGATACGGTCGGACACCGCCTCTTCATCTCGCGCCAGAACCGCGTCATGGTCGTGGATCCGGAGACGGGCAAGCAGATCGGCGAAATCCCCGGCTTCAACCGCTCGCACGGCATCGCATTCGACTACAAGACCGGCCACGGTTTCGCGACATCCGGCGGCGACAGCTCCGTGATCATGTTCGACCTCAACTCGCTCCGTGTGTTAGGCAGGACCACGGCGGCCCCCGACGCCGATGCGATTCTCTTCGATCCGGCAACCGGGAACATCTTCACGTTCAACGGCGACTCGAAATCATCGTCGGTGATCGACGGCCGGTCCGGCAAGAAAGTCGGCACAATCGACTTGGGCGCCGGCCCGGAGTTCGGCGTGTCCGATGGCGCGGGCAAAGTCTTCGTGAACCTCGAGGAAGACGGCGAGGTCGCCGAGATCGATGCAAAAGCGATGAAGGTGACGCGCAAGTGGCCGCTGGGCTCGTGCAAGGGCGCCACCGGTCTCGCGATCGACCGCGCGCACCACATCCTGTTCAGCGGATGCCGCACGAAAGTGATGGCGATCTCCAACGCGTCCGATGGAAAGCTCATTACCACGCTGCCGATCGGAGCCGGCGTCGATGCCACGCGCTACGATCCCGGCACGGGCAACGCTTTCGCATCCACCGGCGACGGAACGCTCACGGTGATCCACGAAGACGCACCGGACAAGTTCACCGTGGCCGAAACCGACACGACGATGCCGGGCGCGCGGACGATGGAGATCGACGAGCACACCCATCGCGTCTTCACCGTCTCGGCCAAGTTCGGGCCGCCGCCGGCCGAGTCGACCGCCCAGAACCCGCGGCGCCGGCCCCCGATGCTGCCCGGTACGTTCACCCTGCTCGTGCTCGGCACCTGATCCCGGTGCCTAACGAACGCGCGATCCGTTAGGCGCTGGGCTCGAGCTCGTCGTAGCCTTTGAGACGGTAGAGGAGCACCGACCCGGCCCAGCTGACCACGAACACCAGCACGATCAGATAGCCGAGCATGCCGAAATTGTCGTTGAGCGCCCCGACGGCGCGCCAGAACGCGCCGTCGAGCGCGAAGCGGCGACCCACCAGGCCGAGCGCTTCGATCCCGCCCACCAAGAGCGCCACCACCACCGACACGAACGTGATCGTGAGATTGTAGTAGAGCTTGCGGACGGGCTTCACGAATGCCCAACCGTACGCGCCGACCATCACGATGTTGTCCGTCGTGTCGACCAGGCTCATGCCCGCGGTAAAGAGCGCCGGGAAAACGAGAATCGACCAGATCGGCATCCCCTTCGCCGCCTCGGCCGCCGAGATGCCTAACAGACCGATCTCGGTGGCCGTATCGAAGCCCAACCCGAACAGCAGGCCGAGCGGATACATGTGCCAGCTGCGGCGCACCATCGCGAACAGTGGACGCAGGATGCGCGCGATGAGCCCGCGGCCGGCGAGCAGCGCGTTCAGATCCTCGTCGACGACCGAGCCGCCCGCGCGCACCCGGTGAAAGGCGCGCCAGACCGCGACGAGAATGAACAGATTCATCACCGCGATCGCGAGCAGAAAAAGCGCGGATACGACCGTGCCGATGATGCTGCCGGTCGCGTGCAGCGTCGACATACGCGTCTCGAGCGCCATCGCGGTGACCGCGATCGCCACCGAGGCCAGGACCACGACGGTCGAATGTCCCAACGAAAAAAAGAAGCCGGCCGTCAACGGCTTCTTGCCATCCTGCATCAATTTCCGGGTGACGTTGTCGATCGCCGCGATGTGATCGGCGTCGATCGCGTGGCGAAGCCCGAAGCCGTACGCGAGCAGCGCCGTGCCGAGCAGGAGTGGATACGCGTGAAACGCCGTGAATGCCCAAACCCAGGCACCCACGTTGAACGCGCCCAACAGGGCATAGATGCCGATGACGCGGCCGCGCACATCGGCCGCGTCATCGGACAAGAGACGCTGCAGTCGGCGCATCACGCTACATCAATCGCTTGACCTCGCGCCGCTCGGCGCTCCGCTCGACGGGCGGCACGGGTTCGGTGCCGCTTTGGACGCCGTCATCCGCGTGTCCCGATTGGAGCTCATTGATGCTCTTCTTGAACTCGCGAATGCCCTTCCCCATCGAGCCGGCTATCTCCGGGATCCGCTTGGCACCGAAGACGAGAAGGACGATGACGAAGATGAGAAGCAGTTTCTCTATGCCGAATCCGCCAATACCCATACTTCCTCCCAAGCCTGTGGGAAGCCGATCGGACATGCTCAATCTAATGGTTCGGCAGTCGACGGCGAGCGGGACTTTCTTCGAAACGCCGCCACGCTCGCGCCAGCCTGCGCCGTTTGCTATCTCTCCCGGGCGTACGTCACCACCACCCCTCGATGGAGATCTCTCGTGAACGACGCGAGCAAGGCCGTGTGGTACCGCTGGGATAAGATGCCCAAAGAACGCGTGTCCGATGCGCTCGAGCGGCGACTCGTGACCGGCGAGCGGATGATGCTTGCACACGTGTACCTGAAGAAGGGCGCCGTCGTGCCGAAGCACTCGCACGACAACGAGCAGCTCACGTACATCCTCGAAGGCGCGCTGAGATTCTGGCTTGGCGAGGGCGGCGAGCGCGAGCTCGTCGTGAACGCGGGCGAAGTGCTGTACATCCCGTCCAACCTGCCGCACAAAGCCGAAGCACTGGACGACACGCTCGACGTGGACGTGTTCTCCCCGCCGCGCGCCGACTGGCTCGACAAAACCGACGCCTATCTTCGCGAGAAGCGCTGATGGACCTCGGTCTCGGCGGAAAGGTGGCGCTGGTGGCCGCGGCCAGCAGAGGACTGGGCCGCGCGATTGCAACCGAGCTGGCCACGGAAGGCGCTACCGTATCCATGTGCGCTCGCGACGGCGCCGCGCTCGACCGCGCTCGGCGAGAGATTGAAACGCAAACGGGCCGGCCGGTGCTCGCCATCACGGCCGACGTCTCACGCCCAGATGACGTCGCGCGATTCGTTGACGAGACGCTCGCGCGACTCGGACGCGTGGACGTGTTGGTCACCAATGCCGGCGGTCCGCCCGCTGGGCTGTTCGAGGCCCACGACGCAGCGGCTTGGGAGAGTGCGTTCCGACTGACGCTCGCCTCGGCCGTCGAGTTGGCGCGGCGCGTGCTTCCGGGCATGAAGGAGCGGCGCTGGGGACGCATCGTGAACGTGACGTCGATTGCGGTGAAGCAGCCGGTGGATTATCTGATCTTGTCCAACAGCCTGCGTGCGGCGGTGACGGGCTTCGCGCGCACGCTGGCCACCGAAGTGGCGTCGTTCGGCATCACGGTGAACAATGTGCTTCCGGGTTACACGCGCACCGAGCGGATGGAAGCGTTGGCGGCGGCGCGCAGCGCGGGCGAGGGCTTGAGCCGCGAGGCCGCGTTCGCCGACTGGGAGAAACAGATTCCGGCCCGTCGGTTAGGCGAACCGAACGAGTTGGCCGCCCTGACGGCGTTTCTGGCGTCGGAGCGCGCGGCGTACATCACGGCGCAGTCGATCGCGGTGGATGGCGGATGGATTCGGTCACTTTACTAACGGAGGACGCATGACGAGCAGTCAGGTCCGTTGGTTCGCCGCGACGGCGGCCGTGCTTGCGTTGGGCGGCGCGGCGGCCGGATCCGTGCGGGCGCAAGCACCCACATCGGGCGATCAAGTGATTCGCGCGATGCACGACCGCTACGCCGGCAAGTGGTACAAGACACTCACGTTCCAGCAGAAGACCACGCGGCGCACGCCCGCCGACACGATGGTGATCGAGACGTGGTACGAGACGGCCGAGGTGCCGGGCCGCCTGCGCATCGACATCGCGCCTCGCGGCGGGACGTCGTACATCTACGCCAATGACAGCGTCTACGTGACGAAGAAGGACAGCGTGCTGCGCCGCCTCGCGGGCCGCAATCCGCTGCTCATCCTCGGCTTCGACGTGTATGGACAGCGTGCGGACAAGACCATCGACGTGCTCAAGGAGGAAGGCTTCGACCTCGGCCCCGTTCACGAGGACACGTGGGAGGGACGCCCCGTGTACGTCGTGGGCGCCGCCAAAGGCGACACGACGTCGAAACAGTTCTGGGTGGACAAAGATCGCCTGCTCTTCGTGCGGCTGCTGGAGCCGTCGCCCCGCGATTCCACCCAACTGGGCGACACGCGCTTCGACGACTACCGTCCGTTAGGCCACGGCTGGATCTCGGCGCTGGTTGAATTCTACGCCGGCGGGAAGTTGATGCAGCGCGAAGAGTATTCCGACATCAAGGCGGATCCGAAAATCCCGGCCAACACCTTCACGCCCGGCGCGACGCAAGCGTCAATGAAGTGAGGGCGGACGGGGCACGATAGTCCGCCCTCTCAAAACGTCACCTGCACACCCGAGGTCAACAGCCGATCGCTTTTCTTGAAGCCCGGTTCCGGCAGGTTGTCGAAGTGCACCACGTACGAAACCTTGAGGGCAATGTTCGCCGAGAGCGACGCGACTAACGCAGTCTCGGTGTTGAAGCGCAGGTTCTTCTCCACTTTGAGATCCGGCAAAATCTCCACGCCCTGCTTGAAGTACGCGGTCTTGCTGAACGTGTGCGTATAGTTGCCTGCGACGCGCGCGGCCGGGAAGTCGTTCTCGGTGCTGTCCGTGTTGTGCTGTTCCGTATAAGACAGACCGGTCTCGGCGTTGATCGAATCACTCGGCGTATTCAGCGCCTGAACGGCCAAGCCGAGGCCCTCCTCGAAGCGCCGATCGAATCCGGCGAACGTATTGCGATCGTACTTCCCCAGTACGTAGGCCGATAAGCGCGAGCCGAGCGCGCGGTCGCCCCGGAGCAGACCGCTCCATGTGCTGGCCGTCGTCGCCGAATCGTTCTTGCCGTAGATCACGGAGAAACTCTCCGTGATCCCCCAGCCGTCGGCTGTCCAGTCGATCCGCTCGTCCGTGTTGAACGTCGTCACGCTGGAGTTCCCCGCCGCGTTCACCAAGCCGACATTTCCGGTGAACTTGAAGGTTTTCTTGGTCGCGTCGGCCTGTTGCGCGGCGAGCGCGGCCGTAGCAAAAATACACAGCGCGAACGTTGCGCCGAGAACACGTCGAAGGGTCATGGGTGTCACCTGACGAATGGTGTAAACCGGGGGTGCGAGCACGAGCGGTTCGGGCACTTCCCGAGCGCGAACCTCGTTGATTAGTTGGGTGTACCATGTTCGACAAGGGAGTCAAATTTTGTCTTGCACGCGTTCAGCGTGCTTATCCGGCTCTCATCTCCGGAGATCATTGCAATGCGCACTGCCCTGTTTCGCGCGACGTCTCTGTTGGGCATGACCGTCGGCGCGTTCGCGTTCGTCGCCCGGCCAATGTTCTCGAGCACCGCGCGTGCGGCCGCGCCTAACGCGTCGGCCCTCGCGCCGCGTGTGGGCGCGGGACAGGCAACCGCGGTGTTCGCCGGCGGATGCTTCTGGGGCATGCAGCTCGTGTTCGAGCACGTGAAGGGCGTCACCGGCGTAACGGCGGGCTATGCCGGCGGTGACAAGAGCACGGCCAGCTACGAGCAGGTGGAAACCGGTACGACCGGACACGCCGAGTCCGTGCGCATCACCTACGACACGTCGCTGGTCACTTACAAGCAGCTGCTACAGGTGTTCTTCACCGTGCATGATCCCACCGAGCTCAATCGGCAGGGTCCGGACGTTGGCACGCAGTACCGGTCGTCGATTTTTTACGTGACGCCGGACCAGAAACAAATCGCCGAGTCGTACATCGCGGAGCTGAACAAGAACAAGGCGTTCGACGCTCCGATCGTGACGCAGGTCGTCCCGCTGCCCAAGGGGTTCTTCCCGGCGGAGAAGTATCACCAGGAGTACGCCATCCACCATCCGGATCAGCCGTACATCGTGATCAACGATCTGCCCAAGGTCGAGACGCTGCGCCAGCAACTGCCTGCGCTCTATCGGGAGAATCTCCACCCGTAGCACATCATCGGCCGAGCGCGTCGTTGATCGCGCGCTCGGTCCGATCGTAGAGCTCCATCGCCAGCGCCGCATTGCGTGAGAACTCCGTACCAGGCGCTTCCTGACATTCGTAGTAGTAGCGACCCGAGCTCGATGCGAGTTCGGGCGCCGTCGCGCACCAGACCTGCGTCCGCGCGCCCTCCTCATTGGAGATCAAGAAGAGCATCAGCACGCGCCGCACGATCCAGGGCAGCGATCGCCAGATGTTCGACGCGACACCGCCCGGGTGCACCGCGTATGTCGTAACGCGCGTCGCGGCGAGCCGCCGTGCGAGCTCCCGCGCGTGCAGGATGTTCAGGAGCTTGGAGGCCGCGTACATGTTGAACCCGCTCTTGGCGCCGACAGTGCGGCGGTCCAGCCAGCGCCAGTCGAGGGATTGCACGCGCTCGTGCGCCACGCTGGCGAGGTTCACGACGCGGCCTTGGGGCGCTTCGATGAGGAGCGGCACCAACAGCAACGTGAGATAGAAGTGGCCGATGTAGTTGGTGCCGATGGTGATCTCGAAACCGTCTTGCGTTAGGCCGGCGGTGCCGGCGACTCCGGCGTTGTTCATCAGGACGTCGAGTCCGCGTCCGGACGCGAGCACGCGGTCGGCGGCATCGCGCACGGACGCGAGGCTGGCCAGGTCGAGCTGAAGGAGCTCGATCTGCGCCGCGGGATGCGCACGCCGGATTTCATCGAGCACCGGCTGCGTGCGCGCCAGGGATCGTGCGGCGAGGATGACGCTCGCGCCGCGGTTGGCGAGGGCGAGCGCCGAGGCGCGGCCCAGCCCGGAGTTGACGCCGGTGATGAGCGCCGTGCGGCCGGCGAGATCCGTCGCGCTCACGGCCGGGCGATAGTTGACATAAGCAACAATATTGTTGACATTGGCAGCCGCATGCCCAACCGGGTACCCCCATGCCATCCGTGACCACAAAGGCCACCACCCGCCCCGCGGCCGACACCGTCGACGCCGTCCGCCGGTTCAATCGATTCTATACGCGCCGCATCCACATTCTCGATGAGGCGCATCTCGAGAGCGACTTCTCGCTCGCCGCGGTCCGCGTGCTCTACGAGCTTGCCCACCGCGATGCCATGAGCGCCGCCGACCTCGGCCGCGAGCTCGACCTCGACGCCGGCTACCTGAGCCGCATCCTCGGCGACCTCGGCCGGCGCAAGCTCGTCACCCGTCAACGGGCCACCGACGATGCACGCGTGAGCCGCATCCGCCTAACGGCACGCGGCCGCGCCCGCTACGCCGTCCTCGATGCCCGCGCCTCCGACGACATCGCCGCTCTGCTCGCGCCGCTGGGCGAACCGTCGCAGCGCCGGCTCGTCGCCGCCATGAGCGCCATCACGGCCATCTTCGACGACGGAACCTCCGATGATAAATCGGCGCAACGGCCCGCGCCGTATTTACTCCGCACGCACCGCCCCGGCGACCTTGGATGGATGGTGTGGCGGCACGGCGTGCTCTACGCCGATGAATACGGCTGGGACGAGCGCTTCGAGGCGCTCGTCGCGCGCGTCGTCTCTGATTTCGTGTCCAACTTCGACCCCGCGCACGAACGGTGCTGGATCGCCGAACGCGATGGCGAAAACGTGGGATCGGTGATGGCCGTTCGGCATCCGGAACGGCCCGGCGTCGCCAAACTCCGGCTCCTGCTCGTCGAGCCGTCCGCGCGCGGCCTCGGCATCGGACGCCGCTTGGTGGACGAGTGCATTCGCTTCGCGCGGCAAAGCGGCTACCATACGCTCACGCTGTGGACCAACAGCGTGCTGGCGGCTGCTCGGCGAATATACGAGGCCGCCGGTTTCCATCTCGTCCACGAAGCGCCGCACGACGAGTTCGGCCACGGTCTCATCGGTCAAACGTGGGAATTGTCGCTCTGACAACCGGCCCTGACACGTTGTGATTCGGACGTACCGCCTCAAGCTTTAGAAATGGATCGAACGGTCCCCGCGGCCAGAACGCCGCATCGCCTCACACGCGTCGGCGCGCCCATCGGTATTGCGGTGGCGGCGGTCCTCGTCCTCGCGCTCCTCGTCTGGCAGGGTCTGACGAGCGGAGGCGTCCCGAATCCGACGGCTGGGCACGCCACCGCGGCGGTCGCGGTGCTCGACATCGGCGTGCTCGTCTTTCGCGAGGGACTCGAGTCTATCCTCGTGCTGTCCGCGATCACCGCGAGCATGGTCGACTCGCAGCGAACCTACCGGCGCCCGATCGCCGCGGGTGTGGGCGCCGGTCTCGTCGCTACGCTGCTCACGTGGAGCATCGTGATCGCGATCGTCGACGACCTCACCACGAGTCTGCCCGCCCTCGACATCCAGGCCGCCACCGGACTGCTCGCGATCGTCGTGCTGCTCGTGGTCATGAACTGGTTCTTCCACAAGGTCTACTGGACCGGCTGGATCTCGCTCCACACGCGTAAGAAGCGGAAGCTGATGGACAGCGCTGGAGGCGCATCGACGCGCAGCAGCTTGTTGTGGGGGCTCGGACTTCTTGGCTTCACGTCACTCTATCGCGAGGGATTCGAGGTCGTGCTCTTCCTGCAGAGCTACCGGCTGCAGATGGGCGGGACGATCGTGCTCGAGGGCGTGCTCATCGGGTCGGCTGCGACTGTGCTCGTTGCGCTGCTCACATTCGTCGCGCATCGACGTCTGCCCTACAAGAAGATGCTCGTGCTCACGGGCACGCTCCTCGGGCTCGTGCTGCTCGTGATGGTTGGCGAGCAGGTGCAGGAGATGCAGCTCGCGCACTGGATCTCCACCACCAGGATCTCGTGGCTCGAGGGCCGCATCCCCGATTGGATGGGGCTCTGGTTCTCGGTCTTTCCCACCGTCGAGTCGCTCGGCGCTCAGGTCGTGGCTGCCGTGCTCGTCATTGGCTCGTACTTCGTCGCCCGGGTCCGGGTTCGTACCAAGTCGGCGGTCCGGTCTGGCGATACGGTTCGTTCCACCTCAATATCCCCGCAGTCCGCGTCGTGGGATCGGGAGCGCTGAAGGCGCTCCAAGACCTTCACCGGGGAGGCGGCCAATGTGGAACGACTTCAAAGCATTCCTCATGCGGGGCAACGTCATCGATTTGGCAGTCGGCTTCGTGGTCGGCGCCGCGTTCGGCGCGATCGTGAAGTCGCTGGTCGACGACGTCATCATGCCGCCCATCGGACTGCTGCTCGGCAAGGTGGATTTCTCCAACTTGTACGTGTTGCTGCACGAGGGGACGAAGGCCGCGCCGCCGTATGCGTCGCTGGCCGACGCGAAGGCTGCCGGCGCGGTGACGCTCAATTATGGCGCCTTCATCAATACGCTCATTTCGTTCATCATCATCGCCGCGGCGGTCTTTCTGCTGGTGCGTCTGGTGAGCAAGCTGCACAAGGCGCCGGCTCCGCCGCCGCCGTCGACGAAGCCGTGTCCCTTCTGCGCGACGGACATTCCGTTGGCGGCCAAGCGCTGCCCCAACTGTACCTCGCAGATAGCAGCCTAACGGAACACCGGGAGGCGCGCCGCGTCACTCTTCGCGGAGCGCCTCCATGGGCGACACGCGCGACGCGCGGATCGCCGGGAGCGCGGCAGCGACGCCGGCGGTGAGCGCCATGGCGGCCATCGCGATGATGATCGAAGAGGGGTCGAAGGCGTTCACGCCGAAGAGTTGCCCCTTGAGCAGCGGCGCGGCGGCCAGCGCGGCGGGAATGCCCACTACGGCTCCGATCGCGACGAGCAGCATCGATTCGCGGAGCACCATGCGCGTCATGGCGGCCGCCTGCGCGCCGAGGGCCATGCGGAGACCGAATTCGGCCGTCCGCCTAACGGTGGCGTACGCCATCACCCCGTACAGACCCAGCGACGCCAGCACGAGCGCGAGCACGCCGAACCCGCTCACGACCTGCGCGACGAGGATGTCGGTGCTGATCGAGTCCTCGATATTCGCGTTGACGGGCGTGACGCTCAAGACGGGCAGTGATGGGTCGGCTGCTTTGAGCGCGCGCCGCACCGGCTCGACGAGGCGCGCCGGATCGACGCCCGGCCGCGCCCGGATCTCGAGATAGAACTGCGTGGGCAACCCACACCCGTTCTTCACTCCGGGGGCGCAGCCGAGCTGCAGAGTCGCCAGGTACATGCGCCGCGACGCGGGTGCGCGCACGTTCTGCTCCTCGATGTCGCCGACGACGCCCACGATCTCGAACGCGTCGCCGTTGATCGTGAGGTGGTGGCCGACGGCGTCGCCGTGCGGATAGTAGTAGTGCGCCATGGTCTGGTTCATCACGACCACCTTGGCCGCGGTTTCGTTGTCGCGCGCCTCGATCCCCCGGCCGCGAACGATGTGCGCACCGATCGTCGCGAAGTACCCGGGGCCGACGTCGTCGTACGCGGCCACGGTATCGGAATCGACGCGCGCGGTGAAGCCCTCCAGGCTGAACGTCGTACCCGATTCCGTGCCGCTGAAGATCCCGTTTTCCGACAGGCTGGCCGAGGCGACGCCGGGCACCCGCGACGCGCGCTGGATCAGGTCGCGCATGAGTGCCGTTAGGCGAGCGTCGGCGTAGCCGGCCTGCCCCGCCTCGACGCGCGCCATCAGCACCTGGTCGCGCGCCATGCCCACGTCGCTCGTGCGGAGCTGCACCGTGCTCCGCACGAGGAGTCCCGTCGCGACGAGCAGCAGTACCGACAACGCGACCTGCACGATGACGAGAATCTTGCCCGGCGTGAACAGACGCGACCCCGCGGCACCGACGAGATTGCGGCCCTGGGCACGGAGCGCGCTCGCGAGCTGCACGCGCGTGGCCCGCAGCGCGGGCGCGAGGCCGAACAGCACGGCGGTGACCAACGAGACACACGCGGCGAAGGCGAGGATGCGCGCGTCAGGACGGACATCGAGCGGGACGGGCTTCGGTCCGCCGCTCGCCAACCGCAGCAGCCCGATGCTGCCCCAATACGCGACCAGCAAGCCCAATGCGCCGCCGGCGATGGCGATGATCACGCTCTCGGTGAGCAGTTGTTGGACCAGGCGTCCGCGGCCGGCGCCTAACGCCATGCGCACGCTCATCTCGCGTCCGCGGGCCGCGGCCCGCGACAACATCAGGTTGGCGACGTTGGCGCACACGATGAGCAGCACCAATCCCACGGCGGCCATCAGCGTGTACAGCGATGATGCGAAGGATGCTCTCCAGTTCGAGAATCCACGGGCGCCAGCTTCCACCCGTATGGGCCGGGTCCTCAGGCCGCGCTGAACGTCGTCCAGGTATTTGTCCGCGTGATCGATGAGCGTGCGCTTGTAGATGGTCGTGATCTGCGCGCGCGCCTGCTCCAACGACACGCCGGGCGCTAGGCGCCCCATGAGCAAGAGCCAGCTCGTGTAGCGATCCGTGAGGACGTCCTCGTGCGGATCGAGAACGGGTTCCATCATGAGCGGCAACCACATGTCCGGCCGCTGCCCGACGACGTCGCCCGTGAATTCCTGCGGGGTAACGCCGATGATCGTCATCGGCACCCCGTTGAGGGTGATCGTCGAGCCGATGGCCGACTGCTGACCGCCGAACCGCCGCTGCCAGTACGAGTATTCGAGCACCACCACCGGGGCGTCGCCGGGATGCTTGTCTTCATCCGGGGCGAACGTGCGGCCGGCGAGCGCGTGCACGCCTAACACCTGGAAGAAGTTGCCCGAGACGTAGCGGGCGCTCGGATGTTCGGCATCCGCGCCCGTGCCCGCGGCGGCTGCCTTCTCGGCGGCGCCCGCCTGCGGCGCGGACATGTTGAGCAGCGTCATGCGGCCCGTTGCGTACAGCCCCGAGAACACGGTGTTCTGGTCGCGCAGATCCTGATAGACCGGCACGGACGCGAGCGACGGATTCGGCGTGCCTTGCGACATCGAGTTCGTCCGGCGCGGGTCGCCGATCGTCACCAGCTGCTCGGGATGCAGCACCGGCAGCGACCGCAGGATGAGCGCGTCGATGAGCGTGAACATCGCCGTGTTGGCGCCGATGCCTAACGCGAGGATCGTGAGCATCACGGCGACCACGGTCTTGTGGTGGCGCATAGTACGGAACGCGTACGAGGCGTCCTGCCACAAATCGGAGAACCGGTTCGCACGTCGCATGACTCGCTCCCGTCCACGGTCAATCGTGAGGCACTCGTCCCGCACGGCCGATGCGTCGCCGAACTGGCGCAGCGCTTCGCGGCGCGCCGTGGCAGGGTCGAGCCCAGCCGCGACGAGCTTCGCGATGCGCATCGCCAGATGGAACTCGATCTCTTCGTCCACGTCGCGGGTCACGCGGTGGGGACCGGTATCGAGCCGAAAACGTCGGTCCGGCGTCATGGCTTCACGATGCACGCTCTCCCATCGCCAGGCAAGGGGAGCCGGCGACCGGCCCCGATGCCTGCCCATTCGTTCGGCACCCGAGCATTCTATTCTGATGCGGACGATTCGAATGGCCAGTCCCGATGACGGCGCCGCCTTCGCCGACGTCTACCGGTTCGCCGTGGTCGGCAGTCCGATCTCGTTCGAGATCGAGCCGCCCGACGGCGCTGAAATGGCGCGGCGAGTCGCGGGCACCGTCGCGCGATTCCCATGGCTCGCGTTCGAGGAGAACGGTGTGGCGCTTGGCTACGCCTATGCCGGCACCCACCGCGCACGACCCGCCTATCAATGGTCCGCCGAAGTCTCCGCGTATGTGCACGAGACCGTGCGGCGGCGCGGCGTGGCGCGCGCGCTGTATACATCGCTGTTCGCGCTGCTCCGCCAACTCGGATATTGCAACGCGTACGCGGGGATCACGCTGCCGAATGCAGCGAGCGTTGGCCTGCACGAGTCGCTAGGCTTCCGCCCCGTTGGCGTGTTTCACGACGTAGGATACAAGCTCGGTCGATGGCACGACGTCGGATGGTGGGAGCGACCGCTCGGCGAACGCGTCTCGCATCCGGATCCGCCGCGTGCGATCGGCGACTTGCTCGGCACGGAAGCATTCGACCTCGCAATTGCAGACGGACGGCGTTTGCTGCGCGCCTCCCACTGACGCGCGGCCAGCGTTGCGCGCCGCGCTCGCGTAGAGATCTTACATGCCATGACACCCACCATGAAAGCACGCGCAGCGCTGTGTACCGGCGTCGCGCTCGGCCTGGCCGTGGCGGTCGCCGCATGCGGCCGGTTCGGAGACAGGTCCGCGCAAACCGCCGCGACCGATCGCGTCGTCTGCGTGTCGAAGCAACTCAACGAATTCATGTACGCGATCGGGGCCGAGGACCACCTGGTGGCCGTCGATCTCACGTCGATCTATCCGCCGCAAATCAAAAAGCTTCCCACAGTCGGCTATCACCGCGCGTTGAGCGCAGAAGGCATCATCTCCATGAAGCCGACGCTGTTTCTTACCGACGGCAACGTGGGACCGAGCGCCGTGCTCGATCAGCTGAAGAAAGTCGGGATTCCCATAGAAACGATGCTGCCCGGCAACACGCTGGACAGCGCGCAGCAGCTGCTGCTTCGGTTAGGCGACAAATTCGGCCGGCGTCCAACGGCGGACAGCGTGCTTGCGCAGTGGAAGGCCGGCATGCAAGACGTGTGGCGCGACACCGCGCGGTACGCCGGGAAGCCCAGGCCGCGCGTGCTGATCATCCACTTCGGCCAGATCGCCAACAACTATCTCGCGGTGAAGGCGGGCGGTCCTGCCGACGACATGATTCGCTGGGCGGGCGGCGTGAACGCGGTCGACTCCGTCGGTGGAATGGAGCGTCTGTCGCCGGAGCTCATCGCGAAGATCGCGCCCGACATTATCGTGGCGACGGACCTCGGCTTCGATCGATACGGCAGCGCGGACGCATTCGCGACGATGCCCGGTGTGTCGTTG
>Ga0209168_10001046_pt1 | contig 23081 bp, 18 predicted proteins | sample Coa_R1_FD_187156 | JGI IMG/M metagenome (GOLD analysis project Ga0209168, IMG submission 187156) | Surface soil microbial communities from Centralia Pennsylvania, which are recovering from an underground coalmine fire - Coalmine... | ecosystem: Environmental > Terrestrial > Soil > Unclassified ...
TGGCCTATGCCATTTTTTACTGCGGCAGCGTCCTGGTTCCGCTCGACTACAAGCTCTCGGCCGATGAGCACCTTCAACTCCTTGCTCACTCCAAGGCGAAGGTGCTCATCGTCGAATATCACCTTTGGCGCGCCATCATGCAGGCGCCCGACTTCCAGAAGATCGCGACCAAGATTGTCCTCGTGACGGAAGCGCCGCTCGGCGCAGATCTGGCTGGCGCTTTCCGCTGGGAAGATTTCAAGCGCAAGGGTGCTCCTGATTTTGTTATGCGGCAGAAAGACGACGTCGCCTGCATCGTCTATTCCTCCGGCACCGGAGGCCGACCGAAGGGCTGCGTTCTCACATATGAGAATTACCTGGAGCAGTGTCGCTCTCTCACCGCGTGGTATCCCTTCTGGCCGGGTGTTCGTTACCTCAGCATTCTGCCGACCAATCACGCCATCGACTTCATGGTTGGATTCATCGGGCCATTCGTTTGCGGAGCGTGCGTAGTGCATCTGCGTACGCTGCGGCCCGAGTTCGTCCGCGATGCCTTCGTTCGTTACCGCATCACATATGTCTCACTGGTGCCGATGATCGTGAAGAATCTGGAGCGCGGATTGCGAGCCAAGTTCGACGAACTGCCTTCATGGAAGCGCGGGTTGCTGAATTCGATGATCGGCATCAACCGCATGATGACGAAGCGGCGTCCGAACGTGAAGCTCAGCCGCCTTCTGCTCTCAAACATACATCGCGGATTGGGCGGGGAACTGCTCGCCCTGATCACAGGGGGCGCGTTCATGGAGCCCTCGACGATGCAGTTCTTCTACGATCTCGGCATTCCCGTTGTGAACGGATATGGCCTGACCGAGGCCGGAACCGCGCTCACCTTGAACGATCTGAAACCGTTTCGCGCCGATACTGTCGGCAAGCCGCTGCCTGGGGTTGAAATCCGCATCCTCAATCCCGACGCCGATGGCGTGGGCGAAGTCGCAGTCCGCAGCAAGACCGTCATGTCTCACTATCTCGACGACCCCGAACTTACGCTCGAGACAATCGTCGATGGCTGGCTTCTGACGGGCGATCTCGGCCGCTTCGAGCTCCACGGACATTTGCAACTCTTCGGGCGAAAGAAGAACATGATCGTCACCGAGGGCGGCAAAAATATTTATCCCGAGGACATTGAAACGGTTTTCGATGGTCTGCCGGTGAAGGAATATGCGGTGTTCGCGGCAAATTACATCTGGCCGAAAAAGGAACTCGGCCGCGAATCTCTCGTGATTATTCTTCGCCTCGAGCAGAATCAAAAATTTGACAGCAAATTGCTTGAGGAGATCTCCGCGCGCAACCGGCGCCTGCCCGATTTCAAACGGGTGGGCGGATATCTGATACGGGACAAAGATTTCCCTCGCACTGCGTCGATGAAGATCAAGCGCCAGGTTCTCGCAGAAGAAATTGGAAAGTCGTCGGATCGGAGCTCAGTCGTAACACTCTAATTCGCGGGCGTTCGATCCGATTGGAACCATACCTTGGGGCAAAAATATCTTGCGATTGTGAATCCCGCTGCCGGCGGCGGACGGCGAGCCGCGCTGCTGAATCCAGCCCTCGACCGCCTGCGTGCCGCGGGACTCGAGATCGAAGTAGCGCCCACAAAAGCTCCCGGCCAGGCAGCAGAGATCGCCCGCGACGCCTATGCGCGGGGCGCTCGAAATTTCATCGCGGTAGGCGGTGACGGCACCTCTTACGAAGTCGTGAACGGATTGTTCCCCGCAGCTCGGAACGCAGAGCGTCCAACACTCGGATTCCTGCCCCTCGGGACGGGCAATTCCTTCTTGCGCGATTTCAGCGACAAAGGGGTCGAGTATGCGATCGACTCACTCGTGGGGAAAAGGACTCATCTATGCGATGTTCTCCGCCTGCGACATCGAACGGGCGTGATCCACTTTATCAACCTGCTGAGCATGGGTTTTTCAGCCGACGTAGCCACGCTCCGCGAACGCCGCTTCAGTTCGTGGGGAGAACTCGGATATCTCACCTCGATCTTCCTCACCCTCGCCCGTTTTAATCGGCGCCCATTTCCGTTGCGGGTGCAGGACCAGAAAGAATTCGACAGACGCCCCTGCCTGTTCGTGACCTTCAACAACAGTAAGTTCACAGGCGGGACGATGATGATCGCTCCGCAGGCCGAGGTCGGCGACGGATTGATCGAGTACGTCCGTTGGGGGCCGATCGGCCGGCTAGGTCTGATCCGCAATCTACCCGGCCTTTACGACGGCACCCACATCCAACACCCGCTAGCTGAGCGGAAAGCCGCAAAGCGCATCGAGTTTCGATTTGACGCTCCAGTCGATGTCATGGTCGACGGCGAAGTCCTGACGCTCCACTGCGAAGAACTCGACGTGCTGCCCGGAGCACTGAACGTTGTGGCGTGATTGTCATGGTATAAACAGAGGACTATGTCTGAAGAGAGAAGAAAACGCCAGGGGAGCAGCGACAGCCCTAATTCGGGGAAGACGAAAAAGTTTTTGAATTATGGAGTCGTCGTGATCCTTCTGGTCGGTGCATACTTTGCCGGCTGGTACTACCGCAACCACAAGTACGATCACTTCGCGCAGTGTCTCGCTTCGAAGCAGGCAAAGATGTACGGCCTTTACTGGTGTCCGCACTGCATCGAACAGAAGCAGATGTTCGGTGACGCGTTTCACTACGTCCCCTATGTCGAGTGCGCCATCAAAGGCTCCAGAGAATTAGCCACGCCCTGCAAGATTGCCGGTGTGAAATTATTTCCCAGTTGGCAATTCGGCGATGAGCCGCCCAAAGAAGGAGTGGTCTCTCTCGAGGCTCTAAGCGACAAGACCGGATGCAAACTCCCGTGAGCGAACTCTCCGCCGGCCACCGCTCTCTCTTCGTGATCGTTGCAATTCTGTCGCTTGCCGGCGCGATTGTTTCCGGCGTGTCGCTCCAGCGCCACTACGCGAAATCCGCGACCACCTACTGCGATTTCAATCAGCAATTCAATTGCGACATCGTCAACCGCAGCGAGTGGTCGACCGTCGCCGGAATTCCGGTCGCAGCGATTGGTGTTGCGGGGTACGCCCTCTTGTTCCTGCTGGCAACTCTCTGGAGATCGCGCCCCGAGACTCCGATCCGCCTCCTGATTGCCGCGCTCATTGGCTTTGCCTTTGCGCTGTACCTGACCTACGTTGAAAAATATCAGCTGATGACGTGGTGCATTTTGTGTCTCACTTCGCAGGCCCTGATCTTCCTGATCAGCGTCACAGCGCTCCTTATAAAGGTGAGGACCAAAAACGCCGAAGCGTGAGATGATTCATTCTTTGCGTCCAGCATTCTCCTGATGGAAGAAATCCAACCAACTGAAACCCAGGACCAACCGATTCCTTCGGTCATTCGTGCCGAGTCGGCGGTCGGAGACTTGCGTCTGCACGAATTCCACAGCCGCATTTTTCACAACACTCGATTCCTCCGCGTATGGCTGCCGCCCGGCTACGATGACCCGCAGAACACTGGAAGAAAATATCCGGTGCTTTATCTCAATGACGGCCAGAATCTATTCGAGCCGGCAATCTCGTTCACCGGTGTCGAGTGGCAAGTGGACGAAACCGCGGACCGCCTGATTCGCGAAGCGGTTGTTCCGCCCATGATCATCGTGGGCATCGATAATGCCTCGAAAGATCGAATCCGCGAATACATGCCTCATCGTTCGCTGCAGCCGATGATCGTGCGCGTGCAGGGCAGTCGCTATCCCGATTTCCTGATGAAAGAAGTAATGCCCTTCGTGAAGCGCTATTACCGCATCGCCTCAGGTCCAGAGAACACGGGTTTAGGCGGTTCGTCGCTCGGCGCGCTCATTTCGCTCTACACCGCCGCCGTGCGGCCGGGAGTGGTCGGAAGATTGTTGCTGGAGAGCCCGTCTCTCTGGGCTTCGAACCGGCAGATGATTCGTCAGAGCCGCGGAGTTCGCAACTGGCCGGAACGCGTCTTTCTCGCGACGGGAACGGCCGAGGCGGGCCGCCCGGAGCGGGATCAGAGTATGGTGGACGATGTGAGGGAACTTGCCGCAATTATGCGACGCGCCGGCCTGGATGAAAGACGTCTGAAACTCGTTGTCGAAGAAGGTGCCACCCATCATGAGTCGGCATGGGCGCGTCGGTTCCCCGAGGCGCTGACCTTTCTTTTTGGCGCATCCCGCTGAACTCCCACTTTTTTGAGCTCGCTTCTTAAAGAGTCGTGGCTTCCGAAGCCTGCGTTCGAGCGGAAGTCCCAGGTGGCGTGCCCTTCGTCCGCGAAATGCGCCACAGCGTGTACAGCAGCCCCGCCATCGCAATCACAGACAGCTGAACGTGCATCCAACGTGTCAGAGGCGCAAGTAGAGGAAGAATATAGGCGAGGTAAAGGAGTGTCCCGATGCCGCTTCTCACTGATCCCTGCTGAATCAGCCAGTCCGCCAGAAGAAGAAAGGCAGGAGCAAGGATCACTAAGTCGTACACAGTCAGGTGTGGGGCAACCAGCACCGTCGCGAACAACAGCGCCGAGTACCTGACTGGCAGCATTACCTCTGAGCCGCGTCTCCATAAGCTAATCGTCGCACTCAGAACGAGAACGCCAGTGATGCCGTACAGCACCACCGATACGGAACTCCAAGGCGCAATCATCGACCAGAATGTGCGCAGCGAGTGCGTCTGATAAGGCCGGGGCTCAAGCCAGTTCGACAGCGCGGGAGCGTTCATTAGAATTCGTACCCACTGCCGAAGAGGTTCCATTCCGTAGTACAGAATTCCGATTCCCAACTGCACCGACGCGGAGAGAATCGCGCCCAAGACAATCTTCCAGGCCCCAATCGCCAGAAAGACGACCGCTGCCGCAAGCCCTAACTGCGGTTTGAAGATCAAGCATCCAAGAACGAGCCCAGTCAGAAAGTCATGTCGATTTTTCAGCGCAAAGAACAGCACTGTGAAGCAAGCCAAAGCCAGCGCCGATGTCTGCCCCCATGCAATCAGGTTGAAGAAAGCGGGAAAAGCAAGTGCGGCAAGAATCGTGGTAGTTCTATGTTTGCGCAGATTTCCGCATGACTGCCAGATAAGCCGGCAGCATCCGAAATAAGCTCCGGCGGTGATGATCCACCAAACAGCAAGGGCCTGGCCATAAGAGAGCCTGGCCAAAGGTCCAAAAAGCACCGAGACCTGCGGAGGATACAAAGGCAGATATCGAATGCCTGTCGCTCCTTGAACTCGCGCGCTCGCCAGTGCAGACTGGGCGCTGACGCTGTACAGATCGGTCCCGTGATGTGCGTCTGCCAACAAGCCCAGCGTGTAAAAGTGCAGGAAGTCGGTGCCCTTCAAATTTCCATTGCGGTCGCGCAGACCAGGGGTGGCGAGCGTCCATATGTAGATCGACCACAGCGCCGTGCCGAGGAGCAATGCGTGCATGCGAAGGCGCTTTGGCGTCAGCCAGGAATCAACATTCCCTATCCCTAGTGCCGCAGTGGTGTTCTCGACGGGCGCCATTCAAGATCCCTCAATCTGGCTCAGCACTTCGCTCTTTCGCATGAACAGTACGACCGGCAGCAGCAACGGCAGCAGCGAGGCCGCAATCGCCGGGATCACCGGAATCCGATTCGCCGGATTCACCGGAATCCTCCAGAGCAGTAGCGCGAACGACGTGATCCACGGCCAGCAGATGACAGCCGCGAACGCGAGCCGCGAAACCTTTGGCAGCCTTGCCCATTCCCCCACCACAACCAGAGCCGGCAGAATCAGGAGCACCTGATTGAACGGCGTGAACAACGGAAACGTGATCACCGTGACCATCAGGAACGAGGCAAATGCCCAACTGAAATTGTGGGAGTCCCCACCCACTTTTCTGCGGTTCCATCCATAAATTAAAAGCCAAATAATGATGACGGACGATAGCGCGATTCCAAGCCAGTCACCAAGCAACAGGCGCAATATCGACGTAGTGGGGAAGTACCTCCGATAAGCCGCCATACCCGCGATGAAGTCACGGATCCAACCGGGCAACAGGATCTCCCCGCCGATTACCAGCAAGGCCAAAACTGATCCGAAGCTAGCCGGCAATCTCCAACGTGTACGCCACTCTCCGAGCGTCCAAATCAAAAACCAGGCCAGCGGCAACAGAGCCATCTGAGGCTTGATCGTCGAGAGCGCCAGCAGCACTCCTCCGCTCGCCACGTGCCCTTTATGCACACACCACGCTCCCGCGAAGAGCAGGCATCCAACCAGCAACGCAAACTGCTGGTGGCGAATTCCTTGGCCGATCTGCGGACTGCTGATGGTGAACAGAACGACTGCGACGATCATCGACCAAGGCAAACGCCAGTCAAGCAGCCCGATGCAGAACCACGCACTGAGCCCCGCCAATGCGCCCAGCGCAAATGGCGCCCATTTCTGCACCGTCGCGAAATCCATGTGGATCGTCGGCGCCAGCAAGAACACGACATACACGGGGTACACGAAACGCTGTTCGTCCACAACGCGTGTTCGCGATTCCTCCTCCGTCACAATGTGGCCGTAATACGCCATCTGGATCTCATGGCTCACTTCCGTCCCATAGGGATTGTGACCATAAAGCAGAAGTTCTCGTGCCCCGACCCAGCGTGGATAGATATCTCCCATCTGCGCTTTAAGTCCGCCTTTTTGTGCATCTCGCGCATCAGCCCAGGGATCCAGAATCCGATGTGCATAGAACCAGGCGATAGCGCTCACGCCAAGACTCAGCAGCAGCCAGATCAAAGCCTGATTTTTATTCGTTCCTTTCACGAGGTCCGTATGCCGGGGACTCTATCAAACTCAGGGTGTACTCGAAACTGCCGATTTGTAAGGCCTCAATTCGGGCACGGGATCATCTCCATCCAACTCCCAAACTGTCCTTCCTCTGAAGTAATCCAGGAGGTCCTGATTTCCGGCTGCGCCCATGCCGCGGGCCCAAACAACTTTTGAACGATCTATATCTGCGGAATTCCAAACCCATTCCCGGTCGACATCATGATGCGGCCCATAGTTCACGATCACCAACTGCGGCCCCCGCATCTGCGTCAATTGATGAACAATTCTTGGACGCTGCAGATTGCCCCTCGGCCACGCCGGTTCAATCGGAGCGTGCGCCACGACGGCGGTCACTCGCAAGACAATCAGAGCGCAGCCGACAATCGGGATCAAAACAACCAGCGATTGTCCCAGCCGTGCTCGACGTTTCCACAACTGCAAATGCCGCGCGCACTGTGCGATCACCAGATATAGGAGCACAGTTGCCGGCGCGACATAATGCGGCAGAGTCCAGGTTTGCACAGAGAATCCCAGCGCCATACATCCGAGAATTACTAGGGGAAACCACAGCTCGGGATCGCGAATGGCCCAAGGGAGAGCCAGTAAGAGAAGACTCATGGCCGAGCCAACATAGAGCTGCCACGATTGCTCTACCTTCACCGCGGTGCTTTTCAGATAGCCCTTCAGCGTCAGGCTATCTTCGAACCTGCCAAGTTCCCATTCATAAAAGGTTCGGAAAATTTCGTGATGATATTCAGGCTCCGGCCTCGGTTTTTCCCATAGGAAATATGGCGCCATCGCATACGTCTCGCGATTGACTTGATACGTCATGCGGAAGGGATTTCCCGTGACCGCGAAATAGTAGTAGCTCGTGCCCAAAGCTGCCATCAATAGAACGAACGTCATCGGCGCAACCACGCGGGGCACACTCCGCCGCAGACGTGGACGGGAAGGCCCGGCCAGCCAGAACAGCATCGCAAGAGCTACCGGAATCGCAAGAACGAACCCCTCATAAGGACGGCTATTGGCCAGTATCGCCAGACCCAGCGCCATCACGATCGCGGAACCCGCGGACAATTTCCTTCGCAGCCGCGGCCACGCACCGACCACCAGCGCGCCACCCAGCGCTGCCACCGAAGCGCACCAGTACGAGTTCATCCAGTAGCTGAGAATTCCGAGCCGCAAGGCAGCCAGCACCGCGCCGAACAGCGCCCATCGTGGAGGCAGCCATCCTTGCAGCGCCCAGCACAGCACCGAACACATTGCCGCCGTGATCAGAAGTTGCCCGATCCACGGATTCCCCAGCAACCGTCCCATGGCCAGCACAAGCCCTTGCGCCGGAGGGTACATCGACATATACGTCGGGCGCTGGATGATGTGGAAGCTTTCAAAATGAATCCACATCGGATGCGTCGGATTCGTTAGCCGCCCGTGCGCGAACGTGTCGGCTGCCAGAAGATAGCTGAACTCGTCATTCCATCGCGGTTGCGGAATTCCAAGCACAGGGATCAACGCCACGCGAATGACGATCACGCCGGCTCCCACAAAAAAGATCGACAGGGAGCGGCGCCGCGCAAGTCGGCTGAAGATGCCTCGTATCCACGGAAGCGGCGCGCGGCCGTGCTCACGGCGGTTGTGAGAGATAAAAATCAGCAGGATTCCGGCAATCGTCAGCAGCGCCTCGATGATCACAAGCAGGAATGGCGCGATCCGGGCGTAGAAGTTCTGCATTGAGTTGAGGAAGAGCGCTGCACGAACTTTGGCGGCAAAAAAACGAACACCCGGCTGCAGTTGCCGCAGTGACTGGAACTCGCCAGATTACTTGCCGGCCGCTTCCTTCGCGCCTATCTCTTCGAACAATCCGCTGGCGACTTGAATGATCTCATCATCGACCACGCGGTTCTTGGAAATCGCTTCTTTCAGCGTAATGGAAACAATCTTATTGGCTCGCAGGGCGGCCATGCAGCCGAATTCGCCGCGATGCACCATATCGATGGCGCCCAGGCCGTAACGAGTCGCCAGAACGCGGTCAAACGCGCTTGGCGATCCTCCGCGCTGGATGTGTCCGAGCACGACGGCGCGGGTCTCAAAGCCGGTGCGCTGCTCGATCTCCCGCGCCAGGATGTTGGCAATGCCTCCGAGTTTGGCGTGGCCGAATTCGTCCTTTCCCATATCGTGAATGACCGGAGCGCCTGCGCCGGTTGCAAACTTCGCTCCCTCCGCCACAACCACGATCGAGAAATAGCGGCCTCTCTCGTGCCGCTGACGGATCGATTCCGCCACCTTGTCAACATCGAACGGCCGCTCGGGAATCAGAATCACGTCGGCGCCGCCGGCGATTCCGCTATACAAGGCAATCCAGCCCGCGTCCCGTCCCATCACTTCGACGACCATTACACGGTTGTGAGCTTCAGCCGTCGTGTGCACGCGGTCGATCGCTTCGCACACGATGTTGCAGGCCGTATCAAATCCGAAGGTGTAATCCGTTCCCCCCAGATCGTTGTCGATCGTCTTCGGAACCCCGACCACGCTCACACCCTTTTCGTGCAGCTTCTGAGCTACTGAAAGCGTGTCGTCTCCCCCGATGGCAACCAGAGCATCAATCTTGTGTTTCTTCAGCGTGTGGATGCAGCGTTCAAATCCGTCCGGACGCTTCGACGGATTCGTCCGTGACGTACGCAGAATCGTTCCGCCCCGAGGCAGGATGCCGCTGACCGCATCGAGGTTGAGAGCCGTGCTCTGATCTTCCACCAACCCGCGCCAGCCCTCGAGAAATCCCACGAACTCGTCGTGATAGTGGAAAACCCCCTTGCGCACCACGGCGCGGATGACTGCATTCAGTCCCGGACAATCTCCTCCCCCGGTCAAAATGCCGATTCTCATCGTATGGTCCTCTCTCCTCTTTGCATTTTCACTTCAAGGACGAACCCTTCGGAATGCGCCCCGGCTGCGGGGCTTGACGGATGGCCCAAAACAGGGCGAATGAAATCGTTCGGAACGAATAGAGTAACACTAAACGAATCGTCGCCGATACCGCGAACCCGCTACAAAATCGATCCGGCGGGCTGTTTGCTCAACAAAGGGGATCGCTGTTGCGTTTCCTCCGCAGATTCGACACAATGCTTCTCGGTAGCAATTGAAGTAATCGATGTGGCGGGCGCACGTTGTCGAGCAGAAATAAAGTAGTTGGGAGATTGTATGCGCCGCTGCTGTTCAGTTTGCACGCCGCTCGATTCTGCTCCGCCCCCCGCTGTAGGAGTCCGAAAGAAGACAAACCGGGTAGTTCTCGTCGCGACGCTCTCCGCATCCGCAGTTCTTGGGGCCTGCGGAAATTCCTCATCTGATCGTCCGGCCATTCTGCACACGTCGGTTTCAGCGACGCAGAATCCTATGGTCGCGCAGTACACCGTCGGCAGCGGATGCTCCGGCCAGGTCACGGTCGAGTTCGGCACCGATACCACATACGGACGCACAACCGCCTGGTACCCGATTTCTGCACTCCAGCCACTCACCATCCAGGTCGCTGGAATGCGTGCATCGACCACCTACCACATGCGCTCCGATCGCCAGTGCTCCGGAACCACGGTCACCAGCCCGGACTCAACTTTCACAACCGGCGCTCCGCCATCCATGCCGTTTCCCGCTCTCCAGATATCCAGACCCGATCCCTCGCCCTCTGTTTCCGAAAATCCCGGCGTCGAACTCATTGACACAGTCGCTCCCACCTCAAACCAAATCCAGGCGTTCTTCACCGATCGCGATGGCAATCCGATCTGGTATTACAACGTCGATCCCGGCTACTTCCCCTACACTTACAAACTTCTGCCTAACGGGCATTTCCTTTTCAGCATGGCGAATCAGGGCGGAGATTCCCTCATCCGCGAAGTCGACCTTGCCGGCAACAACATTCGCGAACTCGATATCACCGTGCTGCAACAACGGATGCAAGCCGCGGGCTACGATTTTGTGCCTACCGGCTACCATCACGACTTCATCCCGCTTGCGAACGGCCACCTGATTGTCCTGGTCAATGTCCTGAAGTCGTTCACCGACCTTCCGGGATATCCCGGCACGACACAGGTTGTGGGAGACGCATTAGTCGATCTTGATCCAAACTGGAATCCAGTCTGGGCCTGGAATGGTTTCGATCATCTGGACGTGAATCGTCATCTCTACGGTCTCCCCGACTGGACGCACGGCAACGGCCTTGTCTACTTGCCCAATGACGGCAACCTGCTGCTCTCGATGCGCCATCAGTCGTGGATCCTGAAGATCGACTACAACAACGGAGCGGGCACTGGAAACGTCCTGTGGAAGCTCGGCTATCAGGGTGACTTCGAATTGACCAACAATGGAGTTCCGACTGATGATCCCAGTCTCTGGTTTTCCTTCCAACATTTCCCTTCGCTCATCAGTCAGAATCGCTCGGTCACAACCTTGGCTGTGTGGGACAACGGCGATTATCGCCCGCTCGACACCAACGGCACGATTTGCAACGTTCCCGGACCGCCCAACTGCTATTCGCGAGCGACGATTTTTCAGGCCGACGAGAGCGCCATGGTCGCCAACCTCCTGTGGGCGGATGCGCCCGGCTATTTCAGCGTCTGGGGAGGCAGCGTCAATCAACTCGCGAACGGCAACGTCGAATTCGACGCCAATGCCATGGCGGTGCCCCCCAGCCCTACGGTCGCTTCCGAAGTGCAGGAGGTGACTCAGACCCCGACTCCCTCCATCATTTGGAAGATGGATATCCCGGTGCCCATGAGCGCCTACCGTGCCTACCGTGTTCCGAGCCTGTATCCGGGTGTCACGTGGCAAAACTGACGTGATTGGTACGTCCCAAGATTGTTACCAGGACATCCTCTTGCGCAACTCGGTGATGTGCGCCACGTGATGCTTCCCATGCCACGCATAAATAGCCAGAGTTTTCTCGAGATTCATCGGGCCGAGTTCGGGATGGCGCAAGGTTCGCTTCCATTGTTCGGGAGTGAGCGATCGCAGCAAAAGCACCCATCGCTGATGGAGCGAATCGAGCAATGCAAGTGAGGTTTCTACGGGAGTCGAGGCGGTGTCGGCCAATTGCGCCCACAGGTCCTCCGCATAAGTCTTAATAGTCGGTTCCTCTTCAGTGAGCGCCAGCTTGAATCGCACGTAGGAATTCATATGGCTGTCCGGCACGTGATGCACAACTTGCCGCACCGTCCACCCTCCCGGCCGATATGGAGTGTCAAGTTGCGCATCCGAGAGGCCGTGAATCGCCTTCCGCAGATTCGCCGGACTTTGTGCAACATCGCTCAAAAGGGACTGCTTTTGTTCTTCCGTGACTGCTCCGTCGTACTTGAATTTGCCGATCGGAAACCGCAGATCTTCCATGATCTCTCCTCAGGTCCTGAAGTCTCATTCGCAAGCTCAAAGCGTCGCGCTACCTGAAATCCCACGCTTAATGCAAGGAATCAGCCAAGTAAACAACAACCCGTGGTGTCGTCCCGCCGCCTGCCCCATTTGCTCCGGCTTCGAATTTCGATTCCCCATGCCACGCGTTTGATGCATCAAATGTGAGTTCTAGGCTAAACTCTCTGTGCCATTGAGTTTAGCGATTTCGTCCGGGCCGGTCGTGGGGATCGCGCTCGGAAACCTGCGAGGGGAACTATGCCGTCGTCGGTCTGGTCTGGTCACTTAACGTTCGGACTCATCTCCATGCCAGTGCGTCTTTTTTCTGGCGCGCGCAGCTCCGGCATTTCCTTCAACATGCTGCATCGTCCCGACAAGCAGCGCGTCAAGCAGCAATACATCTGCCCGCTCGAAAACGTCGTGGTCGATCGCAGCGAGATCGTCAAAGGCTACGAATTTCGCAAGGACGAATACATCGTCATCGAACCCGACGAGATCAAGAAGATCGAGCCCCAGACTGCCAAGACCATGGAGATTCTCGAGTTCGTCAAAGAAGCCGACGTCGATCCTGTCTACTTCGAGTCCTCCTACTACATGCTGCCCGAGGAAGCAGGTCGCCGCCCTTACGCCCTGCTGACCAAGGCTCTCGAAGAAAGCGAATACGTGGCCATCGCGAAGATCACCATGCACAATCGCGAATACACCGTCTTCCTGCGTCCTACTGAGGGCGGACTCATGCTGCACACCATGTATTACGCGGATGAAGTCCGCAAAGTCGAAGGCTTCGGCGCCCCTGACGTAGAACTCAAGGAAGCCGAAATCAAAGTCGCTCACCAGTTGATCGAAGCACTGGCCGACGAGTGGGACCCTGAGAAATACAAAGACAATTTCCAGGAAAATCTCAAGAAGCTCATCGAGACGAAACTCGAGGGCGGGGAAGTCGCCGCTGTTGAGAAGCCCAAGAAACTCGCTCCCGTCGTCGATCTCATGGCAGCCCTGAAGCAGAGCCTGGCCCAGATGGAAGGCAAGAAAAAGCCCGCCGCCACGGCCAAGTCCGCGGAACCGGAACCGGCCGCCACTGGAAAATCCCGCCGCCGCAGAGGCTGAAGGCGAACCGCAGTTACAATCTGAAACCCCGCCGAGGCATCCCTGCGCTCGATCGCCCGCATCCTTGGCTAGAGCTAGCCCGGGGAAGTCCCTTCTCGCCTAGCGCGTAACTCCCGCAACCGATACAATATCCGTTTCCGTAATCTGAACCTGAATTTTCACTTCGGAGTGCCGATGAGTTTTCGACGTGTGGGCGGGCTGGCCGCTATGGCTGTCGCAACCGTGCTCTGGATGTCGTGTGGAGACGTCTATCGACCTGTGGTTCTTCCCGTCAATCCCACTCCTCCCAACCCTTCGAGCTTCCATGCCGTCTTCGGCATCAGCAGCAACGCCCAGTTCAACCCTGGCACCGCGTTGCAGATCGATGTATCCGGCGACTCGAATATCGGCGCAGCCAACATGGGCGAGAATCCCACACATATCGCCACCCTTCCCAGCAATTCACGCGTTTTCGTGACCAGCGCCGGCAGCCTCAACGCCGGCGACAACGACATCGTGACCGCCTTCACTCCGGCGTCTGACAGCCCGACAGCGACGGGTCTAGGAACGCCCACTATTTTCAGCTTTCCAAATCTCGGGCCGGGGCAGTTGTCGGGCATTACTGCAATCAGCGAGGCAGGCAATCTCGTCACGGTCACGCTGAGCACTCCGCTCAGCCAGGCTCAGGTAAACGGCCAAGTCACGATTTCCAACGTCATCACCTCCGGTACAAATAACGGCGGATACAACGGGAACTTCACGATCAGTGCTGTAACTGGCACGACGCTTCAATACGTCGACTCAGTCACTGGATTAGCTCCGGCCACCGGAGGAGAAGCCGTTGTTGCGACACCTCTGTTTTGCCGCTACCTTCCCGATTACGTCACTACCACTCAAACCACAACGGTATTCGTCGCCAACTACGGCGAGGAAAACGGGCCCAACTGCAACTACAGCAGCACGGATTCGGTGGCGTCTCTCAGTGTCTCGACAAACTCGATTTCCAACATAGTCTATCTGACGCCGGGGGCTCATCCAGTTGCGCTTGCGGAGACGCCGGATGGCTTGAACCTTTATGTCGTCAACCAGGGAAATAACACGGTCATGGACGTTTCCCCGGTGGATCTGTCGACGTTCGCCACAATCTCCGTCCCGGGCACTCCGATTTGGGCCGTGGCGCGCTCCGATAACCAGCGCGTCTACGTGCTGGCCCAGGGCTCAGGGACGCTGGTTCCTATCGACGTTGCGACGAATACGATCCTGCCGAGTCAGACGAATCTCTCCGTGGGCGCGGGAGCGAACTTCTTGTTGTATGACCGGACTCTCAACCGCATTTACGTTACGAATCCCACCACGGGAACGGTCTACGTGTATGCGGCAACTGGAGGCCTTGACCCCACCGGCGTTCCCAACGACACTCCCTCGTTGCTCTCCACGATTGTGATGACGGCAGGCTCGAATCCGCCCTGCGCCGAGGCGTGCTCGCCGGTATCGGTGACGGCGTTGCCCGATGGAACCCGTTTCTACGTGGCCAGCTATTCATCCGAGCCAAACTGCACCGATCCCAACATCGGCACCACGACTCCCTGCATCGTGCCTATCCTGACCGTCTTCGACGCGCTCAGCATGACGCCCAAGACCCCGAGTTCGACGCTGTTGGCGCCTGCTCCGTCACTCTCTCTTCTCTCCGCCCCGCAGTACGCGCCTACCCAGTACGCGGTGCCGCCAGTTCCTTCCTGCGCCCCGGCAGCCACCTATACCCCTGGCAGCACGCGTTTCCGCATGTTCACCACGTCTGCCGCCGATAGCAGCCACGTCTATGTGAGCATCTGCGACGCGGGATCCATTGCCGACATCAACACGACGACCAGTTCGATTTCGGTCGGCAGCGGTAACAATACCCCCGACACCCTGATTACGAACATCGTTACGCCGTTCGGAAGCTGCAGCGGAGCGAATTGCGCCAGCGTCGCGACGATCACGTCGTTCTCGATCAGTTCGGGTGTGGCAACTTTCCAGGCGGTGAACAACTTCGTTCCGGGCAATCACGTCGCAATCACCGGACTCACCAGTTCTGTGGGAGCGACCTATTTGAATGGCCTTACCGTAACGGTGTCCGCCACGGGATTGTCCGGGACCTCATTCCAAGCCGTCGTCTCGGCCCCGGACACAAGTTCCACCACCGACACAGGCACCGCCGTCCCAATCTCGCCCCCTCAATCACCCATCTTCCTGCTCACCGGAACATAGGGCTCGATGGCCTATGTTGCGATTGGCTGTTCCGCGAAAAAATCGCTAAAGGGCGTTTCGGGAAGGTGACAGCTCCCAGCCGTGACGCTCTGATTCACAAATGATGCGGGCTTTAAGCCCCTGAGGTTCGTTTTTTCCAGGCAGGGAGAGGACTTTGGGAAACACGACTCTCCGTCGGAGTTGGCTCTTTACGCTTTGACGGGGAATCAATTCGGCGACAGACGGGGCAATTACTTCTTAATTCAGGGACTGGCCCCATTTTCAAGGGACCAACGCTCATATCCAGGGAGAGGAATGGAAACCGGGGGAGTTTCTATAAACCGATCTTTACGGAATGGAACCTGTCATTAGCGAGAAATCCAGAGGATATTGGTTGCTGCCATCCTCGAGGGTACCGCTGAAGGCCAGCGCCGGATTTCCGGTGGTCTGGATTCCGCCGATTATCGGCGCCAGGCAGTTTGTCCCGTTGGCAAGCGCGAGATTTCCGCCTGAATACGTCCAGGTGATGTCGTAAGGTCCGTACCATTGCGTGTACGAATAAAACGAACACTGCCCTGTCCCATTGGAGTTCAACGTCAGAGCCAACTGGTACAACGATGTTGCCAATGCGTTGGACTTCCAGTAGGTGCCATTCGCGGTTGCAAGCGAAGAGGACGAGTTGGAACCGTTGTTGGTGTTGGCGGGGTTTGTTAACCCGCATCCCGTCGTGAGAAGCAAGACCGACAGCACGACTGTGCGATATTTCATGGAACTAACCTCCCTTTTGCAAAATGGAGTATAGAGAAAAGGAAATCGAGGGACAGATAACTGAGGTAACGAGACCTGCGGAAATAGTCCGTCTTATCCAGCGTCGCAGCGCAAGCATGACTTGCGCTCGAGTTGCGCAGTTCAACTTACGCAAGGCCTTCCCGCAGTTCAGTTCGCGTTTGCCCGCGGTCGGTCCAGACTCGACTTCAACTCAGATCTCGCAGCGAGTGGCGTCGTGGAGAAAGCTACTCCCTGGATGAAAGTCGGAATTCACGGCGTACGCGATTGAGCCTGCAGTTTTGCAATCGCACTCAATCCAGATTCGGGAATCGTGGGAACCAGGAAATCGGGTACAGAAATCGGGTGATGATTTGATGGGTTTGACGGAGGGAACCGATGAGCCGTTCGGTACCCTGTGACGTCGTGGAATCGTTATAGTCGAGCCGCTCCTACGCTCTGGCTGGAACTTCTTCCCGCGCCGCGTAGTGCGAGTCCACATACTCATCGAGGATGTGTATGAACTCCTCGACGATGTGGTCGCCCTTCAGAGTAGTGAAAAGCCGTCCGTCAACATATACCGGAGCCTTAGGCTCTTCGAATGTCCCGGGCAGGGAAATGCCAATGTTGGCATGCTTCGATTCGCCGGGACCGTTGACCACGCATCCCATCACCGCAAGCTTCATCTCTTCGACGCCGACGTAGCGTCCCTTCCATGCGGGCATCTGCTCGCGCAGATACGACTGAATCTGCTCCGCCATCTCCTGGAAGAACGTGCTGGTAGTGCGCCCGCATCCCGGACACGCCGTAACTTGCGGAGTGAAACTGCGAATGCCCATCGACTGCAAAATCTGCTGCGCGACGCGGACTTCTTCGGTTCGATCTCCGCCCGGCGCAGGAGTCAGCGAAACCCGGATCGTATCTCCAATCCCTTCCTGCAGCACCACGCCCATGGCCGCGCTCGAAGCCACAATGCCCTTGGCGCCCATCCCCGCCTCGGTCAGCCCAAGATGCAGCGGATAGTTGCACCGTGCCGCGAGTGCCCGGTATACATCGATCAAATCCTGCACTCCGCTCACCTTAGCGCTCAGGATGATCTGGTCAGCACGCAAACCAAACTTTTGCGCCAGTTCCGCCGAATTCAGCGCGCTCACTACCATGGCTTCCATCGTGACTTCGCGCGCATCTTTCGGCTCGTCCAGCCGCGAATTCTCGTCCATCATCCGGGTCAGCAGCGCCGAATCGAGAGAGCCCCAATTCACGCCAATCCGCACCGGCTTCTGATGCTTCACCGCAACTTCAATCATGGTGCGGAAGTTCGAATCCCCGCCCCGGCCGATGCTCGCATTCCCCGGATTAATCCGATATTTCGCCAGATCCCGCGCGCATTCCGGATACTTCGTCAGCAGGATGTGCCCGTTATAGTGAAAGTCTCCGATGATCGGCACCCGCACGCCCTGCTTATCCAGTTGCTCCACAATCCTCGGCACGGCCGCAGCAGCTTCGTCGTTGTTCACGGTCACGCGCACGAGTTCCGACCCGGCGCGAGCCAAAGCGGCCACCTGCTGCACCGTTGCCGTAACATCCGCCGTGTCGGTATTTGTCATGGATTGCACCACAACCGGTGCATCCGACCCCACCCGCACGCCTCCAACCACGGCGGTAACGGTCTTTCTGCGTTGAATCGTAGCCATAGGGAACTTCCAGTTTATCACGCTGAAACTGTGGAGGAACGGCTGCTAGGAGACGAGCTCAGGAACCACTTCGGTCCTGTGGCTCCAGGGAACAGGCTTGATCTGCCATGCTGTGAGAGCATCCGCAACACCAGGTGGGACAGGTTGCTCCATGTCATTCAAGACAGCGTAGGCCTTGGAATCGCGCGGGCGGACCTCCCGGGTGTCATTCCATCTGTGAATGATCACTTCAGCTGACTCTCGCGTCGGCCTGTTGATAGCTTGCACTATGCGCTCTGGCTGGACACGAGATTTCGGAATTACGAAATCAAAAAGGTGGTCATAGCCGCTAATACCTGTGAACTTCACCCTCGGCGTGTACCGAACTTCATTGGCGTCTAACCACGCGACGACGTCCTCCCAGAACAGACTCTCGACCATTGGCTTCGCCAAATAGAAAAGATCGTTTACGGCGAGCATGGCTTGAATGAGATTATGCTTCCGCAGTGGGAAAGTCTCCGATGTCGCGTGAATCTCTAGGCTCTCATCGTTCAGCTTGACGCCAAAGCCATTTAAAGTGGTCTTCAGGAGGTCCTTGCGTTTCTCCGTATTCAGATTGCACCCAGAAGCTTCGAGGTCATGAATCGTGTAGCTATCGTCCGAAAGTAGATAGCCGCCATTGGATTGCCGCACGTAAATCTGCAGCGCATCGTTGTGGCGGTCAAGATAGGGCGTTGTGATCTCGAGCCATGAGTCTCCAACCTCACGCAGCGTCGTCTTGTCCTTCAGCCACGCACGATACTCGTTCAGAAGCTTCTCGATTTCGGTGACGATCATTAGAAAAGCACCCGGTTAATTGTAGGTGTTTGGGTGATGTTGCAGTGTTGCATAAACGCATCAAGGGTCGAAAACAGATCGTGAGTGCTTGCATATCTGGCAGCCGGAGCCGGTATTGCCCACTTGTCACCGAATCCCTCGCGGTAGATATGCAAATGCGGACAGGGAACTTCCTCATCGTCGGGATTACGGTGTGGAGGCCCGTCGACATCAAGCCGCATCAGAATAACCACTTGCCGTGCTCGGTTTTGATAGGTCGCTTTCGTCAGCTTTAATTGAGACCGGGTTATGTCAAGCATGAAATTCTCACGCTTGTCTGCTGAAGTCAGAGGTATCGAAAGTCGTTGGCCTGGGCCCGGAAACCTCCATTCCTTATCGTCTGTTCGATGCTTCTCCATGGCTATCAAACCATCGGCTTCCAGCTGCGTAAGATCAATCTCTGCCATGTTTCTAGCCCGTCCAGCAATTAGCGGAAGGCGGTCGACCTCTGCCTTTTCCCAGTTGGCTCAACTTTGCAGTAGTTTTACCTTACAGGCGAAGACCGTGCAAGTTCCGAGGCGAGATCCTGGAAAGGTTGAAGGAGGTGGGCAATTTCCTTATGGCAGCTTATCCGCCAGCCCTGGAATGGTCTTCATCAAGTCGTTATAGATGACCATCACCGCAAACAGCACCAGGAACACGAACGCCGCCTGGTAGACGCGTTCTTTAATGTTCAGGCTGATATCGCGCCGCATCAATCCCTCGATCAGCAGGAACAAAATCACCCCGCCGTCGAGAATCGGGATAGGCAGCAGATTGAAGATTCCAAGATTCAGGCTGATTGCCGCCGTCAGACTCATCAGCGGAGTCCAGCCCTTGCGCCGCGCCGCTTCTCCGGCCGCCTGTCCAATCCGGATCGGTCCTTCGACCGACCGCATCGACATCTTGCGCTCGGCCATCTTCTTGACCAGCTCCAGAATCAGCATCGTGTCTTGCCGGTTCTCATGCAGCGACTTGGTCAACGCTGCCGAGAAGGGCAGCGTTTTGACTTTCATCTGCATGCTGCCGATTCCGATGCGGTACGACTTGTCGTATAGCACCGGCTGAACCGTAAAAGTTTTCGTCTGCCCGTCCCGCAGGACCGTGAGCGTGATTGGCTGGTCCTTGGTGACCCTCAGCATCTCGATCATGGCGGCGAGAGCCGGGACCGGCTTGCCGTCCATTGTCAGAATCTTGTCGCCTTCCTTCAAGCCGGCTTTCTGCGCCGGCATGCCATCGACCAGATCCGTGATCACGACACTCTGTTCCTTCGGCGCCCAGCCGGCAAACCCGATCTCATCGACGCCCGAAGCTTCGGGAACCACGGTCTTGTCCAGAATCTTGCCATCGCGCTCGATCTGAACCTCCAGCGGCTGCCTTGGACTCAGCGCCTGCTTCAAATCCACCTGCTCCCACGTTGGGTTTTGCACGTCGCCAATACGAACAATGCGGTCGCCTGCTTCAAATCCTGCTTTCGCAGCCGGAGAATCCGCGATGACCCACCCAATCACCGGCGGCTCGTCATACACCGCAGGATATTCGTAGTGCACCATGTACACCGTCGTGAGAAGCACGATCGCCAGCAGAATGTTCATGAACGGCCCGGCAATCGCAATCAGGAACCGGTGCCAGCGCGAATGGTTCAGGAACTCGCGAGGATCGTCGGTCCGCTGATCCATCGGGTTCTCGCCGCTCATCTTGACGTAGCCGCCCAGCGGGATCGCATTGATCCGATAGTCGGTCTCGCCCTTGCGGAATCCGACGAGCCGCGTGCCGAAGCCGATTGCGAACTGCTCCACGCGGACCCCGAGCAACTTGGCCACAGCGTAGTGGCCAAACTCGTGAATCAGGATCATGAATCCAAGAACGCCGACTACGGCAACGAGCGAGGTCAGGAAATCAGACATATTCGAGGTACGTACACTCCCACTGATTAGATTCCAAAATCAGACGAACGATGTTGCCGCGTGCTTTACCGCCGAAATCCGCTCCCGGGCGATCCGCCGGGCTTCTGCATCGGATTCCAGCACCCTCTCGATCGAGCTAGGGCATGTAGAATCCGTCGCTGCCAGCACGTCTTCAATGACCCTGGGAATCTGGTCAAACCGTATGATGCCATCTAAGAACGCCGCCACCGCAACCTCGTCCGCGGCATTGAGCGCCACCGTTTTGGCGCCGCCCGCCTCCGCGGCTTCATAGGCCAGACGCAAACAGGGAAATTTTTTCAGGTCCGGCGGGCTGAAGTCCAGATGACGCAAGTCACTGACCCCGAAGCGCATATCCGATTCAATGCGCTCCGGATATGTTAGCGCGTACAGGATCGGCAGACGCATATCGGTCACCGAAAACTGAGCAAGTATGCTGCCATCCACAAACTCCACCATCGAGTGAATGGTCGACTGCGGATGGACAATGACTTCCACTTTCTTCGGCGGCATGTGAAACAGCCTGCATGCCTCGATCACCTCAAACCCCTTGTTCATCAAAGTGGCCGAATCGATCGTGATCCGCTTCCCCATCTTCCATGTGGGATGATTCAGCGCCTGTTCCACCGTGATCGATGCAAACTCCGACTGCGGAGTATTCCGGAATGGACCGCCGGAAGCCGTAAGCCAAACCCGCTCCACTTCCTCCATCCGCCCGCCCCGCATGCACTGATGCACCGCATTGTGCTCGCTGTCGATCGGCAGCAGCGCAACGCCGCGTTTTCGCGCCTCAGCCGTAATCAACTCCCCGGCAGCGACAAGGCATTCCTTGTTCGCCAGTCCTAGCGTTTTGCCCGCGCGGACCGCTTCGTAGGTCGCCTCAAGCCCAGCCACGCCGACAATCGCACTCACCACAAAATCGACGTCGGGATGCGTCGAAACGCGCACAGTTCCGCCAGCGCCGTGAACAATCTCGATATCGCCCAGCCCGTCATCATTCAGCCGCGCGCGCAGCGTATCCGCGTCTTTCTCGGACGCCATCGATATCACCCGAGGCTTCCATCGCCGCGCCTGCTCAAACGCCGCTTCGAGATTGCTCCCGGCAGCAAGCGTCGCAATCTCAAACCGCTCCGGATACGACTCCGCCACGCGCAAAGTGCTGCGCCCGATCGATCCGGTCGACCCCAGGATTGCGATGCGTTTCATAGGGAGCGTAATGGAGCACTTCTATTTTACGATGCTTCCAGTTCTGAAGGGCGTCTACTGCATCACTCTCCAGGCCGCGTAGTACCACAGCACCGGCGCCGCAAACAGCAGCGCATCGATCCGGTCCAGCATCCCGCCGTGCCCCGGCAGAATCGCTCCCGAATCCTTCACTCCCGCGCCGCGCTTGATCAGCGACTCGACCAGATCTCCCAGTTGCGCCGCCACATTCAATACAATCGTAAGCACGATGACCGGACCCATCGCCGGCTGCTCCAGCCCAAATAGCCCGTCCCGCCGCTGGATCAGCCCCGCCCGCAACAGCCCAGAACTCACTGGCAGCGCATAGTGAAACATCGCCCAGCCCACCGCGATACTGGCAATCAACGAAGCGGCCGCGCCTTCCCACGTTTTCTTCGGACTGATTCGCGGAGCCATCAAGTGCCGCCCAACCGACTTGCCCACGAAATACGCGAAGATGTCTCCCGCCCAAACCACCAGCAGCAGATACAGCAGATAAAACGCCCCAGCCCACTGCTGCCGCAACTGCACCAGCATCCCCATCGGCAGCGCGATGTACGTGAATGCAAACACCGAAGCCGCCGCCGCCGGATACCCCGTGCTCAGCTCCACGTTCTTCATCGCGCGCGTCAGAAAAATAAACGGCGCAATCGCCGCGGAGAATCCCAACGCATACACAAAAATCGCCGTCGATAGCAGTGGCTTGTCGTTGCCAAAATTAAGCGCCAGCAGCAGAAAGAAAATCGCGCAGAAAATATACGTAAGCAGCCGCAACGGCCGCACGCCGTAAGCCTCAGTCAGCTTCAGAAATTCGTGGATCGTCATCAACGCCACGATTCCCACAACAATCGCCAGGACCGAAACCGGCGCCCGAAGAGCAAGCACCAGCACAATCGGAATCAATACGACCGCGGTAACGATACGTTTGAGCAAGAAAGGTTTTCTGCTGGGTAGTAAACGCCAATTATAGCGAGGGCAGGGCCGAAGGATGTTTTTCCTCTGTGTTCCTTCGTGGCCCCTGTGGTTAGATTTTCACCGTTTCCGCAGGCACGTGCGCTTCGCCGTGATTCAGCCCGCCGTACCGCCGTTCCCGCTTCTGATATTCGGCAATCCCTTCCAGCAGATGCACGCCGCGAAAATCCGGCCACAAT
>Ga0209168_10001048_pt1 | contig 23070 bp, 34 predicted proteins | sample Coa_R1_FD_187156 | JGI IMG/M metagenome (GOLD analysis project Ga0209168, IMG submission 187156) | Surface soil microbial communities from Centralia Pennsylvania, which are recovering from an underground coalmine fire - Coalmine... | ecosystem: Environmental > Terrestrial > Soil > Unclassified ...
ATTTGCACTACGCGTGTCGTGACCGGAGCGGGAGTGCCGCAAATCACGGCCATCCTCGAAGCGGCGCGCGCTGCCAAGGGAACGGATGTGCCGGTGATCGCCGACGGCGGCATCAAGTATTCCGGAGACATCAGCAAGGCAATCGCCGCGGGCGCGAACGTCACGATGCTTGGAGGATTGTTTGCGGGCACCGAGGAATCGCCCGGCGAAACAATTCTTTATCAGGGCCGCACGTTCAAGTCCTACCGCGGAATGGGGTCGCTCGGCGCCATGCAGGCGGGATCGGCCGATCGCTACGCGCAGGAAGGCGCAGCGCGAGGAAAATCCGTTCCGGAAGGTGTCGAAGGCCGCGTGCCTTACAAAGGTTCGCTCGCGGCGCTGACCGACCAGTTGGTGGGAGGACTCAAAAGCGGAATGGGCTACTGCGGCGTGGCTACGCTTGCCGAACTGCAGGAACGCTCCCGCTTCGTGCGCATCACTGTCGCAGGCTTGCGCGAAAGCCACGTCCACGACGTAATCATCACGCGTGAAGCGCCGAACTACCAGGTTGAATAGTGAATGCGCAAGCGCAACGGGCTGCTCGCCACATGAAATATTGGCTGCCTGCAATCGCCTGGGCCATTCTGATTTCCTGGGCGTCCACGGATATGTTTTCTTCCAGCCATACCTCCAGATTTATTCTTCCGGCGCTTCACTGGCTGTTTCCACTTGCAAGCGCTGAAACTCTTGAACGATTGCATTTCCTGATTCGCAAGACCGCCCACTTCACTGAATATTTCGCGTTTAGTTTTTTACTCCTGCGAGCCGTGCGCGGGGAAAATCGAGGATGGCAGATTCGCTGGGCAATTTCCGCGATCATGATTGCAGCCGGATACTCGGCGCTCGATGAATTTCATCAGTCCTTTGTGCCAAGCCGTACAGCTTCGCCCTGGGATTCGCTGCTGGATACGACAGGGGCCGCAACGGCTCAAATCGTCCTTTGGCTCTGGTTCCGCTTTCGTGGCCGAAAGAACGTAAGTGCTGTCGACGAAGTTGCTCCTGCGGTGCGCGATTAACCACTACATGTAGCCAACGCATTCAGTAGCGCCGGCGTCTCGCCGGCATTTTTTGTTTGCGTAACTAACAATGCCGGCGAGACGCCGGCGCTACTGAAGATCACCGTGGTGTTGTAGTGCGAAACCAAAAGGATTCTAGAACCGGGCAGAAAGGAAATAAAAAAGGCCCGCTCCGAATGAATGGAGCGGGCCTTTTAACTTAACACTCGTGAATTTACTACGCGCCTGCCTTCTCTTCCTTAGCCTCTTCCTCGATGACCTCGGGCTTGGCGGCCTTGTCCTTCTTTTCTTTCTTCTTGAGTTTGGAACCCAGCAGTTCGAGGATGGCCAGGTTTGCTCCATCGCCTAACCGGAAACCGGCATGGATGATGCGCGTGTAACCGCCGGCGCGGCTGGAAAAACGGGGAGCGATGTCGGCAAACAGTTTCTTGGTTGCGCCGGGAGTCATCAGGTATGCGGCGGCCTGCCGTCGTGAATGCAGCGTATCGCGCTTGCCGAGCGTGATCATTTGCTCGACAAGCGGCTTCGCTGCCCTGGCGCGGGTGAGCGTGGTGGTAATGCGCTCCTTCTCGATGACGTTGGTCACCAGGTTGCGAAGCGTGGCACGCCGGTGCGCCGGTTGGCGCCCGAGTTTTGAACCATAGTTACGATGTCGCATAAGTGGATTCAGCGCGCGCTTACAGGCCCGCGGTTTCCTCCGTCGTGGGTGGCGCGGTCTGGCTCGGGAGCGGCGGCCAGATGATGCGGCCGTGCTCGTCGAACTTCATGCCCAGACTCAACCCCATTTTGGTCAGGATTTCCTTGATCTCGTTGAGCGATTTGCGGCCGAAGTTTTTCGTCTTCAGCATTTCGTTCTCGCTCTTCTGGACGAGTTCACGGATAGACTGAATGTTCGCGTTCTTCAGGCAATTGTAGGAACGCACCGAGAGTTCCAGTTCCTCGACGGAACGGTCCAGATGCTCGACGCGCGGGTCGTTGTAAGACTCGACCGCTTCCTCGGGCAGATCCGGCTGTTCCTCAAAGTTGATGAAGATGCTCATGTGGTCCTTGACCAGCTTCGATGCCAGGCCAATCGCATCCTGCGGAGTGATCGCGCCGTTCGTCCAAACCTCCAGCGCAAGCTTTTCGTAATCGGTCATCTGTCCGAGACGCGCTGCCTCTACGGCATAGTTCACTTTGCGCACGGGAGAGTGAACCGAGTCCACGGGAATGTACCCGATCGGCAAATCCTCGTCGAAATTGCGGTCGGCCGAGACATAACCGCGTCCATTCTTGACGCGCATTTCAAGCTGAAGTTTTCCGCCTTCGTTGACCGTAGCGACGTAAACAGTTTTGTCCAGCACCGCGAAGTCGGCGTCTTCCTCAATCATGGCGGAGGTTACGACGCCGGGATTCTCGACGTTGACGAAGATGGTCTTCGGCTGATCGTTATTGAGCTTGAGCGGCACCTGTTTGAGGTTGAGGATGATATCGGTGGCATCTTCGACCACGCCGGGAATCGACGAGAATTCGTGCAGCACGCCTTCGATTTTTACGGCTGTGATGGCCGCGCCTTCAATCGAGCTCAAAAGAGCCCGGCGAAGAGCATTGCCGACCGTGGTGCCCCATCCGCGCTCAAAGGGCTGCGCTGAAAACTTCCCAAATTTGTCTGTAAGCGACTCGAGTTCGGCCGCCAAACGCTTTGGTTTCTGAAAACCTTTCCACATTTATTGAGTCCTTCCTCCCCGCAATCGCAGGGAAACAAATTCTCGATTCAGAATCTCGAATTTCAAATCTGAAATCTCAAATTTGAAATTCGAGGTTTGAAATCCGCCGCGCAGCTACTTCGAGTACAACTCGACGATGAGCTGTTCGGTAATAGGCGGAGTCTGCACGTTTTCGCGCTTCGGCAGAGCCACAACCCGCGCCTTAAAGGCATCGCGGTCGATTTCCAGCCAGGGCACCGCATTCTGGCTTTGCGCGACGTTGCGGGCTTCGAGCACCATTGTGTTCTGGTGCATTTTTTCCTTCAGTGCGATCTCCTCGCCGACATTCACGAGGTACGAAGGAATATTGACCTTCTTCCCGTTGATGCGGACGTGTCCGTGCAGGACGATCTGCCGCGCCTGGGAACGCGAACTCGCCAGACCTGAGCGCCACACGGCGTTATCGAGGCGGCGTTCGAGCATCACGATCAGGTTTTCACCCGTGGGACCCTGCGCCCGCTCGGATTTTTCAACGTAATTGCGGAACTGCCGTTCGAGCAGTCCGTAGGTGCGCTTCACCTTCTGCTTTTCGCGCAACTGTAAACCGTAACCCGCCAACTTCTTTACGCGGCGGGACTGGCCGTGCTGTCCCGGAACGAAGTTGCGCTTCTCAATCGCGCACTTCTCGGTAAAACAGCGCAGCCCTTTTAAAAACAGCTTCTGCCCTTCCCTGCGGCAGAGCCGGCAAACCGCTTCTCGATGACGTGCCAAATGCGTTTCTCCTTATCTTGCTGTTGCTAGAAACTCAAAAATCCAACATCAAACTCGACGGCGCTTCGGAGGACGGCAGCCGTTGTGCGGAATCGGCGTCACGTCCTTGATGTGCACGATGTGCAGGCCCGAAGATGCCAGCGCGCGCACTGCCGATTCGCGGCCGGAGCCGGGACCCTTTACACGGACTTCAATCGATTTCATACCGTACTGATCGCGTGCCACGCCCGCGGCCGATGCCGAGGCCTGTTGCGCAGCGTAAGGCGTACCTTTGCGTGAACCCTTGAAGCCGATCGATCCGGCTGAGGACCACGACACCGCGCGCCCATCCGGCCCGCAGATAGTGATAATCGTATTGTTGAACGTAGCTTGGATGTGCGCTACGCCGTGCGGAACGATGCGCTTCTCCCGCTTCTTTTTGAACTCTTTCTTGCGCTTCGATGTCGCTTTACCTGGCGCTTCTGTTGTGGCGCCCTGTTGCGGTTCTTTTGCCAAGTCAGTACCCTCGCTTCAATTTCGACTTCAGCTTTTCGACGTCAGCCCAAATCCATCACGCAACCGTGGAATTGTTACTTCCGGGCCGCGACTTTCTTCTTCGCCGCAACTGCGCCCTTGCGCGGTCCCTTGCGTGTTCGTGCATTGGTGTGCGTACGCTGTCCGTGCACCGGAAGATTCCGGCGATGGCGCATCCCGCGGTAGCACTGGATTTCGATCAGCCGCCGGATGTTCATCTGAACTTCCTTGCGGAGATCGCCTTCGACGCGGCCCTCGGATTCGATGGCCTGGCGCAGCGCGTTAATCTCTTCCTCGGTCAGGTCTTTCACCTTTTTGGTGTGATCGACGTTGGCTTTCGCGCAAAGCGACTTCGCGCGCGGCTGTCCGATGCCATAGATCGAAGTAAGCCCGACCCAGATGCGCTTTTGAACCGGAAGATCTACTCCTGCAATACGTGCCATGCGTGCTCCTTAACTTTCTGAGGCTCGGATCGAGCCTATCCCTGGCGCTGCTTGTGCTTCGGATTGACGCAAATTACGCGCACCACTCCGCGCCGGTGGATCACCTTGCATTTATCACAAATTTTCTTTACCGATGCCCGGACTTTCATTTCCCTGCTCCTTGATCAATATGCAGCCGGGCTCCAAGTAGAGCCCAGACCCGATGCCGCCGCGCTGCAACTAGAACCCGGACCCGTCCAGCGCTTCTTGCGGCGCTACTTATACCGGTACACAATGCGGCCGCGCGTCAGATCGTACGGTGAAAGTTCCACCGCGACCTTGTCTCCGGCCAGGATGCGGATAAAGTTCTTGCGCATCTTCCCGGAAATATGCGCGAGTACCTGGTGTTTATTTTCCAGTTCCACGCGAAACATCGCGTTGGGCAACGGCTCGATGACCGTGGCCATCACTTCGATGGCGTCTTCCTTGGGATTGGACGCGTCGGCCTTGCGCTTATCCGCTTCGGGTCGCTTGCCCATGTGCCCTCTCGCCCCGGTTACCAAGATGGTCCCTGCATTTCGCGGGGACGGGTCAAAACCCAGGGCCCGTTGGATGTAACCGCCACAGTATGCTCAAAGTGCGCCGAATTCGTGCCGTCGGTGGTTACCGCGGTCCAGTCATCGTCAAGCACTTTCACGTCAGGTCCGCCGACATTCACCATTGGTTCGATCGCAAATACCATGCCTTCCTGCAAGCGCAGGCCGCGGCCGGGTTCGCCATAATTTAGCACGTTAGGCTCTTCATGGATGTGCGTGCCAATCCCGTGGCCGCAGAGATCCCGCACAACCGAATAACCATTCTTGCGCTCAGCCCAATCCTGCACGGCTGCCGAGATATCCGTAAGCCGATTGCCGACTCGCACCTTGTCGATGGCCATATCCAGTGACTCACGTGTCACCTGCAAAAGCCGCTGCAACTCGGGAGTAATTTCGCCCACCGGAACCGTGACCGCCGCGTCGGCGTAATACCCGGCGTATTCGACACCAAAATCGAGCGAAATGATATCGCCCTTTTCGAGGCGCCTCGACTTCGAGGGAATTCCGTGCACCACCTCGGAATTGATCGACGTGCACAAAGTCGCCGGATAGCCCCGGTAATTCTTGAATGCAGGACGCATCTTCAATTCGGTTGTTCGGCGCTCCGCATATTCGTCAAGATCTTTCGTCGTAACTCCCGGCTGCGCCATGCCGCGCAGGTGATTCAAGACTTCCCAGATCACCAGCCCGGCGCGATGCATCTTTTCTAATTCAGCCTGTGACTTACACACAATCATGGCGTTGCTTCGGCCCTATCTAAAGTCTTTGCGATGCTGGCCGTTACGGCGTCCGCATCAGCCATAGCATCCACTTCGATCAGTAGACCTTGCCCCTTATAGTAATCCACCAGAGGCTGCGTCTGGGTCTCATACGCGCGTAAACGGCCTCGGATCACAGGCTCGGTATCGTCTGGACGGTGAATCAATTCGCTGCCGTCGTGATCGCAAATCCCCGGAGTCTTCGGCGGGCGGTCATATATGTTATAGATGTGCCCACCCGCCTTGCAGATTCTTCGACCCGTCAGCCGGCGCATTAACAAGTCCGGATCCACCACCATATGCAGCACAATGGTGTAATCAAATTCGTGCAGCCGGCAAATCCGTTCCAAATCCTCCGCTTGAGCCAGCGTTCGCGGAAATCCATCAAATACAAACCCGTTAGCGCAGTCGGGCTGGCTGATGCGCTCCTCGACCATGCCCAACACAATTTCGTCCGGGACGAGTTCTCCACGTTCCATCAAGGGCTTGGCCTGACGCCCGAGATCCGTATTATGCTGAATGTGGTCGCGCAGCATGTCACCTGTTGACAGATGCGGCAAGTGGTACCGCTCGGCGATTCGCTGGGCTTGGGTACCCTTGCCAGCCCCCGGAGGCCCTAGCAGGATTACCGCTCGTTGCAGTCCAGACATCGGTCGAGCAAGATTGCGATCAGCCGTAACGGCGACCACGCAGCTTTCCCTTCTTCACGAACCCTTCATAGTTCCGCATCACTAATTGAGCTTCGATCTGCTGTACGGTGTCCATCGCCACACCAACAACAATTAAGAGGGAGGTGCCGCCAAAATAAAAGTTTACTTTCAAGCCTTCCAACACGAACCGCCACATATGGTTATCAAACCATGTGCCCACAAGAGGAAGATGCTGCAAGTGAATGCCGGCCATCAGCCACTCGGGAAGCAAACAAACGGCCGCAAGGTACACGCCGCCGACAAACGTCAAACGCCTGAGAACGCGATCAATGTGCTCGGAAGTATTGCGGCCCGGACGAATTCCAGGGATGAAACCGCCATATTTGCGCATGTTATCGGCGAGTTCCGTTGGATTGAACACAATGCCCACATAGAAAAACGCAAATACGATAATCAGCGTGATGTAAACCAATATGTACCAAGGCTCGCCCCAAGCCAGATTGGTCGAGAGCCAGTCAAGCGCGCGCCATTTTTTTCCGAGAACCAGATTTATCGTTCCAGGGAACGTCAGCAGCGAACTGGCAAAAATCGGCGGAATCACGCCGCCGGAGTTAACACGGAGGGGCAAGTACGTCATCTGCCCGCCCATCATGCGGCGACCCATCACCCGCTTGGCATACTGCACAGGGATGCGCCGCTGCCCGCCTTCGACGAAAACGATGACTCCGACAACAGCCACCATCAGCGCCATCAAGATAATCAGTGCCAAGCCTGTGAACGGGCCCCACTGTCCGGTCTTGAACTTGTCAAACAAATCCGCGACGGCTCGCGGAAGTCCGACCACGATCCCGGCAAATATAATCAGCGACATCCCATTGCCTACGCCGCGCTCGGTAATCTGTTCGCCGAGCCACATGATGAACGCCGAACCGGTGGTCAGCGTCAGGATGGTCATCAGGATGAATCCGACGCCGGGGTTATAGACCAGCGGCTGATTTCCCGGGCCGCCTGTCTTTTCCAAAGTGGCTGCAATCGAAAATGACTGGATGATGCTGAGCAAAATCGTCAGGTAGCGCGTGTACTGCGTAATCTTGCGCCGGCCGAGCTCGCCTTCTTTTTGCAGGCGTTCCAGGTACGGCCATACCACGGTCATCAGTTGCAGGATGATCGAGGCCGTGATGTACGGCATGATGCCCAGCGCGAAAATCGTCAAGCGGCGGAAATTGCCGCCGCTGAAAAGGTCAATGACGCCCAGAACCGATCCCGAATTCTGATTAAAGAATTGCGCCAGAACGTCGGTGTTAATTCCCGGCGTGGGCAGGAACGCGCCCAAGCGATACACCGCCAGCATCGCCAGCGTAAACAGAAGCCGCTTGCGCAGGTCCGGAATCCGGAACATGTTGGCGAATGCTTCGAAGAACTGGTTCATGGCAGAATTTCTACCTTACCTCCGGCGCGAGTAATCTTTTCCTCGGCCGACTTGCTGAACTTGTGCGCGCGCACGGTAATCGCTGCAGTCAATTCGCCGTCACCCAGCACCTTGATTGCGGCGCGCGCTTCGCGAATCAGGCCGCTGGCAATCAAAAGTTCCGGTGTTACGGTCTCTCCCGCCGGGAACGCGTTCAGCATTTCCACATTAACGACCGCATACTCGACGCGAGTAGGATTGTGGAAGCCGCGCTTGGGAATTCGCCGGCGCAGCGGCATTTGGCCGCCCTCAAAACCCGGACGGCGCGAATAACCTTTGCGCGATTTCTGTCCCTTATTGCCTTTGCCGGACGTCCGGCCAAGTTTCGTGCCAATTCCGCGGCCCACGCGCACCTTGCGATGCCGCGATCCGCGTGCCGGCTTCAGATTTGAAAGGTTTACAGCCATGTTTCCCTCAATTTTCTATCTTTACTGCGGCGGGCTTCAAAGAAAGCCCGCACCGTTCTCTGGCGGGCTCCAAGGAAAGCCCGCACCGTTTAATCAGCGGGCTCCAAGTAGAGCCCGCACCCGCTTATTCCACAACCGTTACAAGGTGCCGGACCTTCAAAATCATGCCCCGAATGGCCGGCGTATCCTGGCGCTCCACCACTTGTTGCATACGGCGGAATCCCAAGCCACGAATGGCCGCCCGCATATCTCTCGGGCACCCGATAAAGCTGACTACCCATTTGATTTTCAGCGTTCCCGCTTTTGCTTTCGATGTCGCCATGTGCGTTCCCCGGGGCTAGTTACGCCCGAGTTCCTCCACCGTCTTCGAACGAAGCTCCGCGACCTTGGCCACATCTTTCAGGCGCAGCAGCGCGTCAAAAGTCGCTTTAATCACGTTGTGCGGGTTGGACGTGCCGATGGACTTCGTCAACACGTTGGAAATTCCCGCGACTTCCATCACGGCGCGCACCGGGCCGCCGGCAATAATTCCCGTGCCATCGGGCGCAGGCTTCAGCAGCACCTGGCCCGAGCCGTACAGGCCCAGAACCTGGTGCGGAATCGTGGTGCCCTTCAAGTTCAGGTGAATCAGATTCTTTTTGGCTTGCTCGATCGCCTTGCGGATGGCCATGGGCACTTCGCGCGCCTTGCCCATGCCGAACCCGGCGTTCCCTTGCTGATCTCCGACGACAACCAGGGCCGAAAAGCTGAGGTTCTTGCCGCCCTTGACGACCTTGGTCACGCGTTGAATGGCCACGACCTGGTCCTTCAAGCTATTGGCATTCACCTGAATGTTGCGTCGGACCGCCAGAGTTTCTCTCAGAATGTGTTTCGACATAGTCTTAAAATTTCAACCCCGCTTCCCGGGCCGCTGCGGCCAGGGCTTCCACTCGTCCGTGGTACATATAACCGCCGCGATCGAACACCACTTGCTCGATTCCGGCAGCGCGGGTGCGTTCAGCGATTTTTTTTCCGACCACTTTGGCGGCCGCCACATTGCTTCCGCCCTTGAGTTCCTTGCGCGTGTCAGCGTCGAGGGAACTCGCCGAGGCCACCGTTCGCCCGCTGCGGTCATCGACGACTTGCGCGTAGATGTGCCCGTTCGAGCGGTAAACACACAGCCGCGGACGCTCAGGCGTTCCCGTCACGCGCGTACGCACGCGAAGGTGAATCCGCTGGCGGTGCGCGTTACGCGATAATTTTCGTACCGGTTCTGTTGCCACGAGTTCTCTCCTTACAACACAAATTCAAAAAGCGGACTCTTAGGCGCCTGTCTTAGCCGCGCCGGCCTTACCAGCCTTCTTCTTCAGGCGTTCGCCGGTGATGCGAATTCCCTTTTGCTTGTACGGATCGGGCGGACGCAGCGAGCGGATGTCGGCTGAAACTTGCCCGACGCGCCCGCGATCGGCGCCTGAAACCGTCAGGTGCGTCTGCTTCTCGACCGTAATTTGTATTCCCTCGGGGATGGGGAATTCCACCGGATGCGAATATCCCAGCGCGAAGTTCACCACTTTGCCCTTGAGTTCGGCGCGATATCCCACGCCGACGATGTCGAGATCTTTTTTGAAACCCTGCGTCACGCCGAACACGGCGTTCGCCACCAGCGCTCGCGCGAGACCATGCAACGCCGCCAAATCATCGCTCGCACGAACCGCATGCAACTCGGCGCCCTTCTGCTCGAGACTGATTCCCCGAGGCAGATTCACACTCAACTTGCCCTTTGGTCCCTGCACTTCGACCGCGCCGGAGCCAATCTGAATCTTTACTCCCGCGGGTACGGGTATCGGTTTTCTTCCAATGCGTGACATAGCTCGATGACTCTCCTACCGGATGTCTACCAGACTTCGCAAAGAACTTCGCCGCCGATATGCGCCTTGCGCGCCGCGCGGCCGGTCATCACACCTTTGGGTGTGGTCATAATGCTGATGCCCATCCCGCCTACGACCGGGCGAATTTCAGTAGCGCCCTTGTAGCGGCGGCTTCCCGGCTTCGAGATGCGCTTCAGGTCGGTAATCACGCTTCGGCGATCCGGGGTGTATTTCAGGAACAGGCGCAGCGTCTTGCGCGTCTTGTTTTCCTCGACCAGCTTATAGGTCGAGATGTAGCCTTCTTCCTTCAGAATTCGCGCCACTTCGGCTTTGAGCTTGGAGGTCGGAATATCCACGCGCGCGTGGCGAGCCTTGGCTGCATTGCGAATTCGCGTCAGTAAATCGGAAATGGGATCAGTTTGCATAGTCGTTTTCCGCCGCCTTTACCAGCTGGCCTTCACCACGCCGGGTATCTCCCCGCGCAGCGCGTGGCCGCGAAAACAAATGCGGCACATTTGAAATTTTCGCAAGTACCCGCGCGGCCGGCCGCACAGGCGGCAACGGTTGCGTATGCGAATCTTGAACTTCGGCTTCTTGCGCATCTTGGCGAATTGAGAATCTCGCGCCATCGTTTATTTATTTCTCCTCGAAAATCATTCTTCTCGCGGGGCTCCACGCTTCACTTGAATCGTTCAGCGTAAAAAGTAGAGCCCGCATGTTATTCCGGCGGGCTCCAAGTAGAGCCCGCACCCGCGTTAAGCCTGCGGCCGCAGCGGCACGCCCAAAAGCTTCAGCAGTTCGCGGCCTTCTTCATCGTTCTTCGCCGTAGTCGTCAGCGTAATATTCATGCCCTTGATCTTGTCCACGCGCGTGTAATCAATTTCGGGAAACACCAGCTGATCGCGCAGCCCCAGGGTGTAATTGCCGCGCCCGTCAAACGCGTTCGGCGGCAGACCACGGAAATCGCGCACGCGCGGCAGCACCACGTTGCACAGGCGGTCCAAAAATTCGTACATGCGGTCGCCGCGCAATGTGACGCAGCAGCCGATCGGCATACCGCGGCGAATCTTGAAGTTCGCGATCGATTTCTTCGCGCGCGTCACTACCGGCTTTTGCCCGGTGATTTGTCCCAGTTCGATGACCGCCACGTCGAGCAGCTTGACATTCTGGCTGGCCTCGCCCATGCCGATATTCACGATCACTTTCGCGATCTTGGGCACGGCCATGGGATTCGTCCGCCCGAACCGCTTCATCAGCGCGGGAACTACTTCTTTACGATAACGTTCGTGCATTCGGCTCATCATTGCGATCTCTTATTCCGGCGGGCTCCAAGTAGAGCCCGCACCGTTCCTTCTCGGTGTCTTTAACCGTTACTTCTCCAGGCTATTGCCGCAACGCCGGCAGACGCGCTCTTTCGTGCCGTCGGGCAGGAATTTATGCCCCAGACGCGTGCCCTTATTGCAGGAAGGGCACAACAGCAAAACGTTGGAAATCGACATCGATCCTTCCTTCTCGACGATGCCGCCCTTGACGTTCTTCGATGGATTCGCGCGCGTGTGCCGCTTGATCATCCCTGCGTGCTCAACCGTAACCGTGCGCTTGGCCGGATTCACGCCCAGCACGCGGCCGGTTTTGCCGCGATCGCGCCCGGTCATCACACGGACCTGATCGCCTCTTTTAATTCCGGCAGTGGCCGGAGCTTGTTCAATTCGATTTCGCATCGGGCTCACCAGACCTCCGGCGCAAGCGAAACAATCTTCGCGAATTTCTTTTCGCGCAGTTCCCGGGCCACGGGCCCGAAAACGCGCGTGCCCACCGGCTCGTTGGCATCGTTGATCAGCACCGCGGCGTTATCGTCAAAACGGATGTAGGTGCCATCCTTGCGCCGGTGTTCCTTGCGCGTACGCACCACCACAGCCTTCACGACTTTGCCCTTCTTGATCGGGCTGTCCGGCGCGGCTTCCTTCACCGCAGCAGTAATTACGTCGCCCAGTCCCGCGCGGCTTCCCACATCACCGCCAAGCGGAAGGATACACGTCAACTGCCGCGCTCCCGAATTGTCGGCTACCGTCAGCCAGCTTCTCATCTGAATCATGGCAGTTGTCCTTGTCCTGACGGGCTCCACGCTTCACTTGAAGCGTTCAGTGTAAAAGTAGAGCCCGTACCCGATCCTCTCTTGCGCAGTTTAATTTACCCGGGTGCTGCGCGTGAGCACCTCGGCGAGCCGCCAGCGTTTCAGCTTTGACATCGGCCTGGTTTCCACGATTTTCACCCTGTCGCCCAGGCGCGCCTCGCGCTGTTCGTCATGCGCATAAAACTTCTTGGAGACTCGCATCACGCGCGTGTACAGCTTGTGCTGCACCAGGCGAGTCACCTTCACGACTATTGTTTTTTCCATCTTCGCGCTGGTCACGACGCCGGTCAGTTCCTGGCGACGGTGCCGCGCGGGTGCCGCTGCAGTTTCACTAGCCATCAGTCTTCCTCAATTCGCGCTCGCGCAACAAGGTCTTGACGCGTGCCAGATCTTTGCGGGCCGAGCGAAGCTTGGTCACCGCTTCGGCTTGCCCTGTGGACAGCTGGAACCGCAAACGAAACACCTGTTCGGCGAGTTCGTTCGCGCGCGCGGCCAATTCCGATGTGCCCTGATCGCGCAACTTCTCAATTCCCCGTGCCATTAAAGTGCTCCCTCGCGGCTGACAAATCGCGTGTGAATCGGCAGCTTGTGTGCCGCCAGAGTCATCGCTTCCTTGGCCGTCGCCAGATCGACGCCCGCCATTTCAAACATCACGCGGCCGGGTTTTACCACCGCCACCCATCGTTCAGGCGCGCCCTTGCCCTTACCCATGCGGGTTTCCGCCGGTTTCTTGGTGAACGGCTTGTCCGGAAAAATCCGGATCCAAAGTTTTCCGCCACGCTTGATGAATCGCGTGATGGCCACGCGCGAAGCTTCGATTTGCCGGTCGGTAATCCACGCCGGCTCGAGCGCCTTAAGGCCATATTCGCCGAAGGACAACTCGCCACCGCGCCAGGCTTTGCCCTTGCGGCGCCCGCGCTGTTGTTTCCGGTACTTCACTTTCTTTGGCATTAACATCGTCGTAGTCCCTTACACCCTTCTAGATTCCGGCAGGCTCCAAGTAGAGCCCGCTCCCGTCGAATAATCGGCTGCGCCTTAGTCGGCCGCCGCGAGTGCCACAACTTTTTTCTGTCCACGCTCGGGAATATTTTCGCCCTGATACACCCAGCACTTCACGCCAATCACTCCGTACGACGTGTGGGCTTCGGCAAATCCAAAATCAATGTCCGCGCGAAGCGTTTGCAGCGGCAAGCGTCCCTGCAGGTACCACTCCTTGCGCGCGATTTCCGCGCCGTTCAAACGGCCGGCAACGCGCACCTTGATTCCCTTGCAGCCAAAACGCAGCGCTGAATCCACTGCCTTGCGCATGGCCCGGCGGAAAGCGACACGTTTTTCAAGCTGCAACGCGATCGATTCGGCCACCAGTTGCGCGTCCAGTTCCGGCCGGTGAACTTCCTGAATGTCCACGTGCACTTCGCGTTTTGTACGCTTCTGAATTTCACCCTTGAGCTTGTCAATTTCCGCGCCCTTGCGGCCGATAATGATTCCCGGACGGGCCGTGAACAGGCGAATCACAAGCTTGTTGGCGGCGCGCTCAATGTCGATCGAGCTGATCCCGGCAGAACGCAGCTTGTCCTTCAACTGCTTGCGCAGCGCCACGTCCTCATGCAGCAGGTCGGCATACTCGCGGTCGGCGTACCAGCGCGATTTCCACGGCTTGTTGTAGCCGAGCCGGAATCCGTATGGATGTGTCTTCTGTCCCAAAGCTTCCTCCGCTACTTCCTGGTCTTTCCGCCCGGCTTTTTCTTTCCGGTTAACGCCTGGCGAGCCTTTTTCACCGCGCCCTTGACGCCTTTTTGCGATTCCTCTTCCGCCACGGCAGCGGCAACGCGACGCTGCACGGCGTGATGATGTTCGACAACGCCGACAACAATGTGCGCCGTGCGGCGCTGGTAACGGAATGCGCGGCCCATCGGCGCCGGACGCAAACGCTTCCAGCGCGACCCTTCGTTCACGAAACAGCGTGAAACAAAAAGATGATCGACATCGAGCGATGCGCCGGCATCCTCGGCCTTGCGTTCGGCGTTGGCGATAGCGCTGCGCAGCACTTTCTCGACGTCGCGCGTCGCGCGCTTCTTCGTGAAGCGCAGAATCTGCAGCGCATCTTCGGCGCGCTGGCCACGGATCATGTCCACCACCAGACGAATCTTCTGGGGCGACGCGCGGACATGCCGTGCCATTGCTATTGCCTCAATCGCGGGAGCCTGGTTTGGTTCGTTAGCCGTGACGTTTGCCATAAATTAACCTTTGGGCGCACCCGGTGCGCCGCCCCCGGCCGGTGCCCCGCCGCCTGCTGGCGCGCCCGGTGCTCCCGGTGCGCCGGCAACACCCGCCGCGCGTTCGAGCGCAGCCTTCACGGCGTGGCCTTTGAACGTGCGCGTCGGCGCAAATTCTCCCAGCTTGTGTCCGATCATCTGCTCGGTGACGTACACCGGAATAAATTTTCTGCCGTTGTGGACGGCGATCGTGTGCCCGATCATGTCGGGAAGAATCGTGGAACGGCGCGACCACGTCTTGATGACTTTCTTTTCGTTGCGCGCGTTCATTCCCGCCACCTTTACGCGCAGGTGGTCATCGATGAACGGACCTTTTTTGAGCGAGCGTGCCATTGTTTCTCCGTACTGCTTAGAGACTCTTCCACATCAGCTTGCACTTACTTGCTGATCTGTAACTTTACTCTTGCGTATTACTCTTCCACCCGACGCAGCTTGATCCATTGCGCGCGCCGCATTTTGCGGAATCCGCGCACAGGCCCGGGGACGCGGTGTGAAAGCGGGCAGAACGGGCAGACAAATCGCGTGCCTTGCGCGTTCGGTGTTTTTTCCACGGCCACGGCCCAACCTGGCTTGCACAACCGGTACTGCACCTGCACGGGCGGTGCGGCTACAAACCGCGCGGCGGGCTTTACCGGCTTTGCCGGACGCGCCGGCCGAACCGACTTGCGCGTGCGCGTTATCCGGCGTGCTGTCGTACGTGTTCTCCTCGTTCTCGTTGCGCTCATAGTTTTCTCTCAATGCCCGCCGCGCCAGGCTGACATTTTTACTGCGATTAACCACTTCCCCGACAATCCCCGAACAAAACCTTACGGCTTGCGCCGTTCCACAATCTGCTTATCTGACCGCCGGTTGCGGCGAGTCTTGGCACCCAGCGTGGGGAATCCCCACGGTGTCTGCGGGTGATTACCCTTGACGCGGCCTTCTCCTCCGCCGTGTGGATGGTCAACCGGATTCATGGCCACGCCGCGTACTGTTGGACGTCGCCCATGCCATCGCGTTCGCCCTGCCTTGCCGTACGTCACGTTCTCATGGTCGAGGTTTCCGACCTGGCCGATGGTGGCCATGCAGTCCAAACCGAACTTTCGAACTTCACCTGAAGGCAGCTTAACCAGGGCAATATCGCCTTCCTTGCTCAGCAGTTGTGCCGAGCCGCCCGCGGCGCGCACGACCTGAGCGCCCTTGCCGGGCTGCAACTCCAGGTTATGCAACTGCGTTCCGGGCGGGATGAACCGGATCGGCATGGCGTTTCCCGGCAGAATGTCCGCGCCCTCGCCCGTCTGCACCGTCATTCCCACCTCTAATCCAATTGGATGCAGAATGTACCGCTTTTCGCCGTCAGCGTAGTGCAACAACGCCAGGCGCGCCGAACGGTTCGGGTCATATTCGATCGCCGCAACCTGCGCCGGAATCCCCTTCTTCTCACGGCGGAAATCGATGGTGCGGTACTGCTTCTTGTGGCCGCCCCCGCGATGCCAAATGGTGATTTCGCCGTGCGAGTTGCGTCCACCCGAGCGCTTCTTCGGCTCGACCAGCGACTTTTCCGGCGTTTGCTTGGTGATTTCGCTCTTGTCGAGCATGGTCACGAAGCGCCGCGATGCTGTGTACGGATTAAAGCTTTTCAGTGCCATAACGTTCTCTTTTCCTCTGGCACGCCCCGCAGGTTCCCGCTGATGTGATTCTTAACCTCAGCCGAAACCCCGGGCTAGAGCCCCGGGCTAAAGATTATCCGCGTACTCGATCATTTTTTCGCCGGCCGCCAGCTTTACGTAAGCCTTTTTCCAGTCGCGACGATGTCCTTCGGCGCGGCCGCGGCGGCGAAACTTTCCGTGAAAAATTCCCGTGCGTACTGCAGCTACCTTCACTTTAAAAATCTTCTGGACCGCTTCCTTGATCTGCGTCTTGGTGGCGGCCATGGCCACTTCAAACACGACTGTATGCTGCGTCTCCTTCACCCCGAGACCTTTCTCGGTGATGATGGGTCGGCGAATCACGTGATAGGCGTCGATATTCATCGCTCGTCCTTGGCTTACTTCTTGCCTTTATCCTTTTTCGCCGCGGGCTTTTTCGCCGAGGCCTTTTTTACTGGCGCTGCTTTTTTCTTGGCAGCAGGCTTGGCCCCTTTGGGAGTTTCCGCTGCCTGCGCGGGCTCGATGGTGACGATTTCAGGAGCCGGCGCGCCGGTTCGCGGACCAAGCGTCGTTGCCAAGCGCACGGCCGCATCCTTCGACAGCACCAAATGATCGTGCCGCAGAAGATCGTAAGGCTGCAGTGCATGCGGCGCGACCAGCTTGACGCCTTCGAGGTTCCGGCTGGCCAGTTCCAGGTTCCGGTTCTCCGACACTTCGACTAGAAGAACTGTCTTCGTGTCGCCATCCAAAAGAGTTAGCGTTTGGCGGAACGGCTTGGCCTTGTGCGAATCCAGCTGCCAGGCGTCCACCACAGTCATTTTCTGATCCGCAAGCTTTGCGGAAAGCGCCGAACGCAGCGCGCCAAGAATCATTTTGCGCGGCAGACGATAGGCGTAACTACGAGGCACCGGCCCGTGCACCGTGCCGCCCTTGCGCCAGATCGAACTGCGAATCGATCCTACGCGCGCGCGTCCTGTGCCCTTCTGCTTCCACAACTTCCGGCCCGAACCAGACACTTCGCCGCGGCCCTTGGTCTTGTGCGTTCCCGCGCGCATTGACGCCTGATACCAGCGCACTGTTTCGTGCAGCAGGTTGGGATTCACCCTGGCGCCAAACACTTCGTCGGGCAGGTCGATTTGGCCGACGTTCTTGCCTTCCAGATTCTTGATGTCCACAACCGCCATTGTCGTCGAGTCCTTCGCTTCCTTGCTTAAGCGCCTTTAACTTACGGCCTTGCGAACTTAAACCTACTTACTTCGACTTGCGAGCTTTCCGGATCATGATGTACGTGCCTACCGGACCAGGTACCGAGCCGTACACCAGAAGAAGATTTTCGTCCGTGTCCACTTTCACGACGCGAAGATTTTTTACCGTCAAGCGGCTGTTTCCCATGTGTCCCGGAAAATGCTGCCCAGGCCAAACACGCGACGGAAACGAACTGCCGCCAATGCCTCCGGGAGCGCGGTGGTGCATCGAACCATGCGTTGCATCGCCTCCACGGAAGTGCCACCGCTTTACGGCGCCGGCGAACCCTTTGCCCTTGGTGATTCCGGTAACGTCCACGAGTTCACCAGGCTGGAAACGATCGACCAGTACGCGGTCGCCAGCCTTCGTGTCATCGGTGGAGTCATCCAGGCGAATTTCGCCCAAACGCCGCATGGGTGCTACTTCCGACTTCTTGAAATGCCCCATCATGGGCTTGGTGACGCGCTGCGGCTTGATAAATTCCACGAGACCCAGTTGAGCGGCGTCATAACCGTCTTTTTCTTTGGTCCGCCGCTGCACTACGACGCACGGCCCCGCCTGCAACACCGTGCACCCAACCGCGGCGCCATCTTCGGTGAAGACCTGGGCCATGCCCAGCTTGATTCCAAGAATTCCGTTGACAGCCATGAAAGTTATCCGTCTCTCTAGTAACACAGGCTTCAGCCTGTGTGGTTTTGATTCTCGTTAGTTTGCGCTGCACACAGGCTGAAGCCTGTGCTACCGCTACTTGGCTGCGTGCTCTTTCCCGAAAGCCTTAATTTCTACGTCGACGCCCGGAGGCAGGTCGAGCTTCATCAGCGCGTCAACTGTGTCCGGCGTGGGTTCGAGAATATCGATCAGCCGTTTGTGCGTGCGCATTTCAAACTGCTCGCGCGATTTTTTATCCACGTGCGGCGAACGAAGAACGGTCCAGCGGTTGATCGTGGTGGGCAGTGGAATCGGCCCGGCCACGTTCGCTCCGGTACGCTTGGCGGTATCAACAATCTCCCGCGTGGACTGGTCGAGAATTCGGTGATCGTACGCCTTCAAACGAATACGAATTTTTTCTCCGGCTGACATAAATTATTCGATAATCTCCGTGACGGCGCCTGCGCCGACCGTGTGGCCGCCTTCGCGAATCGCGAAGCGCAACCCTTTCTCCAGCGCTACCGGCGTGATCAAACTGATTTCCGCCGACACGTTGTCTCCCGGCATCACCATCTCTACGCCCGTCGGCAATTTCACATCCCCGGTCACGTCCGTCGTCCGGAAATAAAATTGCGGCCGGTAGCCCGTGAAGAACGGCGTGTGCCGCCCGCCTTCTTCCTTCGTCAGTACGTACGCTTCCGCCTTAAACTTCGTGTGCGGCGTGATCGAGGCCGGCTTGCACAACACTTGCCCGCGCTCTACTTCTTCCTTTTCCGTACCGCGCAACAGCAGTCCGACGTTGTCTCCCGCCATGCCTTCGTCCAGCAACTTCCGGAACATTTCAATTCCGGTCACTACCCGCTTCATCGTTGGACGAAAGCCTACAATTTCTACTTCCTCGCCAACCTTCACCTTGCCGCGCTCGACGCGCCCTGTCACTACCGTGCCGCGTCCTGAAATCGAAAAAATATCCTCGATCGGCATGGCGAACGGCTTGTCCACATCGCGCACCGGCTGCGGAATATTCTTGTCCACCGCTTCCATCAACTCATCAATCGTCTTTTCCCACTTCTCTTCGCCGTTCAGCGCGCCCAAAGCCGATCCGCGAATCACCGGAATCGTATCTCCCGGAAACTGGTACAGCTTCAGCAATTCGCGTACTTCCAGTTCCACGAGTTCCAGCAGCTCAGGATCTTCCACCGCGTCGCACTTGTTCATGAACACTACGATTGACGGCACGCCCACTTGCCGCGCCAGCAAAATGTGCTCGCGCGTTTGCGGCATCGGTCCATCCGTCGCCGCTACCACCAGGATCGCGCCATCCATCTGCGCCGCGCCCGTGATCATGTTCTTCACGTAATCAGCGTGGCCCGGACAATCGATGTGCGCGTAGTGCCGGTTTGCCGTTTCGTACTCCACGTGCGACACCGCGATCGTGATCCCGCGCTCGCGCTCTTCAGGAGCGTTATCGATCGAATCAAACGCCCGAAAAGCTACCTTCGGGTTGTGCTTGGACAGCACCTTGGTGATCGCCGCTGTCAACGTCGTCTTGCCGTGATCGATGTGCCCGATCGTCCCAATATTCAGGTGCGGCTTATTTCGCTCGAATTTTTCCTTCGCCATTTCCTCAAGTCCTTTTATTAGGCGAGCTCAAAGTAGAGCCCGAAACAAATTCAGTGGAGCGGGGGACCGGATTTGAACCGGCAACCATCGCCTTGGAAGAGCGAGACTCTACCGTTGAGTTACCCCCGCCCTGCCTGCCAAACTCAAACTTGTGCCGGCTCAAGTTCAGCGTAAAAGTCGAGCCCGCACCCGCAACCTCTGGAGCCTGGGACCGGGATTGAACCGGTGACCTCGTCCTTACCAAGGACGCGCTCTACCAACTGAGCTACCCAGGCGAGTTCTGTTTGCCGCACGCAGCGCAATATTTCCTGGCCATGCTCCACGCGTCACCGGAAACCTTCGGCGCAAAAATAAATTGCGCGCACTCACTCGCCACACCGGCTCGCAGGAAATTTTCCTTCATCGGATTTCACAACGTGGTAGACCCAGAAACTTTGTTCGCGTTTCAAGGCATCACCGTTGATGCGATTCAGGTGGTGGACGGGGGAGGATTCGAACCTCCGTAGCCCGCAAGGAGCGGCAGATTTACAGTCTGCTGGTTTTAGCCACTCACCCACCCGTCCGCACGGGGGAATCACAACTCAGAAGGCCACTGTGCTCCAGCAAAAACAGAAGACACAATTCCGCCAGCTTCGCAATGCTGAAACCCGCCTCCGGAATATAACGGGAATCATCCCCTGATAAAAAATTTTTTGGCAGAGCTGGCGGAGGGATTTGAACCCCCGACCCTCTGATTACAAATCAGATGCTCTACCAACTGAGCTACGCCAGCACGGCTCAAACCGAGAAAATATAACAAAACGGAACATCAATTGCAAGGGCACCCTGTGGAAGACCTGTGCAAACCTCAGCCTTCTTTCAAAGGGCTCAAATCGGAGCCCCCACTCGCATTCCATCTTCAGACCGCACTGGAAAAATTATTGTACACCCTAGAATCCCACGGGGGAAGAAATCTTTCCAGGGGGCCTGCCAAGAGAGCCGAAGTGATAGAATGGAGTAGAACCTATCAAGACCCGGATCATTCCATCGACGAGCAGCGGTTCATTACTGTTGGAATTGTCAAGTGCCGGAAGGAATTTGATTGTGGCCCATACCGACTCGAGCGACAGGATAAGAATCATCAGCGCCCGCAAGACAACGCGGCGCGCGCGATCACACTATGAACAAGAAAACTGATAAACTGGCACAGGTGAAGCGTCTTTTCGATTAGGCGCTGCTTGTAACGCACTCGGGGAAGACCCGGCCAGACGGGAAATGCTGATGCTGCGCTCCAGGAAAACCGTTCTGATTACTGCAGGTTTAGCGGTATTCGCAGTTGCGGGTGCGGTCCTTGTCTACTCGGGCTATTTGCGAAGTGGGATGGCCGGTGCCGCTCCTGCGACAGAATTGCTCTCGGAACTCCCTGCTGGGGCGCCGACGCTCGTCTACCTGGATCTTGCCGCCATCCGTGCCTCTTCGTTTTATCAGCATCGGCCGGACCAGACACCGCTGACAATCCCCGATTCGGATTACGCAAAATTCGTTCAGGGCACTGGATTTGATTTCGAGAAAGATCTGGACCGTGTCGCGATTGCATCGTGGCCGCAATCTTTAACGCAGGAACAGAAAAATACTGTTGCAGTCGCCGAAGGGCGCTTCGACCGGCAAAAGATTCGCGACTACGCTGTGAAAAATGGAAAGCTCGACCACCAGCAAGGCCGAGATGTATTTCAGTTTCCGGCGGGGGCAGGATCCACGAAAAACTCTACAGAATCACCATGGAACTCGCTTGTATTTCTGGATGATCACCGTCTCGCCATGGTGCAAGGTTCCAGCATCGCGCCCGTACTTGAATCTCATGGCGCGAATTCCGCCGCAGACCCCACGCATGAACGAGCAACGCGTCTAAATGGCGCGGCAGCATTTGTCATCAGTCGAGCGCCCGCGGTTCCAGACAATTTTGCTCCAGGCGGAATGCAGTCCACACAACTTGCCGGCCTGCTTCGCTCGGTGAAATGGATTACGCTCGCGGCTCGTCCCGAAGGAGATAATCTGCGCGTTTCGCTTGAAGGAGAATGCTTGACGGACACTGACGCTCGCCAGCTTCAGTCAACGATCGAGACGCTACGGATGTTTGGACAAGCCGCTCTGGAAAGTCCGAAGACGCGACAGTCCATGGACCCCGCCACTTTCGTGGCACTAGACACATTGCTGAAAACGGCCGATGTTAAGGAGACAGCTGAGCGTGTGCGTATCCTGGTGGAGATTACACCCGACATTTTGAAGTCAGGCGCCGCGCAGAAAAAAGCAGAGGGGCAAGCAAGGTCTAATCCGAAGTGATTAATCCGCTGAAACGGCCTGTCGCAAATAACGCATAGGATTGACGGGTGCGCCATTGATGCGAACTTCATAGTGAACGTGCGGGCCGGTGGATCGTCCGCTGACGCCGACGTTGCCAATCGTGTCACCGCGGTGGAGCTGCTGACCCGGCAAGACATTAAAACTGGACAGGTGACCGTAAAACGTTGTGAGCCCGTAGCCATGATCGACAACGACAAGGCGTCCGTAACCCGCCCGTTCGTCCGCTTCGATCACCATGCCGTCGGCCGAAACTCGAACCGCATCGCCATATTGCGATGAAATATCCACGCCCGTGTGAAACGCGCCCTCACCGCTGAATGGATCCATGCGCTGACCAAAAGTCCCCGTCAGATGCCCGATCACGGGCCAGAGTGAAGGTGTCGAAGTCAAATCTTCGAGTCCGGGCACCGCGAGCAAGCGCAGGCCCCCCACGGGAAGTGCGGCAGAGGTCACATTCTTTTCCAGGAAATTAAACTGAGCGACGGATTGCTCGAAGCCGGCATTTGAGCTTGCAGAGGCGTTTTCCAAACCGAATGGGCTTTGCCGGAAGCGCATGAAGCCGTATGTCATGGCAACTTCGGTTGCAAGCGATTGCAAAGAGTTCAACCGCTGATTGGTATCCTGCACCGTCGACTGCAACTGCTCATAATTGTGCTTTAAGGTGTCCTGTTGCCGGCGTAGCGCGTTGTAGTTTCCTACCTTCCACAACATGCGCGTGTAAGATCCGGCCGCGGCAATCACCGTGATGCCGCCCACAACTGCAAGAATTGCAAGTAAATGCAGGGCATAAACAGGTACGACGATCTTGCGGAAGGTTCCCTTCCGGCTGGACGCGACAAAAAACGTATACGCTGCTGGCTTCATAGTTATAAAGTCCGCAAAAAACCACACCTAAAAATAATTCATGGAAAGCTGGTGCTGTACATCCCCTGAGCGGCACTGGTAGTGCTACCTGTACCGGGTGTTTGAACCGAGAGCCTTGGTTCGAAACCGGCTGTAGTCTA
>Ga0209168_10001050_pt1 | contig 23040 bp, 26 predicted proteins | sample Coa_R1_FD_187156 | JGI IMG/M metagenome (GOLD analysis project Ga0209168, IMG submission 187156) | Surface soil microbial communities from Centralia Pennsylvania, which are recovering from an underground coalmine fire - Coalmine... | ecosystem: Environmental > Terrestrial > Soil > Unclassified ...
AGCCGCCGCCTCGTTCTGCCAGGTGCCCCGCCACCACAGGTCGTAGTAGCTGGGACCGCGCCACCAGTGGGAATCGACCTGGGCGTGCAGCACCCGGCCGGCCAGGCCGGAGTCGAGCACCTGCTTCAGCCGCGCCATGGGCGTGGTGAACCGGTTCTGGGCGACCACCGACAGAACCGCGCCGCCGCGCCCGGCGGCGGCCAGGATGGCGTCGCATTCCTGCAGCGAGGGTGCCATCGGCTTCTCGCAGAGCGTGTGGATGCCGGCCTCAAGCAGGCGCACGGCGATCTCGGCGTGCGTGCCCGGCGGCGTGCAGACCGAGGCCAGGGTGACACCGGGCCCGTCCGCGATGGCCGCGATGTCATCGGCGGCGACGGCGTCGAGGTGGTACCGCTCGATCTGGCGCTCAGCCCTCGCCCGGTCGATGTCCACCACGGAGACGATGCGGCAGCGGCCGGGGAACGCCAGGTACCCCTCGATGTGGAAGCCAGAGATCGCTCCCGCTCCGATGACGGCGATGTTGATCATCTTTCTCCCATCGTTGGTCCGCTTGACAACGCTATAGGATAACGGATATCTATTAATGGATAACCGTTAGGCAACTGGAGGGCCGGTGCAGGAAGTCGTCCTGGCCATGCTGGCGAAGGAGCCGTCGCACGGGTATGAGCTGCGCGCGCGGCTGCGCGAAGCGCTGGGACCCGTCGGGGAGTCGATGAACGCCGGGCAGATCTACGTGACCCTGGGCCGCCTGGAGAAGGCGGGCCTGGTGGCCGCGGAGCGGGAGCCCGGGCTGCCGGACCGGCCCGACCGCAAGGTGTACGAGCTGACCGCTGAGGGTCAGCAGCGGCTGGCCGGCTGGCTCACCGACGTGAGCTGGCCCGGGCCGGCCCCCGCTGAGTTCCACCTCAAGCTGGTCGCGGCGGCGGCTGGACGGCTGGCCGATCCGCTCGCGATCGTCGATGCCCAGCGGCGCGAACTGCTGCGCCTGCTGCGGGACACGCAGCGCGCCGCGATGGCCGAACCCCAGGGCTCGACCGCCGGGCTCCTGCTCGAGGGCGTCGTGCTGCGGCTGCAGGCTGACCTGCGCTGGCTTGAGGCCTGTGAACAACATTGGGCAGCAAGGAATACAAGGAATACGAGGGGATGAGTGATGAGCGAGAACGTGCTGCAGGCCCGCGGGCTGAGCAAGACGTTCGGCCGGGGCGAGGGCCTGGTCCGGGCGGTAGACGAAGTCGACCTGGAGGTCTGCGCCGGGGAGACGGTAGCGGTGATGGGACCCAGCGGCTGCGGAAAATCCACGCTGCTGCACATGCTCGGTGGCCTGGAACGGCCCTCCGGCGGTGAGATCGTGCTGGCCGGGAGCCGTCTGGACCAGATGGGGGAGAGGGCGCTGGCCCGGCTGCGACGCACCGCGATCGGCTTCGTGTTCCAGGCCTTCCACCTGATCGATGAGCTCACCGCCCGGGAGAACGTCGAGCTTCCCGCCCTCCTGGCCGGGCGGTCACCCCGCGCGGCCAGGAGGCAGGCCGTCAGTCTCTTGGAGCGGGTCGGGCTCGCCGACCGGGCCACGTTCCTGCCCTCGGCGCTGTCCGGGGGCCAGCGCCAGCGGGTCGGGATTGCCCGCGCGCTGAGCAACGACCCGCTCGTGGTCCTGGCCGACGAGCCCACCGGAAACCTCGACAGCGCGGCCACCATGGAGGTGCTGCGGTTGTTCGACGCCCTGCACACCGCCGGGCAGACGCTGGTCATGGTCACCCACGACCCGCGCGTCGCGGCCACCGCCGACCGGCTGATCTCCATGCGGGACGGGGCCTTCGTCGACGAGACCAGGATGTCCGGCGGCACCCGCGGCAACCTGGGCGCCCTCGCCGGGCTGGAGGGATAGGCGCGATGGGACGGGTCCTGCTCATCTGCCGCCTGGCGGCCGGGGACGTCCGGCACCGGCCGGTGTCGGCCGTACTGCTGGTGCTGGCCATCATGACCGCCGCGACCACGCTGACGCTCGGGCTGGCCCTGCACGGGTTGTCCGACCAGCCCAACCAGGCCTACCAGCAGACCCGGGCCCTGACGGCCGGACCCGACATCGTGGCCGACGTCGGGCCCGGGGGCGGCGGCCCGAAGGGAGCTGGCGGTAGCGGGCCGCCCGCGGACGTGGCGGCGCTTACACCGCTGACGAGCGCCTCCGGCGTGGTCGCCCACAGCGGGCCCTATCCGTACACGGGCGCCACGTTGCGGGCCAACGGCCACGAGGCGGGAGCGCAGGTCGAGGGGCGCGACCAGGCCGCGGCCCCGGTCGACCAGCCGAAGCTGACCCAGGGCCGCTGGGTACGTCCCGGTGAGGTGGTACTCGAGCGCAGCTTCGCCGAAGACCTGGGCGTCGGCGCGGGCGATCAGATCACGCTGAACGGCCGGTCGTTCCGCGTGGCGGGGGTCGCGGTCACTACGGCCACCGACCTGACCGATCCGCAGCTCTGCTCGTCCAACTGTGACCTCCCGATCTTGGAGCTGGGCAATCCGGGCCTGGTCTGGATGACCCGGGCCGACGCGATGAGCCTGGCCACCGCCGCGGAGCCGCTGTCCTACACGCTGAACCTGAAGCTGGCCGACCCGGCTGACGCCGACGCCTTCGCCAGCGCGTACGACAATGCCCAGACTTCCGCGTCCGCGCCGGGCCTGCAATCGTGGCAGAGCCTCGCCTGGGGCACGGGCAGCCAGATCAGGAGCGAGCAGTTCCTCCTGCTGATCGGCAGCCAGCTACTCGGCCTGCTGGCCATCGCGAGCGTCGCCGTGCTCGTCGGCGGGCGGATGACCGAACAGACCCGCCGGGTCGGGCTGCTCAAGGCGGTCGGCAGCACCCCCGGCCTGGTCGCCGCCGTGCTGCTCGCCGAGCACCTGATCCTGGCCGTGGCCGCCGCCGCGCTGGGCCTGCTGATCGGCTGGCTGGTCGCGCCGGGGCTCACCAGTCCCGGGGCGATCCTGCTCGGATCCGTGGGCACGCCGCCGGTCACCCTGGCCACCATCGCCATCGTGGTCGGCGTGGCCCTGGCGGTGGCCGGCCTCGCCACCCTCGTCCCCGCCATCCGCGCCGCCCGGACGAGCACCGTGGGCGCGCTGGCCGACTCGGCCCGCCCGCCGCGCCGCCGGGCCCGGGTAATCGCCGTCACCGCCTGGTTGCCCGTCCCGCTGCTGTTCGGGTTGCGGGTCGCGACCCGCCGGACTCGCCGCGTTGTGCTGAACGTGGCCAGCGTCGCGGTCACCGCCAGCGGCATCGTCGCCGTGCTGATGGTGCACGCCCACTTCGACGCCGCTTCCAGCGCCAGTGGCGGGCTGACCGACCCGCAGAACGCCCGGCTGAGCCAAGTGGTAACGGTCATATCGGTGGCCCTGGTCATGCTGGGCGCCGTCAACGCGATCCTCCTCACCTGGACCACGGTGCTCGACGCCCGGCATACCTCGGCCCTGGCCCGCGCCCTCGGCGCGACTCCGCAGCAGGTCAGCGCCGGGCTTTCGGCCGCGCAGGTGCTGCCCGCATTGGCCGGTGCCCTGCTCGGCATCCCGGGCGGTATCGGGCTGGTCACGGCGTTGAACAGCGACAACAAACGGCTGACGCTGCCGCCGCTGTGGTGGCTGGTCGCCACCGTGCTGGGGACAGCCGCCGCGGTAGCGGCCATCACGATCGTCCCGGCCTGGCTCGGCACCCGCCGTCCCGTCGGCGAAGTCCTACAATCCGAACTGGCCTGAGGGCTGAGGGCGATGGGACGGGTCCTGCTATCTGCCGCCTGGCGGTCGGGGACGTCCGGCACCGGCCGGTGTCGCGGTCACCGCCGCCAGCACCCTCCTCTACCCGCATATCTGCTTCTCCGACTGTGAGCTCAGCACCACGGAGCTGGCCAGGAAGGTGCCGGGCCTGGTCTGGATGACCCGGGCCGACGCGGTGAGCCTGGCCACCGCCGCGGAGCCGCTGTCCTACACGCTGAACCTGAAGCTGGCCGCCGCCGCGATGGGCCTGCTGATCGGCTGGCTGATCGCGCCGGCGCTCACCAGTCCCGGGGCGGCCCTGCTCGGATCCGTGGGCACGCCGCCGGTCACGCTGGCCACCATCGCCATCGTGGTCGCCGTGGCCCTGGCGGTGGAGTCCCCTGGCGTCGCGGGATGCCCTGTCGGGAAACCCTCTAATTCCGACACCAACGATCCACCACTTGGCATCCTTGGACATAGTGCGGGCGTTCCCGCCGGTTACCCGTGCTTGTCCGGTTCGGCGTCGGCCAAGGCGCGGTATCCCGCCGAGATCTCGGGCTGGGCGAGGTCGTGTCGGACATTCAGCAAGACCGCCGTCGTCATCACCGCGAAGTCCGCCGGGCGCAAGGTCTTCGGCCTCGCCAGCGCAAGCGTCCGTCTCGCTTGACCTCTTGCGCGTCAGTCCGGCAGCCAGTGCCGCTCGTGCGCCAGGTTTTTGGCGACGGCACGGATGCGGCGGTGTAGCGGCGACTGCTCGCGTGGGAGGACCAGGTGGATCGTCAGGCTGGGCGCGCCTCGCAGCGGTCGCCAGGTGAGACCGGCCGGTTGTGCCGTGACCGCGGCTTCTCCGGCCGGGGCGAGGGTGACCCCGTCGCGCAGGTCGCGCTGAGACATGTCGAAAGAGACTGCGGGCGTGTGGAATCGGGGGTGTGGTCGGGTGTCTCGGAACAGTGCGGACAGCTGATCGTGGATCACGGGATTGGCCGCACGGTCCGGGAGCCGCAGCGGATACGCGGCCGCGTCGGCGATCTCGATCTCCGGGTGTTCGGCCAGCGGATGGTGCTGCGCCAGCTGGACCCCGACGCGCTCACGCCGCAGCAGGAACCGGCGCACGCCACGGCCCGGCTGTTCACCGCGGGTGATCCCGGCATCGATGCGGCCGTCGGCGACCGCGGGGGAGATCTCCGGTGTCGCCATCGGGACCGCGCCGACCTCGAGTCCGCTGTTGCCGCGAATCAGCCTGTCCACCAGGGCCGGTGCCGTCTCGGCCCCGGCGCTGAGGCTGTATCCGATGCGCAGCGTGCCCAGTTCACCGGCCGCCGCGCTCCGGGCGGTGTCCCATGCCCGGTCCAGCGCCGCCAGCGCGGGCGGCGCGGACTCCGCCAAAGCCGCACCGGCCGTGGTCAATACGACGCTACGCGTGTTGCGGACCAGCAGGGCCGTACCGACTTCCGCCTCCAATCGGCGCATCCGGGCGCTGAGTGCGGGCTGTGCGATACCGATCCGTGCGGCCGCGCGGGTGCAGTTCAACTCCTGCGCCAGCACCAGGAAGTACCGCAGGCTCACCGTATCCGGCGCCACGTGCCCTCCCTGCCGATTGATAACGATCCGTTCTGAGCCTATCCCGTACCGGTCTTTCCCTCGACCGCACATCAAGCCCTAACCTGCGCATATGACGATTCAACTGACCGCAGTACCCGTCGCCGGGATCGATCGATCTGAGTGTCAATTCGAAGTCGGACGTGTCCGGCCGAACACAGGAGGTTTCCATGGCTAAGGGCTACTGGGTCAGTGTCTACCCCGCCATTTCCGAGCCTGAGAGGCTGACTGCCTACGACAAGCTGGCCCGTCCGGCTGTCCAGGCTGGGGGCGGGCGCCTCCTGTCCCGTGGCGGTCGAGTCCTCGCCCACGAAGCCGGAATCACGCAACGCGTCGTTCTGATCGAGTTCGACAGCTTTGAACAGGCCGTCGCGGCATACGAGAGCGAGGCATACCAGAAGGCGCTGGTGGCCCTCCCCGACGGCGTCGAGCGCGACTTCCGCATCATCGAAGGCATCGACTGACCGGCGGGCCCAGCCATCGCTGAGCATCCGTCACCTGATACCCACACGGTGCTAAACGACGACTCACGAGACGAGTTCGAAGCCATGCCCCGCGTCCCAGTTCGTCGTCGACGTCCTCGACGGCCTGATCCCTGTCGGGCGGGCCGCGAAGCGGAGTTCGGGGCAGCCGACACATCATTGCCCGACAACCGACTTGCCTAATGAACGCCAGGGACGGTCGTGGTATCGAGCATCGTCGATATCAGTTTCGACTATTATATATGGAGATAATAGTCACAAAAGAGTAGATTTATAGTCCGCTCGGCGATCCTCTATTAAGCCGGTACAGGTGCGCTGCTAAATAGCGGCAATGATGCAAAATGGATGCCCCGCAGGGTCGGCGTAGACCCGCAGCGGCTCCTCCGGGTCATCCGAGCGGTCCTCGAGCAGCCGGGCGCCCAGCGCGAGCGCCCGCTCATGCGCGACGTCGAAGTCAGCCATGGTGGGCACCGTGCTATCCAGGTGCAACTGCTGCGGGGCCGGGCCGTCCGGCCAGGTTGCCTCGGCCAGCTCCCCGACCTTCTGGAACGCCAGTGCCACGCCGCCGGCCGGGCTGGTCAGGTTCAGCCAGTCTTGCCCTTTCGGGTCCGGCTGGCCGGGCCCGGGCGGCTCATCACCCGGGACGTACCGCAGGCCGAATAGCTGCCGGTAGAACTCGGCCAGGCGCCGCGGGTCGGTCGTGTCCAGGACCGTCTGCCGGATGACGGGGAACGCCTGCTCACTGTCCATGCCGTCACCCTAGGCGCGTATGCGGCAATCAGGCTCCGCTCCACGCGGACGCACCAGTAACTGGGCCTGACGGGTCAGCGGTTCATCAGGGCGAAGACGCCCCAGCCGAGGTACTCCCGCTGGTATCTGACATACCGCGCAGGCGCGGAGGCGAGTTCGGCGCGCATCTGGCCGGCGAGTTCGTCGTAGGGATCACTGTCGAGCCAGCGGCGGATGTTCAGCCATTGCGCTGCGACGTACCGGTCCCAGCCGTCCTGATTGGCGATGACCATTTCCACGACGTCGCAGCCGAGGCCGCCGAACCGTTCGATCAGGTCCGGCAGGGGCACGAACTCTTCCTTATGAGCTGCGTGACACCCGTCGATGGTGGCCTGGTCGGGAGGCTCCCGGCGCCAGAATGGCTCGCCGACCAGCATGATCCCGCCGGGCCGCAGGCTGTGCCGGAGTAGCTCGACCGTGCCCGAGACGCCGCCGCCGATCCAGGTGGCGCCGATGCACGCGGCGAGGCCGACCGGCTCGACGGCGGTATAGCCCGTCGCGTCGCCGTGCACGAAGCTGACCTGGCCGTCCACGCCCAGCTCGGTGGCCCGGGCGCGGGCGGCGGCGATAAATACGGTGCTGATGTCGACCCCGGTTCCGGTGATCTGATGGTCGCGGGCCCAGGTACACAGCAGCTCGCCGCTTCCGCAGGCCAGGTCCAGCATCCGCGTTCCTGGTGGCGGGTTGAGCGCCTGGCCCAAGGTCACCAGCTTGTCGCTCGTGAACGGATTGTGGATACGGTGGCTGCTCTCCCGGATGGTAAAAGTGCGCGGAAGGTCCACGTCGGGTCTCCTCGTGCGAGACGGTCTCTAGGCGGCCGCGGGGTCATTATTCCGGCCGCGCAGGCGTCGGGGGAAACGAATTACAGCAGCTAGCCGGACTGGGGCACGCTCGCGGGCGTGCTGGTACCAGCGTGACCGGGCCTGGCCGTGGTGGCGTCGCTAGCCCGGTAACGCGCGAATCCCGGGAACGCGGCCAGCAGGATGAGCATCGAGGCGACGACGAGCAGGCCGCCGCCGGTCACGGTCCAGGCGGCGCCGAATGCGGCACCGGTCAGGCCATGCGCGGCGCTGGCCAGCCGGGGCCCGCCCGCGGCGACAGCCAGGTCCATTCCCTGCATCCGTCCGCGCATGTGGTCCGCGGCGGCGGCCTGGAGGATCGTCTTGCGGAACACGCCGAGGATCAGCAGCGCACCGCCCGCGATGACCAGCAGTACCAGGGCAGCCGGTAGCGACCGTGTCACGCCGAACCCGGCGATCGCCCCGCCCCACACGCAGGCCGCGGCGGCCATCATCGCGCCGGGCCTGCGCGCGCCGCTGAACAGCCCGGCCAGCACCGCCGCCACCATAGCGCCTGCCGAGATCGCCGCGAACAGCGTTCCCGCGACCGCGCCGCCCGCCGCCGGGCCGCCGAACCGCTGGTGCGCTATCTGCGGGAACAGCGCCGCAGGCAACCCGAAGAACAGCGTGACGAAGTCCGCGACGTACGCGACGAGCAGGATCTGATGCCGGACCAGGTAGCCGAACCCGTCCGCGACCTGGCGGCCGCGGGCCCGGCCGGCGCGACCCGCTGCGGCCTGCCCGGCGGGCGGCAGGGCCGGCAGCCGGGCGATCGCCCACAACGTCGGGCCCATAGCCATCGCGTCGAACAAGAACAGCATCCGGGCACCCACCAGCGGCATCAGCACACCGGCCAGCAGCGGCCCGGCAATGCCCGCGAACCAGACCGACATCGACTGCAGCGCGTTGGCCGCCGGCAGCAGGCCGGGCGGGACCAGACGCGGCACTACCGCACCACCGACCGCGGCGTTCGCGCCGAACATGGCCTGCTGCACCGCGATGGGCGGCAACAGCAACGCGACCGACCTCAGGCCCGCCGCCGCCTGTGCCCACAGCAGCACCGACGTCACGCCGATGCCGGCGCTGGTCACCAGCAGCATCCGCCGCCGGTCAACCGTGTCGGCGATCGCGCCGCCCCACAGCGCCGCCACTACCATTGGCACCAACCCTGCCAGGCTGGCCAGCCCCACATCGGCCGATGACCCGGAGAACCCGTAGATCTCCAGCGGCACGGCAACCGCGGTGAGCTGGCTGCCCGCCGCGGTAACCCAGCTGGCGGCCCACAACCGGGCGAACGCGGCCACTCGCAGCGGCCGCACGTCCACTACCCGCCGTCCCATCGTCATCCCGCCCTCGATCGCCGCGCGCCGGAACCGGCGCGGTCAACCGAAGACTGGACCTTTCCCCAACGGCAAGGTCAAATGGCCGATAGGCGGCCGCCCTACGTTGCGCGGGTCCAGAACGGATCCCGGCCGATGAAACCCAGCAGCTTGGTCTGGATATCGGCATCGCTCGGCACCTGCACCCGAGCGCCGAACTGTCCGGACGAGCGGAGGACCTGCTCCATCTGCTCCATCTGGCCGAGGAGCTGAGCGCAGAAGGCGGGGTCCAGCCGGTCGTCCTGGCCGGTCGCCCGTGACAGATCCCAGGTGTGCATGAACACGTCGGGAGTGTAGAACTGGTCGATCGCCCTCTCCAGAGGCAGGCGGCCGGTGTGCGGGTTGGCGAGTTGCCGGTGCGCCGTCTCCGGATCGTCCAGCACGGCCTGCACACCGTCGCAGTGCACCAGCCAGGCCGCGACCGGGTTCTCGTCTACCGACGGTCCGCGAGGCAGTTCGAGGCCGGCCCCGGAGGCAAGAAACCCGGAGAGCCATTCGGTCAGGTGACGGACGACGTCGCGGGCGGCCCAGCCGTCCACCGGGGAGGGCGTGTCCCAGGAGCGCGCACCGCGGACCCGGTCGGTGAACAGCCCGGCTACCTGCCGGTGCCGCTCGGCTGGACGGTCAGGCAGCGCCATCGATGAGCATCCCTTCTGCCTCCGGCTATTCCTCGTGGACAGACCCTAGCCGACTGCCCCCAGCGGTCCTGGCGGCCGGTGTCGCGGGAAATAGCGTTGTCGAGATGGCGGCCCGCTGACTAGTGTCCGTCCGTGGGTTCCTCCGGGCATGTTGAGGTCGCGCACGTCAGCCACGTGCTACCAGACGGTCGCGCGCTGCTTGACGATGTGAGCTTCCGGATCGGCGAGGGACTCACCGCCGCACTGATCGGGCCGAACGGCGCGGGCAAGACCACGCTGCTCCGGCTGGTTGCCGGTGACATCCAGCCCCAGTCGGGCACGGTCGCGTCCACCGGCGGCCTCGGCGTGATGCGCCAGTTCATCGGCGCGAACACGAAGGACGCGCAGATGGTGCGGGACCTGCTGCTGTCGGTCGCGCCGCCGCGGGTCCGGGAGGCCGCCGCCCGGCTGGACGCCGCTGAGCTGGCGATGATGGAGCGGGACGACGAACGAACCCAGCTGCGTTACGCGGCCGCGCTGACCGAATGGGGCGAGGCAGGCGGCTACGCCGCCGAAGTGCACTGGGATGCGTGCTGTGTGGCGGCCCTCGGCATCCCGTACGACCAGTGCCGCTGGCGGGACGTCGGCACGCTGTCCGGCGGGGAGCAGAAGCGGCTGGTGCTCGAGTCGCTGCTGCGCGGGCCGGACGGCGTGCTGCTGCTCGACGAGCCGGACAACTACCTGGACGTGCCGGGCAAGCGCTGGCTGGAACGGCAGCTGGCCGACACGCCCAAGACCGTGCTCCTGGTCAGCCACGACCGGGAGCTGCTCGCGGCCTGCGCACAACGCATCGTCACCGTCGAGGACGGGCACGTCTGGGTCCACGGCGGCGGTTTCGCCGGTTACGCGCAGGCACGCGCGGACCGGATCAGCCGACTCGAAGAACTGCGCCGGCGCTGGGACGAGGAGCACGAGAAGCTCAAGGAACTGGTCCGCGCCTACCGGCAGAAGGCGTCCTACAACTCAGACATGGCCTCCCGCCTGCAGGCGGCCGTTACCCGGCTGCGCCGGTTCGAGGAGGAGGGGCCGCCAGAACAAGCCCCTCGCGAGCAGCACGTGACGATGCGGCTGCGCGGCGGCCGCACCGGCAAACGCGCCGTGATCTGCGAGAACCTCACGCTGACCGGGACTACCGGGTCGTTCGGGGCCGAGATCTGGTTCGACGACCGGGTGGCGGTGCTCGGTGCGAACGGGTCAGGTAAGTCGAGTTTCCTGCGGCTCCTCGCGGGCGAGCCCGTCCCGCACGAAGGCGTCGCCCGGCTGGGCGCGCGGGTCGTGCCCGGGTTCTTCCTGCAGACGCACGCCCGGCCCGATCTGGCTGGCCGGACCCCGGCCGAGATCGTGATGACCGACCACGCGCTGCTCATCAACGAAGCGATGGCCGCGCTGGCCCGCTACGAGCTGCAGGCAGCGGCCCGCCAGCCGTTCGGCACACTGTCCGGCGGCCAGCAGGCCCGGCTGCAGATCCTGCTGCTCGAGTTGGCCGGCTCCACGTTGCTGCTGCTGGACGAGCCCACCGACAACCTCGACCTGCCGAGCGCCGAGGCACTGCAGCATGGGTTGGAGACCTACCAGGGCACAGTGCTCGCCGTCACCCACGACCGCTGGTTCGCCCGGTCGTTCGAGCGTTTCCTGGTCTTCATGCCGGACGGCACTGTCCGAGAGACGACCGAAGCCGTCTGGGACTGAGCGACGCGGGCGGGACCGACGGGAAGCTCTGCGACCTGTGTCCTCTATGGACAGTGAATATCTATATAGGTAGAGTGCCGCGCATGGGATCGCGCTCTGAGTTCTCGCCCCAGACACTGGCCGTACTGGTGGCGCTGGCCGAGCAGCCATCGGCGTGGCAGCACGGGTACGCGCTGGCCCAGCTGACCGGGCTGAAGTCGGGCACGCTCTACCCGATCTTGATCCGGCTCGCCGACCGGAGCCTGGTCGAGGCGTGCTGGCAGGAGGATCCGGCGCCGGGCCGGCCGCGCCGGCATCTGTACCGGCTCACGCCTGACGGGCTGGCCAGTGCGGCGGTGGCGGCCGAACCGATCAAGGCGGAGCGAGCCGCCGCTCGGCTGCGTCCGGGCGAGAGCCTGCGCCGCGGGCGCCGGGTCGCGGCGCCCGTCGTGCCATGAACTGGCCCAGCCGGCTCGCGTCCGTGACGGGCCGGGTCGCGGTGCGGCTGGTGCCCGCGGCCCGGCGGGACTGGGCCGAGGCCATCTGGGCCGAGGCGCATGAGGTGCCGGCGGGCTGGCAAGACCTAACCCACGCCGGTCCGGCACCTGTGACCGGCTGACCACTGACCGGCTGATCCGCGCACTGGGCGGAACCAGGCGCCTACCCCGCCCGCTGTTCCATGATCATGGGTCAAAGTGGGCTGTATTTGGCTAAAACGACCCATGATCATGGGCGACGCCCGGAATGTCTCAACCCAAAGTTCGGACATAACAGACAAAAGCGGGACCGCATCGCGACGGGAAGGCCGACTGCGGACGCTTTACCGCACCCGGCTTGCCTGGCACCGCTCCCGGCCGAGGGCGCCGGGAGCGGTTAAGCGCTCAGCCGCTGACCCGGGTGCCGCAGTTCGCGCAGAAACGAGCCCCGCCGGGCAGCTCGGTGCCGCACTCCGTGCAGTGCGTGACCGCCGGGGCCAGCCCCTGGCCGCAGCTCATGCAGAACTTCGCGCCGGCCGGGTTCGTGGCCTGGCAGGACGCACACGCAGCACCGGACGCGGCCTGCTGGGTCGGGGGCGCCTGAGGAGCGGGCTGGGCCGGGGGAGCCTGCGGCGGGCCACCTTGCGGCTGGCCCGGCTGACCGGGCTGCCCCGGCTGGCCCGGCTGCCCGTACGGCACGCCGTGCTGCTGCGCCGCCTGTTGCGCGGCCTGCGCCTGCTGCGACTGCATGGCCTGCGCCTGCTGGGCCCCGAACGCGCTGGCCAGGCCGAACCCGGCGCCGAGGAACGCACCCTCGGTGCCGGCGCCGCCCTTGGCCAGGCCCTGCCCGGCGCCGAGCGCCATCTCGCCCGCGGCGTAGTTCTGGAACCCGCCGGCCAGCTGGGAGTAGCTGGTGTCCTTGGCCAGCTGCTTGAGCTGCTTCTCGTCCTCGGGGGAGAGGTTGATGTCGAAGTTGCCCAGCCGGGTCAGCTGGATGCCGTAGGCGGCGAGCTGGCCGTTTCCGGCGTCGATGGTGTTCTGCTCGATCTCCGCCGAGTACGCCATCAGGCCCAGGATCGGCCATCCGTTGCGGATGATCTGGGTGGTGACGTGGGTCCGCAGCACCTTGAGCAGCTGGTCGCTGACCCAGCCGGCGATCCGCTCGTTGTCGGTGACGTCGACGGTGGAGGTCAGGTTGGTCACCAGCCGCACCGGGTCCGCGACGCGCACCGCGTAGTCACCGAACACCCGCAGGGTCACGACCAGCCCGGTCCGCGGGTCCTGCACGTCGTCGACGCGCCCGCCGAACTTGAAGCCGGTGTACTCGCGGGTGCCCACGAAGTACAGCTCGGCCCGGTAGGCGTTCCCGCCGGTGGCGGCGTCGATGAGGATGCCGAGCCCAGGCAGCTCGTTCGCATCGATCTGGTGCCGGCCAGGGCCCAGTGTCTGCACGACCTGGCCCGTGTTGACGAACATCGCCATCTCGTCCGCGTTGACGATCGCACGCGTGTAACGACGGATGGAGACGTCCGGCCATTTGAAGACGATCTGACCTTTGCGGTCATCAGGTACGGCGATGAACTCCCGCCCGAGCAGTGCCATGGCAGAACCATACCTGCTGTCGAACTTTGAGGCATAAGGCGATGTCAAAGGTCACTTCCCTGCTATCTTCCGACCGTGGAAATGATCCAGTGCCAGTGGTGCCACGCCCAGAATGAGCCGGGCAGCACCAGTTGCCAGACCTGCGGGGCACCGCTCGACGAGAAGGACAAGGTCAGCGACTCCGGCTGGCGGGAAGCGCCCCGGCTGCGGGACATGACCGAGTTCCGGTTTTCCGGCAGCACCTGCCAGGTGGAGGGCGAGCTCGTCCCGGTGGCGGAGATCGCCCTGCACCCGCAGGACGGGGTGTACTTCGAGCATCACGTGCTGCTGTGGAAGGACGAGTCGGTGCCGCTCTCGTCGCTGAACACCGGCGGCGGGATGAAGCGCACGATCGGCGGCATGCCGCACATCGTGACCGTGGCCAACGGCCCAGGCCGGATCGCGTTCTCCCGGGACGCGCCGGGCGAGCTCGTGGTGCTGCCGCTGCACCCGGGCATGGAACTGGACGTCCGCGAGCACGCCTTCCTGGTCGCCTCGCACAGCATCCAGTACTCCTTCGTGCGGATCAAGGGCCTGGTCAACCTGCTGCACGGCGGCAGCGGCATGTACATGGACCGGTTCGTGACGGCCGGCTACCCCGGAATGCTGCTACTGCACGGGAACGGCAACGTGCTCGAGCGGACCCTGCGGCCGGGCGAGAAGATCCTGGTCGAGCCGGGCGGTTTCCTCTACAAGGACTCCACGGTGCAGATGCAGGCGCAGCAGATGCCGCTCAAGACCGGGCTGCTGCGGCACGGCATGTACCTGGCCGAGATGACCGGGCCCGGCCGGGTCGGCATCCAGTCCATGTACGTCCACCACCACGCCGACTGAAGACGTGAGATGAATACATACATCTGCCGGTACTGCCGGCAGCCGAGCGATCCGAGCTCAGCTACCTGCCCGCTGTGCGGGGCGCCGGTCGACATCCGGTCCTCGATCAGCGACTCCGGGTGGGTCGCGCAGCCGCCGATCAAGGACATGGCGCGGATCCAGTTCGGCCAGTCCCACGTCCAGATCGCGGGCACCACCGTCCCGGTCGCGGACTTCAGCCTCGCGCAGAACGACTGGATCTACTTCTCGCACCACGTCCTGCTGTGGACCGAGCCCCAGACCCAGCTGACGAACATGCCCATGCGCGGCGCGTGGAACCGCAAGCTGGCCGGGCTGCCGCTGGTCATGGTGGAGGCCCGGGGCCCAGGCCACTTGGCCCTGTCCGACAACCACGCGGGCGACGTCGTGGCCCTGCCGCTGCAGCACAACCAGCAGATCTGGGTCCGCGAGCACCGCTTCCTGACCGCCACGGGGAACATCAACTACGGCTGGCATCCCACCGGAATCTGGTACACCACCGGCAGCGGGGACGACCAGGAGACCCACTACCCGATGGGCCAGTACGGCGACACGTTCGGCGCGACCGGGGGGCCGGGGCTGCTGCTGCTGCACTCGCCGGGCAACACCTTCATCCGGGACTTGCAGCCCAACCAGACCCTGCTGATCCAGCCGAGCGCCCTGCTCTACCGGGACGTGTCGGTCCGGATGGCCTTGCACCTGGAGTACCCGCGGAACATGGGCTTCGCCTTCTGGCACAGCCGGTGGAGCTACCGCAGCATCTGGGTCAGGCTCTACGGGCCCGGCCGCGTCGCGGTGCAGTCCATCTACGCGCCGCCCGAAGACACCGAGATGATCACCAGTCACTCCTACGCGACGACGCACCACTGGTAACAGAAACTGCCTGGATCCAGGCTCGATCGTCCCATCACCAGCGGCATCACCCATCGTGGGTGAAATTTCAATTTCCACGGACCATCTCCGGCTTCATGGATCGTTCGTCATCGCACACGCGTGCCCGGACCTGCAGCGGCTCAGCGGATACCGACAGCGCGGCACGGACCTGAGCGGTGACCAAACCGGGTCCCGGGCGGGCCGCATACGTGGCGAGCAGCGCTGAGCGCAGCGTTGGGTGAATTGCCAGCGACGTGACCGGCGGGCTGGCCGTATTTCTCTGCAACTGGCGGAGCGGCTCCTCGGGGCGGATCGCAAGCCGAAGGCCCATCCCGCGTACGCGCAGCCTCTCCTGGAGTGAGCACAGGGCTTCGAGGCAGCCGACGTCGACCGCACCGTCGAGAGCGAGGACGACCGTGCCTGCCCGGGCTCCCGACTCGGCCGCGTACTCGAGCACGGTGCTGGTCGTGTCATCGCTCTGGCTGGGCCCCACGGTCACGGCCAGGCACAGCACGACCGCTTCAGGCGTACCCTCCGTACGGGACGGCGCCAGGAACAGGGGTTTTCGCACGAGCGGCCTCGGGATGCGAGTCGTTACTGGGCGGTTGACATGGCCGCCAGCGGACGGGTCTGCCCACGGCCTGCAGCTAGCATTCGCCTGGCGCTAGGTCCCGGCATCCTCCGTGGAAGGTGAGTCTGCCGGGAGTCAGCTGATGAAACGCATGCGGAGCACCAGCAACCTCATGGCCGGTCAAGTGCGGGCAGGTCCTCGACCTCGTGCTTGGTGATGTTGAGCTGGATCCCGTTCGCCATGGAGGCGACGGCACTGACCGGTATGGCGACTGCCTTGCGGCCCCACAGGTGGCCCTCCTTGAGGAGCAGGTGCGTCACCCTATGATCGTCACGGTTCACGACAAAGCCTTCGATCTGCCCGATCTCGCCATCCGTCGCGTGAACGCGCTCGTGAGGAGCCAGGTCAGTTTCACCCGGCGGAACGGTATCCTCAATGATCGCCTGCGGCCCGCCCACGCCCATCCCCATCCCCATCCCCATCCCGACGCCGAATCCGATACCGTCGACCATTTCGACTTCTTCGGCAGGAGCCAGCCGGTCGAATTCGGCCATGGTGCATCGCAGGCTGATCTCGTCAGCCGCCGCATCGACCAGGGCAACGGGCACCAGCCGGTCATCCGCACCCCAGTGCCTTGGCCCAATCACCAGATGCGTGACGGTCCGGGTGTCCGGGTCCAGGATCATCCGGTGGACCCTCCCGCAGACACCGTCCGAGCACCTTGCCGTCGTACCCAGCACGAACCGCGTATCCATCGCCGCTTCCGTCCTCTTCGGTGCTCAGACCCGGTCATTGGCCGGCGAACCCCATCGGAGCCTATATCGGGGTGACACTTAAGATCACGGGCTGAGCGACAGGTTGATGCCGACCCCGAGCGGCCGCAGGGTGACCGCCGCGGTGAGCCCGCCGAGGCCCGCTCCGGCGACGATCACTTTCACCGGTCCATGATCCCCGGTTTAGGGGGGCAAACCCCACCCCAAACACGGGTGGAAGCCGTGTTCCCGGCCGGTGGCCCGGTCAATAGCGTGAACCTCAGATGCATACGGGTGCGCCCGCCGCACGGGGGCCGGGCGCGCTCGCGCATGACAAGGCCAGAGACTACGGGAGGCATTTCATGATTGAGGCACGCGGCTTGGTCAAGCGCTACGGCCCCACCACCGCCGTGGACAACCTCAGCTTCGACGTCCGGCCCGGCACCGTGACCGGATTCCTCGGCCCCAACGGCGCGGGCAAGTCCACCACGATGCGGATGATCCTCGGCCTGGACCGGCCCGACGCCGGGACGGCGAGGATCAACGGCAAGGACTACCACGAGCTGCGCTGGCCGCTGCACGAGGTCGGCGCGCTGCTCGAGGCCAAGGCGTTCCATCCCGGGCGTACGGCCCGGGCTCACCTGACCGCGCTCGCGGTGAGCAACGGCATCCCGCGCCGCCGGGTCAACGACGTGCTCGAGATCACCGGCATGCAGAAGGCCGCCGAACGCCGCGCGGGCAAGTTCTCCCTGGGCATGGCCCAGCGGCTGGGCATCGCCGCCGCGCTGCTCGGCGACCCCGCGGTGCTGCTGCTCGACGAGCCGGTCAACGGGCTCGACCCGGAAGGCATCCGCTGGATCCGGGGCCTGCTCAAGACCCTGGCCTCCCACGGCCGCACCGTGCTTATCTCCAGTCACCTGATCAGCGAGGTCGCGCAGACCGCGGACCAGCTCATCGTGATCGGGCAGGGCCGACTGCTGGCCCAGACCACCGTGGCCGAGCTCTCGGCCCGCAGCAGCTCGCTGGAAGAGGCGTTCTTCCAGCTCACCGAAGGCAGCACCGAGTACTCCGCCAGCTACGAGGCCCACTACGGGACCAACTACCCCTTGAGGAGCGTGTCATGACCGCCGCGACGCTCGACCGCACCGCCCCCAGCCAGACCGAGGGCCGCTACGGCTTCCGCAACGTGGCCCAGATGGAATGGCTTAAGTTGCGCAGCGTTCGCTCCACCTGGTGGACCCTGCTGGTCTTCGCGGCCGGCATGATCGGCCTGGCCATACCGATCCTGATCCACCAGCACTGGGCCACCATGTCGGCCGCCGACCGGGCCGCCTTCGACCCCACCAACGACAGTTTCGCCGGGCTGGCCGTCGGTCAGCTCGCCCTCGGCGTCCTCGGCGTGCTGATGGTGACCAGTGAGTTTTCCTCCGGCATGATCCGCGCCACGTTCGCCGCGGTGCCACGCCGCCCGCTGGTGCTGGCGGCCAAGGCCGCGATTCTGGCCGCGGTGGCGCTGGTGGCGGGGGAGATCTTGGCCTTCGTGGCGTTCGCGGTCGGGGAAGCAGTGCTCAAGAGCCCGGCGCCGCACGCCACCCTGGGCCAGCCGGGCGTGCTGCGCGCGGTGCTGATGGCCGGCGCCTACCCGGCCCTGATCGCGCTCATCGGCCTCGGCCTGGGCGCCGTCATCCGGCACACCGCGGGCGCGATCAGCGCCGTGGTCGGGGTGCTGTTCGTGCTGCCGCTGATCCTGCTTCCGCTCGGGACCTCGATTCAGAATTCGGTCGGGCAGTTCCTGCCGATGCCGATCGCGGAGAACTCGCTGACCGCGGTCAAGCCGCTGGCGCACAGCCTGTCGCCGGGCGTCGGGTTCGCGGTGTTGTGCGGGTACACGGTGCTCGCGCTGGCCGCGGGCGGCTGGGCGCTGGCCCGCCGCGACGCGTGAGCGCGGGCCGCTAGCGAGAGACAATAGGGTCCATGGACGAGGACATCCGGCGGGTGACGGGCATCATCTTGAGTGCCCCGTTTACCCGCCGGACCGTCAACGAGATCCTGTACTGCGGCATCGGCGGGCTCGCCGGCGTGCTCGGGTTCGGGATCATTGTCGTGATGCTCGTCTTCGGCCTGATCATTTCCGCATCGGTCGTCGGCACCGTGATCGGCCTGCTGCTGCTGACCCTGGCCATGCGCGTGAGCCGGCGGCTGGGCGGCCTGCACCGGCGTCTGGCCTGGTGGCTGCTGCGGTACCGGGTCGAGCCGCCGCCGAAGTTCCAGCCCGGCAGCGGCATCTTGAACCGGATCGACAAGCGGCTGCGGGACCGGGCGGCCTGGCGGGGAGTTTCGTACAGCCTGATCAAGCTGCCCGTCGCCTTCGTGCAGATCTATACGGCCACGGCCGCGTGCATCGGGGTGGTCGACCTCTGCTACCCGGCCTACTGGCTGCTGTTCCACCATCAGTCGGTAGGCCCGGGGAAGGCCCTGAGCCCCCTTCAGTTCGGCGGAGACTTCAAGCTCTATGGCTGGCCGGACACGTTCATGGCCGCTTTCCTCGGCGTGGTCGGGATCATCGCGGCATCCTGGCTGGCCCGCGGGATCAACGCCGGGGATCGCTGGCTGGTCCGCTCCCTGCTCGGGCCGAGCAGCATGTCCGAGCGGGTCAGCGAGCTGGAACGAACCCGGACGCTGGCGGTGGAGGATTCGGCCGCGGCGCTGCGGCGGGTGGAGCGGGACCTGCACGACGGCGCTCAGATGCGGCTGGCCGCGCTGGCCATGAACCTGGGCATGGCGCGGGAGAAGCTGGGCGATGACGAGGTCGCCCAGCCGGACAACGCGACGGTGCGCGAGCTGCTCGACGCCGCGCACCGCAACGCCGTGGACGCGCTCGCCGACCTGCGTGACCTGGCCCGCGGCATCCACCCGCCCGCGCTCGACAACGGCCTGCCGGGCGCGCTGGCCACCCTGGCCGCGAGCAGCGCGATCCCCGCCTCGGTCACGGCCGAGATCGGCACCCGGCCCGCTCCCGCGATCGAGACAATCGCCTACTTCTGCGCGGCTGAGCTGATTGCAAACGCGACTAAGCACAGCTACGCGAATCGGATCAAAATCATTATTTATACCGAACGGACCGGGGTTCTCCGCCTGGAGGTCACCGACGACGGCATCGGCGGGGCGGACGCGGCCGGCGGCAGCGGCCTGACCGGGCTGGCTCAGCGGGTGTCCACGGTGGACGGGCACCTGGAGGTGTCCAGCCCGCCGGGCGGCCCGACCACGGTCACCGTCAAACTGCCGCTCAAGGCCTGAGGGAGCATCAATGCGTGTGGTGATCGCGGAGGACGCCGCGCTGCTGAGGGAAGGGCTGACCCGGCTGCTGGAGGACCGCGGCCATTCGGTGTGCGCGGCGGTGACCGACGGCGACGCGCTGCTGGACGCGGTGGCCGAGCACCGGCCGGACGTGGCGGTGGTGGACATCCGGATGCCGCCGACCCACACCGACGAGGGGCTGCGCGCCGCGCTGGCCATGCGCAAGGCCTTTCCCGGCACCGGCGTGATGATGTTCTCCCAGTACATCGAGACGTCCTACAGCGCCCAGCTGCTCGAGGGCGGCGCCGCCGGGGTCGGCTACCTGCTCAAGGACCGGGTGGCCAACGTGGCCGAGTTCGCCTCGGCGCTGGAGCGGGTCGCGGGCGGCGGTACCGCGCTGGACCCCGAGGTGGTCAGCCAGCTGTTCCGGGCCAGCCGGCAGCGCGGCGGGCTGGCCACGCTCACCCCGCGGGAGCGCCAGGTGCTCGCGCTGATGGCCGAGGGCCGGTCCAACTCCGCGATCGCCGCCGACCTCGTGGTCTCCGGCGGCGCGGTCGAGAAGCACGTGGCCAGCATCTTCACCAAGCTCGGCCTGCCCCCGGACGAGAGCGACAACCGCCGCGTCCTGGCCGTCCTGCACTACCTGGGCTCGCCCGCCTGAGAAAGCGCGGTCTCTGGGGCTGGGGCACATTAGCCCCGGTCAATAGGAATTGGACCGGTGATGCCTGCGCCGCCGGTAGGCCGTGATGACAAGCGCGGCCAGGGCCGCTAGCAGTACGATCAGGATCGCGCCGATCAGGATCGTGTCGACGCCGATACCGCCGCCAGCGGGGTGGGCGGCGGCTGCTGGTCCGGTCCCCGGGGCGTGCGGGAAGGTGATCTGCGCCCGGAAGGTCTGCTGGTTCAGCCCGCTGCGCAATGTGACCGTGGCGTTCCAGGGGCCGTCGCCCACCTGGTCGGTCAGCACGAACCACACCGGTTCGGACTGCCCCGGTGACAGGGTGGTACCCAGCTGAGCCGGATAAGGGCCGCCCGTGAGTCCGCCGGTCACCGCCGACAGCGTCAGGGTGCCGGAGAAGTCCACCGCACGCCCGCCGGTGTTGTGTATCACCGCCCGCACGAGCGGGTGGCCCGCGGAGTTTCGCTGTCCGGTCAGGGTGTTCACGGTGAAGCTGGTGGCCGGGTTGGTGCCGCCGACGTAGACGTACATCCGGATACCGACGCGATTGACCAGCTCGATATTGCCCCCGTCCCCGGCGTTGCTGACCGAGGCCCACACCACCGCGTATCGTTCACCGGGGCTTGCCGTAGACGGGATGGCGACGGTGACGGTATCCACGGCGGTGCCGCCCGCGGCGAGGTCCAGGCTGGACCGGCTCACCGTCGTCCAGGTGGACAGGTCGTTGGCCGTGCGTGCCGCGGCACCGACGAAGGAACCGCCGGTGATGACGGCCGCGGCCGCGTAAACGGCCACGTGCTGTGCGGATGCGGTGGTGTTGGACACCTCCATGCGCCGGTGGATGGTCGTGCCCGGCGCCAGGTTGTCCACGATGTACGCGCGGGCCCGCGGGTTGTTCACCGCGTCGGCCGGCACGTCGAGCAGTCGCACTCCGACGCTGGCCGGGCCGGTAACGCTCGCCGAGCGCAGGCTGGCCGACTGCGCCGTGCCCGCGTGCTGAACGGTCGCGGGCGGGGCGGACCCTGCCGCGCTGGCCGCCGGTGCGAGGGGGCCGGTGACGGCGCCGGTGATCGTGGCCGCAACCACGATCACCGGCGCCCATGCCCAGCGGCCTCGATAGACCGGACGCACCGGTCGCTTCGAGCTCTTCATGGCTACGCCACCGAGTGGGTGATCGTGGCGTTGTAGGTGCCGACCAGCGCGCCGGCCGGGATCGTCACCGCGATGGACGGAATCCAAGCGGCCGTGTTAACCCCGACCACACCCGTGGCGGTTTGCGCGATAGTTGTAATCGCGGTGCCCAGGGCAGTCACGGCGCCGGGGGTCACGGTGGCTGTCCCGACTACGGTTGGCGCTCCGGGGGTGTAGGCCACCGCCCCGGCCAGGATGGGCGTGGGTCCGGTGAAGTCAGTCGAGCCGACGGTGGCGACCCATCCGGCGACGCCCGCTCGGAGGTCGGTCACGAGGACGGTACCGAGCGGGGCAGTGACGGTCTGGGCGCTAGCGCTACCAGACGCTCCGAGGGGCACCGTTGCAGTGGGCGCGCTGATGCCCAGGGCGCCCCCGGTGATCACCATCGTCACCGGGGTCCCGGGGGCCGTGGCCGCAGAGGCCGGTACCGCGAGGGCCAGTACTCCTGCGCCACCGATGAACAGCGCGGTGGCGGTAGCAATTATCGTGTTTCGCATTTTTGCTCACTCCTGACGGAGTTTTTCAGAGAGCAGAAAATCTGTCTCTAATGCCAAGTTAGCACCTTAATGGGAATGTTGAAAATCAAAAAAGAATTATGCTGCTATATGTGCTGAATTGAAACGGCAATTAAGAGATTCCGCGGCAGCAGACTACCGGCAGGAGCCCAGCCGCAGGCAGGCGCAGGTCCCGCTATAACGCTCTATGTGCCATCATCGCCCCTACCGCGATCACACGTTTGGCTGTCCGTGTCCGGACGGCTCTATGCAGCCAGAGTGCCCCCCGGTGACCAGTACGGTCACCGGGGTCGTGGCCGCAGACGCCGGTACCGCGAGGGCCAGTACCCCTGCGCCACCGATGAGCAGCGCGGCGGCAGTGGCAGTTATTGTCTTTCGCATTTTGTTCACTCCTGACGGAGTATCTCAGAGAGCGGAAAACTTGAGTTAGCACCTTAATGGGAATGTTGAAAATCATAAGAATTATGCTGCTATATGTACCGGGTTGGAACTGTCACTAAGAAATTCTGCAGCAGGAATTACCTGACCGGAGCGGCGCAGGAGCCGGGCCGCAGGCAGGCGCAGGTCCCGCTATAAGCTAGCCGCGAGCCGCCTGCTGCGCAGGCACCGGCAGATCAGCGGCAGGTCGGGTCCGATCCCACGGCTGGCGGTCGAGGAAGGCCCGCGCGCCCGGCGGGATCAGCCAGTCCAGCGCCTGCGGCGGCGGGGAGGGGCGGTAACGGTCGTAGTCGTCAGCCACCGACCCGAAGGACAACCTGCGCGCCTCGCGATCGGCCACGCTCGCACGCTATCGTCCGGGGCCCGGTCAGCTGTGCCCGAGTACCGGGTGCGGGAGATAGGGCTCCTCGAGGCGGCGCACCTCCTCCTCGGTCAGGGCGAGGTGCACGGCGGCCAGCGCGTCGCTGACGTGACCGAGCCGGGTCGCGCCGACGATCGGCGCGGTCACGGCCGGACGGCTGAGCAGCCAGGCCAGCGCGACCTGGGCCGGCGGGACACCGCGCGCCGCCGCCACCTCGCCCAGC
>Ga0209168_10001051_pt1 | contig 23035 bp, 18 predicted proteins | sample Coa_R1_FD_187156 | JGI IMG/M metagenome (GOLD analysis project Ga0209168, IMG submission 187156) | Surface soil microbial communities from Centralia Pennsylvania, which are recovering from an underground coalmine fire - Coalmine... | ecosystem: Environmental > Terrestrial > Soil > Unclassified ...
CGGCCTCGGCACCGGTGCAGCGGCGGGCGCGCGCCCGGTTGCGACGCGCTTAGAAATCGCACGACTAACCACTTGGTTTCGATCAAATCCGGCCCTCGCCGCCGCAATTTCCACCCTTACGATCGCCGCGATTGCAATTGTGGGAGTCCTCGTACTTCGCTCCACGGTCAAGCGGCCGGTCCCCCAAACTGCGCAACCTGCCCTAGCCGCCCCGATGAATGTGCTTCCCGTTGCACCGCATCCGGCAGGAGTTGCCCCTGCTGCACCCGCGAGTCTGGCTGACACGAGCCAGCCTGATGAAGGAAAAGCTACAAAACCCCGTAAGAGACGGCATGGGAGCGTTGGGGATTCTGATAACGAGTCCTCCCCTGGTGCACGTTCCGAGTCTGGAGGAAGCTGTAATAGTGCTGATGGATTCCGTTGCGGCGATATTCCTGACCTTCTCTCGAAGGCGGATGCGGCGGCTGGCCAAGGCAATTATGGTGAAGCGCGCTACGACTACGGAATCGTATTGCGTATGGATCCACGGAACGCGACCGCTCACACCGGACTCCATAAAGTCGATCAAGCTGAAAAAATGCGCCAATAGGTTCTTCCGCGGACGTCCTCTTCTTATCACAGACTTGCTCATCGCCCTCGTGGTAACCCAAGTCATAGCCGAGTAGAAAAACAAAGTAATCACCTTCGCTGTGCGCAGACTGGAAAGAAAGAAGGGATTTTCATGACCAGAATCAAGATCGCGGAGAGTGAAACGAAGGAAGGGTTGAACCAGAATCGTTTACCTGCAGTTAATCCATACGACGCCATCGTCGCAACGCTGAATGGCGAGACCATTGTTCAGCGGCATGTGGAGGTGTGGACTAGAGATCGCAATGAAGGTATTGCGATTCACAAACCAAAGCTCAAGAGAGCCGCGTAGATTAGGTTACTTCATATAGAAGGCTTCATCGGCCGGGCGCACGACCCGTGGAAACCACAACGGTCGTCGCAGATGATCGGGCCCGGGAGCAGGACGCGTGAACGCTTTCCACTTCTGGTATATGGCGAAAGATCGATTTGTGTCCACGAAGATGTCGCCATAGCGATCGTCCGCTCCTGCGCGCTCGACCCTCACCATCTGGTGCCAACAGTGCATGCCGCTGATCGGATCCGGATGAACCGGGAACGTCAGGTTTTGGTGTACCCCAGCATCGCTCCACCATACGCGGCGGGTGTCTGGGTCAGAACTCTGGTAGGGCTCAACACCCTCCACCTGGCGCATCTTGTATTGCCCTTTGCCGATTTCCTTCAAATCAACCCACGCGCTCGACAGCCGTTCCACCTGGTTCTCTTGGTTCAGACGCCAACGGCCGAGATGATGCGAGCAGGCGACAACTCCGGGAGCCAATCCTTCGGTGACCCAGGCTTGTAATACGAAGAATCCGATTTCTGTGTGAACTTTGAGGAGATCCCCGGTGCGGGCATTGCCGATCCTGCCAGCATCGACCGGATTCAGCCAAAGCGAATTTTTGTGGGCAATTTCATAAAGAAGCTTCGCGTTGCCCGAACGCGTATGGATCAGATTCGGTAACCGGAAGATTGGCAGTAGCGTGAACACTTCACCGTTCGCATTCTCCGGCCATTCGACCCGCGGCATATACCGGTTGTCAAAATCCGGGGTTGCCTTACCTACGGATGCCGCTTGGTTCGAGCGATGGATGTGGCTGCGATAGTATTCCGGCAGGGCGAATTCAGGCCACTTCCAGTCAGGCATGGTCTTTGAAAAAATCTCCAGCTTGCGCGAAGGCGTGCCATATCCAGTGACTGCTTTGCCGTCCACCATTACTCCGACCGGCTTGTCATTCTTGATTACAAGCCCGTCCGAGCGCATGCTGGTCCCTGACAGTTCTGTTGGCGTTAGGCCCGTTTCGTTGACTTTATAAACGTCAGTCGCAACCTCGAACGCGCCGTACTTTCGCATGTACTGCAACGGCGTAAGGCCCTCTTTCGTGGCGGCTTCAGGCAGGCCGGGGACGGAGTTCTCGAAAATCCACCCGTAATACTCGTCGACGGTAATTTTTTGTCCGGGCCGATAGGGAGACTCGAACCATTTGCGAATGCCGAGGGATCCATGCGGATCTGCCGCCCATGAAAGGTCGACCCAGAATTCATCTTCTTCCCAAACTTCGCCGGGATTGGCCTGGTAGGTGTACTCGAATTTCTGCCCGCGCTTTTCCTGGAGTACGCGCAGCACCGGCTGTCGGAATCCGATCCACTTGCCGGAGTGCGTCTCCTGGCTCATCAAGTCGTGGCGTTCGGCGCTGAAGCCCATCGGCAAAACGTAGTCTGCAAACCATGCCGTCTCGCTCCAAACCGGCGTGAGCGCGGCGTGCAGGCCGATTTTGCTTTCGTCTTTCAGCATCTCGATCCACGAGAACCCGTCAGGGTAAGTCCAGACCGGATTGAAGACACGGGTGAAGTATGTATCGACTCGGCCGCGTCCTTCGTTCAAGAGATGCGGCAGCAGAAACGACATCTCGTGTGTGCAGAGCGGCCACTCCGGCGGGTAAAGAAGCTCGTTCCAATGTTTCTGCGGGGGCGGGACCGAGAATGGCTTCGGGACAAATTTGTTCCACGCGTTCAGATTATGTCCGCCCTCGGTTCCAACAGAGCCGGTCAGAACGTGTAGCAGCGTGAGCGCGCGAGCCGTCTGCCATCCGCCCAAATTGCCGGATGCACTGCCGCGCCACAGATGGGAAGCAAAGCGGCTAGCCGCGTCTGCAATTTCGCGGGCGATTCTGACGATCGTCTCGGCCTTTACCCCTGTTTCTTGCTCAGCAAAGTGAGGTGTGAAGCGCGCATAGTGCCGCCTCAGCGCATCCATCGTGGCTTCGAACGATTGTCCACTAGCGGTAAAGCCGTCGCACTCGAGGTCTTGCCAATTTGTCCAGTTCCTCACGAATGCGGCATCGAACAGATTCTCGTCGAGTATCACCTTAGCCATCGCTAAGAGAGCAGCGACTTCGGTTCCGGGATACGTCGGCAGCCAGTAGTCCGCCATGCTCGCCGTGTTGGAGAGGCGCGGATCCATCACCGCCAGCTTCGCGCCAGCCATTTTGCCTTCGATAATGCGTTGCGCGTGCGGATTGAAGTAGTGGCCCGACTCAAGATGCGAAGACAACAACAGAATGAATCGCGCATTTGCGTGGTCTGGTGAAGGCCGGTCAGCGTAGTGCCACAGCAGATAACCCAGACGCGCCGACGAAGAGCAGACATTTGTATGTGAGTTGTGTCCGTCGATGCCCCAGGCCTGCAGTGTGCGGTCCATGATGAAGTCGTGCCCAGGCCTGCCGACGTGGTACATGATTTCTTCACCGCGACCTTCCTCAAATGCTTTGCGCATACGCCCGCCGAACACTTTGAGGACTTCATCCCATGAGACCCGCTCCCACTTGCCGCTTCCACGTGGGCCGACACGCTTCATCGGAAAGAGAATGCGATCGGGATCATGAATCTGATTGATGGTGGCAGGCCCTTTGGCGCAGAGACGGCCACGACTGGCGGGATGCTTAGGATTGCCTTCGAACTTCTCGATTTTGCCGGTTTGCTTGTCGACGTAGGCCAGCAGTCCGCACGCCGATTCGCAGTTGAAGCAGATTGTAGGGACCAGTTCGTAGTGTCGTTCCACGCGACGCGGCCACGCTTCGGGATCGAACTCGACCCAGTCATCCCACTTCTCGACCGGTGCACAAGATACGAGGTGGCTTCCGTCGCGTCTAAAATTGTCCATATTCAGATCCTTAACTATTCGGCACGCTCTGACCCGCCATCACGAAGCACCACTCGAAGATTAATAAGCCGACCAAGGCCAGCGCGCTTGCAACACCCACGACGAAGTGGTCCTGTGAAGCGATCAAGACAAGCAGCAACGGGAAAATTCCGCCGAGCAGAACTGCCCCTGCCCAAAAAAGCCAGCTAAACGGCCCATGCGTGATCAGCCGAGCCGCGTATCGCGCGTTGTCGGTCGTGTGAGGGATTGCAACTTCGCCGAGCAGCATGAGCAGATGAAGCGTCAGCGTAACGGCAAGTGTGCGGCCGGCAACGTATAGCGCCTGTGAGCCGCCATTCCATGCGCCCGGCAGCAGGAGCCACACTGCCGCGCCGCACAGCAAAGCTTGAATAATCAAATGAACCGGCAGCAGAGGCGTTTGCCAAAGATCGCGACCTTCGCATTGGCCGAAAAGAAATGCGGTATAAGCTGCGGCGCAAAATCCGAGAAGCACTGTAGGCCAGAGCAGACCTGTCGCAACAGAGCCGTAACCAAACACCGCGGCCAGCCAAAACAGTCCGCACAGCCCGCTGTAAGCGATCAGGATGAAGGCTCCGCGCGCCAGCCAGGACTTGCTTTGCGGTCTGAGCACAACGCGCAAGAAACGTTCTGGATGATCGAGGTCCCAGACCAGCAAAATAGTCGTCAGAGCGGTGAAGAGGAGCGCAATCGTTGAAAGCGCGATATCGCGCATCCTATCGGGCCATAGCTGCCCGAGTGCCATTGCGATCGCGGGCACTGCCAGCGCACCCGAGCCGATCGATTTCGTCCAGCAGTACGTTGGGACTTGCCATCCCCAAGGACGCGCGTGGGAAACGTCATAAGCCGCGAGGGCGTCCTGTTGCAGAAGCGGGCTGTCGGTTGGATATAGCGCGCCACCGCCGTGAACTTCCTCGTTGCGTTGCGACCACATGTAGAAGGCCTCGTGGCGCGCTGCGGTCGGGACGATAGCGGCTTCGTCGGCGTCGATGTAATACAGCTTAGGCTGCGTCCCCTGCTCAGGCTTTCGCACCCGGACCGTTTCGCGCGCAACAAGCTGCGAGATCTCGCTATCGGGGGCATCGAGATCTCCGGCAATGATGGCGTGCTCCGGACAAACCACAACACAAGAAGGCTCGAGGCCGATCTCGGTGCGATGCGCACAGTAATGACATTTCGCCGCCGTGCCATCATAGGGATCGATGTAGATGGCGTCATAAGGACAGGCCTGCATGCATGCTTTGCATCCGATGCAGCGGTCGGAGTCGAAGTCCACGATTTTGTCTTTGCGCTGGTACATTGCGGTGACCGGGCAAATGGTCACGCACGGCGGCTTTTCGCAATGATTGCATCGGGTGACCTGAAAGACGCGGCGGGTGTTGGGATACGTTCCTTTTTCGACGTACTTGACCCAGGTACGGTTCACGCCCAACGGAACGTGGTTCTCGGTTTTACACGCGACCGTGCACGCGTGGCATCCGATGCACTTGCGGTTATCAATAACAAAGCCGTATCTCATTCGAAGAAGAAACCTATTGAAGCCAAACGAAGGTATCTCACTGGGCAGTCGGCTGTCTATGCATGGTCAGGTGCGCCGTCAATTCTCATGACAAAGCTTCGAGCTCAAAGTTTGGTCAGGAAGTCCACAATTTCCGGCTGGTTCCAATCCACCGCGCCGATGAACTTACGGCGCAGAACACCATTGCGGTCGATGATGTAGGTTTCGGGAAATTTGAAAGTGCCGTATAGATTATTGCTCTTCTGGTCGGGATCGCGCACCGTCGTGAAGTCCACGCCGTGATCTTTCAGGAACTTGTGATAGGCATCGGCGTCCGCATCTACGCTGACACCAACGACGGTGACGTTCTTATCTTTAAGCCGTTGCTGCAGTTGGACGAGGGATGGCATCTCCTCCACGCAAGGCGGGCACCAGGTAGCCCAAAAATTCAGGATCACGATCTTGCCGCGGTAATCGTGCAATTCGATCTTGCGGTCGGCATCCTGGACGATGAAATCTGGCGCCGTCGACCCGATGCGCGGCGGGCGAGAGCCACTATAACAGCCGCTGAGTACAAGAAGAAAGCCTATGAAAACGGAGGCGCGTCGCACACAGATATAATAACGAATTCAGCCCATGATGGTGACAGAATCAGTCGCGAGGCACCCAATGGTGTCGGTGATTGTGCCGGCCCGGAACGAAGAAGCGTCGCTCGGGGCCTGTCTCCAATCGCTGGTTGAACAGGCTGGTTTGGTCTTCGAAGTGATCGTCGTGGACGACGGATCGACGGACGGCACACGGGAAATTGCGGCGTCATTTCCAAGCGTGAAGCTAATTGCAGCCCCAGCTTTGCCCGCCGGTTGGAGCGGGAAGAATAACGCCGTTACGGCGGGCGCAAAGATAGCCCGAGGTTCCTGGCTGTTATTCACCGATGCGGACACTATACATCGGCGGGGATCGTTGGCCAGCGCGCTTGCAGAAGCGCAAACTCGGAAGGCTGATCTGCTTTCGTATTCTCCCGAGCAAGTGGCGCAAGGCTTCTGGGAAAAAGCGGTGATGCCGGTGATCTTTGCCGAACTGGCGTCTACCTACCGACCTTCGCAGGTAAGCGATCCGCGGTCGCCGGCAGCGGCGGCAAACGGCCAATATTTGCTGGTTTCACGCGAGGCTTACGATGCCGTCGGTGGCCACGCGGCGATTGCGGGAAGCCTACTTGAAGATGTAGCACTGGCCCGGGCGATAAAAGCTTCAGGAAGGAAAATTTTCTTTCGATATGGTGGCGACGCCGTGCAAACGCGAATGTATCGCAGCTTCGCTCAATTGCGGGAAGGGTGGACCAAGAATTTGGCGCTCCTGTTCCCATCGGCGGTGAGGCTGGCCGCGTTGCGCTTAACAGAGTTTGTACTGATCCTTGCGAGCATAGTGGCGGCCGTCGCGGAAGGCATACAGGGCCGGACAACGGTCGGGCTTTTCGCTGGAGCGCTGGCGGCTCTCATGATCACGTTACTGCTGCAACGCATCCGGAAAGCAAATTTCTCCTGGGATGCCAATGCGCTTTGCCTTTTTGGCCTACCGATATTTTCGTATCTTCTGGTGCGCTCCGCCGGGTCTCACCGCAACGGCAAAGTGAGTTGGAAGGGAAGGGATTATCCGGGTCACATCGACAACGTTTCGATCCCTTCCGCCGCCGGGCAAAAGCTCTCGCAGGGCCGAGCTCGTGCCGCCAAAGTTCAGGGTCACTCATGGTCTATCTAACCCGCAAAGCCGAGTTTTCGGCCTCGCACTACTATCACAATCCTGAATTCTCGACGGAAGAAAACCGGCGGATTTTCGGGAAATGCAACAACCCGAATGGACACGGACACAACTACACACTTGAAGTCACAGTCAAAGGCGACGTCGACCCCCGGTCCGGGTTCGTGGTCGATCTCAAAAGCTTGAAGGACATCTTGCACCGCGAAGTCTTGGACGCGATGGACCATCGTTTTCTCAATAAGGAAGTGCCCGAGTTTTTCAATCAGATTCCGACAACCGAGAACCTGGCCATTGTCATTTGGCAACGCCTCGAGCCGAAATTGAAGCAGGCTGAACTGCATCGCGTGCGGGTGTACGAAACACCAGATCTGTTTGTGGATTTTTACGGAGAAGCATGAAAGCGCACCTGACGCGCCGGTATCTTTTCTCGGCTTCCCATCGACTTCACAACGATGCAATGTCTGCCGAAGAAAATGCTGCCACGTACGGCAAATGCAATAACCCGCACGGGCACGGACATAACTACGCGCTCGAGATCACCGTCAGCGGGCAAGTGGATCAGCGCACAGGGATGGTTTGCAATCTTGTCGACCTTGACGGGTTTGTGCAGCAGGAGATCATTGAGCGCTTCGACTTACAGAATCTCAACGTACTGCCCGAATTCTCGAAAAGCGTTCCGACCACCGAGAATCTGTGTATTGCCATTTACGATATTTTGCAGCGCGGATTCAAGCATGCTCATCCAGAAAAAGTACGGTTTGAAGAAACCATGATGAATTCGTTCGAATATGCAGGAGGAAAGGAACTGATTGTGTAATTTGGTATCCGGGTAATTGTGTGATTCGAAGCCGTATAGGCTTCCAAATTACCAAGTCACCCGATTTCGAAATTACAAAATTGCCATGAAATCTTCTATTGAGACTCCGACCCTGACCGGTGCAAGCTTCGAAGATCTGGTACGCGAGATGATCGTGCGTTTGGGCGAAGATCCCAGGCGCGAAGGTCTGGTGCGCACTCCTGACCGGGTTCACCGCACCTACGATTACTTGATGAAGGGATACAAGGAAGACCCGGACGCCCTGCTGAAAGATGCTCTGTTTACGGTCAGCTACGACGAGATGGTGATCGTGAAGGATGTCGAGATGTTCAGCCTTTGCGAACACCACATGCTGCCGTTTTTCGGCAAAGTGCATGTTGCTTACATTCCAAACGGTAAGGTCATCGGGCTGAGCAAGATTCCCCGTCTGATCGAGATCTTCTCGCGGCGCCTGCAAATCCAGGAGCGTCTGACCACCCAGATCGCCGAGACGATTCAGAAGGCCATCGAGCCCCAAGGCGTCGGTGTGGTCATCGAAGCGCGCCACCTGTGCATGATGATGCGAGGCGTCGAGAAGCAGCACTCGGCCGCGGTCACTTCGTCGATGTTGGGTTGTTTCCGCGAAGAGCAGGAGACCCGTACCGAGTTCCTGTCGCTGATCCGAAACAAAGCCAATGGCCTCTAGGCTGCGCGGCAAGACCGCCCTTATTACAGGCGCGGGGCAGGGCATCGGCCTTGCCATAGCTCGCGCCCTTGCAGCCGAAGGTTGCAACGTCGTTCTCTCTGGACGAAGAGAAACACCCCTGAATAAGGCTGCCAAAGAAATCGCGAAACTCCGCGTTCAAGTTCTGCCGGTGGTGTGCGACGTGCGCAACGAAGATCAAGTCACCGCCTTGTTGGCCGCAACGAAACAACATTTTCGCCGACTGGATATTCTGGTCAACAACGCAGGTGTAGCTCATCCGAACCTGACCGTCGACGGTCTCCCGACAAAGGACTGGCGCGCTGTCATCGATACCAACCTGACCGGCATGTTTTTGGTGACTCGAGCCGCGTTGCCGTTGATGAAACGTGGCGGAACGATCGCGAACAATCTTTCAGTGGCCGCAAAACGAGTCTTCCCCGGCATGTCAGCTTACACGGCGGCGAAGCACGGCGGCCTTGGCTTTACCAAGACCTTGCGCGAAGAACTGCGCTCGAAGGGGATTCGCGTGGTCGCACTTCTGCCCGGCGCAACCGATACGGAGATCTGGGATTCTTTCTGGCCCGACGCACCCAAGAAGAAAATGATGTCCCCCGCCACCATCGCTCAGGCTGCGCTTAACGCTATTCTTCTGCCAGAAAACTGCACAATGGAAGAAGTGATCATCGGTCCGACGGCAGGCCCTCTCTAGTTACTTGTTGAGCGCGTAGTTTCGGGGATGTAGGTCAGTCCGAAGTGCAACCTTAAGGATTGCCCCTTGAAGGTTCGAGGCAGACTTGGCAGCGGGCTGCAAGCCGCCATGCCATCGCGTGTCGCTTCGTCAAGCGCTACGTCGCCCGAACTTGAAGTAATGCGAAGACCAGCCATGGTGCCATCGCGCAAGACGGCAAATTCGGCAGAAAGGCTTTGCTGGTCGGTCACCAGTCCCCGATCGACGCTCGATGCCAAGTTTTTGCGAACTGTATCCATGACACGCTTCAAATATGGCGCGAAGTTGAAGCCATAAGCTTCGCTCAAAAGACTGATGCTCGCCTGCATCTGCACCGCGCCGGCCAGCCGTACCGAGGCTTGGCTATTAACTGGAGTGGCAATACTTCCGTTTGGCGGAGACTCCGGCAGAGCCGGGCTCGGCTTGAGAGCCGCAGGCACAACATCTTCGTCGGCCAAATCCTCGGCTTGTTGGCGCTGACGGTCACGCGTTTCTGATAAAAAATTTGAGAATGATGCCACATTCGCTTTCTCGTCTGCACTCCGCGCCCATGCCCTCGCGTGGGCTGCTGCAATATCGGCTTCTTCCAGTTTGTTCATTCTGACCAGGACTTGACCTAAGGCAAGCTGGTAATCGGAGTTTCCGGGCTCGAATGAAATGGCCTTTTGCGCGAACGCCAACGCGTCCGGCAGATTGCGGTTCACCGTGGCCAGGTAAACAGCAAGCAAACTGTATGAGGGAACAAAATCGGGATCAGCGGCGATCGCCTCCCGCAAATCCTGTTCGATCTGCTCGTCCTTCGATTTCGCTCCTCCCCCTGTGGTAGCGAGAAAAGCTCGGATATACCGGGTCAGGGCATTTTTTGGATCAAGGGAAATTGCCATTGACATCGAGGTCAACGCTTGTTCCTCTTTGCCCGCCATGAACTCTTCCAGTGACAAGAACTGATAAGTGAGAGCGACGTTCGTGTCGAGCTTGAGGGCATCGGCGAGCAGCGGTCGAGCGTCCTCTGCGCGGCCGCGAAGAAGCGTAAAGCCGGCGCGATAGGCCTCAGCCTCGGCGTCTGAAATCGCTCGAACGCCCAACTGCTGATCACCAATTCTCGCCGAAAGTGGAACTGTCTCAAACAAGAACGCGCTGCGCCGGATATAGCGCTCCAACTCGGCTTGCAGCTTTTTCAAATCGCCGAAGGCCAGGGCGGCGGCGTCAATCGAACTCCTTCCTTGATTGAGCGCTTCGGTATACGCCTCGAGCATCGGTTTATGTGCCTTATTGTCGCCGACCATCAGGTAGTGGGTGAGCGCCCAGGACTCGGCATAAAACATCGAGGTCTTGTTGGTCTCGTTGTAATAAGGAGATGATCCGTCAACCTGAAACAGTACCTTCAGTGGAATCAGCGATCGTTCTCGCAAGAGTGAGAGGAGGTTTGCGTCTGCTTCACCCAAACTCACAGACTTGTCTTGAATTTCGGTGTGTCCAAAATACTCTGCCAAACCCTCCGATAGCCAGACTGGCCGATCTGGAAACAGGGGCATGGTTACGGCGTGGTAATACTCGTGATAAAGGGTCTCGTAAGGATTGGAGCCGTGGGATTCGAGGTCCACGAGTGCGTAATACAAATTGAAGCGCCCGGTGAAAATTCCAGAGGGATGGGAATGTCCTTTGGCCCAAAACTCGGGCAGCAGACTGCGCATGGACGCCTCATCTTTGACCGCAAGGACGATAACGGGAGGGCTGGGGTGAACACCGGCAATCGTGATCGACTGACGAAAGACAGCGCGGATCTCCTCAAATCTCAACGCTGTGGTTCGTGCCTGCTTCTCGCCCGCATTCGAAACCACGGTGAAGTGGGGACTTCGAACTTCAACCCATCCGTCGCTCTTGGCGCCAGATGATGAAGTCAGAGAAACAATAAGAAGGAACAGGGCAAGTGCGCGAGAGAGAGACATGGCGGCACGTTGGCCTCAGCATAGCGCAAACAGTGCCTGGTAGCCAGGAACGTGATCATGTTCCGCGTGAGTCAGGACATGATGTACATAGCTACGATGGAACGGATAGTTGATTTCCGTGATCAGACGGTAGGTTCCCTTTGACGTTGAAAACTGTCCACTTCTCGACAACGTCCGCGTTGTTCGCAAGTTGCGAACACGTCAAGAGATCTCTTTAGTACGCCTCTACCCCCGTCACACTGTGCCCAATGATCAGGGTATGGATATCGTGCGTTCCTTCGTACGTTTTGACCGACTCTAGGTTCATCATGTGACGCATGAGCGGATATTCGTCGGCCACTCCGTTCGCGCCTAGAATGTCGCGCGACAGGCGGGCGCACTCGAGTGCCATCCAAACATTGTTCCGCTTCGCCATCGAGATGTGCTGAAACCCAGCTTTGTCCTGATCCTTCAAGCGGCCTACCTGCAAGACGAGCAACTGACCCTTGGTGATCTCATTAATCATCCAGGTGAGCTTTTCCTGCACAAGTTGATGAGAAGCAATCGGCTTATCGTGGAATTGCTTGCGCAACAGAGAGTATTGCAGGGCGCAGTCGTAGCAGGCCATCGCGGCTCCGATACCGCCCCAGGCGATCCCGTACCGGGCTTGATTCAGGCACATCAGAGGAGACTTCAACCCATTGCTCTTGGGAAGGAGATTGGATTCCGGGATGTGGACATCCTGCATCGAGAGTCCCGAGGTCACCGACGCCCTCAGCGACCATTTGCCATGGATGTCAAAGGCCTTAAATCCGGGCCGGTCGGCTTCCACAAGGAAGCCCCGAATGTTGTTATCCTCGTTCTCGACCTTGGCCCAAACCACGGCAACGTCGGCGATCGTGCCCGAGGTAATCCACATCTTCTCGCCGTTCAAGATGTATTCATTCCCGACTTTGCGGGCGCGGGTGCGCATACCGCCAGGATTTGAACCGAAGTCAGGTTCGGTCAGCCCGAAGCAGCCGAGCTTCTCTCCGCTTTGCATTGCCGGAAGCCAGGTTTGTTTTTGCTCGTCGCTGCCAAACGTGTAGATCGGGTACATCACAAGAGCCGACTGTACGCTGACGAACGAGCGCACACCGGAGTCGCCGCGCTCGAATTCCTGCATGACAAGGCCGTATTCGACGTTTGACATGCCCGCGCAACCATAGCCTTGCAGGCTTGCTCCAAAGAAGCCGAGGTCGGCCATGGGCTTCACAAGTTCGCGCGGAAACCGGCCGGCCCGGTTGCACTCTTCGATAATGGGGATCAGATTGTCTTCGATGAACTGCCGTGCTGTATCGCGCACCAGGCGTTCATCGTCGCTCAGCAAAGAATCGAAACCGATGAAATCAACACCACGGAATTTGAGAGACATAAGGACCTTCCTTTTAGGAAACCTTCAACGCTAGCAAAGGGGCGAAGGGGCGTCAAACCTAGGATGTGCGGTTTTGGCCATGGCCGGGGGCCAAAGCAACATTTACTTTTACAATTTCTTGACAAGGCAATGAAGAGATGTGAATGTTCGGCATCTAAGATATTCATGCAGATGTGGGTTCGGCACGATATGAGGTACTGTTCCAGACATCGAGGAGCCGCGGTACTCTCGCTTCTTGTGGCACTGGCGTTTGGGCTCGCCCTCACCGCGAGTGCCGCAGATGTGGTTAGCGCCTCGCCTTCTCTCGATCGCGGCTTCCAGTTGCTTTATGAACTCGATTTCGGCCATGCCCACGAGGTGTTTGCTGACTGGGAGCAGCGGCATCCTGACGACCCTGTCGGCCCGGTCTCCGATGCCGCTGGCCTATTGTTTTCCGAGTTCAACCGCCTCGGCATCCTCGAATCGCAGTTCTACGAAAATGACAAGCAATTCGACGCCCGTAAGAAACTGACCGCGGATCCCCAGGTTAGAGACCGTTTCAACGCTGCGCTCGACCAGACCGAAGCGAGGGCGCGAGCTCGCCTTGCCCAAAATTCGAAAGACCAGGATGCGCTCTTCGCAATGACATTGTCTTCCGGCCTCAAAGCGGACTACGCTGCCCTCATCGAAAAACGAAACCTCGCTTCGCTGCATTACACAAAAGACTCGACCGCCTGGGCACAACAACTGCAAGCGGTTAATCCGGAGTGCTACGATGCCCACCTCGCCACGGGAATCAGCCAGTACCTGATCGGCAGCATGTCAGCGCCGGTGCGCTGGTTGGTGCGTCTCGGCGGAGTCTCTGCCGATAAAGCAGCCGGTATTCGTGATCTGCAACTAACGGCTAAGCATGGTCGCTTTCTAGCCCCCTTTGCCAGAATTCTGCTCGCCATCGCTTATGTCCGTGACAAGAATCGGGCGCAAGCCCGCGAGGTCCTGATCTCGCTGCAGAACGATTTTCCTGAAAATCCTCTCTTTGCGCGTGAGATCGGGCGACTGGATGCACATCCTTAGTCTCGTGAGTGCGTCACTGACCTCAGCTGTCATTCCTGCTAAGTCCAATCTTCTCTTGCGCGTTTATCAGAAATTCACTCAGTTGTAACAAGTCTGTAACATTCCCGACGTACAAACAACCGTACAGAAAAATCATTCTTAGGAGGAATCATCGCGTGATTCGTCGCATAGCTCTGTTGTGTCTGGCTTTGGCGTTGCCCGCTTTTGCGCAGACCACATTGAACGGGGCCGGCGCAACCTTCCCATACCCCATGTATTCGAAGTGGTTCAGCGAATACCACAAAATCCATCCCGATGTTGAAATCAATTACCAGTCGATTGGCAGCGGCGGCGGTATCCGGCAGGTGCTTGCTGGCACCGTGGACTTCGGCGCCAGTGACGGTCCCATGAGCGATGAGCAACTATCGCAGGCCAAGACCAAGATTCTTCATGTTCCAACGGTTCTTGGGGCTGTGGTTCCTGCATACAATGTTCCTGGCGTGAACGCGGAAATCAAGTTCACTCCTGAGGCGTTAGCGGGAATTTTCCTTGGCAAGATCACTTCCTGGAATGACAACGCGCTTACCAGCGCTAATCCCGGCGTCAATCTTCCCAATCAGCCCATCATCGTCGTTCACCGTGCCGATGGTAGTGGAACCACCTTCATTTGGACGGATTACCTTTCCAAAGTAAGTTCGGAATGGCAGGGACAGGTAGGAAAGAACACGTCTGTTAAATGGCCCGTTGGCTTGGCAGGAAAAGGCAACGAGGGCGTAGCTGGCATGATTCGGCAAATGCAGGGGTCAATCGGCTACATCGAGTTGATCTACGCCGTGCAAAACAAGATTCCGTACGGAGTTGTGAAGAACGCATCCGGGAACTACGTTAAGGCGAGCCTGGACAGTGTGACAGCCGCCGCGGCTTCGGTAAAAACGATGCCAGCGGATTTCAGAGTCTCGATCACGAATGCGCCTGGCAAAGATGCGTACCCTATTTCGAGCTTCACCTGGTTGCTCATTCCAGCGCAGTCAAAGGATGCCGCAAAGGGAAAGATCATCTATGATTTTCTGACTTGGATGGTGGCTGATGGTCAGAAGATGACTGCGGACCTGACCTATGCGCCACTGCCCGAGAGTGTCGCCGCAAAGGTTAAGGCGGAGATCAAGCAGGTTCGATAGGCGCCAAGAATCAGTAAAAAAAACAGTTCGCCTCCACCCCCCGTGAGGCAAAGGAGAGAAAGATGAAGTCTGTTCTCAGGTGGTGCGTAGTCTTGTTTCTAACTATAAGCGTGATAGCTCAAACCACGCCATCCACACCCAAGAAGAAAGCCACGCGGAGCGCCGTCTCTGCTCAGGATGTGCAAGAGCTAAAAGATGCGGTAGCTGCGCAGCAGCGACAGATCGAACAACTCAAGCAGCAAATGGCGCAACGAGATGCTGCGTTACAGCAGGCACAGCAGCAGATGCAGCAGGCGCAGGCAGCGGCGGCGGAAGCTCAATCCAAGGCCGACCAGGCAGCCTCCCAGGCCAGCCAGCAGCAACAAACCGTTTCGTCGTTAACCAACGACGTGACCGATCTAAAGCAGAACGCGACAAACGCCGCTCTGAGCTTGCAGGAGACACAGAAGAACATTCAGTCGAGCCTCGAAAATCCCCTGGCGATCCATTACAAGGGGATCAACATCACGCCCGGCGGCTTCCTGGCGGCAGAAACGGTTTGGCGCTCGCACGCTCTTGGGGCGGACATCAACACGCCGTTTAACTCGATTCCTTTTAATGGAGCAACTGCCAGCCACATGTCGGAGTTCTTCGGCTCCGGACGTCAGTCTCGAATTTCCATGTTGGCCGAAGGCAAACTCAACAACATGAAGATCAGCGGCTATGTCGAGACGGACTTCCTGTCGTCGCCGGTCACCGCCAACAACAACGAAAGCAACAGCTATGGTCTTCGCATTCGGCAGGCGTGGGGACAGGCGGCGTTGAATAGCGGCTGGACATTCACGGGCGGTCAGATGTGGAGTCTGGTGACCGAGACCAAGAAAGGACTCGACAACCGCAGTGAAGCATTGCCGATGACCATCGATCCACAATATACCGTGGGTTTCAGTTGGGCACGGCAATATGGCTTCCGCGTGACCAAAAACATTGGCAATAAGGTTTGGGCCGGATTCTCGGTAGAGAATGCCTCTACCACAAGTTCCGGAATTCACTTCGCGCCTGGCCAGAACAACTTTATTATCGGCTCACAAGGTGCCAGTGGCGGCCTTTACAACGCAACCACTAACTATTCGTTCAATGCGACTCCGGACTTTATCGGCAAAATCGCCTTTGAGCCCGGCTTCGGGCATTACGAGGTGTTCGGGATTATCAGCGATTTCCGCGACCGCATCTTTCCTTGCGGCGGAATTATCTCGGCCACAGATGGCACCCTGCCCCCAAGCGTAGCTTGCGGAACCGGCAAGATTTCCAACGCGTCCGGCGCCTTCAACAATTCAGAGATCGGCGGCGGCGGCGGTGTGAATGCCCGCTTTACCATCCATCAACACGTCGATTTCGGAATTCACTTCCTGGGTGGCGAGGGTATTGGACGCTACGGTACCTCGCAACTTCCAGATGTTGTTGTCCGGCCCGACGGTGTTCTGGTGCCGGTTACCAACTATCAGGCTTTGGGCACTCTGGAGTGGCATTCCAAGCGTCTAGATATCTACCTGAACGGCGGAGGCGAATACGAAGCCCGCACCGCGTTCACGACTGGCGGAAAACCCTCCGGATACGGCTCACTGTTGTTCAACAACTCGGGGTGCGATACGGAAGCTCCACCAAGCTCAAACGTGATCAACGTCGACACACCGGTTTCGAGCACCAGTCCGACACCGATCGGAAGTGGCACGGTTCCAAATCCCGGTTCTGTGGGAACGCCGTTGACGTTGGGCTTTAATCCCGCCGGTCCGGCGAATTGCAACGGCGATACCCGCTCGATCCTGGAAGGGACGATCGGCTTCTGGTACCGAATTTACAACGGCCCGAAAGGCCGGCTGCAGTGGGGACCGCAGTACTCCTATATCGACCGCAATACCTGGGCCGGTAAGGGCGGAACTCCGAACGCAACAGAAAACATGATCTTCACCTCTTTCCGTTATTACTTGCCGTAGGAACAAGACTGAGGTGTTCCGAGCGCCAGCTTACGCTGGCGCTTTTTTCTTGCGCACAACCGCGGGTCGCTGGCCAAGTCCGATCCCTTCCTGGTGGCTTATACTGTAGAGACGGTGGTGCATCTTTAATGAAGTAGCTTTCATCAATGGCACCATCTTTATCTGAGACGCCCAAGCGGCCAGGAAGGGATTTATTTCTAGTTAAGCGGTTGCGGTAAAAGCGTTAAAACAGGTCGACCGCAGCACCTGCGAAGAACTAGCCACCTGGGCGAAATTGGGAGAAAATAGTTGCCTTTGCAAAAGGGAGCAAACGTGCAACCGTCTCGAGACGCCTCACTTGCTCGGCATTAAGCTGACACGACAATCGGTTCATCCCTCGTCAAATTTATATGGTTCGCCAATCGCTCGACAGCCCCGCTTATTACATCAACCGTGAACTCTCCTGGTTGGAATTCAACCGCAGAGTGCTGGAGGAGGCAGAGGACGCCAACAATCCTGTCCTGGAGCAGGTCAAGTTTCTCTCTATTACGGCCAGCAATCTGGACGAATTTTTTGAAGTCCGTGTAGCAGGACTTGTACAGCAAATTGAGGATGGCTACATTGAAGCCGGGCAGGACGGACTGACGCTGCTAGAAGAACGGGACCTATTGTCCCGCGAGACCCACGAATTCGTCGACGATCAGTACAGGTGCTGGAACGACCGCCTCCGGCCAAAGCTGTGCGGCAACGGCATCCGGGTTTTGGGACTGCATGAACTCGACACACGTGGCCGCGCGTTCATCGACGAATACTGCGAACGCGAACTGGATCTTTTGTTAACCCCCGTGACTGTTGATCCGGCGCATCCTTTCCCTCGCGTGATCAACAAAGCATTGTGCGTGGCATTTTTGCTGCGCCGCCGCCGGCGCTCTTCGATGACATACACGGGTGTCGTTACGGTTCCGCGCTCGCTGCCACGACTGATCCGTTTGCCGTCGGAGGGCACGGTGGATTTCATCTTTCTGGCAGATCTGGTTGCCCACCACGCCTCCCGCATGTACCACGGCTACGACGTGGTTTCCTCAGCTGCTTTTCGCGTGACCCGCAACAGCAATCTATACCTCGCGGAGGAAGAATCGCGAAACCTGCTGGAGTCGGTTCGCACCGAGTTGCACAACCGTCGCAAGGGCGACGCCGTGCGGCTGGAGATTGAGTCCGACGCGGACCCGGAGATCATCGATCGCTTGAGAACAAATTTCGAACTCGATCCCTGGCAAGTGTTCTCGGTCAATGGGCCTGTCAATTTATCCCGTTTGTTCAATATCTACGAACAGACCGAGCATGCTGAGCTCAAATTCAAGACTTTTATTCCGCGTGAAATGCGGCTAACCGCCAAGTCGCAGGACTTGTTTGAAGAACTTCGGCGGCACGACATTCTGTTGCATCACCCCTACGATTCCTACGATGCAGTGGTTTCATTCATAGAGGCAGCTGCCGAGGATCCACTCGTCCTCTCGATGAAGCAGACGCTCTACCGCACCAGCGAGCATTCCCTGATCGTGCCTGCATTGATGTCGGCTGCGGCCAAGAAGGAAGTCACAGCAGTGGTCGAGCTTAAAGCTCGTTTCGACGAAGCCTCCAACATCCGATGGGCGCGAGATCTGGAAGACGCTGGAGTCCAGGTGTTTCATGGTTTGGTTGGGCTGAAGACCCATTGCAAGTTGTCGCTTCTGGTCAGGCGGGATCCTGACGGCGTCCCACGGCGCTACGCACATCTTGGCACGGGCAACTACAACACGACCACGGCTCGTATTTATACAGATCTCAGCCTGCTGACTGCGGATCCTGAAATCACCGCCTCCGTGCATGACGTTTTCAGTTTTCTCACTGCATATGCGGAACACCCCAACTATGACCCTTTGTTGGTTGCTCCCTTGAACCTTGCCGAACACACTCTGGCCCTCATTGCGCGCGAAGCGGACCATGCCAGGAGCGGTCGTCCTGCGCGCATCATTGCCAAGATGAACGCCCTGCTCGACAAGAACGTCATTATGGCGCTCTATCGCGCGTCGCAGGCCGGTGTGAAAATCGACCTGATCGTTCGAGGCATATGTGCCCTTCGCCCCGGCGTCCGCGGGATCAGTGATCACATTCGGGTGCGAAGCATTGTTGGCCGTTTTCTGGAGCACAGCCGCATCTACTACTTCGCCAATGGCGGCGAGGAAGAGGTCTATCTAGGCAGCGCGGACTGGATGCCGAGGAATCTGTATGAACGGGTAGAAGTGATCTTTCCCGTTAAAGACGAACTATTACGCGAACGAGTGCGTCAGGAAATTTTGCAGTCTTATCTCGTCGATAACGTTAAGTCGCGCGTTCTGCAGAAGGACGGCGCTTACATTCGCGCCTGGAAGGCACAAGGCCGCCGCCGGCCTCCGGCATCCTCATCAGCGTTTAATGCCCAGGAATTCCTGATTGGGCTGGCGGAAGGGAAGCTGGGGATCGACGCTATTCCGGAGCCGATCGAAACGCGAACGCGCCGGACAACTGTGGGAAGGGAACGATAAGTCATGATTATTTACTTTCTGCGCCATGCCAACGCGGGTGAGCGCCTCAGTAATCCGAAGAAGGACGAAAAGAGGGCGCTCGACAAAGACGGAATTGAGCAGTGCGGGATCGTTGGCCGCACTTTGGCCGCGTTGGACGTTCAGGTCGATGTGATGATTTCAAGCCCGCTGAAGCGCTCCGCTCAGACTGCCGTTCTTGTCGGAAACGAACTGAGCTATGAGGGCAAGTTACAGTTGGAAGATGGTTTGCGTCCAAATGCCTCGTATGCGGATTTTCGAAAGATGCTGGACAAATATGCCAGGCAGGACACGATCATGGTAGTTGGCCACAATCCGAATTTGAGTGAGTTCCTGGGCCGCGCCATTAGCGAACCGGGAAGTGAAGCCGGCACGGACTTGAAAAAAGGCGCCGTTGCTCGCGTGGAGATGGGACGAAGCGGCGCGGTGTTGCAGTGGTGCCTCACTCCTAAAATTCTGAGAACCATTTACGCGACTGCAGCCGAAAGCTCGCGCCCGAAAACTTCGCGGAAGTAATTCTTCTCCTTCTCTACAGCCCACAGTTCGAGGTCTGCGCTGCCTCGCGGCTTGGTGGTCAGTGCGAAGTGTACGCCCCCATCATGAGCGCGAACGCGAACCGATTGGATGGCATTTCCACGGCTAAGATTCAGGGCCCGGGCCAGGCGCAGCAGCAGGGAAGCTTTCGCCACGCTCTCCTGGTCGGATGGCAATAGAGCTTTGATAGGTCCGTCTCCGGGCGCAGGCCGTGATTTCCCCAGATACCGGGCAATCGCACCAATAATCCTACGCTGTTCCGGCGTGTAACCGAGAATTTCAGAGTGCGAGATGATGTAGTACGTGTGGCGATGGCGTCCATTCCGGTTCACGTAATCCCCAACTTCATACAACATTGCGGCGGCCGAAAGCCACTCGGCGTATTCGGGGGACAAACTGTGCACAGAGCGCAGGGCTGCGAACAACTGCATTGCCGAACTACGTACCTTTAGCGCGTGGTCCATATCGACCCGGTAATGTTCCACCGCGTTGCGAATGGAATCCCATCGCTCCGATTCGATCTGCTTCCCGGACCTGGTGCTGCGGTCGTATTCCGCTGCCATCTGGGCGAGCAATCCGTCGCGCAGGCCGAGAGGGGAATAGCGAAATCCCAACAATTGGCAGCGCTCCAAAAGCGCTGCGTAAACCGCGGCTCCGGCCACGATGATCTCAGCGCGTCTTGGGCCTACGCCCGATAGCTTGCGGCGATTCTCGAGCGACAGACGCGCCATCAGCTTCGCGATTCTCCGCATTTGAGCTCGCGACACAGTAGCGGCACGTGCGCCTTTGGTCTTGTACAAGCCGTGGCAGACCGCTGCCAGTGACTCCGCAGTGCCGGATGTCGCGATCACGACCTTCGGCCGCGCTCGCTTGATGCGGTCAGCAGTACGTTCGATTTCCTTTGATATAAATCCGCGCATTCGCTGGATCTCAGCTTTGCGCGGTGGATCATGCTCCAGGAATTCGTGGGTCAAGCGAACCGCGCCGAGGGGAAGGCTGATGGTGCTGCGAATATGGCTCTCGTCGGAAATCGTAAGCTCGCAACTGCCGCCACCGAGATCCATCATGAGCAGCGGAGAAGCGGTCATGCGGATGTTGGATACGAGACCCAGGTGGATCAGCCGAGCCTCTTCCAAACCGGAGATGATTTGGACGTCCCAGCCGGTGGCTGACCTCACCCACTCCAGGAAGGCGTTCGAGTTGCGGGCGTCTCGCAAAGCGCTGGTAGCTACAACCCGGACCGAATCTACACCGATCTTCTGCGCGGCTCGATGAAAACGGCGCAACACTTTTACGGTACTCGCGATCGCATCAGGAGACAAAAATCCGCTACGAAAGACCGATTCACCCAGACGTGTAACTTCCCGATCCTCAAAGATCGCGTTCAGCCGATGGTGGGAAAGGCGGGCAATCTTCAACCGGACTGAGTTCGATCCGATATCAACCGCGGCGAAGATCGGCATGGCTCAAGAGTAGTTATTATGCGCAAGACCGACATTGGGAAGATATCACGAGAGCGGAGGACCGACTTGTGGGAATTGCACTGATACCTCCGACCCTGCGCACGTAGAACATCCCTAAGGACACACTCGACATCCTAAGGAACTCTTAACCTTCATGAAACCGGCTTGTGCAATGATGAATACCAATGCCAGCGACGAACATCGATAGTCCTCAAACTCCCGCCGCACCCAACTCTACCGATAAAGCCGCTCTATCGGTGCTAACCACCCTGTTCTTCATGTGGGGATTTCTTACCGCCCTGAACGATATCCTTGTGCCCCACCTGAAGGGCATCTTCGAGCTCAATTATGCAGAAGTCATGTTGGTGCAATTCGCTTTCTTCTCGGCCTATTTCATTTTTTCGATCCCGTCCGGCAAGTTGATCGATTCGATCGGGTACAAGCGGGCGATGGTCGCCGGCCTTGCCACGATGGGCCTCGGCTCACTCTTATTTATTCCGGCAGCAAGTGTCCCTTCGTTCCCTTTGTTTCTTGCGGCGTTGATCACTCTGGCTGCAGGAATTACCTGTCTGCAAGTGGCAGCGAACCCTTACGTCGCGGTCCTCGGCCCGCCAAGCACAGCCTCGAGCCGCCTGAACCTGACGCAAGCCTTCAATTCACTGGGCACTACGATCGCGCCGTTCTTTGGCAGCCTCCTCATTTTGAGCCACACAACAAAAAGCGCATCGGACCTTCGCCTGCTGTCGCCAGAGGCTCTCCACCTCTATCGCATCCAGGAAGCGTCTTCCGTAAAGTTGCCATATTTCGGATTGGCCCTTGCGCTGATTGCACTCGCCGGAGTGATTGCGAGCTTTCGTCTTCCGCCCATCCCGCAGGCCGAACGTCACTCGAACGAGCCCGCAAGGCATGTGTTGAGGTATCGCCACCTGGTTCTTGGCGCAGTGGGAATCTTTGCCTACGTCGGCGCTGAAGTTTCCATCGGAAGCTTTCTGGTGATTTACTTCGTTCAACCACAAATCGGCAACGTATCAGTGCAAACAGCAGCACGTCTGGTTTCCTTCTATTGGGGCGGGGCAATGGTGGGACGCTTTATCGGCTCTGCCATTTTGCAGAAAGTGAAAACGGGAACCGTCCTCGGAATCGCCGCCATCGCCGCCTGCCTCCTGGTATGCACCTCGATCCTTACCTCGGGGCACCCCGCCATGGTTAGCATCCTCCTGGTCGGCCTGTTCAACTCCATCATGTTCCCCAGTATTTTCACTCTCGGCATCGCCGGATTAGGACCACTAACCGGGGATGGATCCGGTGTGCTGGTGATGGCAATCGTGGGTGGAGCGGTGATTCCTTTATTGGAGGGAGTGCTTGCCGACCATGTCGGCATCCAACATGCGTTTGTGTTGCCGGTATTGTGCTACTTGTACATTTTGTACTACGCAGTTAAAGGATCACATTCGCGAGATGCCATAACCATATGATAATGTTGAATAACAATTGATGTGATATCCACAAGCTACTTTCGCCCAGCGCTGAACATCTGAATAATTGGTTTTGTCGTACTTGGATTGAGATTCACTTAGGCTTTCTAGGAGACTTCATGGTCAAGCCGTCCCCGGCGGTATTGCGTCGTCCAACCAACTGGCGGGAGTTGTTCGAGTCCGCTTTGTTGGAAAGCGACCGTAAGCT
>Ga0209168_10001052_pt1 | contig 23021 bp, 19 predicted proteins | sample Coa_R1_FD_187156 | JGI IMG/M metagenome (GOLD analysis project Ga0209168, IMG submission 187156) | Surface soil microbial communities from Centralia Pennsylvania, which are recovering from an underground coalmine fire - Coalmine... | ecosystem: Environmental > Terrestrial > Soil > Unclassified ...
ACGTGAGGCCACCCTCGAAGGCTTCCACGGCGAGGTTCTTAGTGACCACATCGCACGCAATAACGAAGCAAGTCAGCAGGTCAACCATCCGCGATCACTTCCGGCCACGAGGGTGGCACGAGTCAGGCCTGACTTCTCATAATCCGCCGGTCGCGGGTTCGAGCCCCACCCGCCCCACCAGCAACCCCGCCGTGATGGTGGACTTGACCAGTTGGCAACACGGGATGCATCAGTTGGCGCAAGGGCGCCTGCTGTCGCGGTCCAGCACCGCAGTCCGGGTCGCTCTGGCTCGAACGCCTCAATAAGCCAGTCGAGCGGCCGTTCCGGTCACGGCACTTGGGTCATGGGGTTACGGGGAAGAATTTTCTTATTCGGCTTTTTGTCCAACTTTGAATATTGTACCGCCACTTGGACGTTCGGGATGATCGCCAAGACTTCGTACAATCTCTTTCAATCCTTTTTTCAAGGATACTTGTGGATTATATCCCAATGATCGGATTTTACTGATATCGGCAACCAGGCGATACGTATCATCCGTAATTCCCCGTATAGCATGGATTCGGACTTCTCTTCCGGTTATCTGGCCGATTGTCCTTACGAGTTCGGTCATTGATATCTCTTCACCCGAACCGACATTATACGCTTGTCCTGCTTGTCCTTTGTCAACGATGACCAAGAATCCTCTCACGAGATCATGAACACTGACAAAATCACGGGTTTTACGATCAGGATCGCCGACGACGGGAATGGCATCGCCATTAAGAGCCCAACGAATAAATCTGGTGGGTTCGGTTAGCGCTATTTTTGGATTTTCGCCAGGGCCATAAACACAAAATGGCCGGGCGATTACGACGTCCAGTCCCCGTGCATGAAGAAATGAGAGCGCGTTCAATTCTCCTCTATATTTGGAGGAGCCATATGGGACGAAGGGTTCTTTCAGGTCGGTTTCATGCATTGGAAAGCTTTGCGGTATTCCATAGACAGATGCAGAGGATACATAAAGTACACGTCCGATGTCACCGATTGATGCTCCCTCCATAACATTAAATGTGCCGATGTCGTTCATTTCGTGATCCAAACGTGGGTTTTCCACAGAAAGCGTCCCGTTTGAATTCGCCGCGACATGGAAAACCAAGTCCGCACCTTTTATAGATTCGGCAATCTTTTCGGGGTCACGTATATCTGCTTCGATGAAGCGAACACCTTTTGGAACTGGTTTGTCGGCAGATGTCCAAAGGCTATCTATGATAGTTACATTCTTTCCGAGCGACTGCAACTCCCCTACGAGATGGGTGCCAATAAATCCTAGTCCTCCGGTTATTGTAACATTCTGATATTTTTCAAGCATATAAAACTATTCTCCTATCTCTTTAAAAAAGAGAAACAAATAATGCCGTAGGTTATTGAGCAGTATGTCACCGGCGGAGGCGCCGCGCAAGCGCGGAATGGGTGTATTCCCGGTCGGCTACACATTACGAGGGGTGTTCTCGCGTTGGCCTATGTCCGCGTGAGGTTTACGGATTACTGCTGCATAGGCGCGCAGGACACGCCGGACGAAGGCGCCGTACTCGTCGTTCTCGACCTGCCGCCGCGGACGTTTGATGTCAACCCGGCCTTGACACTGTTCGGCCTGGGAAGCTGGCCCGCTGGCGATGTGCTGGCTACCCGGCTCACGGCGTGTAGAGGTGTCGTGTTGCATTCTGCTGGGCGAGCATGGCGGGTGCTCCTTCCGGCTACCTAGCCGAGGCGTAGAGGTGCCCCATCCGATAGCTGCCGGAAACCGCCTGGAAGGGCGGGACTGTCAAGCGTGGTGCTTGCGCCATCGCCTCGGCGACGCGACTAGAGGAAGCGCCCTTGACCGGCCTGCCCTGGATGGCTACATAATCGGAAACGGATGAGGCTTCCGTCAGGAGATGACGTGCCGGGACTGGCGCGATTGTGCATGTGTCCAATGGCAGCGGGGATACGGTGACGCCGATCGCGGCTGTGGCTGGCACGCCAGGCCCGCCGATCAGGATCGGAGTGAACCGCCCGGGACTCAGCGACAAGCCCGTCGCAATCGCGATCACCCCTAACGGCAGCACGGTCTACGCGGCCAATACCGAGGACGCCGATGGCGGCTCGGGCACGGTGACGCCGATCGACACGGCCACCAACATGGCAGGGCCGGCGATCCCGGTCGGGAGCGGCCCGTGGGCGATTGCGGTCACCCCAGACAGGACGGGGAACCGCCTATGTCGTCGTCTGGGCTGGCAGAGTCGGCGCTGACGCCGGGCCAGCGGCGCCGCAGGCGCCGCTCTTGAGTACGCCCGGCATGGGCGATCGCTTTGGGGGTGAAAGTCCCCTGGAGGAAGAGGTGATGCTAACTCCGAGCCGGAGGCAACTGCGTCGTCGTGAGGCGGGGTGGGAAGGAAGCCCGAGGCGAAACCCTGCACCGAGGAACACGAACCGCGTATAAGGCGGGGCGATCTGGGTGAGCCTGCTCAAGAAGGTAAAGCCCGTCATCACCGACAGGGTCGCCACGTAAACGCGGCGGGCGTAGGGGGAAAGTGGTCGTTCTTATCCGGGCAGGTCTGCCTGGGTGCCGGTTGTGCTGTGGTGTCGCCGCGCCGGCGGTTCCGGCTGTGAGGCGGGAGCTGACCAGGCAGAAGTCAGCAGAGGTCGTAGTACCGGCCGGGATCAGGTAAGGGGCCGGGAAGGGCCGAACGTCAGGTGAGACGGAGGAATCGGTGTTGCTCGTGCCGGTCGCAGTAATCGCAGCCATCCCGCGGACGCGGGCCAGCTGCCGGGAGGAGACGGTGAGTTCCGTTGAGCACCGCAGCTGAGCGTCGCGGCCGGACGGCGCGCCCTGAGGAGGCTGTCATCCCCGGCCTGGAGGTTTCCCTGTGGGAGCGGATGCTCTCGCCGGAGAATCTGGGCCGGGCGTTGAGGCGTGTCAGGGCCAACGGCGGCGCGCCTGGTGTGGACGGCATGACCACGGAAGAGCTTGTCCTGTGGCTGCGGGAGCACTGGGCGTCCGTCCGGCAGGCTCTGGACGCGGGCACGTACCGGCCGTCGCCGGCCCGCCGGGTGGTGATCCCCAAGCCCGGGGGCGGCGAGCGGTTGCTGGGGGTGCCGACGGAGGCGGCATAGTGCCGTAGAGCCCAATGATCGTTTGGGTTTCGTCGTAGTCACCCACCCGTTCCATCCGCTGAGCGGGCAGCGGCTGGAGGTCTTGTTCGCCAAACGCCGTGATGACGGCGTGGTTTTCGTCTGCGGGGGTGGTGTCTACGGGTCGATCACGCTGCCGCAGGCGTGGACGGACCGGGGTGAGCCGTCGCTGGCGCACCGGTTGTCTGCTGAGGGGCTGGCAGCGCTCGACACGCTGGTCCGTTCGATGGGTGGTCGTTGACCATGATGGCTGCCAGCGGAATTATCTTGTGTTATGGAGAACCACAAGAAAGATCTCGGCGCGATGTCGGCGCGCCGGCTGCTTGCGCGACGTCGCGCGCTGGCGGAGCGGCTCGGCTCGGTGGAGGAAGTGCTGGCAGGGACGCTGGCGGAGCAGACGCGCCGGTGCGGCAAGGCCGGCTGCCGGTGCGCCGGCGGCGAACCGCACGGCCCGTATGCGTATTTCACCGCGCGCCCGCGGGGCCGCAGCCGGGCCAAGTACGTGCCGGCGGGGATGGCGGAGGTAGTGCGCCGCTATCTGCAGCGAGGCGAGCAGGTCGAGACGGTGCTGGCAGAGATCTCGGCGATCAACGCCGAGCTGCTGGCCAGGCGGGTCCTGGACTAGCCGGTGGCCAGCCCCGCCCGGGCCGGGTGGCTGTCTGGCCGCGAGCGCGCCGAGGCGGTGGCGGTGCTGGCCAACATGACGTCCGCAGCGCTGTGGCCTGGGACGGGAGGCGGCGGTGAACGGCGAGCACAAGATCTCAAGCTGGCACCGGGAACGGGCAGCGCTGGTCTACTTGCGCCAGTCATCGATGGTGCAGGTCCGCGAGCACACCGAATCCACGATGCGGCAGTACGGGCTGGTGGAGGAGGCGGTACGGCTGGGCTGGCCGCGCAGCGACGTGGAGGTGATCGACACCGATCTGGGGATCTCCGGCAGGTTCGGTGTCGCGCGCGAAGGATTCACCGAGCTGGTGAGCAAGGTCTGCAGCGGCGAGGCCGGTGCGATCTTCGGGATCGAGATCTCCCGGCTGGCCCGCAGCAACGCCGACGTCGCCCGGCTGATGGAGTTCGCCCGGATCACCGGCACCCTGCTGATCGACGCCGACGGCGTCTACGATCCGGGCGACATCAACGACCGGATGCTGCTCGGCCTCAAGGGCACGATGGGAGAGGTCGAGCTCCACGTGATGGCCGGGCGGCTGCAAGAGGCCAAACGCGCCGCTGCCGGACGCGGCGAGCTGCGCACCCCGCTGCCGGTCGGTTTCCTCTACGACTCCTGCGGCGAACCGGGTCACGACACGGTGATCGACCCCGATGCCGAAGTCCAGGCCGCCATTGCCGACGTGTTCACCGCGTTCGTAGCCTGCGGATCAGCCTATGGAGTCGTCACGGCCTTCGCCGACCGGAAGTTCCCGCTGCGCGCCTACGGCGGAGTATGGGCCGGCCAGCTGCGGTGGGGCAAGCTCACCCACGCCCGGGTCCTGGGAGTGCTGAAGAATCCTGCCTATGCCGGAGCGTATGCCTTCGGCCGTTACACTTCCCGCCGCAGCGTCGACCCGGACGGGACGGTGCACACCACCATCGTGGAACGGCCCCGCCCGGAGTGGGCTGTGCTGATCAAAGACCATCACGAGGGCTACATCACCTGGGCGGACTTCCTGGCCAACGAGGGCAGGCTGGCGGCCAACCACACCGCCGCCGGAGCCCGTCCCGCCCGCGAGGGCATCGCGCTCTGCCAGGGCATCATCGTCTGCGGCAGCTGCGGCAAGCCGATGATGACTAACTACCACACCGACCAGCGGCCAGCCTATGAGTGCAGTTCCCGCCGTGACCGGCTGACCACGCCCACATGCCGGACGGTGGCCGCGGCCTGCGTGGATGAGGCGGTCGCGGGCGCGTTGCTGGCCGCGCTCACGCCCGAGCAGGTCGCCTTGGCGTTGTCGGCCGCCGGTGAGGTCGCGGGCCGGCATCAGCGCGTCAGCCGGGCCGCCGGCCTGGCAGTTGAACGGGCCCGCTACGAGGCTGACCGCGCCGAGCGCGCCTTCCACCAGGTCGAACCGGAAAACCGCCTGGTCGCCCGCTCCCTCGAAGCCAGGTGGGAAGCCAAACTCACCGCCCTGGCCGAAGCCGAGCAGGCCCTGGCCGCCGCCCAGGACACACTGCCGCCCCTGCCCGGCCGCGCCGAGCTGGAGAAACTCGCCGCAGACCTGCCCGTCCTCTGGCACGCCGCCACGACCAGCGCCAAGGACCGCAAGCGGCTGCTGCGCACCCTGATCGCCGATGTCACGATGCTGCCTGAGCCCGACCGCAGCAAAGTACGGATCGGGATCCGCTGGCACACCGGCGCCGTCGACGAACTCATCGCGGACAGGCCGCTGCCTCCCGGACCCGCCAGGCGCAGCCCGTCCCCGGCAGTGGAGATGGTCCGCCGGCTCGGCCCGACCACCGACACCCGCGACCTGGCCAGACGCCTCAACGCCGCAGGGCTGACCACAGGCCACGGCAAGCCGTTCGACGTGGCCGCCGTTCAGTGGATCCGCCACGCCTACAAGATCCCGGCACCCAGCCCCTACGACCCCGGCGAACTCAGCGTCGCCCAGGCCGCCAGCCGGCTGGGCTGCAGCACAGGCGTCGTCTACTACTGGCTCAAGACAGGACAGTTCACCGCCCGCCGCGGTGCCGGCAACCGGCTCTGCATCCCCTGGACCAGCCAGATCGAGGCCGACTGCCGGGCCCGCATCGCCCAATCCGGCCACCTGACCCCAGCCGCCCGCCACACCAGCCCCCGCCAGGGACGCTGAGGCCGCCGAGAATGTCAGCGCCGCCCGGCATGCTGTCTTCAACAGCTCACCGAACCGCCTGACCACACAAATCAGCATCCACCCGGAACATTCCCACACGCAGTTGCAGGAGGGGCAGTATGAATCGTCCGTCCCTACCTGCCTGGACCGGCTGATCCAGCAGGCTATCGCGCAGTTGTGCCGGGGTCAAGGAATTAAAATTGCATGTCTGGAGGGTGGCACCGCCGGCGGAGTTCGCCAGGCATTTGGATCATTGCGACGTGTCGAGCAGTGAGATTTGTAGGATGTCCTGGCCGCTCAGGGCATTGTTGATGTACCCATCCGTGAAGTTGCCGTTCACGGTGCCTATGTTCACAACGTCCCATCTCCATGCGCCGCCCATACCGATTGCGAACAGGTTCGCGCCGTTGAAGATCGCACCTCCCGTCGGCAGGGACGCGCAGGAGCCTTGGCTTGCGCCATCGCAGATATACTATGCGTTCGCTGGTATCACATAGGGGTTAAAAGCATAGCCCTGCGCGGACGCGGATACCGGTACGGCCACGCCCAGACCGAGCAGCAGGCCGGTACTTGCGATCAGGACGGTAAGCGTCTTCCGCACTAATGCCCCTCTCCTGAAAGGGCGGGTCACGTCCCGCCGGACAACCGCACCGTAGTGGGGTCTCGTGAGCATGCGCAAGACGTCCGCTGATCTAATTGCTCGCCAATTGCACCGCGTTGAAGATCACCAGCTTAGAAGATCGAGTATCGTCCACCCGGCGGGATATACCAATACATTGGTGCCAGTAAGGAGCTCAGCTCTAGTTAAATGACCGACAACCTCGCCTGGCGAGTTCTGGTCAAATCCCTAGAAGATCATCCAGTCTGCAGAGCTCGCCTCGGGGCACTGATGAGTTGCCGCAGAACGCGGTGCCTCAGCCGTAAGTCACGTTGTGTCGGCGTTGCGCGCCAGGATGGTACGAGCTTCCTGTGCCGTGACCCTGTGAATCCGCCTGGCTGCCAGCCTGCGGCCTCCGCCGCTCCGCCGCACGCGTCGCCAGCGGCGTGCTGCTGCGCGCTGTCCGGCCGTGACGCGGGACCACCCGCGGGGGGTGATGTATCGCGCGGCGGCGCGGCGCATGGTGAACGTGACCGCCTGTCGAGGAAGGGGGGAGTGGATGACAGAGTCTGACGTGTCAAGCTGGATCGATGTCTCGGTGACGGTCAGGCATGGCATGCCGCACTGGCCGGACAACCCGCCGATCGTGCTGGAACGGGTCATGGATCTCGGCCGCGGTGATGACTGCAACGTCTCTCATCTGGCCATGGGTGTGCACAGCGGCACCCATATGGACGGACCGGTGCACTTCATTCACGACGGACCTGGTCTGGACGAGATGCCGCTGACGGCGACGATGGGCGAGGCCCGCGTGATCGAGATCAAACACCCCAACGAGATCACCGCGGACGAGCTGCGCAAGCACGGGCTGCGGCCCGGCGAGCGCGTCCTGTTCCGCACGTCCAACTCTCCCCGGTGCTGGCAGGCCGACGGCTTTGTCGAGGACTTCGTCGCCCTCTCAGAAGAGGCAGCAACCTATCTTGCGGAGACGAGGGTCCGCACCGTCGGCGTCGACTACCTGTCGGTGGGCGGGTACCGCTCCGACGGAACCAAGATCCACCGGATCCTGCTCGAGGCGGGCATCTGGATCATCGAGGGACTCGACCTGTCGGCCGTCGTCGGCGGCAGATACGAGCTGATCTGCCTGCCAGTCAAGCTGCACGGCTCCGACGGGGCACCGGCACGGGCCGTCCTCAGGCCGATGGAAAGGCCCGCCCGTTCAACTGGGACAGCACCATGAGGCTGCTGGTGCTGGGGGGCGGGCCCGCAGGCGCTGCCGCTGCACTGCAGGGCCGGGAACTGGGCGCGGAGGTCACGCTGCTCGAGGCTGACCAGGTCGGGGGGACCAACCTGAACCGCGGGCCCGCACCGGTCCGCACCCTGGCCCGGGCCGCCCGCCTGGCCCGGGACTGGTCCTCGTGGGCTCGCTTCGGTCTGGAGGGGTCCCGGCCGGTCCCGGACCTGCAAGCCGTGCTGGCGAACAGCGCCCGGGTCGCCCGCTATGCCCACGACAAGAAGGACATGGCTGGCCACCTGCGCCACCGCGGGATCGATCTGCACGAACACCTCGGCCCAGTCCGGTTCACCGCCCCGCACACCGTCCGCGACGAGGGCGGCCGAAGCTGGCGCGGGGACCAGGTGGTGATCGCGGTCGGGTGCCGCGCGGCCGCGCTGCCCGTCCCGGGTGGCGAGCTTGCGCTGTGCTACAACGACATACCGGCGCTAAGGACCCTGCCGACAGAGGTCGCGATCATCGGCGGGGCCGACACCGGCTGCCAAATAGCCTCGATCTTCGCGGACTTGGGGGCGAGGGTCCGGCTCTTCGAGGCCGGTCCCGCCCTGGTGCCTAGTGCCGATGAGAGCATCTCGGTGGCGCTGAGGAAGGCGTTCGAGGCCAAGGGCATGTCCGTGTGCACCGAGACGCGCGTCCAGGCCCTGGAGCGCGACGGCGCGCAGACCATCATTCGGTTTACCCGCGGCGGCTCGGCGGAACAAGTGAGCGCCAAGGCCATCTTCGCCGCCGTCGGCTGGCCCGCCAACATCGAGAATCTCGATCTGGACGCCGCAGGGGTGCTGAGCAATCCGCGGGCGGTCCCGGTCGATGAGTACCTGCGGACGAACAGGGCGCACATTTTCGCCGCCGGTGACGTCAACGGGCAGTCCAAGCTGGTCCAGTCGGCCCGGTTCGAGGGCCGGATCGCGGCATGGAACGCCGTGCGCGGGCCCACCCGCCGGCCCGACTACACGGCGGTGCCGAGCGGTAGCTTCACGGACCCGGAATACGGTACCGTCGGCCTGACCGAGGCCCAGGCCGCCGAAGATCACGAGATCGTCGTCGGGATCGCCTGGTACGACGATCTGATCCGGCCCGTGGCAGACGACCACACTGACGGCTTCTGCAAACTCGTCGCCGACCGGCGCAGCCACGCCATCCTCGGCGCGCACGTGCTGGGCGAGTACTCGGCTGAGATCGTCCAGGTCGTCGCGACCGCCATGAGCGCGGGCATGAGCGTCGACCGGCTTGCCGAGATGCAGTTCGCTTCTCCGACATTCACCGAGGCCGTCAGCATGGCCGCGCAGAAGGCCTGCCGGCGGCTCGGCATCGGGCAGTTCCCACCGGCCTGGAGCTATCTCGGCGGCGAGGAATGAGCCACGTGGAGGGGTCATGCGCGCGATAACTGTTGTTCCCGGGCAGAAAGGCTCCGTAGACCTCAGCGAGATGCCCGAGCCGCCGGACGCCGACGGGCCTATTCTGGTCGAGATCCAGGCCGTCGGCGTCTGCGGCACCGACCTGGAGATCATCAACGGCGAGTACGGGCAGGCGCCGCCGGGCCAAGACCGACTGATTATCGGGCACGAATCGCTCGGCCGGGTCGTCGAAGCCCCGCCAGGAACGGGATTTGAGGCCGGGAACCTCGTCGTCGGCATCGTGCGCCGCCCCGATCCGGTGCCATGTGCAGCCTGCGCAGCCGGGGACTGGGATATGTGCACCAACGGCCGCTACACCGAGCGTGGGATCATGGGCCGCCACGGTTATGCCGCGGAGCGGTACCGCATCCATCCCGAGTACCTGGTGGCGGTGGACCCCACCCTCGGCGCGCTCGGCGTACTGCTGGAACCGGCCACCGTGGTAGCCAAGGCCTGGGACCACCTCGAGAAGATCGGCCGCAGGTCGACGTGGACGGCCGGGACGGTCCTCGTTACCGGCGCCGGGCCGATTGGGCTGCTCGCCGCCCTGCTGTCCGTGCAGCGCGGTTACCAGACCTTCGTGCTCGACCTGGTCACGGGCGGCCGCAAGCTGGAGATGGTGGGTCGGCTCGGGGCGCGCTACGTTCACCGGGACGACCTCGACATAGCCGCCGCGGAGGCGGAGATCGTCATCGAGTGCACCGGCCACGCCGAGATGCTGCTCGATGCGGCCCAGCATGACGTCCGCAACAGGATCACGTGCCTCACCGGTGTTTCCGGGGCCGGAGCCGAGTTCACGGTCGACCCGGGAACGCTCAACCGCAACATGGTGCTGAGGAACTCGGTGCTGTTCGGCTCCGTGAACGCCAACCGGCACCACTACGAACTCGCTGCGGCCGCACTCGCCCAGGCCGACCCGGGCTGGCTCGCCGATCTGATCACCCGCCAGGTACCGCTCGACCAGTGGGCCGAGGCCTACGCTCGCAGGCCCGAGGACATCAAGACCGTGCTGGGTTTCCGCGATGGAGCATGGTAGCGGGCTGAGGGGCGAGGCCACGAGCAGCACGAGCGGCGACAGGTAGGACGCGCCGACCATAGGCCAGGCGGCGGCGAGCGCGGTCCGTACCTGCGGCCAGCTCGGTGGGTACCCGCCCGCGGTGTACTCGCCCAGGAGGCTCGGCATACTGCTCGGCGGCCCAGCACCAGCAAGTGACGACGACCGCGGCAACCAGCTTCGCAGGTGCTGACATGATCTACGGCCGTGTCGATGACCGCGGCCGTGGCCACTGTCCCGATATGCCGGCGGCGCGTCGGCGCCCGCTTCCGACCACGGCGCCCCCGACGGCCTGGGCTGATCAGCGGCCCGATAACTCGTTCGACATGCCTCAGCAACCGGGCGAGCCCATGGGCTGGGCAGCCATCATCATGTCTCCCCGACCGCTGTCGCCCCGCCCGGTAGGGCGGCTCAAGCCGAATCCATCCATGGCTGCGGCGTCCCCCAGCGCGAGCGCGCCAAGCCCGAAATGCCCGCCCGCGCTACGGATCGCGACGAAGGCCGAAGCCCATAGCACCACGGTTACCGCTGCCGCTGCGACAGGGCCCATAGCATCGAGCCGCACGGTCTACTGTGACGTTCTGTAGCTGGTATCCGGTTATCACTATGGAATGCGTGGACCGGTTCGTGGACCGCGCCATCGGCGCGAACGGTGCAATAAGGGTCATCAGCGGCATGGCTCGGTGGTATCCGTGCAGGTAGCGCGTACGGTGCACGCGGCCGCAGTTCTCATAATCCGCCGGTCGTGGGTTCGAGCCCCACCCGCCCCACCAGCAGTGCGGCCGTTCCTACTCGGGCTAGCTGCTGGCACCGGCCCCGAGCGCAAACCCAGCCCGAGGTTGAGCCTGCGCCGGAGTCGGAAATCAGTCCCAGAGCCGACCAGGAAGCCGGTGGCCAGTCCGGCCCGGATGACCAGGCCGCCCGGCTTGACCGCCTAGTTGGCCAGACTGCAAAGGCAGCCCTGCGTTTTGCCGCCGAAGAGGCGACCCGGAAGGCCAGAGCCGAGTACGCCGCTCGCCTCGAACGAGAAGCCCATGCAGAGCCCGAGCACATCGTGCGGCCTAGGCCTCCTACGAGGCAGAGATCGAACTGTAAGTCAGGCCGTACTGGCGTTGCGGGCGCCGGTCAGCCCTCCTGAACCTTTGAATTGCATTAGAAACTTGAAATCTGTGCCGTCCGGGCCTGTCACGTGCTTGACCTGCGGGGCAAGATGTCCGCGAGTACGTGACCACCTTCCGGATTTCCTCGCGCCAGAAGGCGTGCTCCTGGTCAGACGGGAGCTGGATGCCGAGGCATTTGCGAGGCAGGCCCTGGGTGTTCTGGGCGCGGGGTCCCTGGTAGGGCCCCATAAACACCCAAGGGATTCATGAAAGCCCCGTGACGGCCACCCAGAAGATGGTTATATGTCCTTAACCGTTTTGTAACGCGAGAGTGTGAATCGGCCGCCTTGTTGACCCGAGCAGCGGTGATCGTTGCGGAGGGAAAGAGGGCGCGTATGGAGGGTGGCCTGCGCCGGCTTCAGCCGGCATGTGCGCTAGCGCAGGCGTGCCGATGCGAGGTGCGAACGTAGTGCGTAAACGACCGGTGACGAATCCTGGCGACCCAGCTGGCGCGGCCGGGTCCGTCAGCGGAGAGCCAGCCGACCGGGAGGGTTCGGTGCCTCTCGCGGGCGGAAGCGCCGCGGGTGACGGCTCGGCTGCCGTCGGCGGACGGGATGCGGCGAGCATGGGACCGCGGCCCGTCATCGATCCGGCCGCTTCCGGCGGCCAGACGCCCGTGGTCGTCGCCCAGCCCCAGCCGGGGGCCCCGCTCCCGGCCGACACGGTCAGGACCACCCATCCGCATCCGAGACGGCCCGGCTCACCCGGGTCGCGGTTCGCCCTGAGAAACTGGCGCGTCCGGTGGCGGCTGGCCGCCTTGATCGCGGTGCCGTTGCTGACCGCGGCGGTGCTCGGTGCGCTGACCATCAACAGTAACGTCAGCAACTGGCAGACGACCGGCCGTGTTCAGCACCTCGCCCAGCTCAACACCGCGGTGGTCAAGTACATCCATGCAGCGGAAGATGAACGCGACTATTCAGTCGCCTCCTCAGCGAACAGGGGTGGCTTTTCGGCCAGGCTGAGGACCGCACAGCGTGTCACCGATGGCGCCGCCGCAGAGGTCGTCGCCTTGGCAGATGGCATCACGGTCGGAAACGGCTATCAGCTCGCCGCGGTGCAGGCGGCGAACGCGGTACAAGTGAGCGCGGAAACCCTTCCGCTCGTCCGCAGGACGGTGGCCGACCCGGAATCCCTCATGACGGCGATCATGCAGGTGTACACCGTGAACGTCATCCAGCCCGCGAACACCTTCGCCAGCGTCGTCGGGAACGAGACCAGCAATACCGATCTCCGGCACGACGTCACCTCCCTAGGCGCGCTGCTCCAGGTCGAAAACGCCAAGTCAGTTCAGCGAGCCCTCCTGCTGAGGGCGGTCAGTTTCCCGCAGCCGACCCTGTCGCCCGACGACCTTGCCCGCCTCCAGCAGGCACACCAGCAGGAAGTGGCGGATCTGGCCAACTTCTACGCATCCGTAGATCCCGCTGAGCACCGGAACTACACCAGCACGGTGAGCGGGCCGCCGGTCGATAAGGCCGCCCAGCAGGAATCACTCGCGGAGGCGTTGCTGACCGGCCCCTTGGCGCACCCGCTCACCCAGGAGGAGGGTCGCCTTCTGGCCACGGCAAACGTGAACGCCGACATGTCGTTCACCGTCGGCAAGGTGCGGCAAGTCGCCGACGAACTGGCCGGCAACATTTCCACGCTGGCAAATACGTCCAGGACTAATGCCAGCACGGGCCTGCTGGTCACCAGCCTGGTGACGGTGCTGCTGCTGCTCCTGGTCCTGCTCATCTTCTCCGTGGTGGCTCGCTCGCTGACCCGACCGCTGCGCAAGTTAGTGTCTGCCGGTTTCTCGTCGCTAGTAGCATCCAATGCAGTGACGCGATCTCTTGATGGTGCCAGGGCCAGATACGACGCTGCTCCACCTGAGTGGTTCGCGCTGGAGGTCGAGGAGATTGTCGGGCGTCACGTGGATGGCAACGCCGCGATGGCTGAAGGCGCGGATCCGGGACCGTGTTCTTGCTGAGGCCGTTGCCTTGTGAGGGAATGATGACGAGCGTGTGACGATATCCAGTCCAGTCCATCAGTGAGAACGACCGCCGCAAAATCTGCTACAGCAACGCGGTGGCACTATTCGGCCTCCCAGGTAAGTCCATGTCACCTCGGACCGATCCGATCCCGCTGCCCGCGTGTTACCACAAGCCGTGCAGATCGCAAGCCAGCACAGGACATAATCTGGCCAGACGGGGTGGCTTTCCCGCCTCCCTCAGCCGATTTGCCCCGGATGGTGTCGCCATGGTCGGCCTGCCAGACCTGATAGCGCTGCTCTACCGGGCCGACTGGACCCGCCTGTCCCTGTCGGCCGAGCTGCGCGCCGAATATGGCGAGGAGCCACTCCGGCCTCCGCCTCCGCCTCCGCTCGCGCGCTCACCGCGCAAGTACCGGTCCCGCTGGTACCGCGACTGGCCGGGGCAGAGGCAAGACAGCGGCCGCTACGTGGGACACGGAGCGCTGCTGATCGGTCCCGGTGGCCGGTGGCGCCTGGTGTGCCCAGACCCTGGCCGGGGCGCCGGGGAAGAGGCCGCCGAGGGCAACGACGGCGAGCACGTCTGGTCGTGGCGGCCGCTGGAGATGGGAGGTTCTGCGCCGCTCCCGGTCAGGGAGAACGGCGCCTATCTGCCGGTGCCCGAGCTGCTGTGCCCCTCCCGCCTGCTCGGCGGGTACACGCTGGAAGAGCTGGGTCCGGTGACCGTCGCCGGGCGCGACGCGATCGCGGTCGCGGCCACGCCGCGCCGTGATGCGCTCGGATCCAGTCACGCCCAGCAGGCCTACGACCGCATTGAGGTTGCTGTGGACGCCGAGCTCGGCATCCTGCTCCGGCGGGTCGAGACGTCCGCGGGCGAACTGGTCACCCTCACCGAGCTGACCGACCTGACGATGGACCCGCCGGAGGCAGCCGACCCGGCCCGGTTCGCTCCGCGACCGGGCAGCCACCTCGGCGATGCCAAAGGGGAGAAGCCAGCGGTCAGCGGTCCTGGCTGGGCGGCCGCGAACCTGGCGGCGAGTGGCCTCGGTGCGCTGGCCAGGTATCTGCCCAGCAAGCCCGATCGCGCTGCGCCCGCCGGGCAGCCGGAGGCGATGCCATCGCCCGATCCGGCCCCACTTGAGCCGGCCGGCGGCGCACCGCCGCCCGGGGAGGTCCTTGAGCTGCTGTACCGCAGCGGCGAGCCCCAGGTCCTCAACGCCACGGCGCGGCAATGGCTCGACTTCGCCGCCATCGCCAGGCCGATGTCGGAAGAAATGCGCACCGTGGGCGGCGGCTTCGCTTCCCTCCTCGACATGGTGACTGGCGCCATAAACGTGACCCGCACCGAAGCCCGGCTGCGCGTCAGCGGCCCGGACCGGTACCGCCTGGACTATTCCGCCCGCCCGCGCCCCGTAGATGCGACGACGGTCTCCTGCGACGGCGAGCGCTGCTGGCGGGTCTTCCAGGACTGGATCGGGATCGGCCCGGCCACGCAGCTACGGGATCCGATCGTGTCCCTGGCCGAGTCGTCCTGGCTGCTCCGCCTCCGGCTATCCGGCGGCGGAGAGCTCACCTACCGGGGCCGGCCCGCCCGCCAGCTCCGCTTGACCTCCTCGGGTGGCGAGCATCACATCCCGGGGCTGCTGATGAGTTTCCCCGCCGACGCGATCGTGGACGTCGAGACCGGTTGCCTGCTCCGCCTGCTCTGCTACGCCGACGACACCCTGGCGGTCTGGTCGGAGCTGGATGACATCAGCACCGAGCCCATCGACCCGGACGAGTTCCAGGTGCACGTCCCGCCCGGTACCCGCATCGTCGAGGCGACCGGCAATTTGCTCACCGACGCCGTCGCGGCCATCCCCGGGGTGAAGGGAACCGCGGCCCGCGCCGCCGCCGAGGCCGTCAACCGCACGGCCGGCGCCGTCTCCGCCGCCCGCAGCTTCTGGGACGACCTGCGCGGCCATCGCTAGTCAGCAGCAACCCGCCGGCTAGCGGTCGTAGACCTCGCTGCGGTGACCAATCTGGTCGTCGGTGCCCGAGGTCTTGGAGACCGACGAGATCCTGGTCAGGTCGTCAACGTGATTCACGTAGGGCAGGGTGACGTGGATGGATCGACGGCCTGAAGACGCCACGTACGTCGAGGAAGCAGTCTTCGTGACGCGACCCAAGACGTGTGCGCCGGGAACGTGGTGTGGCTGCTGTTTGTCAGTGGACGCGCTTATGGTCCCCGGGCTCCTGACGCACCGGACCTCGCTCGCGCCGATGCAAGCCGGGCCCTGCTTGCGATGTTACGTACAGTAGCGGGACAAGGGGATCGGGCGCCGCGGTCGTGGACCGGTTCGTGGACCGAGCCACCTGTGCAAACGGTGCAATCAGGGCGATCAGCGGCACGACTCCGTGATATCCGTGCAGGTAGTGCGCCCGGTGCACCGGGGCCGGAGTTCTCATAATCCGCCGGTCGTGGGTTCGAGCCCCACCTATCCAAACCTTGAATAGAGGTTCGTAAATCTCGATTGACGAGAAGCAGCGGAACGGTTCTGAGAACATCTGCCTGGGTTAGCCGATTCAGTTCGCCTGGGTGATGACTGCGCGTTCACCGCGGACATCGGTCAGATAGGCGAGCGGACGGTCAGTTCCTCGGCTACTTCACGAATCGCTGCCAGGACGGCAGGTGGCAGATCGTCGAGCAGATCATCGGTGACGGGTTCCCGGTGCCAGTCAGCCATGTGCGACCTCGCGGTAGGCCGCTTGGACGATCTCGGCCGCTTCCCGGACTGCCTGGTCCCGGACGACCTCGCGCAGGTGCCGCTCCCCAGCGATGAGCATCCGGTCGGTCACCTTCGACGGCCGCGCCCGCACCTGGCGCTGCCGGGGGTGGCCGCGGCCATGACCTGACCGTGTTAATGTCGAGTAACCGCTCCAGACCCCGGTGGCCGATGGCAACGCCGCCGAGATGTTCGGAGCTTTCGATGCTGGGATTGGGCAACACCGGCGCGGCTGGCGCCCTTGCCACGGCCAGCAAGGCCCGCAGACAGGTCATCTACCAGCATCATGCCGCCGCGCCGTACGAGCAGGCGCTGTTGATGCTCGGAAACTCGGCGCTGGCCGAAGATGCCGTCGGTGATGCCATTGTCGAGGAGCGCGCGCTGGTCGCGGCCGAGGAGCACGGCGAAGACGAGACACGTCACCGCCTCGCCCAGTCGGTCTTCGGGCGCTCGGGCTCGTGCTCTTCGGCCGCCTCGGGTACGTGCAGGCCAGCACCGTGCTGGGGATCGGTCCGCGTGACATGGCCTCCCTGTTGCGCACGGTAATGGGCAGGGTTGGCAATCTCATCGGCCGCCGCTGCCGGAACCAGCAAGAGTGTGAAGGCCCGCGGCAGGCAGGCAGGCAGGCAGTAACCGGGCGGAGGCCGGGCGCCGCCCGCCCGGGGGCAACAGGACATCGATGCAACGGGCCGTCGTCACGGACCCTCTGACGAGCAGGAGGAACATCATGCGGACACTCGGATACGTCGCAGCCATCACCATGACCGCCGCCGGAGCTGCGCTCGGGATGCTGGCGGTCAAGTCAGTGCCGGACGCGCGGCGCTACCTGGCGATCAGGAAGATGTGACCTTTCCGGCGATCGCACCAGCCATCCGGTCGGCCGCAGCACAGCTCCGACCGAACCGTGACCGGCTGTGATGGCTTGTCCGGCATCAGGCATCGGGAACCTGATGACCTTCCACATCCGGTCTCAGCCAGTTGGCCGCTGGGCGCGAACACCCGCCCGGCTGCCGATCATGAAGGAAGCGCATGGTTGACGTGGATATCAGTATCGGCGACTTCGACGGTCAGGCCGTTGTGGCCTTGCGTGGGGACTCTAGCCTGGCCGACATTCCTGCTGTCGCGTCGCACTTGGTCGGAGCCGTGGCGGCCTGCGGGCCGTCGGTCATCGTCGACCTGGCAGGCCTGCAGAGCATCGGCTACAGCGGCTTGTCGGTGCTGCTGCGAATACGGAAATGGAGTCGGCAAAGCGGCGGTGACCTGCCCTTGGCAGCCCCACAGCAGGCAGTGCGCCAGATTCTGGTCGCCACTGGCCTGATCGATGTCTTTTCTGTTTATCCCAGTGTGGAAGAGGCTGCCGGCAGCCTAAGACAGGCCGAGGCGCATGCGCGGTCGCTGGCCGCGCTGCGGCTCGGTGCCGCCATGGTTACTGAGCCCGGCGGCCGGCGGCCGGTGTGCCGCACTGCCCGGCACTCACTGGCCCGGCCGCTTCCTAAGCGCGGAACCTGTCCGGCGCAGCACATGGCGTGTGACCCCTGCGTTAGATGGTGCTCGGAGGGAAGGATGCCGCGGGCGTCGCGTCAGCGATGATGAGGTCGTGCCGTCAGTAGCTGCGGGCCGGAGAGGGTCGTAAGGACCATCTGACCAGTTTCGGGGCGCTGGTCGGCGCCGCCCTCAACGGCACCGGGGCTCAGTAGCGTCGGCGTCAGCTCGGGCCGTCTGGCGGAGGTACCGTAGAGCAGATGCGGTCGCGGTGAGTAGGCTCTGGCCGCAGCCTCGTTGCTCCAGACCCTGGCAACTTAAGTCCCGAGCCATGTGCTCGGAAGACGCCCAGGAGAACAGAGCGATGAACAGAACCGCACCCGGCCCGCTCGCCCTGGCGTCCGGCCGCGCATCAGCTGCAGATGGGCTTCCTGCTGCCGTCGATCCTTCGACGGCCAGCTTTCGTGCACTGGCGCTGCAGGTACGGGCGATGGGTCTGCTCGATCGCAGGCCGGGCTACTACCGGCTGAAGATCACCCTGACGATCTTCGCCTTCTTCGCTGGATGGGCCGTGTTCGTCATCGTCGGCAACTCGTGGATGGCCCTCGCCGTCGCCCTGTTTGTGGGGATGATGTTCACCCAGCTGGGCTTCGTCGGCCATGATGCGGGACACAACCAGGTTTTCGGCGCCCGCCGGCGCAATCGCCTGCTGGGCCTCATCGTGGCGAACGCGCTCATCGGGCTGAGCTTTGGCTGGTGGGTTCCCAAGCACAGCGCACACCATGCACATCCCAACGAGATGGGCCGTGATCCCGATATCGGCGAAGGAGTTGTCCTGGCCTCGTCTGGCGCGCCGGGAAACGGGCCCGGCGCTCTCGCATCATGGCTGGCACGCTGGCAGGCACCGCTGTTCTTCCCGCTCATGCTGCTGCGAAGCGTCGGTATGCACGTCCTGGGGATCAGGCAGCTTCTGCGTCGGCGAGACCGTGCCTCGGCGGTCGAAGCCTCTCTCATCATGCTGCACGTCGCGCTGTACCTGACGATAGTGCTGTGGGTGCTCTCTCCGCTCAAGGCACTGGCTTTCGTCGCCGTCCAGCAGGCGGTCTTCTCGCTGTACCTGGGCATCAGTTTCGCGCCCAACCACAAGGGGATGCCGATCATCGAATCCGTAACGGCGGTCGGCTTCGCCCGCCGCCAAGTGGTCACGGCCAGAAATATCAGGGGCGGCCGGTTTACCACCTTCATGCTCGGCGGCCTTAACTACCAGATCGAGCATCACCTATTCGAATCGATGCCTCGGCCCAATCTGCGACGGGTCCAGGGCCTCGTCAGGGACTTCTGCATAGCGACCGATCTCGGTTACCGCGAAGAAAGCTTCGTCGAGTCATTCCGCCAGATCGTGCATCACCTTAGCGACGCTGGAGCAGCCGCCGGCCGCCGGGGTTTGCCGCAGGGCGACGGCAACGATGAACGGCCAGCAGGCCTCTGTCGATAGGAACAGGCGCTCCGCCAGGCCCAGGTCAGTGCCGCCCTGGGTCTCGATGACGAACCGGGCGACCAGGCCAATGAACACGGCAGTAACGACGGCGCAGCCGTAGCTGCTCGTGCATGCGGCGCAATCTGAGCTATGGGCGACAAGACTTCGTGGTATCTGTGCAGGCAGAACGCCCGGAGCGCCGAGCCGAGCTTCTCATAATCCGCCGGCTCGTGCTGAGCTTGGGCCCTCGGTTGCCCGCTGGCCGCATGGCGCGTTCTAGGGCCCGCGAGCCGGCTAGGGCGTGACCGCGGGTTCGGGTAGGACGCGGTGCAGCACGCCGATGTCGCCGCTGATTTGCAGGCCGCGATCTGCTGCTTCGGCGGCGGTGAGCTGGCCGGTGAGCAGGGCGAGGATCACCTGGGGTTCGCCTTGAAGGATGAGGTCGGGTGCCGCGGCCGTGCCGAGCCGGGTGTGAACCGAGCCGCCGGATACCTCGATGACCGCGGGATCACTGGCCGTGCGGAGCTCGATCGACACCGGCGGTCCGTCGGGATCGCGGTCGTGCAGGAAGAACGAGACCGGGAACGTGAACCAGTGGCCGCGGAACTCGTCACTTTCGGCAGGCTCGATCATGTACCTGAGCCCCCACCGGCCGATGGCGTCCAGGACCGGCAGCAGCTCTGCGCCTGCCTCGGTCAAATGGAACAGCGTCGTGGCGATGGGAGGGGGGGCGTCTTCCCGCCGGACCAGGCCTGCCGACTCGAGCTCGCGAATCCGGTCCGAGAGCAGGTTGGTCGCGATTCCTGGCAGCCCGTTCCTCAGGTCGGTATACCGGCACGCGCCGCGGATCAGGAGCTCCCGGACGATCAGGAGGGTCCACCTGTCGCCCACGACGTCGAGCGCCTTGGCGATCGAGCAGTACTGGCCGTAACTACGCATAGCTAGAGCCTAGCTGACCTCCGGTTGATATCCAAGTTTAATCACTTGACTTTCTAAAGCTCTAGTTTGAATATCTCAACCATGAGATCCAAGCCAATGATCCTCGTCGCGCTGCTGCTCGCGGCGTTCCTGGTCAACCTGGACACGACGCTGGTGAACGTGGCGCTGCCCGCCATGGTCCGCCAGCTCCATGCCACCACCACCCAGCTGCAGTGGGTCGTCGACTCTTACAACCTGGTCTTCGCGGCGCTGCTCCTCACTTTCGGCAGCCTGTCTGACCGGTTCGGCCGGAAGGGCATGCTGATGGCCGGACTTGCCGTCGTGGGAACCGCCAGCTTGATCGGCGGTTTCACAACCAACCCGGCGCAGCTCATCGCGGCCAGGTCCGTGATGGGGCTGGGCGCCGCCATGACCTTCCCGGCGACGCTCTCGCTGATCTCCAACGTCTTCACCGAGCGAAGGGAACGGGCCCGCGCGATCGGTCTCTGGGGCGCGATCGCGGGCGTAGCCATCGCGATGGGACCGATCGTCGGCGGCTGGCTGCTCGAGCGCTTCAGCTGGGCCAGCATCTTCATCGCCATGGCGCCGGTCGCGGCGGTCGCCGTGATCCTGGCGGCGCTCGCCGTCCCTCGGTCCAGGGAACCGGAGGCGGCAGCTCTTGACCTACCCGGCCTGGCGCTCTCATCTGCGACCATGGCGCTGCTGGTCTTTACCATCATCGAGGCGCCGACTCACGGGTGGACAGCCGCGCGCACCCTGGCCGGCTTTGCCGGCTCGGCGGTCCTGCTCGCCGCGTTCATCGGGTGCGAGCGGCGCGCCGCGCGCCCGATGCTCGATGTGCAGCTCTTCCGGAACATGCGGTTCAGCGCCGCCAGCGGTGCCGTCACGATTTCGTTCTTCAACCTGTTCGGCTTCATCTTCCTGATCACCCAGTACTTCCAGTTCATCCGGGGCTACGGACCGCTCTCCACTGGCGTGCGCCTGCTCCCGGTCGCGCTGTCGGTGGGTGCCGGATCGGTCGCCGGGACACAAATCGCCCTGCGGGCCGGGACTAAGCTCATCGTCACCGCGGGCCTGGTCGCTACGGCCGGGTTCTACGGCTGGGTGGCGGCCACGACCAGCGCCACGCTCAGCTACGGTGTGATCTCGGTCCAGATGGTGGTGTACGGGCTTGGCCTGGGCCTGACCTCGGCGCCCGCCACCGAGTCCATCATGGGCGCGATCTCGGCGGCCAAGGCAGGCGTCGGCTCGGCCGTAAACGACTCCACCAGGCTCCTCGGCGGCACACTCGGGGTGGCCGTGATCGGGAGCGTGTACGAATCGGTCTACGGATCACGGCTCACCGCCACCATGCCGGCGCGCGTCCCGGGCCCGGTCGCGTCGATCGCTCACCAGTCCGTCGGGGCCGCGTACGCGGCCGCCGGCAAGATCGCGGCCCTCGGCCATCCACTCCTCGGGCAGGCTCTGCAGCACGCGTCCACCAACGCATTCCTGCGCGGGCTCACCGTCGCCTCTCTCGTCGCCGGAGGCGTGGCCGCCGCCGGTGCCCTGCTAGCAGCGATATTCCTGCCCGCACAGCCCGCGAAGCCGGCGGCCGGCCAGGCGCAAACGGCCATAGCGGCGCACGAGACCGAGGCCCAGGCCGACCATGCCTCAGCGATCCAGTGATCCCCCGCCGGGCGGCCGCCGTCGGATGGGAGCATCAGACCCTGGATTCCATCCAGAGCGCCCTCGGCCATACCGACCCCCAGCTCGCCTCGCTGCTGGCCACGTTCACCCGCCTGGCGGCGAGCGAAGAGATGCCGGCGCACGAGAAGGTACGGTCACCTCTGGGCCACCCGCCGCGCCGCCACCGGTCACGCCCGCGCCGGGGGGAAGCGCCGCACCGCCACCGCAGTCTCCAGCGAGCCGTCATTCTGACCTGGCTCATCACCTCTATCGCAATGATCACCGTCGCGGTGACTCTCAGCCGCGGCGGTCCAGCCTCATGTCCCCAAGCGTTTGGAATCTGCGGAGGTTAGCCCGGTTCGTCCCTCCGGCTTGATCGTGGAGCCCCGCGTCGGCCCTACTGGGTGCGTGGCGCGCCGAGGTCGGCCAGCAGATTTTTGTCCCAGATCATGATGATGCGGTCCCCGAAGTGGTAGACCCGCGCCGGTCTTCCGAAATCGGCCACCGCGATCCGGTACGAGAGCGGGTCCGGAGCGCCTGCCGGGGTCGAGACGGCGAAGTCGGCGTAGTTCGACCGCTGGTCGTACCACGAGGCCTTCGACTGGTAGACGTCCGCAGCCGCTCCGGACCACCCGAAAAACGTGGGCAGGAGTTGAACGCGCCCGCCGGTGTCGAGCGTGAGAGTGTTCGCGTTCCAGCCGGTAAGACCGGTCGTCAGGTGATGGGCGATCAGCCAGTCGGCGAGAGCCTGATCCTGGGCCGGAACCGCCGGCTGCGCGGCTCCGTATCCGAGGGCCGCCACGTAGCAGGCCAGCATGACGCCCAGGGCTGGCACGAGCCTCAGCCTCATGACCTGGCCGGACAGCAGCCGGCCGGCCAGGACGGCGCCCAGCGGCAGCACCGCGACGATCTGCCGGAAGGTATACAAGGCACCCGGCAGCCTGCTGAACGTGAAGGCGGCCAAGTTGATGATGATCGCGACGGCCAGCACCTGGACAACGAGATCGTCAATCCGGAAGAAGCGCCAGATCGCGAGCCCGAGCGCCCATGCGGCCAGCGCGAGGCCGACCAGATGTACCGCGGCAAAGGCCGCTGCCACTCCCGGGTGCAGACCGGAGAAGTCTGCACCGTACAGCACGAGCACCCCGTCGGCCGTGAGCCTGAGATGGTCCGGGACCGTGCTCAGTATGGCCGGGAGGGTAGGTAGCCCGATGGGCAGGTAACCGCCGAGGTGGTGAATCACGTGGATCGCGAGCTGAGCCGCGTAGAC